>Ga0210378_10000349_pt1 | contig 23064 bp, 22 predicted proteins | sample PLM1_60_b1redo_FD_155465 | JGI IMG/M metagenome (GOLD analysis project Ga0210378, IMG submission 155465) | Groundwater sediment microbial communities from an aquifer in East River, Colorado, USA - PLM1_60_b1 redo | ecosystem: Environmental > Terrestrial > Soil > Riparian zone | place: USA: East...
GGACCGGTCCGCGACCTTCTCATCCGCGAGGAGAGCCCGACCTCGCCGCGGGTTCGGGACCTCCAGGCCCGAGCCGCCGCCTACCGCGCCAGCAGAGCAGAGTACGGCCCGGCGCTGCGCCACCTCGCGGCAGCGGGCGACCGATCCGGCGTCGAGCAGCTCCTCCTCGCACACGGCGAGACCCTGCTCGCCGGGGGTGAGGCTGCCGCCGTGGTGTCCGCCGCGCAGGCACTCGACCTACGCGGCACGGACCCCCACCTGCTCTCGGTCCTGGGATACGCGGCGCAACTGACCGGAGACTGGCTCGGCGCGCTCGCGCTGCTGCGAGCGGCGGCCGGCGCAGGACCGCTGGAGCCGGCGCTGGCGCTGCGGCTCGGGCAGCTTTACTACCTCTCCGGCCGCCCGGACGAGGCTGTCGACACCTTCGAGCGGGCCCGGACCGGCGACGGGGCGAGCAACGACCAGGTCCAGTTGCTGTGCCATGCCGCAATCTGGCTCCGGGCTGTCGGCGAGGACGACCGAGCCAGGACCACCGCTACTCACGCCGCTGCCGCTGCCGAACGCCGTGCCGGTCCGGAAAGCGCGGCGCGTGCCCATTGGGCGCTGGCGATTATCGCCGCCCACGACGGGGACCGGGCCGCTCACGACATGCACCACCGCCGCAGCCTGCGGCTGGCCGGCCGGATGGGCGACCACCTGCTCCGACTCGGCCTGCAGATCAACCACGCATCCTACCTGGCCGAAGAGGGAATGCCGGCGGAGGCGCTCGACGAGGCCGATGCGGCCCTACGGTTGGGTCAGGAGCTGGGCGTCATCGGCTACGAGCCGTTGTGCTACAGCATCCGCGCCAGGGCCAAGGCACGCCTCGGCGAGTTCCCGGCGGCGTTGGCCGACGTCGATGCCAGCCAGCAGCGATGGCAGGACATCGGCCCGTCGTTCGACGTCGCGTTCGGGCTGATCGTGCGTGGTGACATCCACTGCCGCCGAGGCGAGCCAGGTCAGGCTCAGGCCGCGCTCGCCGAGGCCCTGCGGCACGCCGACACCGCCGGGATGCGGCCGCTGCAGGCCATCGCCCTGGCCACCCTGGCCCGCGCCCGCGCCGCCGACGACCTCGTCGCCGCATCCGACCTCGCCGACCGGGCCGTCGCGCTGGCCACCGGCACCGGCAAAGTCCCGGCCCTGCTCGCCCGCGGCTGGATCGCGCTGCTCGCCGGTGCCCGGAACGAGGCCGGCGGGGCCGCGACGGAGGCCAGGTCGGTGGCCGGCGCCCGCCGTGACCACGCCGGCCTGGCCGAAGCCCTGGAACTCGCCGTGCTGGCCGCACCCGACCCGAGGGCCGCCGCCGGCCTGCTGGACGAGGCCGCCACGCTGTGGGCCGACCTGCACGACCCGGTGGGACAGGCCCGGGTCCGGCTCATCACGGCCCGGCTCGCCGGCCCGGCCGGTCAGCTCGCCGCGGACGCCGCGACCAGCGCCCTCCACCAGCGCGGGCTGCGCGTCGACTCCGGCGTCGCCGACGCCTTCGCCGCACCCTTCCCTCAGCCCTCGATCGTGGTGCGCACACTCGGCGCCTTCCAGGTGCTCCGCGACGGCGCCCCGATCCCCGCTGCGGACTGGCGGTCGAAGAAGGCCCGCGACCTGTTCAAGATCCTCGTAACCCACCGGGGCCGGCCCGTCTCCCGGGAGCGGCTCCAGGACCTGCTCTGGCCCGACGACCCGCCCGACCGCACCGCCAACCGGCTGTCCGTCCTACTCTCCACGCTCCGTACCGTCCTGGACCCCGAACGCGCCATGCCCGAGCCCGGCCCGATACCCGCCGACCGCGACACCGTCGCTCTCGATCTCACCCGGATTACAGTCGACGTCGAAACCTTCCTCAGCCTCGCCGCAGCCGCCACGGCTGCGGATGGCCGCGGCGACCCAGCAGCTGCCGGCCTTCTCACCACCGCCGAAGCCGCCTACACGGGCGACTTCCTCGTCGACGACCAGTACGACGAGTGGGCCGAACCTCTCCGCGACACCGCCCGCACCACCCACATCGCCATGCTGCACGCCCTCGCCCGCCACACCCTCGACCCCGACCAGCGCGAACGTCACCTCCTCCAACTCCTCGACCACGACGCCTACGACGAACAAACACACCAGCAGCTCGTACACACCCTGCACGCCGCTGGCCGGCACGGCGAGGCCCACCGCCGCTACCACGCCTACGCTGCCCGCATGGCCGAAATCGGGGTCACGCCGAGCCCGCCCGAGCCCGCCCACTCGGACGACCCGCCGACTTCGCAGAAGTAGTCGTCACGCGCTTCCACGGCCCGCCAACGGCACCCGCAAGTCGTAGGTCAGGCCAGACAAAGGATCCCCGTGGTCAGCCGCAGGCGCATGGAGCTGGCCCTGTCTTGCAGGCTGGGGGGCAGGTAGGCTGCACCGCCGGGACTGATGCAGAACAGGAACCCCGAGTAGTAGTAGCCGTCGTAGTAGTGGCTCTCGTAACCGCCGGTGCTGGAATTGGCGGCCGCCCAGGAGTTGTTGTTCACGGAGTTGCCGTCGCCGTAGGTGTTGTCGCTGAAGTTCGGGTCGCTCGTAAGAAACAGGTACGTCGAGCTGAAGAAGCCATACTCGTAGAGGCACTGGAGCCCGAGCGGGCAGCCGCTCGGGCTCGCCGACGCGGGCGGGGCGGCGATCAGGGTACCGGCAGCGAGCACGGCGGCCAGTCCGGAGACGACCGCGAGCTTGGCGTGCATGCGAACTCCTTCGGTGGGGTTTATCGGCGGCGGTGTCATGCCGGGTCTGGCGCTGGTTGCGTTCACTCCGCGCCAACGCCGCTCTCAGGATCGACGCGGTTGGCCCTGCTGGAAAGGCTGCTGCACCGGCGGGGCTAGCCGGCGGGTGGGACGGTGCGGGCGGCGACATCCTGCCGGTGTAGCAGTGATCTCCAGTCCCTGACCACGGTGGGGTCCTTGTCCAGCCGCTTCTGCTGTAAGGTTGCGAGCCTGGCGTACGCGACCGCCAGGTAGCCGGTCTGGTCCTTGCAGCGGACGTCCGCCCGGGTGGCGGGGCTGGTACGGATGTCGGCGTCGGCGGGCAGGGCGTGGAGCAGCTGCATCGGGTCCGCCCACGGGAATCCGGCTTCGTGCATGCAGCGTTGCCAGCGGGCGTTGGCCGCGCGGAACTCGGGGTCGCGATCGAGCTGATTCCGGGAGTCCTGCTCGGCCTCGTAGAGCAGGACACGTAGCTGCATCCACCGCACCCGCCCGTCCCCGAGTAGCCGGCGCTGCGCCTCGGCGGCGCAGCCGTCCCGGGGCCGCCAGACCTGCACGCGCGCGCCGCGAGCGGTGACGCGGCGCTGGGGGTCGCCGACGAGCGCACGGGTGTACCGCTCACTCTGGCTGCCGGGTACCTCCGATGCAGCCGGGGTTGGCCCGGTCGTGGCGGGTAGGTTCAATGTTTCCAGCCCGAACGGGGTCGGACCCTCCCAGACTGTGCCTTGTGGCTGGGCTGGCGGAGTGAAGCGGTAGCGGAAGCCACGCTTCGCCATGCAGGCCGCGGTGAGCCGCTCCTCGGCAAGCGCGATCCGCGGGTCGACCGCGTCCGGGGTGTAGACGAGGGCGTAGATGGGGGGCAGCTTGTGCAGCGCCGCCAGCGCGACGGAAGGTCGGGACGGCTGGTCAGTTCCCGCAGGAGGTCGCGGGGTATCGCAGGCGGTCGCGCTGGCGAGGAATGCCGCGAGGGCCAGGGTGAGCCCGAGGCGGCGTGCGGCCCGCGTCCCCGGCGACGGGTGGTCGCCGAGGACCGGCTCATCGTGGGTCAGGCCAGACAATGGACCGACGTGGTATGCCGCAGGAGCAGGGAGCTGGCCCGGTCCCGCAGACTGACGGGCACGTTCGCGCCGTTGTGGGGATTGATGCAGAAGAGGAACCCGGGTCCACCGACGTAGGGGTTGAAGCCGTCGTAGTAGTGGCTCTCGTAGTCGCTCGTGGTCGAGTTGCTGGCCGCCCACGAGTTGTTGTTCACGACCGCGCCGTTGCCGAAGTGGTCGTCGCTGAAGTTCGGGTCGCTGTTGAACTCCGCATTCCGTGAGCTGCCGAGGAGCAAGAAGAACTGGCAGTGGTAGCCGGACGGGCAGGTCGGGTGCGCCGATGCCGGCGCGGCGGCGACCACGCTTCCCGCCGCGAGCGCGGCGGCCATCCCGGACACGACCGCGAACCTGGTCAGCCGGGATCGTACGCGGGTAGCACGGTCCGTCAGTGAGGCTTTTCTGACGCGCATGGGAGACCCTTCTTTAGGTCATCGGCCGGCGGCTGTCCCGCTGTCCGACGGGCATGGGATGGGTGTGATGGCAGACACCACGGGCGGTGGTGTCGGCGCTCACGGTGATGACCGTAGGCATGGCTCTTAGAACAGCCTGACAACTACCTTTCATCGGGGATTCGGCAAGATACGACAGGCGGCGGACCCTATCTGGCAGCGTGGCGACTGATCGACCGCGAGCCGCCCCAGCCGCCCAGCCGCCCGGCGTCGATGAGGTAACGGCGTTCGCCCGGTTCCGTACGAGCATGGGAACGTCATGTCGTTGACGTACTGGTTTGAGGCGTCCATGCTCTGATGGTCCCGGCTTGAACATCTCATCCGCGAAGGGCAGTTCCATGGCTGATGTCGGAACAGTCGGAGTCGTGGTTGGGCAGAGACGGGAGCGGGCGTGGCTGTCGCGCGCCGCGGGGGTGGTCGTGGCGGCGGTGGCCGCCACGCTGCTGGTCGCCAGCCCCGCGGCGGCGGCGCCGACGCCGATCAACCTCTTCTCGGCGTCCTGCCCGGCGGTGATCCAGCAGGGCCAGGTGAGCGGCTGCGTCACCGAGCTGCAGAACCTGCTCAACCGGCACGGCGCCGGGCTGGTCGCCGACGGCAACTTCGGTCCGAACACGCTGTACGCGGTGCGCACGTTCCAGTCCGCCACCGCGATCGCGGTGGACGGGCTGGTCGGCCCGCAGACCAAGACCAAGCTCTACACGACCGGCGGGACGGCGCCGGCGCCGATCAACCTCTTCTCCGGGTCCTGCCCCACGAACATCGCCCGCGGCCAGCAGAGCGGCTGCGTCACCGAGCTGCAGCGGCTGCTGCGCAGGTACGGCTACGCCGTCGAGGTCGACGGCGCCTTCGGCCCGCAGACCGAGGGCGCGGTGCGCAGCTTCCAGACCGCGCTCGGCCTCGGCGTCGACGGCATCGTCGGCCCGATCACCAAGCGGGCGCTGTACGACTCGGACGAGTCGCCCGGCGCCGGCGTCGACCTGCGGTCCGCGTCCTGCCCGGCGAACATCGTCCAGGGCCAGTCCGGCGGTTGCGTGGCGACGCTGCAGGCGCTGCTCAACGGGAAGGGCCAGCACCTTGCCGTCGACGGCGACTTCGGGCCGCTCACGCTGGCAGCGGTCCGGGCGTTCCAGCAGGCAGCCGGCCTGGTCGTCGACGGCATCGTCGGACCGAACACGAAGGCGGCGCTCTACTCCAACATCTCCGGCGGCGGCAGCAGCGGCGCGCCGGCGCCGATCAACCTGAACTCCGGGTCCTGCCCGGCGAACATCGTCCGCGGCCAGCACAGCGGCTGCGTCACCGAACTGCAGAGCCTGCTCAACCACGACGGCGCCGAGCTGGCAGTCGACGGCGACTTCGGGCCGCTGACCGAGGCCGCGGTGCGCGACTTCCAAGCCGAAAAGGGCCTGCTGGTCGACGGCATCGTCGGCCCGCAGACCAAGGGCGCGCTGTACGGCACGGTCGCCCCGCCGGCCCCGCCGCCGCCCGGCGGCGGCGCCGCCAACATGCTGAACGTCGCGTCCGGCGAGGTCGGCGTCATCGAGGGCAGCGCGCGGGCGAACAGCTACGGTGTCTCGGTCGGCCTGTCGCTGTCCACCAGCAACTACGCCTGGTGCGCGGTGTTCGTCAGTTGGGTGGCGCGGCAGACCGGAGCCACGAGCTACCGCAACAGCTACGTCCGCGGCTGGGTCACCCAAGCCCGCAACGGCGCCTACGGCCTGTCGGTGACCTCCTCGCCGGCGCCGGGCGACATCGTGGCGTTCGACTGGAACGGCGGCGCCAACTTCAACGACGGCAACGAGCACATCGGCATCGTGCGCACCATCAGCGGCTCCTCGTTCACTACCGTCGAGGGCAACACCGGCAAGCCGGGCGGCGGCCCCGACGGGGTGTGGATCAAGGACCGCGGCACCGGCAGGGGCTACGACGTGGTGTTCATCCGGGTGCACTGACCGGGAGTGGCAGCTACGGGGTCAGCATGGCAAACGCGGCCAGCATCGCGGCACCCGCCAGGACGGTTATTCCGCGGAGTCGAGCCTGCAGGCGGGTGTCCCAGTCGGCGGCGACGCCGGACGCGCGGCGGAGCAGCGGGGTGGCTGCGCGACCGGCGCCGAACCCGAGGCCGGCGAGGACCGCGACGTGCAGCCGCTGGCCAGCCAGCAGGACGGCGACGGCCAGCACGTAGGGCGCACTCGCCGAGAGGTAGGTGCGGACTCCGGTGCCGAGCTCGAAACCGAACTGCAGCGCGCCGCGCACCAGGCTGCGCTGCAGCACGTCCTGGGGGACCTGCCGGGTGTTCTGCGGCAGCCGGATCGGCGCTAGTGGGACACCCGCTGGCCCCAGCTCCCGGAGCAGACCCAACAGCGCGGCCAGCACGGTCGCTCCGTACCGCCACACCGGTGGCACGGGTGCGAAGAGTCCGGAGGCCAGGCCCAGGACGACGGCGCTGAGCAGTCCGCCGACGACCAGGCCCACCACGAACATCGTGAGGGCTACGACCTGCCGGTTCCCATCTCGCCGCCCGGGCGAGGCCAGCGCCAACGCGCTGTTGCGCGTTCAAACCGAGCCGGACAGCGTGTACCCGGCCAGCCCTCCGAGCATCGCCCAGGTCAGCGCCGACGCCTGAGCCGCGGCGAGGACGGCGGCCGGCGTGAGGAGCAGCACCGGCGCCAGCGGGTCGGTGGCCCAGCGCCGCGGCGCCGGCGCGCGGCCGGGGCGAGCCGATGGCTGGACGCCGGTCACACCCCCGCTCCACCGGCCAGCGTGCGCCAGGTGTCCTGGCCGACGACGCCGTCGATGGCCAGCGCGTTCTGCCGCTGGAAGTCGAACACGGCGCTTTCCGTGGCGGGGCCGAAGATGCCGTCGACGGCGAGCGCATAGCCGTACTTGTTGAGCTGGCGTTGCGCGCCGCGCACGGCCAGGTTGCTGTTCGGCCGGCGGACGGTGACCACCAGCACCGGCCAGGTCACCGGATCGACGACACCGTTCACCGGCAGCCCGTGGGCGCTCTGGAAGTCCCGGACGGCGGCCTCGGTGAGGGGGCCGAAGATCCCGTCGACGGTCAAGGCAGCGCCGTGGAAGTTCAGCAGGTACTGCACCGTGTACACGTTGGCCCCGCTGGTGCCGCGGGCGGTCGTCGGCCAGGCCACCGGACCCTGGCACCCGCAGTCGGTGTTCCAGCGGCAGATGGAGCGAACCCAGCCGGAGCTGGTCTGACGGTACCCGTCGTGGCAGCGGCGCTCGACGTAGCAGGCACACGTCCCGCATGCCCCCTGGTAGCGCCACAGCCAGCCGTCGTAGGTCCCCGCAAAGCACTGGTTCGGGCGCAGCGCCCAGGTGACGCCGTCGTTCTTGTGGAAGCCGGTGAGGCTGCCGCTGGTGGTGCACGAGTCCGCGAAGATCGTGCTCGGGCCGCACCCGGGCGAGCAGTTGTGGTCCGCCGCGTACGACGGGCAGCTGCCGTAGATGTCGTACCCGTCGGCGTAGGCGCGGCGGGCCGCCGGGAACACGCCGATCGCGGCCATACCGACGGCGGTCCCCAGCGTGGCGCCCGCCTGCAGCACGGTCCGGCGCCGTATCGGCGACGGGGAGACCGGGCGCAGCGTCCTTCTGCTCGCCTGCTGCCGGCCGCGCGGTGCGCTGCCGGTGGCGCTGCCCGATGCCCGCAGCAGGGGAACGACCTCGAGATCCGTCATGGCGTGCTCGCCCGGTCCCCGGCGGCGGGGAGTCCGACGGCGGGGAGTCCGACGGCGGGGAGTCCGACGGCGGGGAGTCCGACGGCGGGGAGTCCGACGGCGGGGAGTCCGACGGCGGGAGGTCCGCTCAGGCGCTCGAGCAAAGTCCCCAGCGCCGACCGGGAGCCGAGCGGCTCGGAGTGGACCACGCGACCGCTCCGGTCGATCAGCACCCCGAACGGGGTGGCGATCGCGTCGTAGAGTTCGAACAGGTCGGCCTGCTCACCGTGCACCTCGACCGGCTGGTCCGCCGCCACGGCCGGGACGGGCCCGGCGTAGAGCGCTCGCACCGCGACGTCGTCCCGCCAGGCATGGCGGCCAGCCTCACCGAATACTTCGGCGCAGGTACGGCAGTCCCCGCTGAGGAAGAGCAGCAGCAGGGGTCTCGCCGGCTGCGGCGCCAGCAGGTCCAGCCCGGGAGCCGCCGCGCCCGGCCGCAGCCCCACCGACGGTCCACGGTTCGGCCCGCCGGCGGACAGGGCGTGCACCTGCCGGACCAAGCCCGAGACCACCAGCGCCAGCAGCAGGATGGCCCCCCAGCTCAGGATCAGCGCGCTGGTCTGAAAGCTCATCGGCGGACCACGCCTCCTTCGATGCGGCCGGACACGAAGCTGGCCGGCGTCGGGTCGTGCATCGCGGCCGGAAGTTGCCAGAGCAGGCTCGCGAACGTGGCCGCGGCGAGCAGCACGATCGTGAGGGCGGCGCCGGGCCGGTCGGCTGGTAGCACCGAACCCGCGAGCAGCAGGCCGACCAGCGCCAACCCGGCGAGGGCGAACGCCCGTACCACCACCCAGCCGGTCATCGGCAGCTCGCCGCATGAGCAGCCGCACGGGCCGCCGCGCCCGGTCGACCTGACGTACCAGCCGTAGCAGCCGAACAGCACGAACAGCACGACGCTGCCGGCCATCGAGGCGGTCAGCACCCTCCCGCCGCCGACGATCAGGGCCGCGATCCCGGCGCCACCCAGCACGCCTTCGCCGGTGGTGACCACCGCCGCCACCGGCGACGCCGGCAGCAGCCCGTGCACGGCCACGGCTCGCCGCAGCGAACCGGGCCTGCTCAGGTGGGTGGCGCACGCGACGAGCAGCACGAACAGCACGGTGTACGCCGCGACGCTGGAGACGAGGGCCGACATCTGCGCCTCACCCCGCCGCCTGGACCCGGAGTCGACCCAGCCGGCTCGCCACCTGCTCCGGCATCGTGTCGGCGAGCGGCACCACCGTGGTCCAGGTGTCAGCGGCGGCGAGGATGAAATACGGCTTCCCGTCGGAGAGGCTGTCCCGGAAGAGTTCTCCGCTCGGCGTCGACATGCCCTGCCAGGCCGGCAGCGTCCCGGCATGCTGTGTGGTCAGCGGCGATATTTCGAGCAGGCCCAGCGTGGGAACCTGCTTGACGATCGTGGCCGGCGCCACGAGCTCACTGCCGGCGCGCGGATCCGGATGGACGGCGAGGCCGTCGGCGTGCTCGTCGATCCGCAGGCCCCGCAGCACGCCGAGCAGGTCCGCGGTGGTCATGCCGTACAGCTGGGTGACCAGGCAGTGCCGGCTGCCGCGCCAGACCGCCACGAGTAACTCCTCGACCAGGCGGGTCTGCCGGTCGTACGGCCGAGCGTGGGCGACGAAAAGAGTCCCATCCCGGTAGTTGAGCTCCTCGTCGAACCCGCCGACCCCGAGGCCGCGTGCGACGTCCTCGCCGAGGGCGGCCGGGCCGGCGGTGAACTCGTGCAGCCGGCCGCGGAAAGTCACGTCCACCACCGAGGTGAACGGCCGGCTGAGGTCGAGCCGGCCGCTGAGCAGGAACCGCCTTCCATCGAGCGAACGATGGATAACGCGCGCCTCCGCTGCTGCCATGCCTACCTTCTTCACGAAGACGAGAGTGGGCCGGTGCGGTGGTGACCGAACGCAGGCGCGGCTCGGCCACCACTCCCTCGCCGAGTGGGTTTCGGTGAGCGCGTCAATAACACTGCAGTCCGCTTGCGGGCCGCTGGCGCCGTGCTGGCGGGAGCATCGCGCCGCGGTGGCGGACGGCTGGCGCTGCCGGCTGCACGCACCGTGTGACGGGATTCTCAGGAACTCCGAGCCTCGGCCTCCTCATGCAGCGCGCAGGCGAGCGTGTCTCGCTCGGCCGCCAGCCAGCCCAGTGGCTGCTCCGCCAGCGGGCGGAGGAGCGGCAAACAGTAAGCCTGCACCCCACCGGGAAGCAGGTCGCTACGGAGATCCGTAGGGAGGTCGACCGCACACCGTAGGAGTTGACCCCTGACCAGCGACCTTCGGAGACTCCGTAGCGACAATCCGCCGGATCAGGGCAACTGTGGGGGTTCAGCCGGGGCGGTCGCGGCCGACCCCGAACCGTACGACCTGACCAGATAAAGACACCGTGCCGCGCAGCGAGAGGAACGTCATGTCCCCACAGCCTTCACCCGTCCCCCGCCGGCGCCGCGGGGGCCGGGCCAGCCGGCGCGCAATGGGCGTGCTGGGCATTCTCGTCGCGGTATTGCTGACGACATTCGCACCGGCCGCCGGCGCGGCCACCGCGCCGCTACTCACCTGCACCGAACACACCCTGCAGGTACGCATTGCGGACCCTGGACCGGCCAGCTCGACGCTGTTCGGGCAGCTGTGCTACGCTGGGCGGCACGCGCCTGGGACCGTGCAACTGCTCGTGCACGGCGCCACCTACAACCACGTCTACTGGGACTTCCCAGTCGGCGGCGGCTACTACTCCTATGTCCGGGCCGCCACGCTGGCCGGGTACGCGACGTTCAACGTCGACCGGATCGGCGCCGGCAGCAGTTCCCATCCGGTCAGCTCCGAGCTGGACATCAGCGCCGGCGCGGTCGCGCTGCACGACACGATCACCGCGCTGCGCTCCGGCGCGGTCGGCGGCGCCGCGTTCTCCCACGTGATCTATGTCGGGCACTCGTTCGGGTCGTTGCACGGCTGGGTCGAGGTCAGCCGGTACCACGACGTCGACGCCATGATCGTCACCGGTCTCCTGCACGCGTTCCCCCAGAGCTCCCTTGACGCGTCCCTGGCGGCCGCCTATCCGGCGGTGGACGACCCCCGCTTCGCCGGCTCTGGGCTGGATCCCGGCTACGTCACCACCCGCCCCGGCACCCGCGGTCCGCTGTTCTACTACCCGGCCACGACCGACCCGCGGGTGCTCGCCGCCGACGAGGCCAGCAAGGACACCGCCACCCTGGCGCAGCTTTTCGAGGCCCTGCCGATGATCATGACTCCAGCGCCGGCGGACGCGCCGTCCCGCCAGATCACTGTGCCGGTGCTGGTGATCGTCGGGGAGAAGGACGCGCTGTTCTGCACGCCGGACTGCGCCGACCAGGCGGCCCTCCAGCAGTCGGAGGCACCGTTCTACGCTCCGGAGGCGCACCTTCGCGTCGTGGTCATGCCGCAGACCGGTCACGACCTCGCGCTGAGCACCACGGCCCCGGTGACCGACGCGGTCGCGCTGGCCTGGGCGCTGTCCGTGATCTCCCCGGCGTGAACGGCGCAGCGACTGGAGCGGATGTCCCGGGTGGTGGAGCCGTGCACTAGGCGGTGTACCACCGTCCCGGCCATCCGCCCCCGACGCGTCCCCCACGCTGCCCAGCCGACCGACAGGCGGAGCCGCCGCTCAGTCCATCGCCTGCAGCCTCCGCAACGCCCGGGTCCGCCAAGGCGAGCCCGGCCAGTCTTGCCCTACCAGGACGTCGGCTTGTCCGGCTGGTAGAGCCAGACGTCGAAGAAGTGCTGGAGGTCCATGCCGCTGTCGCGTTCGGCCAGCGCGATGAACTCGGGCGTGGTCGCGTTCCCGTACCGGTGCTCGGCGGCCCAGTCCCGGAGGATGTGGAAAAAGACCGGGTCGCCCACCTTCTCCCGCAGCGCCTGCAGGGTCATGCCACCCCGGTTGTAGATCGTCCCGTTGAACAGGTAGACCGGCGTGCCGGGGACGGCCGGCGGCGGCGTCCAGAACGCGGTGTTCTGGGGCGGCGTGTTGTACAGCGTGTTGAACCACTGGTGCGCCGACTTGTGGCCCTGGTGCTCGCTCCAGATCCACTCAGACCAGGTCGCGAATCCCTCGTGCAGCCAGATGTCCGGCCACTCCGACAGCGTCACCGAGTCGCCGTACCACATGTGCGAAAGCTCGTGCGCGAGCGTCGCCTCGTCCGGCTTACGGTCGAAGACCGGCTTCGTCTGCGTCTCCAGCGAGTATCCGACGTTCTTCGCGTCGTCCACGACGGCACCAGCGGCGTCGAACGGGTACGGCCCGTAGATCGAGCTGTAGAACTCGACGATCTCAGGCAGCTTCTTCAGCACCGAGCTGGTGGACAGGGTGGGGTCGACGGCCACGTACGCCGGTGTGCCGCTGGCCAAGCGGTACTGGGTGAGGTCGAAGCGGCCCAGCGTCGCGGTGGACAGGTACGGCGCCATCGGCGAGCTTTCCCGCCAGACCCACGTGGTCGCCCCGCCGCTGGTGGTCTGCGAGAGCAGCACGCCGTTCGCCAGCACCGTCAGGCCCTCCGGCACGGTCACCGCGAAGTCGTAGGTGGCCTTGTCCCGGGGGTTGTCGTTGACGGGGTACCAGCCCGGCGACCCCTGCGGCTCACCTACCACGAACGCCCCGTCGTCGGTGGGCACCCAGCCCTCGATCGACTGGTCCGGGTCGGTGACCACCGACGGCTCGCCGACGTAGCGGATCGTGACGGTGAACGCTTGACCGGCCGGGAGCCCTGACGCGGGGGTGATCACCAGCTCCTGCCCGTCCCGGGTGAACGCGGCTGCCTGACCGTCGACCTCGAGTCGGACGATGTCGAACCCGCGCAGGTCGAGGTCGAACCGGGAGAGGTTCTGCGTTGCGGTCGCCTGGATGGTCGCGGTGCCGTCGAGGCGCCGCGTCGCCGGGTCGTAGCCGAGCTGGAGCGAGTAGTGCCCGACGTCGTACCCACCGTTTCCGGCCAGCGGGAAGAACGGGTCGCCGAGCCCCGCCGAGCCCGGCGTGAACGGTTCCGCGGCCCAAGCCGGACTCGGCACCGCAACCGCCGCCGCAACCGTCACCGTCGCACCGAGCCGGAGCACGGCACGCCTGAAACGCCTCGGGTCCACGTCGACCTCCCTTGTTCGGTTGTGTCCAGACGGGACGGCCCACGGTGGGACGCTGCCCGCCCACCGTCATGACGGGAAGGACCAGCGTTGGGCATGGTCGGCGGGAACGGCGAGGTGTGCGCGCACGTCCCGCCGCCGCCGTCTGACGCCGGGTGATCACCAACATGCGATCCGTAACTATGCGCGACACGCCCGGCCCACCGTCGCGGCACCCCCACTCCGGCGCAACCGCGCGACGCGCCGCAGCTGCGGATGGTGCAGCTTGGCTCAGGCGAGCGGCTGTGCAGGGGCAAGCACGTCCGGATGGACCCGGCCGTAGTGATCGGTGAGGACGGCGCTTGCTTGTCCGGGCCGGTGCGCCACCGTCTGCCGGCAGATCTGACACCGCACCACGGGAAGATGCGTGACCGTCACTGGGAACCGGGTCGAGCTCGATATCTTCATCACCGTCCATGATGCCAGCCGCTGACCGGCCGCCGCGCTGGGTGGCCGTCGGCTATCCGGCGCCGGTTTCGACTCGTTCGAGGATTCGTTCGGCGGCGGTGCGTAGCTGGCGCAGCTCGGCCGGGCTGAGGGCGTCGATCACTAGCTCGCGAACCTTGGCGACATGGCTGGGTGCGCTGGCGGTGAGAAGGCGCAGCCCGGTTCGGGTCAGGATCGCGTTGGTGAACCGGCCGTCCTTCGGGTCGGGTTCTCGCCGGACGAGCTTGCGTAGCTCCAGGCGCTTGATCAGGTGCGACAGCCGGGACAGCGAGGCGTTCGTGACCTCGGCGAGCTCGCTCATCCGCATCGTGTTGCCGGGTTGCTCCGAGAGCCTGGCCAGGGCGTGGTACTCGACGAAGCTGAGCCCCGCATCGCGCTGCAGCTGGCACTCCAGCGCCCAGCGCAGCTTGACCATCGCCGCCGCGAAGGCCCGCCAGGAGTCCTGCTGCTCGTCGTCCAGCCAGCGGGGAGATTCCGTCGCCGTCGCCGTCGCCGTTCGGTTTCGGCTCACGTGCCGGAGGCTATCACGTCGCTTGACTGCTCAAGTGACCAGGCGTAGCGTCCGACTTGAACGCTCAACTCAATAGCAGCGGGCTCACGGCACCCGATCGCTCGTTCCGCTGAACCAGGGGAGGACTGGAGCTGGTGCTACCTCGACAACGTCGCGTTCGTGGTTACGAGCCCGTGACACTGCCGGAGTTGCATCTGGCCGACTGGCGCGCAACGAAAGACACCCTGCATCTCTACAGCCAGATCGTCGGCAAGATCCGGCTGGCGACCACGGCGCCGCGCAACCACTGGTGGAACGTCCCGCTGTACACCGACGTTCGCGGGCTGGCGACACGGCGCCTGCATCATCGCGACACGACGTTCGAGATCACGATCGACTTCGTCGATCACGCCCTGGTCGTCCGGACCGCCGACGGTCGCACGAGGTCGTTCGAGCTCGGCAACGGACTGCCCGTCGCGGACTTCGATGCCCGAATCCACGCGTTGCTCGGTGAACTGGACATCGACGTCGACATCAAGGAGGAGCCGTTCGGTGTCCCGATGACAACGCCATTTGCTCAGGACGTGGAGCATGCGTCGTGGGATCGTGAGGCTATCGAGCGATTTAGCCGGATTCTGGACTGGTCGGACTCGGTGCTCGAGGAGTTCAGCGGATGGTTCAACGGCAAGACGAGCCCTGTGCACCTCTTCTGGCACAGCTTCGACCTGGCGGTGAGCCGGTTCTCGGGGCGACCAGGCGCGCCGATGGACGCCGATTCCGTCACCCAGGAGGCCTATACGCACGAGGTCATCTCGTTCGGGTTCTGGCCCGGCGACGACCGTGTCGGTGACGCCGCCTACTACTCCTACACCGCCCCAGAGCCCGAGGGACTGCGCGATCAGCCGCTGGCCGCGGGCGAGTGGGTCGAGTGGGCCTCCGGCTCGTTGGCGATCCTCCCCTACGAGGCCGTGCGCACTGCCCGCGCCCCCAGGACGACGCTGCTTGCGTTCTGCCAGAGCGCCTACGAGGCTGGCGCTCGCCTCGCCGGCTGGGACACCACCAGCTTCGAGTCGACCTGGTGCCCCACCCCGGGCCAGCTCCAACAGCTCCGCGCCAGCGCTGCTGCCGACTTCGGCCGTACGAAAGAGCCCTCCTGACGCGCCGGCTCAGCGCGGCGGCAGGCGGCAACGGCCTCCTTCCACCGGCCGGCGAGGGTCGGCGCCCAGGGCCCCGGAGCGTTGACCGGACCGGCCACCTCGATCCCGGCCCTGCGCAGGTAGGCACAGAGCTCCGCCTGCACCGACCTGTGCCCCGAGTCTGCAGCGAGATCCAAGGCTCGCCGGTCCTCGTCGGTCAGGGCTCCCAGTGAGCCGTCCAACCAACCCAGTTCCACGTGCGCCACCGCCAGCGGGCCGGCGACGAAGCTGTCGGCGGCGACCGCGGGGTCACCCAGCGCGAGCGCCAGGACGTCACCGGCCTCGTGATCGCCGCGCCGGGCGAGCAGGCGCGCCAGGATGCTGCGAGCCAGCGCCGCCATCACACCGGGCTCCCCCGGACCGTTCACCAGCGCACGCAGGTCGGCGACGGCTGTGTCCCAGTCCCCCCCGGCTTGCGTGGGTGTGCCATTCACCAGGACGGTGAAGCCGCCTAGCAGACGCACCTCGACACGCACGGTGCGGATCGTATCGTCGTGGAAATCCTGCATCGCGGAAACCGCTGGCGGCCAGTCGGCCGGATAGACATCCCGGACGGAAGTTCCGGGGAAGGTGGGAGGGAAGGTCGGGGGAAGGCGCGCAGTCGATCGTTTCGTCCCGTCGCGATGCACCGGTTCACCGCCTCGGCGCCCGCCGTGGCCCGGGGCGTGGCGACCGGAGGAGACCTCAGTGACCACCACGCTCAGCCGTCAGCCGCTCAACGGCGTCGACACGCCCACGCTGTTCGCCACTCTCGACGCGGTCAAGGCCAGCCCCGAGCTGGCCAAGTTCCAGTTCCGCGCCACCAACCGGTGGGTCAGCGGCACGCACAATCGCAGCACCATCCGTGGCTTCTACGGGGCGGGCCAGGAGGACGCCACCCGGACCGCCGACTTCAGCTACGACGCCGACCACCCTGCGGTTCTTGTCGGCGCCGGCAACGGACCGACCCCGGTGGAATTCGTGCTGCACGCCCTGGCCGCCTGCCTGACCTCGGGCCTGGCCAATATCGCCGCGGCGCGGGGAGTGACCCTGACCGAGGTCGAGTCGACCGTCGAGGGCGACATCGACCTGCTCGGCATCCTCGGTCTGTCCGACCAGGTGCGCAACGGCTACCAGGGCATCCGGGTGAGCTTCACGATCTCCGGTGACGCGCCGGACGACGTGCTGAAGGGCGTGGTCGAGCAGTCCCGCCGCAGGTCGGCCGTCTACGACGTGGTGACCAACGGCGTGCCGGTCCGGATCGACGTCGCGACCCGCTGATCCGACCTGCCGCTGGCGTCGCCGGCCGGTCGTCCCACCGGCCTGATCCGGCACCGCCGAGGGATCACCACCGCGTCCGGTCTGTACGCGATCGGCCTGCGGTTCCAGCACCGGCGAAGCTCGACGTGGATCGACGGCGCCCGGCACGACGCCACCTTCATCGCCGACCACATCGCCGCCCGGCAGGGCCTCCGGTTCACGGGCCTTCGGCGCCCGGTGGCGAGCTGAGGACCGGAACGTCTCGCCACTACCGGTCGCGGGGACGGCGGCCGTTATCGGAAGATCGCGGTTCGTATTGTGGTGCGGTCGGTGCACCCCCCTACACCCCGTCTGCGCCGGTAAGGCATGATCTGGATCGATCGCGTGCCTGCGCCTCGGAAGATCGGGAGGAGGGCATCACCGGCTCGTGCTGGTTCCGCCGGCCGCGGACCACGACATCGTCCGGCCCGGGGAGAATCCTCGGTTTTCGGCGGGAGCTGTCGATTTCGCCGCTCCCCGTTTGTCTCATGGGCGACCATCCCGAGAAGGAGGAAGCCATGAAGTACATGCTGCTGATCCAGCAAGGCGACACCCCGACGCCGCAGTCGCCGGAGGCGTGGGCGACCCTGTCGGAGGACGAGCAGAAGGCCGTCTACGCCGACTACCAGGCGGTCAACCAGACCCCGGGCGTCACCCCCGGCCTCGGGCTGGACGCTCCGGCGACGGCAACCACCGTGCGGGTGCAGGACGGCAAGACGCTGACCACCGACGGCCCGTTCGTCGAGATCAAGGAGGCGATCGGCGGTTACCTCCTGTTCGAGGCCGACGACCTCGACGCCGCGATCGAGCTGGCCGCGCGGATCCCGGCGGCGCGCCTGGGCGGCGCGGTCGAGGTGCGTCCGATCGTGGAGTGGTAGCGATCCTCGAGCAGGTCTTCCGCGACCAGTGGGGCCGTGTTCTCGCTGCGCTGATCGGCTTCCTCGGCGACTTCGACCTCGCCGAGGAAGCCGCGCAGGAGGCCTTCGCGATCGCCGCGGAGCGGTGGCCGCGAGACGGGGCCCCCGCGAACCCGGGCGCCTGGCTGGTGACGACGGCGCGCAACCGAGCCATCAACCGCATCCGCCGCGACCGCACGCTGGCCGCGAAGACCCGCCTGCTGCAGGTGCCGGAGGCAGCGGAGGACACGATGGACGCGACGGCGTTTCCCGACGAGCGACTCGAGCTCATCTTCACCTGCTGCCATCCGGCGCTGGGCACCGAGGCGCAGGTCGCCCTCACCCTGCGGACGCTCGGCGGCCTGAGCACCGGCGAGATCGCCCGCGCCTTCCTGGTCCCCGAGCCCACAATGGCCCAGCGGCTGGTGCGGGCGAAGCGTAAGATCAAGTCGGCGGGGATCCCGTTCCGCGTGCCTCCCGACCATCTGCTGCCCGATCGGCTCTTCGCCGTGCTCGCGGTCGTCTACCTGATCTTCAACGAGGGCTACGGGGGCCGCGGCGAGCTCGCGGCCGAAGCGCTCTGGCTCGGGCGGGCGCTGGCCGAGCTGATGCCCGACGAGCCCGAGGTGCACGGTCTGCTGGCGCTGATGCTGCTGCTCGATGCCCGCCGCGAGGCCCGGTTCCGTGGCGGCGACCTGGTGCTGCTCGCCGAGCAGGACAGTTCGCTCTGGGACCCGGCCCAGATCGCCGACGGGCGGTCGGTGCTCGACCGCGCCCTCGCCCTGCACGGCCGCGGCCCCTACGTCGTGCAGGCGGCGATCGCGTCCCTGCATGCCGACGAGCCGCGCGACTGGCCCCAGATCGCCGCCCTCTACGGCGAGCTTTCCCGGCGCACCGGCTCGCCGGTCGTGGAGCTGAACCGGGCCGTGGCGGTCGCCGAGTCCGAGGGGCCCGAGGCGGGGCTCGGCATCGTCGATCGCCTCGATCTCGACGACTACCACTACCTGCACTCGACGCGCGGCGAGCTGCTGCGGCGCCTCGGCCGAACCGAAGAGTCCCGCGATGCGTACCGCAGAGCGCTGGCGCTGGTCCAGGACGACGCCGAACGGCGCCTCCTGGAGCGGCGGCTCGCGGAGCTCGGTGGGGCCGCCGGCCCCATCCCGACGATGACGTAGGCGAGGCTGGCGGCCAGCGCCTGGCACCCGGCGCGGGTCGGCTGGCCGAGCGACGGCCCGGCCGCAGCGGGACGCCGACGAGGGTGCCACCTTCGATCCACTACGGACGGTGCCCAACGCCATGCCCCGTCCAGCGGCGAGCTCCGAACGCCCGGAGCCAGCAGCGGATGTTGAGATCGACCTTGCTGCGCCGTCGGGGCTGCATGATGCGAGAGTTCGGCTGGCGCCGGCGATGAGTTTGCCGGGTTGACCGAGTCAATACCGGTGAGAGGTGCAGCCGACGTCAATCCAGGAGGACCGATGAGGAAGGCGACATCAGCGGACGGTACGACGATCGCGTACGACCAGTGGGGCAGTGGCCCGCTCGTCGTCATCGTCGGCGGCGCGTTCAACGACCGCGGCACATGGACGGTCGTGAGCTATGACCGGCGAGGGCGCGGGGAGAGCGGCGACACCGAGCCGTATGCCGTGGAGCGAGAGATCGAGGATCTTGCCGCCGTGATCGCGGGCGCGAGTCCGGACCGGACGGCGTGCGCGCATGGTGTTTCCTCCGGCGGGGCGCTGCTGCTGCGCGCGGTCGCCGACGGCGCCCCGGTCCTGAGGGCCTCGGTCCTGGAGCCGCCCTACCGCGTGGAGGGGGCACCGCCGGCGCCGCAGGACTACCGGCGTACGCTGCGGCGCTTCATCGACTCGGGCGACCGAGGCGGAGCGGTGGAGTACTTCATGACCCGGGCCGTGGGGGTTCCGGCCGAGGCGGTGGCGGGGATGAAGGCGACGCCGGCCTGGGGTTACCTGCAGCAGATGGCGCACACGCTGGTCTATGACGCCGAGGCCCTCGGCGGGGACGACCACGGGTTGCCCACCGATCTGCTGAGGGGCATCGCGATCCCGGTGCTGGCGGTGAGCAGCGCCTCGACCGCACCATGGCTTGCTTCGGCTGCCGACGCCGTCGCCCGTGCGGTGCCGGGCGGCCGGCACCAGCGGCTCGAGGGTGGCTTCCACGAGGTGCCTCCCGCGGTGCTGGGTCCGGCGTTGGCGGCGTTCTACAACGAGGACAGTTGACCTCGCCGAGCTCGAAGACCGGCAAGCCGGTGCGAAGGCACCGCTCCGACGCCTACCGACCGCTACAGCCGTAACGACTCCGCTTCGTGCCAGCGGATACTGAGTCGTGCTCGGGTGCTCACGTGTGAGTCGACCCGCCACGCAAGTGTCAGTCCTCGGCCCTAGCATTGGGCGCACCAGAACCAGTCGCGGAGGAGAGCACCATGACGTCCCTGTCTGACCGCCCACACACCGCGCTGCTCGTCATCGACGTCCAGAACGACGTCGTGGCCAGCGCGCACAACCGTGACGGCGTGATCGCCAACATCGCCGTCGTCGTGGGCAAGGCACGAGCCGAGGGTGCACCCGTCATCTGGGTGCAGCACTCCGACGACGACCTGCCGCAAGACAGCGACGGCTGGCAGTACGTCCCCGAGCTCACTCGGGAGGGGTCCGAGCCGCTGATCCACAAGCACTACGGCGACTCCTTCGAAGCCACCGACCTGGAGGCCGTCCTTGCCGAGCGCAAGGTGGGGCGCCTGATCGTCACGGGAGCGCAGACCGACGCCTGCATCCGCTCGACGCTGCACGGGGCGATCGTCCGGGGCTACGACGCGACGTTGGTCAGCGACGCCCACACCACCGAAGACCAGACCCAGTGGGGCGCGCCGACACCCGACAAAGTCATTGCTCATACGAACCTCTACTGGAAGTACGAGACCGCTCCCGGACGGAGCGGAGGGACGGTCCCGACCGATTCCGTCGACTTCGGTGGGACCCCTGTTTGAAGCCTCCTCGCCCGGGCCAGCGTGGGCGGCGACTCAGCCGCCGCCCACGGCTGTGTCGAGGACGGCCGATCGGACCTGGCCCGCCTGTGTGAGCGGGCGACATTCCAGGCGGCCCGGCCACCCGGGGCGGTGCCGCTTAGAGCGGCCGGGACCACGGCGGCGGCAGGTCAGCCATCCTCGGTCACCCCAGCGCCCGGCCCGCACTGAATCCGAGCTCCACGCCGGCCGAGGTGACCGGCCGTCCGGGCCCTCCGCCCGCCCCCGTACGAGCCGGCGCAGCTCGCGTTTCGCTGGATGTCAGGGGTACTTCCGGCCCGGCGCGTCGGGGAGTTGGTCACGGCCATCCCCCGGCGCCTTGGACGACTGCCAGGACTTCGCGGACGAGCCGGTCACCGGCCAGCAGCTCCCAGTCGTTGTGTCCGGCGTTCGGGATCTCGACATACCGCTTCGGGTCGGCCGCCAGAGTGTAGAGCCGGCGGCTGTGCCGGGCGGGGACGATGCCGTCCGCGCCGCCGGCCAGGACCAGCAGCGGGCACCGCACGGCCCCGATGCGCCCGGCCGAGTCGTACCGGTCCTTGAGCAGCGCCCGGACCGGAAGGTACGGGTAGTGCAGCTGCCCGACGTCGGCCAGGCTGGTGAACGGTGAGCGCAGCACCAGCGCGGCAGCAGGATGCTCGGCCGCCAGCCCGATCGCCACCGCCGCGCCGAGCGACTCGCCGAAGTAGACGATCGACCCGGGCCGGACGTCCGGCCTGGACAGCAGGTATTCACGGGCCGCTCGCGCGTCGGCGGCCAGCCCGGTCTCCGAGGGGTGGCCGGGGTTGCCGCCGTAGCCGCGGTAGTCGAACAGCAACACCGACGTTCCGGCCCGGGCGAGCGCGGCGGCCAGCGGGGCACGAGCCGAGCGGTTCCCGGCGTTGCCGTTGAACACCAGCACCGTCGCGCCGGCCGCCCCGGCCCCGCCGGGGACGAACCAGCCCCGCAGCCGCAGCCCGTCCTCGGTATCGAAGGCCACCTCTTCACCGCCGGGCGGCACCGCACCGGCGGACGGCACCGGCCCGGGCGCCGGCAGGTAGATCAACCTGCGCTGCAGCGCCCAGGCGAGCACCAGCAGCGCTGCCACCGCCACCACCACGGCGGTCAGCACCCGCAGCAGCACCGAGGCATGGCCGCTCACCACACGACGCTACCGCCGGAGTGGGGGCGCGGGCGGTCGTCCCTGCCCGCCGGCACGGTGCGTCAGCGACGGCCGCCTTGCCGGCTCGTGAGCTGCGGTTTCCCGCTGAAGCCGGAACCCTGCTGGTCGCGGATGTCAGCGACCGCCTCAGCGTCTCGGCCGAGGCGAACAGGATCCTGCGAGTCAGGTGCCGACGCCGGCGCCGACGAACTCGGTCCAGTTCAGGTTGAAGAAGTTGTTGCCCGGTCCACCCGCCGCCGGCTGGAACACTAGGAAGTACCTGTGGGTCCCGGTGTCGGAGATCGGGTAGGTCTGGCTCGCGTAGGTCGTGGCATTGGCCGTGCCCGCGATCGTCGCGCTCGTGACCAGAGAGCCGCCGCCGGCGGCATTGATGGCGTCCCGCCAGATTTCGACCGTGCCGGCGTTGCCGCCGGCAGTGCCGCCCGAGGTGCGGAACGTGAGTGCGACGACGACCAGGGCGTGGGCGTGCTCGCCGCCATCAACCAGGCCAACCGCAGCGAGCCGCGCTGTTCCTCGCCCGCCTCGACGGTGGCGCGGTCGGGGTGTACGAAGCCACCTGGTTCGCGACCGGGCGGAAGAACGTGATCCGGGTCGAGATGAACGGCGAGCGTGGCAGCCTCGCTTTCGATCTGGAGCGGCTCAACGAGCTAGGGTTCCTCGACGGAACCGAGGAGCCGGCCGTGCAGGGGTTCCGGCGAATCCTGGTCACCGAGCCGACCCATCCGTACCTGGGAGCCTGGTGGCCCCCAGGGCACACCCTCGGCTGGAAGCACTCCTTCACCCACGAGGTCAAGGATCTCGTGGAGGCCATCGTGACGGGTACGGATCCGACGCCGTCATTCGAGGACGGCCTGCAGGTGCATCTGGTGCTCGAGGTGCACCCGTCGGAGATCGCCTACGACTACTGGACCACCGTGCGGACCCTGGAGGCGATCGGGCACCGCGAGGCGTTCGGGCTGAACTGGGACCCGTCCCACTTCGTCTGGCAGGACCTCGACCCGGTCGGCTTCATCTGGACTTCCGCGACCGGATCTACCACGTCGACTGCAAGGACGCGAAGCGACGGGTCGGCAACGGCCGCAACGGCCGACTGTCGTCGCACCTGCCGTGGGCGGATCTCCGCCGCGGCTGGGATTTCGTGTCCGCCGGACACGGCGACGTGCCGTGGGAGGACAGCTTCCGCATGCTCAACGCGATCGGCTACGACGGTCCGATCTCGATCGAGTGGGAGGACGCCGGGATGGACCGGCTGGTCGGCGCACCCGAGGCGCTGTCGTTCGTCCGCCGGCTGGCCGCGATCGAGCCGCCCGCAGCCCCCTTCGACGCGGCGTTCTCCTCCGGCAACTAGGGGGGGTCCCGTGGATCTTGGTGGATGGCCGCG
>Ga0210378_10000350_pt1 | contig 23045 bp, 19 predicted proteins | sample PLM1_60_b1redo_FD_155465 | JGI IMG/M metagenome (GOLD analysis project Ga0210378, IMG submission 155465) | Groundwater sediment microbial communities from an aquifer in East River, Colorado, USA - PLM1_60_b1 redo | ecosystem: Environmental > Terrestrial > Soil > Riparian zone | place: USA: East...
TAGCGGGCGTGCCTGGATAGCGCACCCGAAACGGGGGGAGCTCGCCCGTGGCCACCGACTTGAACACCCTGCCCGTCGGGGTGTCCGGCAGCTCGTCCACGGTGGTGGGGATCGGGACGTCGACGCGGAGGAGCGGTCCTTCCTGTGCCACCCTCGCTCCGAGGCCTTGCAGGATCGCCATCATCGGGGCGTTCTCCGCCAGCACGTAGGCGCGGAAGGACCGGATCCCGTGCTCTCCAGCCGACCCGGCGAGCATCCGGAGCAGGATCGTCCCGATCCCCCTGCCCTGATGCTCGTCGAGCACCGTGACCGCGGCTTCGGCCGCCGCCGGCTCCTCGGGGAGCCGGATGTAGCGGGCGACCCCCATGCCCGGCGAGGCCGGCCGGGAGGGGTCTACCGCGACCCATGCCATGTGGTCCGCGTAGTCGATCTCGGTGAGGTAGCGGGCCTGCTCATCGCTCAGGTGCTCCAGCGGCGTCAGGAAGCGCCGATACCGCGACTGCGCCGACAGCCGGCCGAACCCCTCGCGCAGGCGCTCCTTGTCCTCGGGGAGGATCGGACGCACCAGGATGCGAGCGCCGTCACGGAGCACGAGCTCCTTGGCGGTCGGCGACCTGGTGCCTCGCCGCCCGCCCGGGCCCGGTCGATGTGCCACCAGGACCACGACGCCTTCCACCGAGATCGGTCAAGTGACCTGAACACAATGGCATACTGTGCGGTGGCTCTGGCGGCGGGAGGCAGGACGTGGCCGAGGTTCAAGCGGGAGGTGGCCCGACTGTCCGCCGGATGCTGGTCGGTGCGCAGCTCCGCCGGCTGCGCACCGAGCAGGGCATCACCCGCGAGCAGGCCGGCGAGGCGATCCGGGCGTCGGAGTGGAAGATCCACCGGCTGGAGAACGGCCAGGTCGGCTTCAAGGACCGCGACATCGTCGACCTGCTGCGGTTCTACGGGGTCGACGACCCCGCCGACGTCGAAGCGCTGCTTGCCATGGCGCGCGACGCCAACACGCCCGGCTGGTGGCACCAGTACGGCGACGTGCTGCCGCAGTGGTTCCGCGCCTTCGTGGACTTGGAGGCGGCAGCGACGCTGATCCGGACGTACGAGGGCCAGCTCGTGCCCGGGCTGCTGCAGACCGAGGACTACACGCGGGCGGTGATGCGGGGCGCGCGCCTGCCCGAGCCGGCCGAGGACACCGAGCGGCGGATCGCGCTGCGCCTGATGCGGCAGACGCTGATGACGCGGCCGGGTGCGCCGCATCTGTGGGCGGTGGTGGACGAGGGGGCACTGCGGCGGCCGGTCGGTGGCCGCCAGGTGATACGCGCGCAGCTCGACCGGCTGATCGAGGCGACGGAGCTTCCCAATGTCACCCTGCAGGTGCTGCCGTTGCGTGCCGGCGCACATCCGGCCCTGGTCGGCGCGTTCAGCATCCTGCGGTTTCCCGACCAGGACCTCCCCGATGTCGTCTACGTCGAGCACCTGACCAACGCGCTCTACCTGAGCAAGCAGGAAGAGGTCGACCAGTACCTGCACGTCATGGAGAGCATCTGCGTCCGCAGCGCGGCTCCCGACAAGACCCCGGAGATCCTCGGCAAGATTCTGCACGAAGAGTAGCGAGTGGTCTTTCGCGGCATAGACCACTACGCTGCGCGGAACCGTCAGATGCCAGCAACGTGAGGAAGGGTGCACCGTGACCAACAGTTCGTCGACCCCCCACGACGAGGAGCGGCCCGAGCTCAACACCGGGTTTCCACACACGGCTCGGGTCTGGAACTACTGGCTGGGCGGCAAGGACAACTTCCCCGCGGACCGCGAGGCCGGCGACCAGGTTCGTGCCCTCATCCCCGAGATCGTCGACTCCGCCCGCGCCGACCGGGCGTTTCTGGGCCGCGTCGTCCGCTACCTGGTCGGCGAGGCGGGGATCCGCCAGTTCCTCGACGTCGGCACCGGCATTCCCACGGCCAACAACACCCACGAGGTCGCCCAGGCGGTCGCGCCGGAGTGCCGCATCGTCTATGTCGACAACGACCCCATCGTCCTGGCGCACGCCCGCGCCCTGCTCTCCAGCAGCCGAGAGGGCGTCACCGACTACATCGACGCCGACGCGCGCGACACCGACAAGCTCCTGCAGGCCGCCGCCAAGACGCTGGACTTCAGCCAGCCGGTCGCGCTCATGCTGCTGGGGATCCTGAACCACATCGTCGATGACGACCAGGCACATGGGATCGTCGACCGGCTCCTGGACGCGGTGCCTTCCGGCAGCTACCTGGTGATCGGTCACCCCACCAAGGAGGTCCACGGCGAAGCGATGGCCGAGGCCATGCGGCTGTGGAACGAGCGGGGTGGAACCCCGATCATCGACCGCAGCCGCCAGGAGCTGGCTCGGTTCTTCGACCGCCTGGAGCTGCTGGAGCCCGGGGTGGTGTCATGTTCGCGGTGGCGGCCCGATCCCGCCGACCCCGAGCCCGTCGAGGTATCCGAGTTCTGTGGTGTCGGGCGAAAGCCCTGACCAACGGCCGGCTGTACCATCGCAGACGTGACCCTCCCCGACCGGCCGGTCATCCCGCTGGACCGCGTGGAGGCAGTCGTCTTCGACACCGACGGGGTCCTCACCGACACCGCCAGCGTCCACGCGGCGGCCTGGAAGCGGCTGTTCGACGAGTACCTCCGGCAGCGGGCCGAACGCCTCGGCGAGCCGTTCCGCGCCTTCGAGGAGCTCGACTACCTCCGCTACGTGGACGGCAAGCCCCGCTACGACGGCGTCGCCGGCTTCCTGGCCTCCCGCGGCATCGCCCTGCCGTGGGGGGACCCGTCCGACCCGCCCAGCCACGAGACGGTGTGCGGGCTCGGCAACAGCAAGAACCGCTACTTCCTCGCGCACCTCGGCGAGCACGGCGTGCAGGCCTTCCCGAGCTCGGTCGCGTTCGTGCGAAGGCTGGGCGCCAACGGCGTGCGGACGGCGGTGGTGTCGGCCAGCCGCAACATGCGCGCGGTTCTGGACGCCGCCGGGATCCGCGACCTGTTCGACGTGGAGGTCGACGGGGTGGACGCCGCCCGGCTCGGCCTGGCCGGCAAGCCCGACCCGGCGCTGTTCCTGGAGGCGGCGAGGCGCCTGCAGGTGGCGCCGGCGCGGGCGGCGGTCGTGGAGGACGCCCTCGCCGGTGTCGAGGCGGGCCACCGCGGCGGGTTCGCGGTGGTCGTCGGGGTGGACCGCGCCGGTCAGGCCGCCGAGCTCGCCGCCCGGGGCGCCGACGTGGTCGTCGACGACCTCGACCGGCTCGGGCTGGACGGCGCCGCCGAAGGGGAAGGCGGAGGTTGACCGCCTGGACGCTGGCCTACGAGGGCTTCGACCCTGGCGAGGAGCGGCTGCGCGAGGCGCTCTGCACGCTCGGCAACGGCTACTTCGCGACCCGCGGAGCCGCTCCCGAGGCGGCCGCGGACGACGTCCACTATCCGGGCACCTACGTCGCCGGCTGCTACAACCGGCTGGTGAGCCGGGTTTCCGGCCGTGAGGTCGAGAACGAGGACCTCGTGAACGTGCCGAACTGGCTGCCGCTGACCTTCCGGCCGGAGGGCGGCGACTGGCTGGACCTCCGGCGGAGGGAGGTGCTCGCCTACCGGCAGGAGCTCGACCTGCGCCATGGGGTGCTCACCCGGTCCCTGCGCCTCCGCGACCCGCAGGGGCGGGTGACCCGGGTCACCCAGCGCCGTTTCGTCCACATGGACTACCGCCACGTCGCGGGCCTGGAGACGACCATCGCCCCGGAGAACTGGTTCGGGCGCCTGGAGGTCCGCTCGGCGCTTGACGGCCGGGTGACCAACGCCGGCGTCGCCCGCTACCGCCTGCTCGACGGCCGCCACCTGGCGCCGCTGGAGACCGGGGAGGCCGGCGACGACACGATCTGGCTGCTGGTCGAGACCAGGACCTCCCATGTGCGGATCGCGCAGGCGGCGCGGACCAGGCTGCTGCGGGATGGCGAGGCGGTCACGGTGGAGCGGCGGAGCCACCAGGAGCCGGGCTTCGTCGCTCACGACCTCGCCGTCGAGGTGCGAGAAGGCGAGCCGCTGACGGTCGAGAAGGTGGTGACGCTGTTCACCTCCGCGGAACGGGCCGTGTCCGAACCAGGCGACGCCGCCCGCAAGTGGATCGCCCGTATCGGCGGCTTCGAGGAGCTGCTGGAGCGCCACACGGCCGCCTGGGGCCGGCTCTGGCGGCGCTGCCGCATCGACATCGACGCCGACGACCACGAGATCGCGCGGACCGTCAACCTGCACGTCTTCCACCTGCTGCAGACCGTGTCCAGGCACACCATCGACCTGGACGTCGGCGTGCCCGCACGGGGCCTGCACGGCGAGGCCTACCGAGGCCACATCTTCTGGGACGAGCTGTTCGTGTTCCCCTTCTTGAACCTGCGGTTCCCTGAGGCGACCAGGGCGCTGCTCCGCTACCGGTACCGGCGGCTGCCGGAGGCCCGCTGGGCGGCCAGGCAGGCCGGCTACCAGGGGGCGATGTACCCCTGGCAGAGCGGCAGCGACGGGCGCGAGGAGACCCAGCGCCTGCACCTCAATCCCCGCTCGGGCCGCTGGCTGCCGGACAACTCCCACCTGCAGCGCCACGTCAACGTCGCCGTGGCCTACAACGTCTGGCAGTACTACCAGGTCACCGGCGACCTCGAGTTCCTCGGTGAGCACGGGGCCGAGATGCTGCTGGAGATCGCCCGCTTCTGGGCCAGCATCGCCACCTACAACCGCGACCTGGACCGCTACGAGATCCTCGGGGTGATGGGGCCGGACGAGTACCACGACGGCTACCCGGACCGCGACGAGCCCGGCCTGGACAACAACGCCTACACCAACGTGATGGCCGCCTGGGTGCTCTGCCGGGCGCTGGAGACCCTCGACCTGCTCTCCGAGCATCGCCGCATCGAGCTGGAGGACCGGCTGTGCCTGCGGCCGGAGGAGACAGACCGCTGGGAGGAGGTCAGCCGCAAGCTGCGGGTCTGCTTCCACGACGGCGACATCATCAGCCAGTTCGAGGGCTACGATCGCCTCCAGGAGCTGGACTGGGAGGACCTGCGGCGCCGCCACGGCGAGATCCGCCGCCTCGACCGCATCCTGGAGGCCGAGGGCGACTCCCCCAACCGCTACAAGGCCTCCAAGCAGGCGGACGTGCTGATGCTGTTCTACCTGCTGTCGGCCGACGAGCTGCGGGCGCTGCTGGAGCGCCTCGGCTACCGGCTGGAGCCGGCCGCGATCCCCCGCACCGTCGACTACTATCTGCGGCGCACGTCGCACGGCTCGACCCTGTCGGGTGTCGTCCACGCCTGGGTGCTGGCCCGCTCCGACCGCCCGCGGTCGTGGCGCTTCTTCGCAGAGGCGCTTGCCTCCGACGTCCACGACGTCCAGGGCGGCACCACCGCCGAGGGCATCCACCTCGGCGCCATGGCCGGCACGGTGGACCTCGCCCAGCGTTGCTACACGGGCCTGGAGACCCGCGAGGACGTGCTGTGGCTGAGTCCCAGTCTGCCGGAGGGCCTGGGCGGGCTCGACTTCGACATCCGCTACCGCGGCCACTGGGGGGTCCACCTGCGCGTCACACCGGAGGCGCTGCAGGTGCTCGTCGCCAGCTCCGACGCCACCCCCGTCAAGGTCGGCTTCAAGGGCGAGGTCGTCGAGATCGAGCCCGGCGGCATGCGGGAGTTCCCCTGTAGCGGCGCCGCCCGGTGAGCGCCGCGGGAGAGAGATCGCGATGGAGGTGGCCAACACGGAAGCCGAGACCGACCCGGCCTGGACGGTGGCGGTGGACGGCGACTCGCGCCTGGAGCGCGTCGCCGAGACGCTGCTCACCCTCGCGGACGGCCGCTTCGGCACGCGCGGCGCCAAGGAGGAGGACGGCCAGGGTGCGACGCCGCTGACGCTCGCCGCCGGCGTCTATGACGGCGCGGAGGTGCCGACCCTGCTGCCGGGGCCGGTGTGGACCGGGCTGCAGGTGACGTCGCCGGACCACGATGACCGCCGCCGGCTCGACCTCTACGCCGGGGTGCTCCACCGGGAGTGGACGGCCGGCGGCGCCACCCTGCGGAGCCTGCGGTTCGTCTCCCTGGCCCGCCCCGGCGTCGTCGGGCTGCGGGCCGAGGGCCCTGCCGGCGCGCTGCGCGCCGGACCGCCGCTGCTCCCGCCCGGCGGCCAGGCGGAGGCGGGGTTCGACGGTCTCGACTCGCGGAGCTTCAGCCAGGGCCGGATCGGGGACGCGGCCTGGGCCAGCACACGGGCGCGCGACGGCGGCGGCATCACCGTGGCGGCGTGCCAGCGCGAGTCCGACGGTCCGTCGCGGGTGGTGGAGCGGCTCGCCGTGTACCTGGCCGACCCGGACCACGCCCCGGCGCCCGAGGCGGCCGTGGAGGCGCTGCGGGCCGCCGAGGCGGTCGGGTTCGACCGGCTGCTTGCCGAGCACCGCGCCGCCTGGGCGGCGAGGTGGGACGACGCCGAGGTGGCGATCCAGGGCGACCCCGAGGCGGAGCTGGCCATCCGCTTCGCCCTGTTCCATCTGCTCGCCTCCGTCGCCGACGGCGGCGAGGCGGCCGTCGGTGCCCGGGGCATGTCCGGTCCGGTGTACCTGGGCCACGTGTTCTGGGACGCCGACGTGTTCGTCCTGCCGGTGCTGGCCGCGGTCCGGCCGGACTCAGCCCGGGCAATGCTCGAGTACCGCATCCGGCGCCTGCCTGCCGCCCGCCGGCTGGCCGCCGGCTCGGGCCGGGCCGGGGCGCGCTTCCCGTGGGAGTCGGCCGCCGACGGCTCCGAGGTGACGCCCACGACGATGCGCGACCCCCTGGGCCGCGTCATGACGATCCACACCGGGGAGCTGGAGGAGCACATCGTCGCCGACGTCCCGTGGGCCGCCTGCCGTTACGCCGACTGGACCGGTGACGCCGCGTTCCTACGCGGGCCGGGCCGCGACCTGCTGGTCGAGACGGCCCGCTACTGGGCCGCGCGCGTGCGGCTGGACCCGGCGGGACGAGCTCACATCGACGGCGTCATCGGCCCCGACGAGTACCACGTGGACGTCGATGACAACGCGTTCACCAACGTGATGGCGCGCTGGAATCTCCGCCGGGCGGCCGCGCTGGTGGAGCCCGACGGCGGTCCGCTCGCGGAGGAGGCACGCGAGTGGCGGCGGCTGGGCGACGCGCTCGTCGACGGCTACGACCCCGCCAGCGGGCGCTACGAGCAGTTCGCCGGCTTCAGCGAGCTGGAGCCGGTGCTGATCGGCGAGCTGGCCCGACCGCCGGTCGCCGCCGACCTGCTGCTCGGGCGGGAGCGGGTGGCCGCGACGCAGGTCGTCAAGCAGGCCGACGTGCTCATGCTCCACCTGCTGGTTCCCGAGGAGACCGCGCCTGGCTCCCTCGCCCCCAACCTGGAGTGGTACGGCCCGCGGACCGCGCACGGCAGCTCGCTGTCGCCGGCGGTGCACGCGGCCCTGCTGGCCCGCGCCGGCGAGCCGGACCGAGCCCTCGAGCTGTTCCGGCTCGCCAGCCAGCTCGACCTCGACGACCTCACCGGCACCACCGCTGGCGGCCTGCACGTGGCGACCTTCGGTGGGGTCTGGCAAGCCCTTGCCCACGGGTTCCTCGGGCTGCGGCTGTCCGGCGACGTCCTCGGCGTGGATCCCCGCCTGCCGGCGGCCTGGGAAGCGGTCGCGCTGCGGCTGCGCTTCCACGGTCGTCGCGTGCGGGTCCGGGCGGGCCACGACCGCCTCGACCTGACCGTCGACGGCCCGGTCCTGATCGAGCTCCCCGGCCTGCCGGCCCAGACGGTCGCACCGCCGGGTGTGCGCTTTTGGCGGGCGGGTTCGACCTGGGAGGTGGCATCGCCGTGAGCACGATCCTGGCGGCCATCGACGCGGTGGTCCGCGAGGTGCTGGCGCGCACGCCGGTCCCGGTCGCCATGCTGCCCCGCTCGGCGTAGCCAGCTCCCCGAGCTGCCGGATGGCCCGTTCCGCATGGGCCGGATGGCCCATGACGGTGCCAGCCGCCGGCGGCACTGTTGCGGCATGGGCGGCAGGACCGCCGCCCGCGACCTCAACGAAGGAGGAGGGCCGCCAGCATGGCAGCGAGCACTTCGACCGGGCGGGCTTCGAGCGCGCCCGTGTACATCGAGGAACCGGCGTTCTCCAGGTGGCTGTTCGGCTCGAGCGCGGCCGGATGGATCTGGCTCGTGGCCCGGGTCTGGCTGGGCTGGGAGTGGCTCCAGGCCGGCTGGAGCAAGCTCTTCGGCGGCAACATCACCTGGCGGTTCTGGAACTGGGGCGACGCGGCCTACAGCCTCACCGGCAACGGCAACATCGGCTGGGTCCGTTCCGGCACCGTGGCCACCGAGGAAGGCGGCCAGCGCACCCACCGCCGGTGAAGACCGTCAAGAACTACGTGTCCAGCATCCTGACCAAGCTCGAGGTGACCCGACGGGCCGAGGCGGCCGCCTACCTCGCCCGCCACACCACCACCCCGGGCGCCTGACCTCCTCCGGCCACACGGGGGTGAAGTCGGGCGTCTCCGCGGGCTGCGCTGCGCCTGTAACGGCCGGGAGCGACCGCCGTTCTTGGATGCGGTGGCGCAACCGAGGTGCCTCCCCCAACCTCGTGGTGCCATCTCGCCGGAGTCGCGCTTCCTGGCGTTGCCTCGGGTGCTGGCCGTGGCCATGGGGATGGACGGCCAGCCCCGAGGCCTCTATCGCATCCTGGTGGGCGGATCGGCCGCCGCGGCCGCGTTACACCGTCCCATGGACACGAGCGTCGGCGCCGAGTCGCTCCGCCAGTGTCGGCGCAGCCCGCGGTGGGTGAGGACGCGCACCGCGCCTGGAGGCTTGCCCAGAATGGCCGCCACCCGGCCGACGTCCAGCCCGGCCACGACACGAAGCATGATGGCCTCGGCCTGGTGGGCGGGCAGGCTGGCGATCAGGGCGACGGCAGCCCGGGTGGAGACACCTTCCAGGGCAGTGGCGGCTGGGTCGTCGGGCGCGGCTGGATCGGCGAGCCCGGTCGCCGGTAGCTCGTAGGTCGCCCTGCGTGCGGTCCGGCGCTGCCAGTCGAGGGCCTGATGGTGGGCGATGGTGAAGATCCACGCCCGGAAGGCCGGCTCGCCGCCGCGGAAGTGGCCGATGCTGCGGACCACCCCAATCCACGTCTCAGAGGCGAGATCCTCGGCGGCGCCAGGAGCGAAGACCTTGAAGTACCGCAGCAAGTGGGGTTGTAGGTCCCTCCAGAGCACTCCGAAGGCGAGCTCGTCGCCAGACGCAGCGGCCCTGAGCATGGCGGGAAATGTGGAACCGATCATCGTCTTTCCGGCATAAGTGGATCATCTCGGCGCTCTTGGACGAAAACGGAGGAACTACCGGCAGGTTCACCGCTAGAGCAGCCGTCAAACACGAGCAGGTCAGGGCGGCCCGAGTCAGGCCGCGACCTCAGCCGTTCGGCCGTCTGGTACCGACCAGCACGATCACCTCGGAGCCGGACGGCAGGAGTTGGCCGGCCGCCGGCTGCTGGGCGACGACCCGTTGCACCTTCCCCGACTCGCGGACGGGGACCGGGAGGACCTGCATGCCGAGCTGCGCCTTGGCGAGTACGTCGGCCGCCCGCTCCCGGTGCAGCCCCACCACGCTGGGGACGATCCGCTGGCCGGGAGCGGCTACCTCGACGGAGGTCGAGGTCTGCGCCACGGCAGTCGTCGTTGGCGCTGTGGTTGGCGGTTCGGTGGTCGATGGTGCCGTGGTGGCCGGTTGGCCGGACGTGGTCGCCAAGATGGTGGTTGATGGCGGCGCCGAGACCTGACCGACAGCCGGCCTGCCTGCCTCGCGGGTGAGCAGCCCCACGGCTGTGCCGACCCCGCTCACGACGACGCCGGCGGCGACCAGCCCGGCCACCAGGGTCCGTCGGCGGCGGCGGCGAGCCGGAGGCGGCACATCGCCGGACGCGGTCAAGCGGTCCGGCAACCCGGCGGCCGAGCCCGCCACCAGGTCGGTGGCGGGAGAGGATCCGGCGGCGAGCGGGGCCGGCGACTCGTGCGCTGGCGCCGCGCGGTGCTGAACCCGCGTGGCACCGCCGGAGCGCGCAAGGGCCAGGAAGCGGACCAGGTCACGACCAAGATCCGCGGCCGAACGATAGCCCTCGGCGTCCTGCGGGCCGCTGGACGCCCGAGCGACGATCGTGGCCAACTCGACGGGGATCGTTGGGTCCAGCTGGGCCGGCTCGCCGTCGACAGGCTCCCGGCCCGTCAGCATCGCGGCCAGGCAACGGCCCAGCGCCCGCAGGTCGGCGGCAAGAGAGGGGGTGTCGTCGGCCAGAGGCCGGGCGGCCTGGGCGAGGCGAAAGTCGGTCACCTTCACCTGGCCGTCGATCGTGAGCAGGACGTTGGCCGGGGTGAGGTGGCCGTGGGTGACGCCCTGGGCGTGGGCGGCGGCCACGGCAGCGCAGGCGCCGGCGGCGACCCTGGCCGCCCCGACGGGGGGCAGCGGGCCGCGGGCGGCCAGCATGTCCCGCAGGCTGGAGCCGTCGACCAACTCGGCGACCAGGAACGCGGCTCGGCCGTCCCGCTCCAGCGCATGCACCCCGGCGACGTTCGGATGGGCGATCTCGGCCGCCGCCCAGGTCTCGCGCTGGAGCCGATCCAGGAACGCCTCGTCGCCTACGAGCGGCTCGACGGGAACTTTGAGGGCGACACGGCTCTGCGCCAGCCGGTCCCACGCCTCCAGCACCGTGGTCACGGCGCCGCCGCCGATGGGCCGGACGATCACATAGCGGTTACCGAGTGGGCCCTGGTCCATTACCGGCCTACCGGACCTGCCCGCCGGCGGTCGGACGCGCGCCGACGCGGCCCCCAGGCAGCAGCGACCAGCCCCATCTGGGCCGAGCGGGGACGCTGGCGTCCGCCATGGTCAGCGCGCACGCCATAAAGAGCGCTGCAACCCCTCCATGCGTTACCACCCGTGCTCGGCCTTGTCCGAAGTCGACCGGGCGGCTCGCCGGCGGCCGGCCTTGCGGAAGGGCTGGTAACGCAATCAGCCACCACAACGCTCTTGCTTACGATATGCGCCTTCTGCTTGCCTCCTTGAAGTCCAACCCGCCCGAGCTGGACCGGGACACGGCCGACCGGCTGCTGGCCGGTCGGTTGGACCCAGGTGATGCCCCGCCCGGCTATGCGCCTGTGGCCAGGCTGCTGGCCGCCGCCACCACCGAGCCGAGCCCAGACGAGCTGGCTGGTGAGCGAGCGGTGGTCGCGGAGTTCGCGGCCATGACGCGCTCCCATCCCCCCACATCCGTTCCCCGGAGGGCAGGTGCGCCCAGCAAGCGGTTCAGCGTCAAGGCGGCGGCCATGGCCGTCGCGGCTGTCTTGATGCTCGGCGGCGCCGCCGTCGCGGCCACCGGTCACCTCCCCGGGTCGGCCAAGCCGATCGCTCAGGACGCACCGACCAGCTCCCGTGGGGGCCCGGCCGCGGACGGTCAGCGCGGCGCGGCCAAGGGACCGGACGCGTCAGGTGCGGCCAGGGACGGGCTGTGTCGGGCCTGGCTGGCCGGGAAGGGCGACCAGAACGGCGAGCGGACCGACTCGCCGGCGTTCACGGCGCTGGCCAAGGCGGCTGGCGGTGCCGACAAGGTCGCCGCCTACTGCAAGACCAGCACCGGCGAGCGGGACGCCGCGGCCAAGGGACCGGACGCGTCAGGTGCGGCCAGGGACGGGCTGTGTCGGGCCTGGCTGGCCGGGAAGGGCGACCAGAACGGCGAGCGGACCGACTCGCCGGCGTTCACGGCGCTGGCCAAGGCGGCTGGCGGTGCCGACAAGGTCGCCGCCTACTGCAAGACCAGCACTTCCGGCGGCCAGGGGCAGGGCGGCGGCCCACCCACCACCGGCTGAGCAAACGGTCTGCCCGGGACTGGCCCAGGGTGGCCCACAAGGAGGGGCTTCGCGGTCGCCCTGCTCACTCTGGCGACTCGGTGGGAGTTTGCGTCGCATGGAAGCCTGGGGTCACAGTTGGTGACGAGAGGCTCATGACGTCGCGGCGGGATTCGTGGGGTGCGGGCCACGCTGGCGGCCGCGTCAGGACCGCTCGCGGCCGCCCGCCTCGAGCTCTTCCGTCGGCGGGTCCGGCGCGACGGGGCTGCCGGTTGCCGGCGGTTCGAGCTCGGCGCGCACCCGCGGCAGCGCCTCCGGATACTCGCGCTGCAACCATGCCAGCAGCCGCTCGCGGACCTCGCAACGCAGGTCCCAGGCGCTCTGCGCGCTGTCGGCGCTCACCAAGGCGCGCAGCACCATGGTCCGCTCGGTGGTGTCGACGACCTGGAGCACGGCCGTCTGCCCGTTCCACAGCTTGGATGCCGCAAGCACCTGCTCGAACTCGGCGCGGACCTGGTCGACCGGGGTGGTGTAGTCCACGTGCAGGTGGACCTCGCCGACGATGTCGGCGGAGTAGCGCGTCCAGTTCTCGATCGGGCGCTCCACGAAATAGCTGCACGGCAGCACCAGCCGGCGACGGTCCCAGATCCGCACCACCACGTAGGTGAGGGTGATCTCCTCGACGTTGCCCCACTCGCCCTCCACCACCACCGCGTCGTCCAGCCGGATCGGCTCGGCGAAGGCGATCTGCAGGCCCGCGATGAGGTTGCCGACGGTGGACCGGGCCGCGATCCCGGCGATGACCCCGGCGATCCCGGCAGAGGCGAGCAGGCTGGTCCCGACCGCGCGTCCCTGCGGGAAGGTCAGCAGCATGACGGCGACCGCCAGCACCACGACCGCCACCTTCACGACCCGGCCGAGCACCTGGACCTGGGTGCGCGCCCGCCGCGCGCGGAGGTTGTCGGGCACGTCCACGTCGTAGCGACGCATGAGGGCGTCCTCGGCCACGCGGACCACGCACACCGCCAGCCACGCGACGGCCACCACGAGCACCAGCAGCAGCGCAGGGATGACGATCCCGCGCGGGCCGGGCGGCAGGCGTGCGGTGGAGAGCGCCAGCAGCAGCGCGGCGAGGGCGACCACCGCACGCGCCGGCCAGCGGCAGTGGGTGCGCAGGTCCGCCGCGAGGTCGCGGTCCCGCATGACCTTCAGCGCCAGCCGCCAGACCGCCACATGGACGAGCAGCGCACCCACGACCACGCCGACCGTGGTGAGCACCCGGGACAGGCCGGCACCGGTGATCCAGTCCATCCGGCCCCTGGTGTACCCCTCCACGGCCTCCGAGTCCACCGGAGCAGGTCCCAGCCTCGTGCGCCCGCCAAGGAGGTTGCGGCGGCGGGGGCACTCCTGGTGACCTACCGGCGCGCCTGGCGCCGCTTCCACGCCTCGGCGGCTGCCATCTCACGCGGTACCAGGCGGCCGCCGCGGCCCACGAACCCCCGCAGGTCGCGGGTGGGCGCCCCGGCCGCCGCGGCGGCCACCGCATCGCCGGTACGCCGGCGGCGGCCACGTGGCCGCTGGTCGTGTTCGTGCAGCTGCTGGGCGCGTTGCTGGTCGCCTTCGGCGAGGGCGAGGTAGATCCGCTGGCTGCTGTCGGGCAGCTGCTCCCACGCCAGCCGTGGTCGCGCGCTCGCCTTCGCCATCCCGACCTGCCTTCGACCCTCGGCGTCACTCCGCTGGGACCGAGTCCATTCTAGATGGCGCTCGGACAGGCATCGGGAGGCCCATGGGCGAGGCCAGCCCAGGCGCTGCTGGCGGGCTCGGCGACGTTCATGGGGATGCGTCCCTGCGACATTGGCGACTTGCGATGGTGTAGGCCACGAGCAGGTCAGCAGCCTTCCTGCGCCGGTTCGTGATCAGCAGATGGATGATCTCGTCACCCCGCATCGCCGTCTCCAGGCAGGCTGGGGAAGCCGTCGGCCGGACCACGATCGTCGTCAAGGGAGCGGGAGGCGGCTGGGTCGCGGACGCGCTCGTCGCCGGAGCGCTCGCCGGTTCGCCGCCCACCCGCGCGGACCCGAGGGCGAACCCGCCCACCACCCCAACCACAAGGGTCAGCGCCAGTGCGAGCAACAGCCATGCTGGGGGCGTCCACCGTGGCGCCGGGAGCTCGGTGGGGGCAGGCTCCTTCAAGGCGCCCTGCGGGTCATTCGTCGACCAGGTAGGTCAGAGCGGCGCGGAGGGTTCCGCCGGTGGTCCCACCGTCGAAGCGCTCGGCGATCCGGCCTTGCTTGTCGACCAGCACCGTGACCGGCTGGTACGGCACCCCCCAGCGGGCCCACGTCTTCCCGGAGGGGTCGTTCGCGAGTGGGTAGCCGACCTTGAAGCGGCGCTGGTAGGCGCGGCCGGCGGCCACGGTGTCGTGATAGGAGACGCCGACGAAGCCGACCTGCCCGGCGAACTCCTCGGCCACCGCGGACAGGTCGGGCTGCTCGACCTTGCAGATCGGGCACCAGGACTCGAAGAAGTTCACCACCACCGGCCGCCCGTGGAAGCCGTCCAGGGTGACCGTGCGGCCGTCGAAGGCGGTGACCCGAAGTGCGGGGGCGGGTCGGCGCCGTGCCGCCTCGACGATGCCGCGCGGCGCGAACTTCGCCTGGGAGTCGCGGGGGCCGGCCGTCGTGGGAGCGGCCGTGGTGGGAGCGGCCGTGGTGGCCGTGGCGGCCGCCTGGCCCGTGCCGTCGGACGGCGCGGCACAGGCGCCCACGGCCACGGTGAGCAAGGCGAGCACCACGAACCGACGGCGCATGGTTGGCGATCCTATCCGGCTCTACGGCCGCGTCCCAATCGCCCCCGATCGCGTTCCTCTATGGTGCCTTGAAGGCGAGCACGCGCACGCCCGCCGCGGCGAGGTCGCCCGCCAGCGCCGCCGCGAACGGGTGGTCGTCGCCGGTGAGCCCGCCCGGGTTGGCGACCAGGAAGGTGGTCTTGGAACCGGTCTGCCGCGTGGTGGAGGTGGCGCCGTAGCGGCCGAGCAGCGCCCTGACCGCCTCAGCGCTGGTCGTGGGGACGCTGATGCGCAGCGGCGACTCCAGCGCGCGGATCGACGCTGCCGCGGAGCGGGCCGCCCGCTCCCTGCCGGCGCGCACGGCCGAGCCGGCGCGGGCGGCGACGCCGGCGACCGCATCCGGCCCCAGCACCGCATTCCAGAGCACCTGCTGCATCCCGACGGTCCAGGCGCGGAAGTTCGGGTCGGTCGAGGAGAGGATGACGCCGCCGGCGCCGACCGGCTCGTCGATCACCGCCGCGGTCCCCCCCAGTTCCTCCTCGCCGCGGGCGAAGCCGGAGACGAAGAAATCGGGGCTCCCTGCCACCGGAAAGCGCAGCGCGACGTGGCTGGGGTCCGAGGCCCGCATGACCAGGTCATAGTCGTAGAAGACCCAGTCGACGGGGCCGACGTCGGCGGCCAGCGGGCTCGACTCGTCGGTCAGGACGCGGATGAGGGTGCCGGCGACGTCCGAGTGCGGCTCACTCAGCAGCGCGGTGGTGATGCCAAGGCGAGCGGCGAGGTCGGCGCCACCACGCCAGCCGACGTAGCGCCCGCCGCCGTTCACCCAGTCGACGAGCGCGCGCCGCCCCGCGGGCCCGAGCGCGTTGGCGGCGACGGTCGACACGCCGTTCGGCACCAGCAGCACGTCCACGTCGGTCAGCGCGCCGCCTGCGATCTGGGAGGAGGTCACGGGCTGGTAGGGCAGCTGCCAGACCTGCTCCAGCAGGTAGCGCAGCCAACCCGCCGACTCGCGGGCCGAGGTCCCCGACGACATCTGGTAGAGGGCGACCGACGGGACCGGCGACGGCAACGCCGCAGCGGGCGGCTCCGGCAGTGGCGGCACGGCCTCGGCGGCCGGGTCCAGCACGGCGCCGGAGCGGCCGCCGTCGAGGTTGAACAGCAGCGGGTTGCTCCAGCCGCTCACGTCGTAGAAGTAGGGGAAGGGGACGTAGGTGTCCTCGTTGAGCATGGCCTGGATCCAGTGCTTCTGCCGCTGCGCCATCGGGATCCAGTAGGTGCCGGCCGGAAGGACGGTGGCCGCCTCTGGCCGGCCGTAGGCACGGAAATCAGGCACCGCCAGCGGCGCCGTCAGGCGGTGCACCTCGACGTCTATGCGCTGCAGCCGCCGCACCAGCGCCTGCACCTGGTCGGCCTTGCTGGGGTCGTCGGCGCGGAGGAAGTAATGGCGGACCGGCTCGGCGGGCACGGGGAGCTGGACGGTGTTGCCCTTGTCGTTGACCTCGTTGGGCTCCAGCTGGCCGTCCACCCCCTGCCGGTAGGCCTCGGTCCACTCCTCGTGCCAGCGACGCAGGATGGCGGGCTTGTTCAGCGCGGCCTGCGAGATCGAGACCCAGTGGGTGACGTAGTGCTGGTAGGTCCGCTGGGCGATCGGGTCGAAGTTGGCCTTCTCGAAGGTCATGCCGGCCCCGCCGAACCCGGTCGCCGGAACGACGTCGCCGTAGACCATCGCGAAGAAGTCGAACACCTTGTTGGTGAAGTACTGGATGTGCTGGCGGTCGAGCTCGGCGGCGAGCGCGCCGCCGTAGAGGTTGTCCTGCCAGTCCATCGACGCGGCCGTGACTTCGTGGTAGGTCGGGTCGGCGGTGGGCGGGAAGAAGTAGTGGTTCCCGCTCATCTCGTACCGGCGGGCCCCGCCGCCGCCAGGGTGAGGAGCAGGACGGCGATGGCGGCGAGCAGGGATCGGCTCCTCATCGGGGCCTCCTTCCCACGAGCAGGGCGAGCAGCACCCAGACTTCGGCGGGCCTTCTACCCTAAATAGCCCGACCGGCCGAACGGTCGTTACATCCCTTGCCGAGGCATCGAGGGGGAGGCTCCGCCTCTTGCTGGTCGTCTCAGAAGTCGCGGCGCCCGTCGAAGTGGCCGGCCACCTCGGGACGAGTCAGCTGGTACAGGGCGAGCCGGTGACCGCCCGGCGTCCGGAACGAGCAGCACGGCCCGTGGGGGATCTCCAAGGTGTGCTGCCGCTGCCAGCCGCGGGCCTCCAGGTCGGCCAGGGCGGCGCCGAGGTCGGCCACCCGGTACACCAGGATCGGGCGCTCCCCCTGGAGGTGGTCGGTCAGCAGCACCAGCGGCGGGTCCCCGGTGAGCTGGATGGCCGCGACCCTGGTCCCCATCGCCTCGACGGCGAAGACCACCCGGCCGCCGAGGACCTCGGTGAAATACTCCAGGTCGGCGGCCACCTCCCGGCTGGGCACATACAGGAAGTCGAGCCGCTCGAAGGGTGCGGCTGGCCGGGCCACTGGCACCTCCGCCGGTCGGGTCGGCGAGCTTGGACGGCATCAGTGTGCCTGTTGCCACGGGCTCTGGCTCCAGGGCGGTAGTCAATGCAACACCGACGGCTCACGCGCCCTCGGTGGGCGCACCCGTGAGCACCTCGTCCATCCGGTGCCGGAACGAGGACGAGGACATGACCCCGGCGCCCAGTTGCCGAGTCCGCTCCACCAGCCGCCGATCCGATGTCACCACACTGAGGGAATGCGGAGCCGGGTCCTCCGCCAGCATCCGAACCACCTCGTCGTCGGCGGCATCCCGCCCACGCCGGGAGGCGAACGCCACCAGGACGGCGCCGTGCGCGCCAGGCGGGACGTCTGGAGGCTGCCGATCGAACACGACCGTGACGTCCTCGCCCGTGGCGGCGACGTACCGGTCCAGTTCCCCGATGAGCCGCCGGACCGCCCGGTCCGGATCGTTCCACCACCGGTCCGGTCGGGAGCCGATCAGGTTCATGCCGTCGATCAGCCAGCGACCGCCCGGGCGGTCCCGGCGCGGACCTCCGTCCTGATGATCTGCCCCTGTGGACATCGTTGCGCTCCCTCCCCTCGCGTCCCCGGCGCATTCCGGCTCAGTGCAACAGTGCCCGTGCCGAGGGAGGGCTGCCGGCGACGCCGACTAGCCCGCTGGTCGGTGGGCGGGGAGGCGCCCCGGCCGGGTGGCCGGGGCGCCGTCGGCGAGCTAACCCCGCACCGTGAACGACTCCATCATGGCCGCGCTGGAGCTGTTACCGGCGTAGACGTCGATCTGGCCCGGTTCCACGACGAACTTGCCGCGGTTGTCGTAGAAGCCGAAGTCGCTCTTGTCGAGCGTGAACGTGACCGTGCGTGCCTGGCCCGGGTCCAGCGTCACACGCTCGAACCCGCGCAGGCGCCGGACGGGCTGCGAGATGCTGGCCACCGGGTCGTGGAGGTAGAGCTGCACCACCTCATCACCCTTGCCGCCACCCGTGTTCGTGACGGTCACCGAGGCCTGGAGGCTGCCGTTCTTCCGCACGGTCGAGGCGCTCAGCCGCAGGTCCGAGACCTCGAACGTGGTGTAGCTGAGCCCGTGGCCGAACACAAACAGCGGCGAGCAGCTCGGGATGTCGCGGTGGCGCGAGTTCCACTTCACGTCGGGGTTGCAGGGCCGGCCCGTCGGCTCGTGGTTGTAGTAGATCGGTACCTGGCCGAGCCGGCGCGGGAACGACACCGGGAGCTTGCCGCCCGGGTTGACCTTCCCGAACACCACGTCGGCGACCGCGGGGCCCGCCTGCACGCCCGGGAACCACGCCTCCAGGATCGCGGGTGCGTCGTCGACGATGTTCTCCAGCGCGAGCGGGCGGCCGTTGAACAGCACGACCGCGACCGGCTTGCCGGTCGCCTTGATCGCCTGGAGCAGCTCCTCCTGCCTCCCCGGGAGGTCCAGCGTGCTGCGCGCCGCCGCCTCGCCGCTCATCTCGCGCGTCTCGCCCAGGGCGAGCACGACCTGGTCCGCCGCTTGCGCGGCAGCGACCGCCTCAGCGAATCCGGCGTCGGAGCCGCATCCCTCGGGGTCGGTGTGTGGCGGCTCGGTGTTGGAGAGCTTGCAGCCCTCAGCGTAGGTCGCGCCCGGGCTCTGCTGGTTGATGCCGTCCAAGACGGTGACCGCGTCGGTGTCACGGCCGGCGCCCCACCACGGACCGAGCATGTCGTGCTGGTTGTTGGCGAGCGGCCCGATCACCGCCGTCTTCTTGGAGGGATCCAGCGGCAGGATCCCGCCCTTGTTCTGGAGCAGCACCATCGAGCGGCTGGCGGCGTTGCGCGCGGCCGCGACCGCGTCGGGCTTCAGCATCTCCGCTTCGGCCTGGTCGGGCGGGACGGGCGCATACGGGTTCTCGAACAGGCCGGCGCGGAACTTCACGCGCAGGATCCTGCGCACCGCGTCATCGACCCGGCGCATCGAGATGCGGCCCTCGGCGAGCAGCCGCACGCCGAAGTCGCGGATGAGCGTGCTGGTCATCTCGGAGTCCACACCGGAGTTGAGCGCCAGCGCCGCGGCGGCGGGGCCGTCGGCGGCGACCCCGTGCCCGCACTCCCCGGCATCGGGGGTCCTCGGCGGGCAGGCGCGCAGCTCGGCCACGGCGGTCCAGTCAGCCTCGACGAACCCGTCGAAGTCCCACTCGCCCTTGAGGATCTGGTTCATCAGGTAGTCGTTGCCGCAGCCCGGGACGCCGTTGATCGCGTTGAACGAGCACATGGCCGTGTCCGCGCCGGCCTCCACCGCCGCCTTGAACGGCGGCAGGTAGAGGTTCCGCAGCCGCTGCTCGGACAGGTCGGTGGTGTTGTAGTCACGGCCGCTCTCCGGCTGGCCGTAGGCCGCGAAGTGCTTGGGGCTGGCCACCAGCTTGTCGGGCGCGCTGTAGTCGGTCCCCTGGATCGCCTTGACGCGCGCGGCCGCCAGCACCGAGTTCAGGTAGGGGTCCTCACCGGCGGCCTCGGCGATCCGGCCCCAGCGCGGCTCGTGCGAGACGTCGACCATCGGCGCGTAGGTCTGCTTGAGCCCGACCACGGCCGACTCGCGCGCGCCGTACTTGTGGTCGTCGGACGCCACCTGCGGATCGAAGCTCGCACCAGCGCCGAGCGGGATCGGGAAGATAGTACGAAAGCCGTGGATGGTGTCGAAGGCGAACAGCATCGGGATCTTCAGCCGCGACTCCTCGACCGCGATGCGCTGAAGCTCCCTGATCCTCACCGGATCGGTCACGCTCAGGACCGAGCCGAGACCGTTACGCACTTCCTGTTCGGTGACCAGAAAGTCCGGCAGCAGCTGGATCTGCTCCAGCTTCTCCGCCGTCGTCATCCTCGCCAGCAGGTCGCTCACCCGCGACTCGATAGCCCGGTCGGCGGGCTGGCGGGTGGGCCGAAGCGCCTGCTCGTCGCTCGACTGCGTCGCGGCCACGACGCCACCCGCGGCCGCCAAGACCAGCGCCAAGACCGGCACGGCGACCGAAGCCCTGAACCTGAACCTCCGCATGGGTCTCTCCTCGGTGGGACCAGTCCTTGTGGGGGGAGGCGGAGACGCCGAAGCGGCGGGCCTCTGGGTCGGGCGCGACGTGACGCGCCGTGACCCCAGACCCAGAGCACCGCTTCGAACATGCCACCCCCAGCGCGCATCGGCCGGTACCGGCTCGTCCGGCTGGCGAATGCGCTCGCGAGGCTGAAACAACATGGTTGCCAGAGAAGATCGTCCTGAAACGACGACATTGCGTCTTTGGAAGATCTTGATGGTCCCGGACGGGTCCTGCGGCTACCGCCCTCGGGGTTCCGACCCGCTCAGGAGGACCGCTTGGCCGCCGCGGAGCTGCCGAAGACCTCGCTGGCGGTGCTCCTGGCATGCTTGTCGAGCCTCAGCGCCTCCGCACTGGCCTCGGCCAGGCCCTTGGGCGTCAGCTGGATGATGTTGAGCAGCGCTTCCTTCTCCTGCTCACCGCCGGAGTAGTTCGGCTCGGTGGCGATGCCGCCGACGCCCTCGGCGTAGTACTTGAACTCGGTGCCTGCCTCGAGGATGGCCAGCGTGTTCGAGAAGCACCGGAAGGGGACGCACTTGCGCGCGCCAAGCTTCGCCACCTCGGCGGTGAGGGTCTCACGACCGGGAATGCTGGCCTGCACGTAGGAAGGCATTCCCCGCTTCGGGTCAGCCATCATGGCGACGCCCGGCGTGGCCCCGTTCACGCCGGCCAGCCAGGCGTCGGTGGCGTTGACGAACTGACCACCCTCATAGCTCTCGGTGTAGGACCCGAGGTACCAGACGTTGCCGTGCTTGTCCTGGGCGAAGTAGTCGAGTGCCTGCTCGGCGACCTGGCCCGCGTCGATGTCCTGGTCCAGGACGGCCACCGTCCGCACCCCGTTCACCTGCTTCACGACATCGGTGACGGTGAAGCGGCGCCGGTGATGAAGCTCCCTGCCGCCGCGGAAGAGCGTGCCGTCCCTCACCGACTGGTAGCCGGGGACCAGCGGCAGCCAGGGATTGGCGTCACCCGTCGGCGTGCCGAAGTCCCTGGAGTTGAACCTGGCGGGGTTGGCGTTGACCCGACGCACGGCCCTGGTGGTGGCCGTCGTCGCGGTCGGGACGGACGTCGAGGAGGTGGTCTCCTGGCGAGCGGCCACCGTGGACGGCGGCGCCGACGAGCTTCCGCTGTCGCATCCGGCGACGGCCGTCGCGAGGCAGATCGCGACCCCCACGACGACCACCCTGCGGCGCGGTCGTGGTTGCTCAGCCATGTCCCGACGGTAGCACGAGGTCATGAGAGGAGGGTGAGCACTACTCGTCGCGCAGGAGCTCGGTCGGAGGCAGGCGGTTGACCAGCGTGGTGGCCGCGAGCGACGCGACCAGCGACACGCCCAGGACGAGCGCCGCAAGGGTCGCGATCTGGGCCGCCGGGATCACGATCGGCGGGCGCAGCACGAACAGCGGGCGCAGCACGCTCACCAGGAAGTACGCCATCCCGCAGCCGACGAGCAACCCGGCCACGCAGCCGAGGACCACCACCCCGCCCGCCTCCATGAGGAGGAGGGATCGGATCTCGCCGGCATGCATCCCCTGGGCGCGCAGCGTGACGTACTCCCTCCTCCGCTGGAGGAGCAGCCCGAACACGTACACGGTGATCGCGGTCGCCGCCATCGCCAGCGCGTACGCGGAGTCGAGCGTGAGCAGGCCGTGGATGTTCAGCGCCGCCAGGCTCGACTGGTCCTTGTCGAGCGCGGTCTCGCGCGTGTCGAGCTGCAGCGCGTCGACCGACCCGGGGCCGTTGCGGAGGGCCGAGACCGCTCGCTCCAGCGTCGCGGCGGTGGGGTCGGGCGTCCGTGCCAGGAAGAAGCTCGCGTTGGTCGAGGGAACGAGGCTCACCTGCCGCCGGAGGTTGGCGAGCACGTCCGCGCCCTCCGGGAAGCCGGGGAGGCGCTCGAACAACCCGATCACCTTCATCTCCGACAGCTTCTGCTGCTTGGTCCCGCGGGCGAACAGGACCTTCACCGGGTCGCCGGGTTCGACCGCGAGGAGGTCGGCGAGCTCGGTGCTGACGAAGACGCCGCCCGGGTCGCGTCCCAGTGCGTCCATCGCGCTCGCCGCCGTCCAGTCGACGAAGTTGGCGTCGGCGAGCGCCGCGACGCGTCCGAAGGTCGCGGGGTCGACCGCGGCCAGGTTGGCCGCGTCCTCGTTGAACTCGCTCTGCACGACGGCGTTCAGCGGGCTGAACACCACCGGTGTCGTCGTCTGGATGCCGGGGACGTCCAGGGCGTCGACATATCCCGGCGGATGCTCGGCGGTGCTCGTCGGGCTCGGCGTCACCCGTACGTCGGATCCGACGACGAATCTCGCGTCCGCCGCCTTGGCCCGGTTGTACGACGCGGTGAACGAGGCGACGCTCGTGCCGAGGGCGAAGATCAGCCCGACGATGATCACCCCGCCGGCGGCGGCCCAGGAGCGCCGGCGGACGCTGCGGGTCAGGATCCCCCGGAGCGGCCGGCCGAAGCGGGGCGGGCTCGGCAGCGGCAGGCGGGAGAAGAGCCGCTCCACCACGCGCGCCGACAGCAGGACACCTGCGATCCAGACGCCGATCGGGACGATCACCAGATGCATGCGCAGGGACACCGACCGTCCGAAGTAGACCGAGCCGGCGGCGCCCTCGAAGGCGCCGGTGCGCAACGCGATCCCTTCGGCGACCGCCACCGCCAGCAGCACCACGATGTCGAGCCGGAGGCGCCGCCAGGCAGGCGGGCGCGACGAGAGCTGCGCCCGCTCCTCGCTGATGTCCCGGTTGATGGCGCGACGGCCCGAGGCGTACAGCGCTGCGCCGGTGGCGAGGA
>Ga0210378_10000351_pt1 | contig 23021 bp, 20 predicted proteins | sample PLM1_60_b1redo_FD_155465 | JGI IMG/M metagenome (GOLD analysis project Ga0210378, IMG submission 155465) | Groundwater sediment microbial communities from an aquifer in East River, Colorado, USA - PLM1_60_b1 redo | ecosystem: Environmental > Terrestrial > Soil > Riparian zone | place: USA: East...
CCAAGACGCAGTCCAGCCTGCCGAGCAGCGACGCGGTGATGCTGCTGCTCTTTGGACTGCTACGAAGCGGGGCCGTCAAGCTCCGCAGGATGGATGGTTGGGAAGACATGCCGCGCGCTGCGGCACGGAAGATCGCGTAGAGTGCTCATGCCGGATGGTGAGGCGCTGCGCTTTTCCACCACTCGGACGACACGACCCGCCGATCCCGGCGTCAGTCACCGGCCCGACCGTCTCCGAGGCAGCTGAGATCAGGGCGGATTTCACCCACGAGAAGGCTTCGGTCTCGAGAAGGCCGCCCGCATCGCTCAGCTCCTTCTTCTGGACAAGCCCGATGCTCCAGACCGCGGTCGGTGCTTGGTTACCCACGCCGAGGAACGTGTACTTCGTCGTCGAGCACGGCGACGTAATGACCGTCTGGTTCTGTGACGGACCCTGCATGAAGGCGTACGTCCAAGTACCGACCGGCGTGCCCCCGCGGTCGTAGGCGTTCCGCGTAATGACGGCCGGCGAGCGGACGGGAGTGTTGGTGCCGAGATAGAACGTCCTCTCGGCATAGCTGTAGGTGATTTGCCCGCCGTTGGGCGTCGTCAGGGTGCCCAGCTCGTTCAGGGGCGACGCGGTCGTGTAGTCATACTTCCACTGGGGTCCCACGGGAGGCGTAACTGTGCGCAGCAGTTTGAATCCCGCGGCGTTCGTCGCCTGCGTCTGGCCGTACTGCCACACGTGGGTCTGGTCCCCTACGTAGGTCATGCTGGCCAGGCCGTGGAGGCTCGTGCCATCTTCGGCGAACGTGACCGTACGCACCTTGGCACTCCCCAGATCCTGAGTGATGGTCAAGATCCCATCCGCTGGGGTCGCCATGTATTCGACGTCAATGGTGTTGCTGAAGGGATCCTGAATGTGCGTGACGTAGCGGGCCTGCTGACCACTGGAGACTGTCGCGAGCTTATTGAAAGTGTAGGTCACGCCATTCGGTAGTCGCAGCAGGGGCGGGCTCTGGTTCACGTAGACCCAGAAGTCCCTGGTGATGAAGTTCCCGCTGCCGTTGTTCTGCAGGAACAGCTTGTGGCGACTGCCGTCTGGCATCTCGATCGGACCCGGAGTAATTCCTGACGGATTCAGCACACGTCCGAGATGCAGAGTCCATCCGACTCCGGCCCAGGAGTCCTCATCCAGCGTGTCCCCTTGATTCGGCCAGTTGCGGTAGATCTTGCTGTTGTAGGTGCGCTGTATCTTCAGATCGAACCCAGCGTTCCCGGGCAACACCAGGTCCGTGAAGGTCAATAGCAAATCACCGGTCAGCGGATCGATGTGCTCGTAGGGCAGTTGGCTAAAGAAGTCTCGGTTAGGGTTGAAGCCTCGCGCATCAAAGATCTCGTTGTCCGCGACGGCCGGTGCGCACAGGAGCAGCAAAGCAAGCGTGACGACGGGGTAGATCCTTCGCTCGCCTTTCATACTGGGAGCAGCTGTTAGCTCTTGTCGCGTTGAAGGCGCTGCACTCAAGATGCCTCCTTGACCGACTCCCGAATCGCATTGCGCTCGCGCTCCTGCCGCCAGCGGTCGCATGCCAATCGAAACGTTCCGCCCGATGCCGCGACGGACGAAGCCGTGGTTCTGGCTCCCGCCGCATCGCCACTCCTGCAGTGCCGTTCACGCCCATGGGGAACGCGAGCATCGCGTCGGTGGACCGTCGGGAGGACACGGACATGCGTCTCAAGCGGATCGGGTTGAACCATCAAGCTCTCCCGCCTTGGCGAGCCTAGAGGAGGTCCCGACTATCTAACGTAATGTGGAACCTGTCAATACATTTTTCGTGCCTGGCCGATCGCAACATGAACTATTCAGTTGATATACATATGCCCGACAGGATCCCCGCGGGTGTGACGGTCGTCGAACCGTCCTCCCTGCGCCGCCGGTCCTGGCCCCTTCCCGCGTAAGCTCCCGGGCCTTATGAAGACGCGCTACCTCTACCTCGCGGCTTCCCGGCCATCGTCCACGAGGAGGATAGGGCGCGGTACGAGCGCCACCCGCTCCTGGGGGGCTACACCGACGCCGACGATCTGATCGCGGGGTACGACAAGGCGGGGCACTGCGCACTCGATAGCCTAAGAGTGCGCACATCAGACTTCACAGAAAACGCTTGACATAGATACACCACAGGTCCAGCATCACGCTACCCCCTCCCGTCTGGAGACTGTGATGCTCGGGAGGTTTACTGCTTTCCCTTCTGGTGCTGGTTGCCCTCTCGCTCGTGGGAGACGGCTACGTGCGGGCCGCCTCTTGCACACCGCTGGGCAGGGGCAAGTGCACCGCCTGCAAGAACTGCCGCTACTGCGGCCACTGCGCGAAGCAGGGCGGCAGCTGCAGCGTCTGCAAGTAAGACCGTTCCTTGCCCCGCCAGCAGCCTTACTTGCCGCCGCCTTAACCGCGCGTACCGTTCCTGACCTCCCCTGTCGCTCCGACGAGTTACGCTGTACCAGCGAAAGAACGCGCGAAAAGCACATGGCACCGAGCAACCAGCCGCCAGCCAACTACGCCCTGAATGCAGTCCAATGCAAACTCGAAGGAACTGGCCCGCTGCGCGCTGGCCGGCAGCCGTTCCTCGATGACACGCAGCTTAATGCCTTACGCAACAAGCACCGAGCCACGCACTTCTTCAGGCGCGAGGGCGATACCATACTCTCCGTCGCGGTCACGGCTGACAACACCGAGACAATTGGGGCTCCGGAAGATGTCGCACTCGCAACAGCCCCGCGTCTGCTCGCAGCGTTGGCAATGGATTCGCTGCTAAGACACTTCTCTGCAACCCCCCGTGCCAATAATCCGTGAGACAGCTTCTCTGTGGAGATTAGTGTAGGGGGCGGGGAGGCGAGAATGAATGGACGGCTCGAAGACGGAGGGACTTGAGATGAAGGTGTCGGCGGGAACGGAGGGAGCCCGTAGGGCGACCGGAGTTTCCGCCGACGGCGCGGCTGCTCCCGACCCCGAGGTGGTGGCGAAGGCGAAGCGGCGTCGATTCAGCGCCGAGTACCGGCTGAGGATCCTGAGGCTGGCGGACGCCTGCAAGGCGCCGGGTGAGCTGGGGGCGCTTCTGCGCCGCGAGGGGTTGTACTCGTCGCTCCTGTCAACCTGGCGGCGGCAGCGGGAGCAGGGTGCGCTTGAAGTGCTGCGTGCCCGCAAGCGTGGTCCGAAGCCCAAGGCCGTGGACCCGCGGGTCCAGCAGCTCGAGAAGGAGAACGCGCGCCTGCAGCGGAAGCTGAAGCAGGCCGACGCCATCATCGCGTTCCAAAAAAAAGTGCACGAGATCCTGGGGATCCCCCTGAAGCCGTTCGAGAGCGACGAGGACGATTGATGTCGGCCATCGAAGCGGCGGACAGCGAGATCGGCACAGCCGCGCTGTGCTGGAGCTTGGATGTCTCGCGGGCATCCTTGTATCGGAGCCGCCAGCCCGAGAGAACGCAGGAGCCGAAGCCTCCGCGTGCGAAGCATCCGCGGGCCCTTGATCCCGTGGAGCGCCAAGCCGTCCTCGACATGCTGCACTCCGAGCGTTTCTGTGATCAGTCCCCGGCCGAGGTCCACGCCACGCTGCTCGAGGAGCAGACCTACCTGTGCGCGCCAAGGACGATGTATCGCTTGCTCAAGCAGGCGCATGAAGTCCGCGAGCGGCGCGACCAGCTGCGGCATCCGCACTACACCAAACCCGAGCTGGTGGCCACGGGGCCGAACCAGGTCTGGTCCTGGGACATCACCAAGCTCAAGGGCCCGATCAAGTGGGCTTACTTCCACCTGTACGTGATCCTGGACTCATGTGGAGCACGTGGTTATGTGGAGTCGCGGCCCTGAAGCCCAAGCGTCCGTTGGAATCCGGTGCCTCCGACTCCACATAACTGGGTCGGGTCACAGCGCCTCAAGCCACGCGAGGATTGAGGCGTCCGAGCGCCACGCAGCGAGCGCCGGATCGTCGTCGCCGACGGGGCTAGCCTTCGCGAGAGCGGAGCGTTTCGTCGCAAGGTCGACGACGGCGTAGCGGTTGGTGGTCTCGACGCTCGCGTGGCCGAGCCAGTGGCTGATGGAGACGAGGTCGACGCCGGACTGGAGCAGATGAACTGCCGCGCTGTGACGCATCGTATGCGGGTGAACACGCTTGTGGGCGAGGCTCGGCGCCGCGGTGTGTGCCAGCGCCGCATACTTCCGCAGGAGGTAGCGGAGCCCGAACCGTGTCAGGGGCTCTCCGCGGCGATTGCGGAAGAGCCGTTCGGAGGACGCCCCATCGAGCCTCGTCTCCCCGAGGAGCGCCCTCAGAACTTCCGCGGTCCGGGGCCAGAGCGGACAGATCCGCTCCTTGCGTCCCTTGCCGAAGAGCCGGACCTGAAGCGGCCGGACCAATTGGAGGTCCCGCGGCCTGAGGTCGAGGAGCTCTTGTACGCGGGCACCGGTATTGAACATCACGATGAGAAGGGCGTGGTCCCGGCGTCCAGGGGCACTCGTGCGGTCGATGGCGTGGAGCATTGCGCCGATCTCGTCGTCGTCGAGGTACTCGACGACGCGCGTGCGAGCCCGCTTGAAAGGCACGGCGAGGAGACGCTGGCAGACTTCGAGGTGCTCTGGGTGTTGCGCGGCGACGAATCGGGCGAAGGCGTGGATGGCCGCCAGGCGGGCGTTGCGCGTCACGGCGCTGTTGCCGCGGGCGGTCTCAAGGTCATCGAGGAACGCGATCACACCGCCTGGATCGATGTCGCAGACGTCGAGATCGACTACGTGCCGAGCTCTGCGTGCCGCGAGGAACCGGAGCAGCAGCGCGAAGGCGTCGCGGTAGCTGAGGACGGTATGCGGACTGAGACCGCGCGCAAGCGGCATGTGCTCCGCGAAGAAACGGCGCAGGGCCCGGGCGAGCGCGTTGGGCTGGTCGTGGCGTGTCATCGGCCACCTCGCTCGTCCAACGCGGCCGCGAGGAAACGTGCGCAGTGCCGCTCGAACTTCTCGCTCGCCTCCAGCGCAACGGCGTCGAGGATGGGGAGGTAGTACTGGGTGGAGAGGATCGAGACGTGGCCCATGTAGGTCGCGAGCGCTGGGAGCCGCGCTTGGACGTCGGCGCCGGTGCGGTACCAGCGCAGCAGGGCGTGAAACGCGAACGTGAAGCGCAGGTCGTGGACCCGCGGCAGATGTCCGGAGGCAGTGCGGACGCCGGCGGTCTGGAAGAGGTGCCGCATCAACACGCGCAACCCGTTGCCCGAGTAGGCGGCGAGACCGCTGCCGCGGCGGTGGAGCAAGAGCGGTGCGTCCGCCCCGCTGGGGAAGCTACGTCGACTGCGGTCCTCGAGGTAGCGTCCGATCTCGCGCACGGCGTCTTTCGAGAGCGGGACCATGCGGGACTTGTGGAACTTGCTGTTGCGGACGAGCAGGACGTGCTCGACGGAATCGTAGTCGCCGAGCGTCAGGCGCACGATCTCGCCGCGGCGAAGCCCCGACGTGTAGAGCAGGACAAGTGCGAGTCGCGCGACCTGTCGGTAGAGCGGCGAGGCCCCCCAGCGGCGCAACGCGCCGGCCGCGCGCAGGAGCCGGGCGATCTCGTCCTCGGAGAAGACGTGGGGCCGGCGTCTTGGCTGCGGCGGCGGGAACTGGCTCGGGTCGGGAACGAAACAGACAGGGCCGCTCCGGCGCCGGTAGAGACAGAACCGGCGGACGATCTGCATGCGCATGCGGCGTCCGCTGGGCATCAAGTGCTTGATCGACAAGCACCACGCGGAGAAGGTCTCCGCAGTCAGGTCCGTGGCGTGGCGTTCGGCGAGGAAGCCGTCGAACCGAGCGAGGAGGTAGCGCTGGGTGTCGAAGCGCCGGCCCAGGGCCTGCTTGAGCGCAACGTAGCGGGCGATCACGGGGCCGATCGCCGAGGTGAACGGGGCGGGCGGGCTCATGGCCGCACCTCTTCTGGCACGGCGGCCGCGGGCAGCGGCAGCGCCACGTCCCGCAAGTCGTCGACATCGAGGCGGAGGTAGACGCCTGTGCTCTCGGCGCTTCGATGGCCGAGGAGGTCGCCGATCGTCTTGAGCGAAGCTCCCTCGCGAAGCAGGTGCAGGGCCAGAGCGTGCCGAATGCAGTGAGGACCGCCGCGGGCAGGAAGACGTATCCCGGCGCGCCGCGCCCACGCATGGAACGCGTCCCCGACGGCGCCCAACCCGAGAGGACCGAGAGGGAACTCGACGCGGAGAAACAGGCGGCGGTGCGTCGAGGCGGGCCGGCCGCATCGAAGGTAGTCTAAAAGCGCCGCCCCGACTTGGTCGGTTAGCGGCAGGAGCAGGGGCGTGCCGACCTTGGGCCGTGGCACGCGGATCTGGCGAGACCGCCAGGCGACGTCGTCGAGATCGAGAGCACGGACCTCGCTCGCGCGCAGGCCGTAGGTGGCGACGAGCAAGAACATCGCGTAGTCGCGTCGCCCCTTCGACGTCGTGCGGTCGATCGAGCTCAGGAACGTGCGGACCGTCTCCCACGCAAGTGAACGAGGAAGACGCTCGCCGCGGTAGATGCGGGGCGAGTCGACCTGGGCGTCGAGTCCGGCAGGTCCCTCGCCGGTGGCGGCGAGGAACCGCAGAAACGTCCGCAGGGTCCCCGTGACCTGCCCCATCCTGCTTCGACCCACGCGCCCGCCAGCATTTGCCACGAACGCCTCGACATCGGCGGCGCGAAGCTCGCGGAGCTGCTGCGGGCAGACGTCGTGGTCGAGGAAGCGCAGGAACCCGGTGATCGTCGCGGCGTGCATCTTGATCGTCCCGGCGCAGAGGCCGCGGACACGATCGAGGTACCGCCGGTAATCGGCGACCCGACGCTGGGTGGCCGTCGGCAGCGTCGGCGCCAACTCGCATCGCTCCTCCAGGTACTGCGTCAGCGAGCGGACGAGTGCACCTTGCGGTGGCGCGCTGAACATCCGGGGCGGCGGTGCGTACGAGAGGAGCGCCGATGCCGTCAACTCGTCCAGAGAACGCACCCGGCGCCTATGGAGCGCGCGCGCCAGCGACGCAGCGGCTCCCAAGCGCCGCTGGATCGCGTCCCGCGGGTAGCCCCGCGCGTGAAGCCAGCCGCAGAGTCCTTCAAGCGACCCGCCCAGGACGGGCAGGGATGTGTAGCGGGCGTGGGCCCGCGGGAACAGCGATGCGAGCATCGAGACCTCCTCTTGGGGTGCGCCGAACGTGGCGCGGTCCCGATGCTAGGCAGCCGAGTTATGTGGAGTCGGACGGCCGTAGAAGCGAGCGACTACGCGGACGGGACAGGCTCTCTCCACATAACCATGTGCTCCACATGAGTCGAGTTATGTGGAGCTCCACATAACTGGACATCTTCAGCCGCAACGTGGTGGGCTGGCTGGTCGCCCGCAGCGAGAGCGGCTGCCTGGCCGAGCGGCTGATCGAGGAGACCAGCGCCAAGCAGGACATCTCGCCCGGCCAGCTCACGATCCACGCCGACCGCGGCGCCGCCATGACGAGCAAGGCGGTGGCCCTGCTCTTCTCCGACCTCGGCATCGAGGGGAGCCACTCCCGGCCCCACACCAGCGATGACAATCCTTTCTCGGAGTCCCACTTCAGAACCATCAAGTATCGGCCCGAGTTCCCGGACCGTTTCGGCTCTCTGGAACACGCTCGTCAGGTGTGCCGTGCGCTATTCACCTGGTACAACACCAAGCACCACCACAGCAGCCTGGCCTTCCTCACGCCGGCCGCGGTGCATCACGGCCTCGCCAAGGACATCCTCGATGACCGACACCGCGTCCTCCTCGCTGCCCACGCCGCTCACCCGGAACGCTTCGTCAATGGCCCGCCCCGGCGAGTGAATCTTCCGAACGCGGTTTGGATCAACCCACCCGCGAAAACGACGCACCAGGATGCCCCACGAACGACGATCATGAGCGCGGACGACCCGGAGGTCGTCCCCGCTGGCCGCATTTACAAGGCGTCCTCGAACGACATCGTCGGTCCGCGGCACCTCGTCAACAACGCGCAGTCGCTACAGTAAATGCAGACTCAAACTGTCTCACGGACGTTGACACGGCCCGCAACAGGTCGCACCATTCGCAGCTACAAACCGATCCGCCTTCTGTCGAACACGGATGGCGACCGACTTCTGACGAGGGCCGCCGGTGCCACGAAGCTCCCGCCTTGGATCGAGTGGCGAGTCGTCTACCTCATCGACACGCGCGTCGTCTTCTCAAGGGTCGATGCCTCAAGCGTGCTCCTGACGTGCGATGTTCGTACTTCTTCTGAGCTCCGTGTCACCGCCGCGGAACTCATCTCACTGGGCATTGACCCAACCGGCCGATGGGTGGTGGAACCCGCCCCGTCGGATGATCCGCGAGTCACTAGGCGCATGCCGTACCTAGCAGGGTGCGGAAAAACCGACGATGAAGGCCACTTTCCCCTCTCCGGTGCTTCCCATCAGTGGAGTTGGGGACCTTGAAGGAGGTATTCCTGTCCCCTCTTCACGCCCAACGTGGGGCGCAGGGGCGGCCAGATGCCCGTCCTCACGCCGTCAACGCCATCAGTTTGCGCATTCGGACGAGGTTGTACGCGGCGAGGGGGAAACATCCAGCCTACGCGAGCGGTGCCACGGTGCCGTGTCTTCCTCATCAGGGCGATCGTCTTGACCCAGCCGAAGATCTCCTCTACGCGCTTCCTCTTCCGCTGACTGGTCTCGTACCCATCGTGCCGTGTCACACGTCCGTCAATCGCGCTGAAGCGAACCTTCTGTGCGACGTGCGGTGCGGCATTCCGATCTCGCAGTCCGGCAACGAAGCCACGCGTGTCGTATCCCTTGTTACCGCTCACCGTGATCCATTGCGCACGTGGGATCTCATCCAAGAGCTCGAGGGCGGTCAAGCGCTCCGCCGTCCCGGTGGCCTGACTGACGCCTGCTCCCACCGCCAGGCCGTTGCGGTTCTCCATGACCGCGTGTCCCATGAAGTACAGCTTTGCCTCTTGGCCCTTCCCCTTCCGATACAGGCGAGCGTCCGGATCCGTCGTGGACTGGTGCGTGTCGCTGCGCCGCTCCTCCCCGTGGAAATTCACGCTCGGGTTGCCAGGATCATCGTCTGTTGGCGCCGGGCTCGAACCGTCCTTCCTCTTGAAGCTCTTCAGAGAAGCCCACGCCTCAACCAGCGTTCCGTCCACAGTGAAGTGCTCGTCGGAGGTCAGGCCCACCTCGCGGGCCTGGGCCAACACCTGATCAAAAAACAGCGTGGCGATGTCCCCCTCCAGCAGGCGGTCCCGATTCTTGGTGAACACCGTCGCATCCCAGATCGGGTCGTCCATGCCCAGACCCACGAACCAGCGGAACAGCATGTTGTCGTCGAGCTGCTCCATCAGCAGCCGCTCGCTCCGAACCGAGTACAGCACTTGGAGAAGGAGGGCCCGCAGCAGCCGTTCTGGGGGCACCGATGGGCGCCCCGTATGCGAATAGAGCCGCTGGAACTGAGGCGACAGCGCCGTCAGAGCCTCGTCCGCCATCCGTCGCACGGCGCGCAGTGGATGATCCTGCGGCACCCGCTCGGCGGGGGAAATGTAGCTGAACATCGCTCCCGTCTCGGCCAACTCTCCTCGCATCAATGCCTCCTTAGACTCGGAGGTCATCGTATGCGTCGTACTATCCAAACCAGGTCCTTTTCAGCAGCCTGCTAGGCATCGTCCGCCTCCTTCGACCACAGCCAGTAGCTCCTCAGCGGCACGGCGCGCCCCGCCTCGCACGTGCACTGCTCGGCGCGCAGCCTCAGCTGCTCGCAGAAGTCCGTCAGGGACAGGAGCGCCTCAAACCGGGTCGAGTCCCGCTGGGCGGCGAGGAGGTCCCTTTCGCAGAGCTTCTCGAACATGGCCGCCTGCTCCGCCTGGGCGGCCAGCTGCAACGCGCTGACCCGCGGTGACGCGGCGGCCTCCTGGGCCAGCAGGAACTGGCAGAACGCGGACTCGAGCCGGGACAACCGGAGCGCGTCGCACTTGCCCGACCACCGCAGGTCCGCCAGCATCTTGGAGAGGGCCGACCGGTGCTCGGCCGCGACCCTCGCGGACTCGACCGCCCGCGCCTCGGCCGCCAGGACGTCCGGGGCCGCGTCCTGCGTGGTGGGAGCGGCCGGCGCGGCCTGACCCCCGAGTGGCGCAGCGTCCTCGGGCATCACTGCCCTCCCCGGCGCGCCGCCGCCGCGACCTCCTCCCCGGTGAGCCTGCCCTGCGCCCGGAGGGCGAGCCCCAGCGCGGTCACGCGGTCCCGGTTCCGGCGCAGGATGGAGTGGGTGCAGAGGCTCGCCGCCCGCTGGGCCTCGGCGGTGGGGAGGAGCCGGCGGAAGATCTCGAAGCTGAGCACCTTCGGCAACGGCGTCGTCTACACGAGCGAGCCCTTCGTCGAGCCGGCCGAGCTCACTGGCTACGTGCGCTTTTCGGCCTGGATCGGCCTCGACGTGCCGGACACCGACTTCCGCGTGTCCCTCTACGAGGTGCTGGCCGAGGGGACGAGCGTGCTCCTCGCCGAGGACGTGAAGCGCGCCCGGCATCGCACGTCGCTGGAGAGGGAGACGCTGGTGCCCTCTGGCGCCGTCCTGCGCTATGACTTCGACCAGTTCCCCTTCTTCTCGCGCCGGGTGGCGCAGGGCAGCCGGCTCCGGCTGTTCCTGCGCTGCCCGAACAGCATCTACCTCGAGAAGAACTACAACGGCGGGGGAGCGGTCGCCGAGGAGACCGCCAAAGACGCCCGCACGGCCCACGTCAGCGTCCACCACGACGCGCAATACCCGAGCGCGCTCACGCTTCCCATCGTGGATTGACGCGGGGCCCGGCGGTCCGGAGCGGAAGGCGAGCCCGCGGCACCCACATGTGATGCGCGCCGCTACGGCTGACAACGCCGGGTGCTAGAGTGATTCTCGAGCCCCTGCTGAAGTAGGCCAGCCAAGCTCGGGTCAGGGAGGATAAATGAGAATGAGTCTTGCCGCACTCGCGGTCGCCGCCGTGCTGTCCGCCGCCTCCGCATCCGCCGAGACACCGCAGAGTCACCTCGTCGGCGTGGAAGTGGCGCAGGCGCGTCTCCACGAGGCGGCCCAGCAACGCCAAACGAACCTCGCCACACTCGACGCGTTCGTCACATCGCCCGACGGGTCGGCGGCCCTGGCCACGCTGGGGGTCAACGCCGACCGGGTCCGGGGCTCTCTGGCCACCTTGAGCGACGGCGAGCTCCAGGAGCTGGCCTCTCGCGCCGTCGCCCTCGACACCGATCCCGTCGCGGGAATGCTCACAGGGCGCCAGTGGATGTGGGTCGCCGCCGTCGCGGTCGCGGTGCTCGTGATCGTGCTGGTGAGCTGATCTCGACCGACGTTGCCTGGCCCGACTCGGCGGCGGCAAAGGCCGCGAGTCGGGCGCCTTCCTCGGACAGCGCGGCCCGGTCGTGCCTCCGTAGTCGTTCGAAGGCCTCGATGATCAGGCCCGAACATCCGCGACGGTGGCCGGGCCGAACGCCGCCAGGTACCGCAGGACCATCTTGTCCGGCGACGGCTCGGTCGCCAGCGGGCGGCCGAGCCAGGCCTCGGCCGTGGTCCACTTCGTCGGGCCGGTCGCGCCCCACACCCCACGGGGCGGAATCTGCAGGAGCGACGACAGGTATTGGACGGCGTATCCGAGGGATCGCGCGTCACGGTCGGGCCACCGCTCGTGCAGGAGCGTGCCCAGCTCTGCCCCGGTCCGCGGCTGCTTCTCGAGCAGCGCGCGGGCCGGCGGCCGCGATCGCCCCGGTGTCCGTCTCGGCGAGGTGCCGGCCGAAGCATCTGGGCCTGCATGCCGACCAGGTGCTCGATCGCCTTGGCCGCCGACAGCTTCGAGCGGCGGCGGGTCTCAATGCCGACGGGCGAGCCGCCAGAACTGCGCCTCGTTGAGCAGCCGGATCCGGTGCCCCTTCTCGCGCAGCCGCTTCACCTCCATCAGCTTGAGGCCCGCATCGCGGCCGGCGGCCTGGAGCGGATTCGGCCGGCCGCGCACGACCACGTTCGTCCGCGCCGAGGGCCGGTCGTGGACCTTCGCTCCCGCCCGCCGCGCCGCCCGGACGGCCTCGCGGCGCTTCCGGCTCAGGATGCCGGTGAAGGCGAGGTGGGCGCCTTTCAGCGTCCGCAACACTCCGACCCTCAGCGGCGCGGGGGGATGGGAGAGCGCCTCGATCAGCTCGCGCGCGCTCTCGTACCGCTTCCGCCGCTCGCCGATGCAGCGGTAGACGATCTCCTTGAGGTGATCGCTGCACGGGAGACCGCGGATCTCCGCGGGACGGATGCGCGCGTGCGCGTCACCCTTGACGAGCATCGCCAGCAGCTGCCCCACCTGGTACACGTCGTCGCGCGCCTGCCACATCGGGGCCGCGCCCGCGAGGATCTCGCTCGGGGCGGTCAGGGGGTTCATGGTGCCCGCGGTGATCCCTCGCCGGTCGCTCTGATGGCGGACGATCCCGAAATCGCCGAGCTTCAGCACCCGAGCGTCGCAGACGAACACGTTCAGCGGCGTGAGGTCGCGGTGGAGCATCTGGCCGCGGTGCAGCTTGCCGAGCACCTCCAGGATTCCCGCGATCTCGCGCCGCGCCGTGGTTTCGGGCCATCCCTTGCCGGTGCGGTGCAGGAACGCCCGGAGGTCCCCGTGAGTCGCATACTCGAGCGCGAGGCAGTACAGGACGGAAGCCTCGGGGCGCATCAGCGGAAACGTGTCGAACACACGGATGGCGCGCGGATGCCCGTCCAGGAGCTGGCCGAAGTACGCCTCCCGCAGCCAGCCGTCGATGCGCTCGCTGGTCTTGATGCAGACGGTCGCCGGGACGACCCGCGAGCGCCCGAGACGCCTGGCCAGATACACCTGGCCGAACCCGCCTTCGCCGAGCAGGCGTTCGATCTCGTATCGGAGCCGCGTCTCTGGGCTCGTGATCACCTGTTCGGGCGAAAGGTGACGCACCCGCTCGACGGGCCGGGCCGGCCTCGTGCGCGTCGGGGCGGCGGACGTGCTCAATAGCTGAAGCCCCCCCTGAAGTAGAAGAGATTCTCCTCCTTGCCGTGAGCGATTCCGGTGGAGAAGGCCATGCGGTCGTTCAGCAACGAGACCCAGATGCCGCCCCCCACGCCGGTGTGCCAGGTATCGCTGGACTCATCCTTCCGCCACACGCGGCCGACGTCGCTGAAGCCGTTGATGCCCCAGGAGCCGGGCAGGATCAACGTGATGTGCGACACGCGGAGCCGGAGATCCGCATTGCCCCAGGCCGAGGCGTCGCCCAGGTAACGCCGGGCACGATAGCCGCGCACCGTGTCCTCGGGCTCGCCCAGCGCCCCCGTGCCCAGTCCACCCGCGCCGATGGAGGCCGCCTCCAGGTAGGGGTACGTCCCGAAGAGCTTCTTGCCCCCGACGCGCAGGGCGAGCGTCAAGACGCGGCCGCCCGAGAGATACGCGTTGAGGTTGCCGTTCACCTGACCGAAGGCGCTCGTCACGTCCCAGAGCTTCGGGAAGTACGAGGCGCGCGCCGCCGCGAAGACGCCCCTCCGGGGGAACACCGGGCTGTCCCGGCCATCCCAGGAGAGGACGCCGTTGACGGCGAGCTCGCCGTAGTCGCCCACCCCGTACGGCTTGACCACGTTGATGAACTGGTCCTTGCTTTCGTCGCTCTGCGTGTACTTGGCCGCGGGACCGAGGGTCAGCAGGCCCTTCCCGGCGAAGGGGACCTTGAAGGCCGGGTAGAGCACGAACTGGTTCGCGTTGACCTTGAAGAAGTCCTGGTTCCCGGGGGGCGCGGGAGTGTCGTTGCCGAAGTCGTAGAAGCGGAGCACCTCGACGCCGGACGCGTAGGCGTTGAGGGTAAAGAACGGGTCGCGGTTCTCCCGGTGGAACTCGCCAAGGTAGTCGGCCCGGCCGCTCCGCTGGTTGAAGGACCAGCCGGCCCGGAGCCGGTGGAGGGTCGAGCGGGCAGTCTTGCGGAAGCCGTAGCCCTCGGTCTGGATGCCGTAGCCGAGGAAGACGCCGAGGTCGCTGTTGTAGGAGGCCCACACCAATCCCCACCACTCCCGCGTCCAGTCGCGGGGCGGGATCCAGGGGGCGTTCTTTGGTGGCGGCGGGGGGGTGTACGGCCGCTCGTCGTCCGCCGCGTCGATCGCACGGTTCTGGCCCTGCGAGTCCGATAGCTTCGCGTTGTCGGCCCCGGTGGCGTCGAGGGTGTCGTTTCCATTGCCGCCGATCATCCGCACGCGGGGCCGCTTCTTGCCGCCGGTGACCGCGACCGTGTCGTTCCCGTCGAGCGCGTAGAAGCGGACCTCCTCGGTCTCCTTCCCGTGGAAGAGGCGGTGGAAGTACGGTGTCGCGGGGGCGCCGTCGCGGCCCAAGATGCGGACCGTCACGTCCATGTCGCCGTTGCCGAGGCGCTTCGCCTCCACGCGCTCGGGCTGGTTCGTCATGTAGACGTCGACTCGTCCCGCCAGGTGCCGATAGTACTTCGTCGCGATGTCCGCCAACGCGTCGCGCCTGGCCTTGAGGTCGGCCACCAGCCGCGGGCCATCGATCGCGAACCACTCCGGCGGCATGTACCGGGCCGCCTTCTCGATCGCCGCGTCGGTGAGCTGGGCCTGGAGCGCCCTTGCGGACCGGACGAAGTCCTCCTGCGAGAGACCCACCAGGAGGCGCCGGTCCTGCTCCCACCCGTTGTAGGTGAGCCCGCCGATGTTCGGGTACTTCGCCTTGAAGTTCTGGAAGCGCGGGTCCCGGCCCCGCGCTATGCTCAGCACCGCCCCTTCGTAGCGCGAGAAGGCCTGGTCGCGGTCCTCGGGGATCGGCGTCCACCGCGGGCTTCCCGGCACCTTGGCCCAGCGCCACTGCTTGCGGTGCCGGTCCCAGTCGCCCATGAAGACGTCCACGAGCCGTGCCTTCAGCAGCGCCTGCGCGTCCACGGCGTCGCCCTCTCCCGCCTCCAGCCGCTTGTAGAGCTCCATGTGGTCGATGAGGGCGGTCGCGCCCACGAAGCCGGAGACCGACCCCTTGGCCGGCTGCGGGTACACCGCGAAGACGCCGATCGCACCGGCGAACTCCTTGCCAAACTTGCCGAGGGCGGGGTCGTCGGGAAGGACGACGAGGCGCCAGTCCGGACACGGGATCCCGACGGCGTCGAGGATCCCGCGGGCGATCAGCTCGCTCGCCGGGTGCTGTGCGGCCATCTGGTCGTTGAGGAGCTTCTCGACGACCGTGTCCTTCAGCTCGGCGTCGATTGCTTCGAGCAGATGCGAGGCATCCTTCTCGAGCCCGCGGAAGGTGTAGCTGCGCCCGTCCGCGCCCGCGAGGGCGAGCGCCTTCGTTTGCTGTCCGCCGACTCGGCGCACGGGCGTCAGGCCACCCGCCTCCTTGGCCAGGTCGAGGACCTCGACGCTCACGGGGGTCGCCCACGCGGCGCGATAGTCGCGGCCGAGGAAGAAGCGGTGCAGCCCGCCCGCCTTGTAGGAGCCGGCGACGACGGTCCGGCGGCCGGGAGCGTCCGTGGCGGCCGCGGCATGGCCGCCGAGGATGACGACGAGAGCGCCGGCCGCTACGAGGCGTCCGAAGCCGAGTGAAGGGCGAATGGCGTGGTTGTGCATTTTGAACTCCGTGGTCTTTGTTGTTCTCGTGTTCCGTGATGGTAGCAGACGTGACGCGTCGCGCTCCCGAAAGGGTGCCGACGCGAATCCTGATAGCACAACTGTATCTTGACAATGATTCAGTTGTGATAGGATCGCTCCGTGCCCGAAGCCACCGAGCCGCGCTGGCTGCTCCTCATCCATCAGATCCCGCCGAAGCCGGCCTACCTTCGCGTCAAGATCGGCCGGCGGTTGCAGGGCCTCGGGGCCGTCGCCATCAAGAACTCCGTCTACGTGTTGCCCCGCAGCGAGCAGGCCCGGGAAGACTTCCAGTGGGTGAGGCGGGAGATCGTGGCGGGGCGGGGGGACGCCACGGTGTGTGAGGCGCGTTTCGTCGAGGGGCACTCGGACGCCGGCGTCGAAACCCTCTTCACGACCGCGCGGGACGCCGAGTACGCCGCGCTCGCCGGCGAGGCCCGACGGCTGGAGCGAGCCCTCCTCGGCTCCCGGAAGCGCGCTCCGATCGGGGCCGAGCACGCGAAGCAGGCCCTCGTGCGGTTGCGCAAGCAGCTCTCGTCGGTCGTGGCGATCGACTTCTTCGGCGCCCCGGGGCGCGAGACGATCGAGGGGTTGCTGGTGGGCATCGAGAGCCGCCTACGGCCGGCACCCGCCTCGGCCGAGCTTCGGAGCCCCGTCTCGGCAGACGGCGTCCGCGCGCGTACGTGGGTGACGCGGCGCGGCGTCCACGTCGACCGGATCGCCAGCGCCTGGCTCATACGCCGCTTCATCGACCCGAAAGCGCGGTTCAAGTTCGCTCCGGGCCACGAGTACGCGCCACGGGCCAGCGAGCTGCGCTTCGACATGTTCGAGGCGGAGTTCACGCACGACGGGGACCTGTGCACGTTCGAGGTCCTGCTTCGCAACTTCGGCCTCAAAGAGGCTGCCCTTCGCCCGGTGGCCGAGATCGTCCACGACGTCGACCTGAAGGACGGCAAGTTCGCGCGGCCGGAGGCTCCCGGCGTCGACCGTCTGCTCGCGGGAATTGCCCTGCGGCACAAGGAGGACGAGGCCCGGCTCGCGGAGGGCGCGGCCGTGTTCGACTCGCTCTACGAGTACTTCAAGAGGAAGAGATGACCCTCATCCTCACGCAGCAGGACGTGCGGGCCCTGCTCGGATTCGACGAGTGCATCGCCGCGGTGGAAGCGGCCTTCCGGCTGCACGCGGAGGGCCGCAGCCTGGCGCCGGGGATGCTGGGTGTCCGTTCGCGAGACGGAGGCTTCCACATCAAGGCGGCCGGGCTCGAGCTGAGCCGGCTCTACTTCGCCGCCAAGACGAACGCCAACTTCTCCGGCAACCCTCGCCGGCATGGCTTGCCGGCCATCCAGGGCGTCATCGTCCTCTGCGACGGCGAGGATGGCCGTCCGCTCGCGGTGATGGACTCGATCGAGGTGACGGTCCGCCGCACGGCGGCGGCCACGGCCGTCGCCGCCAAATGGCTCGCGCGGCCCGACGCGAAGGTGATTACCGTCTGCGGCTGTGGCCATCAGGGCCGGGCCCAGCTCCGAGCGTTGCGCCGCGTCCTGCCCCTGCAGCGTGCCTACGCGTTCGATACGGACGAGACGGCCGCGCGAGCGTACGCGCGGGAACTTTCCGCCGAGCTCGACCTCGAGGTGACGGCGGTGATCGATCACGCGGAGGCCGTCCGGGCGAGCGACGTCTGCGTGACGTGCACGCCTTCCCGCCGGCCCTTCCTCTTCCGCGCGCACGTCGGAGCGGGAACGTTCGTGGCCGCGGTCGGCGCGGATAGCCCGGACAAGCAGGAGCTGGATCCTGCCCTCGTGGCGGCGAGCCTCCTGGTGGTGGACGTGCTGGACCAGTGCGCTTCGATCGGGGAGCTGCATCACGCCCTCGTCGCCGGGGCCGTCACGCGGGAGAGCGTCCATGCCGAGCTGGCCGACCTCGTCACGCGACGGAAGCCCGGGCGCCAGTCTCCGGAAGAGATCACGATCTTCGATTCCACGGGGACCGCGCTGGAGGACGTCGCGGCCGCGGCGGTCGTCTACGAGAAGGCGGTCGCGGCCGGTGTCGGCCTCACCGTGGAGCTCGGGGCGTGAGACGAGGTGACGACATGGAGTATCCATGGGGATCCCAATCATCGGAAGAGGTGACGCCATGCATCCTGCAATCCTGGTTCTGCTGCTCGCACAGGGTCTCGAAACGGCCCGCATCGAAAAGCTGACCGGCGCCAAGGGCGCGCTCGACGAGAAGGAAGGCGTCTTCAAGGTCTCGGTACCGCGGACCGACCTCGCGGTGACGGCCGGCGGAGTCCGGATGACGCCGCCGCTGGGCCTGACGTCCTGGGCCGCGTTCAAGCGCGCGGGCGATCAGACGGTGGTCATGGGCGACCTCGTCCTGCTCGAGGACCAGGTGAATCCCGTGATGAGCGCCGCCCTGGACCAGGGGCTGGAGGTGACGGCGCTGCACAACCATTTCTTCTGGGACACGCCGAAGGTGATGTTCATGCACATCGCAGGTACCGGAGACGAGGCGGTCCTCGCCTCGGCGGTGGGACGGGTCTTGGCCAGGATGAGCGAGACCGCCGGGGGGAAGGGAGAGGCTCCCAAGGCCGACATCGACCCGGCGCGAACGAGCCTGGATCCGAAGAAAATCGAAGCGGTACTGGGAGCGAAGGGCGGGCTCGCCGCCGGCGTCTACAAAGTGGTCATCGGCCGCACCACTCGCATGCACGGCCACGAGATGGCCGCGGCGATGGGGGTCAACACCTGGGCCGCATTCGCCGGCTCGGACCAGCAGGCGGTGGTGGATGGCGACTTCGCGATGCTGGAGTCCGAGCTGCAGGGCGTTCTCAAGGCGTTGCGCCGCGCGGGGATCTCGGTGGTTGCGATCCACCACCACATGGCGGGCGAGGAGCCACGCATCCTCTTCCTCCACTACTGGGGGCTGGGCCGTACCGAGGACCTTGCGAAGGGGCTCCGCGCGGCGCTCGATCAGACGCGCCACGAAGCCAAGTGACGGAGGAGCGGCCCCCCGTCACCGTGCGGGAGCTCCTCCTCTACTTCCTGCGGCTCGGAACGACGGGGTTCGGGGGCCCCGTCGCGCTCGTCGGATACATGCAGCGCGATCTCGTGGACGAGCGCCGCTGGTTCACACCCGAGGAGTACCGCGAAGGCCTGGCGCTGGCCCAGCTCGCGCCCGGACCTCTCGCCGCCCAGCTCGCGATGTATCTCGGGTGGGCGAGAGGGAAGGCGGTGGGCGCGGCCCTCGTGGGGCTGGCGTTCGTGCTGCCTTCGTTCCTCATGGTGATCGCGATCGCGGTCGGCTACCTGCGGTTCGGTGGGCTGCCGTGGATGCAGGGCGCCTTCTACGGGATCGGCGCCGCCGTCATCGCCATCATCGCCCGGAGCGCCGTCAAGCTGACGCGACTGACCCTCGCCCGCGACCGCCTCCTGTGGGCGCTCTTCGCGGGGGCCGCGCTCGTCACGGCGTGGACCGAATCGGAGGTGGTCTGGGTCTTCCTGGGCGCGGGCGTCCTGACGCTGTTCGTGCGCGCCCGGCCGTTCGCGCGTACGCCCCGGGTGGCCATCGCCATCGGTCTTCTGCCTTCAGGGTTGGTCACCGGCCTGGCCGCCGCCGCCCCCGCTTCGGTGCTCTGGCGGATCGCGTGGTACTTCGCGGAGGCCGGTGCCTTCGTCTTCGGTAGCGGTCTCGCCATCGTTCCGTTCCTCCATGCGGGAGTGGTCCAGGAGTTCCACTGGCTCGACGAACGGCAGTTCCTGGATGCGGTAGCGGTGGCGATGATCACGCCCGGCCCCGTGGTGATCACGGTGGGCTTCATCGGCTATCTGGTCGCCGGCCTGGCGGGGGCCGTGGTCGCCGCTCTCGCCACGTTCCTGCCGTGCTACGTCTTTACCGTCATTCCCGCCCCGCACTTCCGGCGCCTGTCCCAGAACCGGGCCCTCAAGGCGTTCGTGGATGGCGTCACCGCCGCCGCGACCGGAGCGATCGCCGGCGCGGCCTTCGTCCTCGGGAGACGCGCCCTGGTGGACGTCACCACGGTCGCGATCGCGCTGGGAACGTTGCTGGTGCTGACACGCGCCCGTCGGGTGCCCGAGCCCTTCGTCATCGCGGTCGCGGGCCTGCTCGGCGTTCTGTTGAAGCGGGGCGCATGATCACAACAGCAACGTCTCGACGCGGTGCGCGTGCACCAGCCCGTCGCGCGGGGACCACGCGAAGATCGTGAATCGGCCGTCCTGGGACGCCACCAACGCGAGCGCGTCCGGCTGGTCCTGAGCGAACTGCGCCGCCGAGATGTGGCGCGTCCCGCCGAGCTCCACGAGCGCGACCGCGGTCGCGTCCCCGCCCTCGATCGGCTCGCTCAGGACCACCCGCTCCACCCGCGTCCGGCCGTCCGGCCGTCCGATCTTCACGCCGAAGGCGAGCAGCTCGTAGCGGTCCGTGCTCAGCGTGGCGCCGTCCACCGCGGTCAAGCCCGCCACGGCGTCCACCGCCCGGCCGAGCGCCCCCTGTGCTCGCGCCGGCCCGCGGTCGGCCGCCTCATGCACCAGGCCGGCCAGCTCCGTGAAGGGAGGCTCCACGGCGTACGCGATGGGCCGCACGATCGACTCCCGCCAGGCCTCGGTCCCCGCGGGCACGACGAGGAGCGTGCCCCCGCGCTTGTGCGCGCGCATCGAGACGGCGAGCCTCAGAAGCACGTCGACCGGATCGTCCGGCGAGCCGGGCGGCTCCGGCGCGATGAGCGACGTCAGCACGGCGGGATGGTCCGCCACGTCCACCGACTCCGGGCTCAGGAACTTGACCCGCTCGCCCTCGAAAACGGCGACGTTCTGGAACTTCGCCGAGTCCTCGCGTGTGCGGTGCTTGACGACCATGAGGCCCGGGGTGAGCACCTCCAGCACGAAGCAGAAGCTGGGGATCGCCCGCGTGGTTCCCCACACGACGAGCTCGCCGCGCTCGCGCCACACGCCGAGATGGATCCCGGGCCGCTCTACGGCGGGAGCCAGCCGTGCGAGCGCGCGCGGACTCAGCGGTGGCGCCGCCGCGAGCCTCAGCGGCCGAACGCTCGGCTCGGGGGGAAGGAAGGCCAGCGATATCTCCGGAGGGTAGCCCTCCTCGCGCTGAAGGCTGGCCCAGAAGGCGGCATCGATCATCGCTTCGATGGCTCCCGCATCGGGCAAGGGCGTGGCCGCCGGCGACCCGGGGCGAAGGCCCGGAGCCGCGTGTCGGACGAAGTGCTCCTCCAACCTCGCGGCGAAGGTGCGGGCGGCCGGATAGAGCGGGCCGTTCATCTCACCGGGAGTATGCCCTAGCCGCCGGCCGGGGGGCCAAGATGACGGAGACCATCACCGCGACCGCGAGCGCACCGGCGACGACCGCGAGCGACACCCAGATCGGGATGTCGATGACACCGCCCAGGAGCATCTTGACGCCCACGAAGGCGAGGATCCCCGCGAGCCCGAACCGCAGGTACCGGAAGCGCTCCACCGCGCCCGCCAGGAGAAAGTAGAGCGAGCGCAGGCCCAGCATCGCGAAGACGTTCGACGTATAGACCAGGAACGGCTCCCGGGTGACCGCGAAGGCCGCGGGGATCGAGTCCATGGCGAAAACGAGATCCGTGGTCTCGACGACGATGAGGGCGATCAGAAGCGGAGTGGCCACGAGCCGGCCACCCTGCCTGACCCAGAAGCGACTACCGTGCAGGACGGGTGTGACCGGGAGGATGCGCCCCACCCATGTGTCGCAGACGGCGCAAGCCGCGACCACCGCCTTCCGCTCCGTCTCCTGTCCAAAGACCATCCGCACCGCCGCGAGAATGATGAGCGCCGCGAACACGTACAGCACCCAGTGGAATCGGTCCAACAGGTACATGCCCCCGGCGATCAGCGCGCCCCGCATCACGAGCGCACCCAGGACCCCCCAATAGAGAACGCGCCGCTGCTCGCGCGGCGGGATCCGGAGCTGGGAGAAGATCAGGACGAAGACGAAGATGTTGTCGACGGAGAGGGATTTCTCCAGCAGGTACGCGGTGAGGTACGTGAGCTGCGCATGCGGGCCGTACAGTCGGAGAACGACGAAGCTGAAGAGGAGGCCCAGGCTGATCCAGGCGGCGCTCCATAGCGCAGAGGAGCGGAACGTGGGCTCCCGCCCCTCGCCGCGCGATCCCCGGAGCACGAGGAGGTCCACGGCAAGCATCGCCGTGACCAGGAACGCGAACAGGGCCCACACCCACCAACCTACCTGCATGCCGGCAACCGATCGCCTCTAGTCAGATCTTGCTCGGGACCGTGTAGTCCAGCGTTACCGTCCGATATCCCAGACTGGGGGCTTCGGTGCAGGCGAGCGTGATCGTCTGCTCGGGCCGCTTCCAGACGATCTGCTCGCCCCTGACCGTGGTTTGCGAGGTGCTCCGATCCGACGGCGCGGAATGCTTCTCGGTCAAGAGCTTCTCGAGGTCGCCGCACGTCGCGGCCCCGGCCTTGACCGCGGACAGACGGACGCGGTTGAGCGCGTCCGACTCGAAGCCGAACAGGACTCGGAACTTCATGCCGTCGATCTCGTAGGCGGGAATCGCTACGTCGGTCGACCCTCCTGACGGCGGGCCGAAGTCCGCCGGCGTGGCAAGCCGCTGCGCTTCGCCGGGAAACGCCGCGAGCACTTCGTCCTTCGTCATGCCCCAGCGGGCTGACCCCCACACGGGGGGAGGCGACGGTACCGTCGTCGTCGTCGTCGTGGTCGTCGTGGGTGCGGCGCTCGATGGGGTCTCCCGGGTGCTCACCGGCGGCGCGGCCTGTTCCTTGGTTCCACAGGCAGCAAGGACGGCAGAGACCATCAGGCTGCCCAAGACTGAGCGACCGCGGGTTCGGAGGATTGTCATGACTCTCCTTGATTCGGCGACGGCGACGCTACTCCTTCTCGAGCCGCACTTCAACGAGCCGTGGCGGTCTGGTGCCAGGCGGTCTACGCTTGGGGATGGGAGATCAACCCGGCCAGTGATCCGTTTCTCTTGTCTGGTGACGCTCGCCGTGGTCGCTTTCGCCGCCCCTGCGGCCGCCTTTCCGCCTTACCGATCGACGGATGCGGGGACGGCTGATCCCTGGACCCTTGAGGCTCGACTCGGGTTGTTGCGCCTCAGGCGGGATCGCGGGGATAGCTTGTATTCGAGTCCGCTGCTGCGACTCAACTTCGGCTTGCCGAGCGGAGTCGAACTGATCGGTGAGCTGGAGGTCCGTCCCGGTCGGGGGGGCTTGACGGATGCCGCCCTCGGGGCGAAATGGGTTCCGGTGCAGGGAAGGTGGAGCGTGGGCATCGAGACGCTGTTGCTGCTCCCGGTGCCCGATGCTCGCGGCACGGGGGTGGAGAGCCAGCTCGTCCTCACGTATCGCGATGACGCGCGGGGCCTCAGGCT
>Ga0210378_10000354_pt1 | contig 22985 bp, 22 predicted proteins | sample PLM1_60_b1redo_FD_155465 | JGI IMG/M metagenome (GOLD analysis project Ga0210378, IMG submission 155465) | Groundwater sediment microbial communities from an aquifer in East River, Colorado, USA - PLM1_60_b1 redo | ecosystem: Environmental > Terrestrial > Soil > Riparian zone | place: USA: East...
GCGGCACGAGACTCCGCTCACAGGACACTAGGAGCCCAGCCCGGTCGTGCTGGACCCGGCCACGCCACTTCAGCCTGCCACCGGCGGTCCCGACCCGGCCCCGAGCGAGTTCGCCGTACGAGCCGCTCCCGGGCGGCGAGGGTGTGCTGCCGGTGGCTGCGGACCCCCGAGATCGGTGCCGAGATCAGTCAGGACATGGGGTCGAGGTTGGCGGCGAGGGCGGCTTCGGCGCGCCGGCGACGGACGCGGCGCCCGACCCAGGCGGCCACCGCGAGCGCGGCGTAGAGGACCGCCATCGGGACGGCCCACGGCGCGCCCGGGTCCCGGACGGCGCGGGCGGCGTTGATCAGCGCCAGGACGGCCAGGCCGTAGACCAGCCACGGGTGCGCGACGCCGTGGTCCGACGACCGCAGCGTCGCCTCGGCGAGTGCCCGCGCGGGAGCCCGCAGCGGCTCCGGCGCCGCCCGTCCGCCCCGCACGGCGGCCCGGACGGCCTGCAGCTCCTCCCCGGTCATCGGGTGGTCCCGACGGACCTCCAACTCCAGCCGCGCGAGCAGCACAGCAGGTCAGCCGCGGTCGGTCAGCGTGTAGCGGAGCCTGGCCATCATGTTCTCCGCGCCCGGCACGATGCCGGCCTCGGTGAACAGGCCGTCGATGCGGTCGGCGAGCACCGCCGGGTCCCAGCGCGCGCCGCCGTTGTCCACCACCGCCGCCGACGTCCACGGCCGGTAGAGCTCGACCGCGTCCCCCTGCACGCCGAAGACCTTTCCACTGATGTGCGCGGACGCGTCGCTGCCCAGGAACGCGACCAGCGGCGCCACGTTGTCCGGGTGCCAGAAGTCGAAGCGCGCACTGTCGGCACCGCCGCCCCCGCCCGGGATCGACCCGTACGCCCCCTCGGTCATCCGGGTCCGCGCGGCCGGCGCGATCGCGTTGCAGGTGATGCCCAACCGAGCCGCCTCCATCGCCACGATCGTTGCGAACGCCGCGATGCCGGCCTTCGCCGCGCCGTAGTTGGACTGGCCGAAGTTCCCGAGCAGCCCGGACGTCGAGGCGGTGCAGACGATGTGACCGGGGCCGCCGTGCGCCTTCCAGTGCCCGAGCGCGGCATGCGTCGGCGCGTAGTGGCCGCGCAGGTGCACCCGGATGACGGTGTCCCACTCCTCGGGCGTCATGTTCACCACGGTCCGGTCGCGCAGCACGCCGGCGTTGTTGACCAGCGCGTCCAGCCGGCCGAACTCGCCGACCGCCGTCGAGACCAGCCGGTCGGCCACCTCGACGTCGGAGACGTCGCCCTCGACCAGCGCCACGGACCCGCCGACCGCCTTGATCTCGTCGACGACCTCCGCGCCGGCCGCCGGGTCGTACTCGTTCAGCACGACGGCCGCGCCCTGCCGCGCGCACTCCAGCGCCTCGCCGCGGCCGATCCCCCGGCCGGCCCCGGTCACCACGACGACCCTGCCGTCCAGCAGTCCCATACCCGCGAACCTACCGGCGTTGTGGGCCCGGCGGATCACCACGCCGCGCCGCCGCGGATAGAGTGCGCCGCGTGAGCGGGTACGTCGACAGCGAGGTGGGCCGCCTGCGCACGGTGCTGCTGCACCGGCCGGGCGCCGAGCTCAAGCGGCTCACCCCGCGGAACAACGACCAGCTGCTCTTCGACGGCATCCCGTGGGTCGACCGCGCCCAGGAGGAGCACGACGGCTTCGCCCAGGCGCTGCGCGACCACGGCGTCGAGGTGCTCTACCTGGCCGACCTGCTGGAGCGCGCGCTGGAGGAGCCGGCCGCCCGCGAGCTGACCATCCGCGCCGTGCTGGCGGACCCGCGGCTCGGCCCGACGCTCCGCTCGGTGGTCGGGCCGTACCTGGCCGACCTGCACCCGACGGACCTCGCCGGCGTGCTGATGGCCGGGCTCGCCCAGCGGGAGCTGAAGACCGGCCGCGGCCTGACGTACCGGCTGATGGACGAGCACGACTTCGTCGTCGACCCGCTGCCGAACCTGCTGTTCACCCGGGACTCCAGCGTCTGGATCCGGGGCGAGGTCGCGGTCACCAGCCCGTCGATGCACGCCCGGCGCCGGGAGGCGACCGTGCTGCGGGCGATCTACCTGGCGCACCCGCGGTTCGCCGGCACCGACACGCTCTACGAGCCGCGCTCGGAGTGGCTGGAGGGCGGCGACGTGCTGCTGCTCGGGCCGGGCGTGCTCGCCGTCGGCACCGGGCAGCGGACCACGCCGGCCGGGGTGGAGACCCTCGCCCGCCGGGTGCTCTCCGAGGGCCTCGCGCACACCGTGCTGGTCACCCCGATCGCGCAGGAGCGGGCCACCATGCACCTCGACACCGTCTGCACGATGGTCGACGTCGACGCGGTGACCATGTACCCGCCGGTCGCCGACACCCTGCTGGCGTACCCGGTGACGTCCGTCGACGTGATGGCCGAGCTGGTCGTCGGCGACCCGGAGCCGTTCCTGGCGGCGGCCGCCCGCACGCTCGGGCTGGACCGGATGCGGGTGATCGGGACCGGCCTGGACCCGGTCACCGCCGAGCGGGAGCAGTGGGACGACGGCAACAACACGCTCTGCGTCGCGCCGCGCCTGGCGGTGGCGTACGAGCGGAACATCGAGACCAACGCCCGCCTGGAGGAGGCCGGAATCGAGGTGATCCGGATCGCCGGCAGCGAGCTCGGCAGCGGGCGCGGCGGCCCGCGGTGCATGTCCTGCCCGATCGTGCGCGACCCGCTCGTCGGTGTCGACCCCGTCGACACCGCGGGGTGACCCGGGCGGCAACGGGGAACGGGCTGCTCCGACTGGAGCGGCGCTTCCTGCTGCCGTCGCTGCCGCGGGCGCTCGCGCACGGCACCGCGGCGCTGATCGAGGAGCACTACCTGTCCGGCACCGGGCTCAGCCTGCGCCGGGCGATCTCGCCGGCCGCGTACGTCACCGGCACCGGACCCGAGCTCACCCTCGGCCAGCAGGTGCGGGCCGCCTCGGACCGGACCGCGCGGGTCACGCTGACCGATCGGCTGGGCCCGGACGAGTACGCCGCGCTGGCCCGGCTGCCGGCCGACGTGCTGGTGTGGCGGCGGTACGACGTGCTGCTGACGGGCTGGCCGTGCACCGTGGACGTCTTCGAGGGCGAACTGTCCGGGCTGGTGCTGGCGCAGGCGGCCTTCCCGTCCCCGGCGTACGCGTGGAGCTTCCCGGCGCCGGTCTACGCGGTGGCGGAGGTGACCGGGGACGACCGCTTCGGCGAGGAGTCGCTGGCCCGGACGTCCGCCGCGGAGCTGGCCCGGCTGGTCGCCGGGTACGGCATGCTGCTGCGCTGACCCGGGCCGCGCTCAGCGCAGCGTGAGCTGGCGGCCGCGCAGGCCGTCCCGGGCGCGGCGCTCGGCGGCGGTGAGCGGGCCGGTGCCGGCGAGGGCCTCGGTCAGCCGGGCGCCGAAGGCGGCGGCCGGCGCCTCCCAGGTCTCGGCCGGCGCGTCGACCGGCAGGTCCCAGACCGGGGCCAGCAGCCCGTGCGCCCGGAACGACCCCGCGAACCGGGTGCCGTCCCCGAGGGTGAGCGACCCGGCCGTGCCGAGCCGGGCCAGCGCGTCGAGCAGCGCGTCCTCCTGGTACGGAACCACCCAGCGCAGGTGCGCCTTGTCCCCGAGCCGGCACCAGTACGCGGCGTCCACCCCGGACAGCCGTACGGTCGGGGTGACCGCGGCGTTGGCCCGCTCCAGCGAGGCCCGCACCTCGGCGGTGCGCCCGGTCGCGTCGTCCTCCAGCCAGAAGCCGAAGTCGTCGTGCAGCGTGGGCGCCAGCGGCGCCCGCGGGTCCAGCAGGTCCTGCAGCCGCGGGCCCGGGCCGGGCAACCCGCCGCCCGGGATCATCGTGCCCGGCTCCGCGGCCAGCGCCTGCTCCAGGGCGTGCGCCAGGTCGCGGCTGACGTCGCCGGAGCGGACGTGCACCTGCAGCCCGAGCAGCACCCGGCCGTCCGCGCGGACGATCGCCGGCAGCGCGAGCGGCAGCACGGTCGCGAGCAGCACCTCGCGGTCGACCGGTGGGGCCAGCCGCAGCGGTGCGGTCGCGGACGGCACCAGCTCGCGCAGCGCGATCCAGTCGCACTCGCCGGCCAGCCCGTCGAACGGGCGGGCCACCGCGACGTCGCCGGCCCCGTGGCAGTTCTTGTACCGCCGCCCCGAGCCGCAGGGGCACGGCTGCCGCGGGGACACCACGCCGTCGGGCGCCGCAGGGCCGGGTTTGCGGCGGGCGGCGGTGCGTCGGCTCACACGGCGTGAGCCTAGACGGCGAGCTCGGCCCAGACGGTGCTGGCGGGCCCGTGATCGGACCGGCGCACCCCCCAGTCGCGGGCGAGCGAGTCGACGATCGCCAGCCCCCGCCCGCGCACGTCGGACGGGCCCGCGTCGCGGACCCGCGGGGCGGCGCTCCGCCCGCCACCGTCCGTGACCTTCAGCCGCACGCAGTCCCGCCCGACCGACCAGGCGACACGCAGCACCCCGCCCGGCAACGGGTGCGCGTACCGGACCGCGTTGCCGACGAGCTCGCTGGCCAGCAGCGTCGCGTCGTCGACGACGTCCTCGGCGAGGCCGCGGCGGCTGAGGTCCGCGCCGAGCCGGCGCCGGACCTCGCCCGCGCTCGTCGGCGCGTGGCGTACGGTCACCATCTCCAGCTCGGCACCTCCCTCCGCCTCTCCCTGGCGGCGTGCGGACGATCGCTCGGGATCATCCCCGGTGGTCCTCCCCGGTAACCATCCGGACCCCCGTCGTGGTCGTCGGAGCCGGCGTGGCCGGTGTCTCGTGCGCCATGAGCTTACCGGGCGTGACGCACCACACCGGCTACACGGAGCTGCTCAGCGATCCCGCACCAGCCGGGCGAGCACCTCGGTCGGCCGGTCCGTGATCACCCCGTCCACCCCGAGCGAGAGCACCAGGTCGACGTCCTCCGACTCGTTCACGGTCCACACATAGACCTGGTGCCCGCGCGCGTGCACGCGCTCCACGTACTCCGGGTGGGCGCGGACGATGTGGATGCCCGGCCCGGCGACGTCCGCGGCGGCCGGCAGCGAGCCGTCCCGCCGCAGCACCGGCACCCGGTCGAAGAGCTGCACCGTCGGCAGCAGCGGCGCGAGCAACCGGACCCGGCGCAGCGCGACCGGCGCGAAGCTCATCACCGCGACCAGCGACGCCTCCTTCGCCGGCGGGTCGGCCAGGTCGAAGCGGCGCAGCAGCCGGACGAGCTGCTGCTCGACCAGCCCGGCGTACCGGGTCGGGTGCTTGGTCTCGATCAGCAGCCGGACCGGGCGGGGAGCGGGGAGCACCACCTCGAGCAGCCGTTCCAGGGTGAGGACCGGCGCCTCCGTGCTGTCCCGCTCCTCGATGAAGGCGTCCGCCGATGACGGCAGGTTCGCCCGCCAGGAACCGAAGTCGAGCTCGCGCAGGTCGTCGAGGTCGAAGTCGGAGACCACGCCGCGCCCGGAGGAGGTCCGGTCGATCCGGCGGTCGTGCACGCAGACCAGGTGCCCGTCGCGGGTCAGCCGGACGTCGCACTCCAGCCCGTCGGCCCCCTCCTCGATCGCCCGGACGTACGCCCCGAGGGTGTGCTCGGCCAGCGCATACGACGACCCCCGGTGCGCGACGACGAGCGGCCTGTCCCCCGTGGCGTGTCCCAATGGTTCTACCGTTCGTCTCGTGGACTTCGATCCCACGTCGAGCGCGGTCGTCTCGGACCCCTACCCCGTCTTCGCGGCGATCCGCGCCGAGACACCGGTGAGATGGCACGACGGCCTCGGCATGTGGTTGACGTTCGGTCACGCGGAGGCTGACGCGGTGCTGCGGGACCGGCGGCTCGGCCGGATCTGGCGGCTGCGCTGGCCGGAGGAGGCGCTGCCGGCGTACACCCTGCTGCACGTGCACTCGATGCTGGAGAACGAGCCGCCGGCGCACACCCGGCTGCGCCGGCTGGTGGCCGCCGCCTTCGGCCGCGGACAGGTGGAGCGGCTGCGGTCCCGGATCGCCGCCGTCGCCGCCGGGCTCGCCGACTCGGTGGCCGACGCCGGGTCCGACGGGTCGGCGGTCGATCTGCTCCCGCTCTACGCCGAGCCGCTGCCGGTCGCCGTGATCGCCGAGCTGCTCGGGGTGCCGGAGTGCGACCGTGGCCTGCTGCGCCCGTGGTCCAACGCGATCGTGAAGATGTACGAGTACGGCGTGACGGCTCCGCAGCGCGTCGCCGCCGAGCGGGCGGCGGCGGAGTACGTGGCGTACGTCCGGTCGCTGCTGGCCGAGCGCCGCCGCCGGCCGGGTGCCGACCTGCTGTCCGACCTGGTCGCGATCCGGGACACCGACGGGTCGCGGCTGAGCGAGGACGAGCTGGTCGCGACGGCGGTGCTGCTGCAGATGGCCGGGCACGAGGCGAGCGTGAACGTGGTCGGCAACGGGGTGCTGGCGCTGCTGTGCTGGCCGCCCGAGCTGGCCCGGCTGCGGGCCGGCCCGGCGCTGGTGCCGACCGCGCTGGAGGAGCTGATCCGGTACGACTCGCCGCTGCAGCTCTTCGAGCGGACCGCGGTGTCGGACGCCGAGATCGGTGGGGTGCGGATCGCGGCCGGGCAGAAGGTCGCCGCGCTGCTCGGCGCGGCGAACCGGGACCCGGCGGTCTTCGCCGAGCCGGACCGGCTGGACGTCGGCCGGACGGACAACCCGCACATCGGCTTCGGTGCCGGCATCCACTACTGCCTCGGCGCACCGCTGGCCCGGGTCGAGCTGCAGGTCTCGCTGACCACCCTGCTCGCCCGCTTTCCCCGCCTCGCGCTGGCCGGCGAGCCGACCCGCCGGCCCGAGTTCGTGATCCGCGGGCTGAGCCACCTCCCGGTCACGTTCTGACCGCGGCTTGCCCGCGGTTGGACCATGAGGGCGGTTTGCGGACGGGGCGGCCGGGCACACCGCGCCTCCGGTCCGATGCGTACGGATGGACCGGGGAGGGCCGAGCCGACACCTTCGACAGCGAGGGACGGCGGGACGTCCACGGCCTCTCCGCGGATGGGACGGGTCGCTCCGACCACGGGTCGGATGGGCGCCGAGCCGGGGGCGGTCCGTCCCTGTCTGCAGTACACGCGGCGCCCGGCACGGGTGTCCATCGGCAGGTCGACCGATCCGCGGCGGACCGATCCCAGCAGTCGGGGAGAAGCGGCAACCTGATCAACCTGCACCGGGACTGAGGGCTGCCCGGCGCGCGGCGGCGTGGCAGGCTCCAGTCCAGGAGCCGCGACGACGAGGAGGCCGCCGTGCAGGGCTTGATGCAGGACTACCCGCTCACGCTCCCGCCCGTGTTCGACCGGGCCGAGCGGCTCTTCGCCGACAAGAAGATCGTCTGGGGGACGGCGGCCGGCCGGGAACGGACCACGATGGCCGAGTGGGCGGACCGGACCCGCCGGCTCGGCGGCGTGCTGGACGCGCTCGGCGTGCCGGACGACGGCCGGGTCGGCACCTTCGCCTGGAACACCGCCGACCACCTCGGCCTCTACTGGGCCGCGCCGTGCTCGGGTCGGGTCCTGCACACGCTGAACATCCGGCTCTTCCCGGACCAGCTGACGTACATCGTCAACCACGCCGAGGATGACGTGATCTTCGTCGACCGGTCGCTGCTCGGGCTCTTCTGGCCGCTGGCGCAGACCTTCGAGACCGTGCGACATGTCGTGGTGATGGACGACGGCGCGCCGACGGAGATCCCGGACGATCCGCGGGTGCGGCGGCTGGAGGACCTGCTCGCCGACGCCCCGCCGGTCCGCTTCGGCGTCGGCGACGAGAACGCCGCCGCCGCCATGTGCTACACGTCGGGCACCACCGGCAACCCCAAAGGCGTCGTCTACTCCCACCGCGCGCTCTACCTGCACGCGCTGTCCGCGCTCAGCGCGGCCGGTGGGATCGGGCTGACCGAGCGGGACCGGGTGCTGCCGGTGGTGCCGATGTTCCACGCGAACGCGTGGGGCTTCGCGCAGTCGCCGCTGTTCGCCGGGGCCGAGCTGGTGCTGCCCGGCCCGCAGATGGCGCCGGACAAGATCGTGGCGATGCTGGAGGAGGAGAAGGTCACCCTCACCGGCGGGGTGCCGACGATCTGGATGGGCATGCTGCCGCTGCTCGACGGGCGCGACCTGTCCTCGCTCCGGGCCATCCTGTGCGGCGGGTCGGCGGTGCCGAAGGCGCTGTCCGAGGCGTACAAGGCCAAGATCGGGCACCCGATCCTGCACGCCTGGGGGATGACCGAGACCAGCCCGATCGGGTCGGTCAACATGGTGCCCAGCGCGTACGACGGGCTGAGCGAGGACGAGCTGGTCGACGTCCGGGCCCGGCAGGGCATCCCGCCGGTCGGCGTGGAGGCCCGGATCGTCGAGCCCGGCAGCACCAACGAGCTGCCCTGGGACGACAAGGCCACCGGCGAGCTGCAGGTGCGCGGGCCGTGGATCGCCGCCGGCTACTACCGGGACCAGCGGTCGGGCGACTCGTTCAGCGAGGACGGCTGGCTGCGGACCGGCGACGTCGGCGCGATGGACCGGCACGGCAACATCCGGCTGGTCGACCGCACCAAGGACCTGGTGAAGTCCGGCGGCGAGTGGATCAGCTCGGTGGAGCTGGAGAACCACCTGATGGCGCACCCGGCGGTGGCCGAGGCGGCGGTGATCGGGGTGCCGCACCCGCGCTGGTCCGAGCGACCGCTGGCCGCGGTCGTGCTGAAGCCCGGCGAGACCGCGACCAAGCAGGAGCTGATCGACTTCCTGACGCCGCGGGTCGCCAAGTGGTGGCTGCCGGACGACGTCGTCTTCATCGAGGAGGTGCCGAAGACGTCGGTCGGCAAGTTCTCCAAGAAGGACCTGCGGACCCGCTTCGCCGACTACCGGCTGCCCACCGTCGACTAGACGTCGCGGGCGTACGGGCGGAAGTTGCGGCCGGTCTCCCCGGCGTCGACGCCCCAGCTGACGATCCGGCGCGGCCGGATGCGGAGGAACTGCGGCGTGAAGTTCGGGAAGCGCGGGTTGATCGTCTCGCCCCCGGTCTCGTGCGGCTCGGCGGTGCCGCGCACCTCGATGGCCTTCGCGCTGCGGCCGGCCGATTCGTCGAGCAGGAAGGTGACCCGGGGGTTGCGCCGCGCGTCGCGCCACTTCTTGGTATCGCCGAAGGCGATGCCACCCACGTCGATGGCGTCCTCGTCGGCGTTGTAATGGAAGGTCACCGGGACGACGTGCGGCTGGCCGTCCGGGCCGACGGTGGCGATCCGGGCCAGCCCGCCGCTCCTCAGGTAGTCGAGCTCGGCGTCGGTGAAGACGCTCATGATCGGACGCTACGCCTGCCGCGGACGGCGACAGTGAGCAGGCCGGCGACGGCGAGCGCGACCAGGGAGGCGGAGAAGCCGTTGGTCGGCGAGATGCCGAGCAGGTCCTGGCCGTCCCGCCAGAAGGCCTCCCACGCCGGCCACCCCGCGATCAGGGTCGGCGCGGTGAGCTGGTAGGCGACGAAGCCGGCGACCCACGGGACCAGCATCGGCCAGCGCGCCGGCGCCTCCGCGGACGTGTCGTAGCGGCCGCCGGACAGCGCGAAGTCGACGACCAGCGTGGCGGCCAGCGGCACGAAGACCGCGCCGATCAGGAAGAGGAACGGTTCGTACGCCCCGCCGTCCACGGCGAGGGCGAGCACGGTCGCGACCCCACCGACGGCGAGCGCGAGCAGCCGGCGGTCCGCGCGGGGCACCACGTTCTGCGCGCTGGTCGCGGTCGAGTAGATGTTCGCGAACGCCTCGTCCACCTCGGCCGAGGCGAGGATCACCAGCGCGACCGCTCCGGCCGGCACCGCGAGCAGCGCGGTGACCACGTCGTTGCCGGCGCCGGTCCCGTACGCCCGCAGCGCCAGCACGCCGAGCAGGAAGAAGGCGGCGGACGAGAGCGCGTAACCGACGCCCGTGCCGATCGCGGCCGCCCGGCCGGACCGGGAGAAACGCGAGTAGTCCGCGACCAGCGGGATCCACGACACCGGCAACGCGATCACCAGATCCGTCGAGGTCCAGAAGCCGGTCCAGCTGCCGGCGGCCAGATCGCCGAGCGGGCGGCGGGCGGTCTCGATCAGGAAGTACGCGCTCGACGCGACGACCGCGACCACCGCGATGCGCTTGAGCAGCCGGACCGAGCCGAGCGGGCGCAGCGCCATCGCGGTCGCCACGCCGCCGGCGGCGAGCACGTACGCCCAGCGCGGGATGCCGTCGTAGACGGCGTGGGCGGCGAAGGAGATGATCCAGATCTCGTACGTGGCCCAGCCGACGCACTGCAGCAGGTTGAGCGCGGTGGGTGCGTACGACCCCCGGCGGCCGAGCAGGCCGCGCAGCAGCACCATCGTCGGCGCGCCGGTCTCGGCGCCGGCGCGGGCGACCAGGCCGAGCAGCGTGCAGCCGACCACGGTGCCGGCGACGATCGCGACGGTGGTCGCCAGGAAGGACTGGCCCGGCACGACCAGGAAGGTCGCGGTCACCGGGATCAGCAGGCTGATGCCGAGGTTCGCCCACAGGCCGAGCTGGTCGAGCAGGCCGAGCGTCCGCGGCTGCCGTTCTGTCAGCGTCGCGGGGGCCTCGACGCGCCGGTCCTCCGTGGTGGTCATCTGGCAGCTCCCTACGCCGGCATGACCCGGACAGGTTCGGACGGTCGGCGGCCTAACCCGCCCTCTCAGCCCGATGCGTCGGGCTCCCGCGTGTGGCCCCGTCACCGTAGCGGCCCGGGAACCCGCCCGGCCACGGGGGACGTTGCCATCGGTATGAGCCTGCTGTGTCCGAAGTGCCACAACGTCATGAACCAGTACGAGCGCAACGGCGTCGTGGTCGACCAGTGCACCGAGTGCAAGGGGCTCTTCCTCGACCGCGGCGAGCTGGAGAAGCTCGTGCAGGCCGAGAACGGGTGGTACGGCGGGGACGACGACCGGCGCCCCGAGCCGGCCCGCTACGAGTCCCGCTACGAGCGCCGACCGGAGCCGTCGTACGAGGCCCGCTACGAGCCGCGCTACGACGAGCGCCGCCGCTACGACGACGACGACGATCGCTACCGCTACTCGAAGAAGCACAAGCGGCGCTCGTTCCTCGAGGACCTGTTCGACTGAGCGCCGTCGCTGCCGGCCGGCCTGCGGCGCCCGGTTGGCCGCGCCCGCCGGGGGGTAGCGTCGCCCGGTGACCAGCGCCGCCATCCGCGAGGCCGCCCGCGAGGTGCTCGGCACCGCGGACTTCCGACCCGGCCAGGCCGAGGCGATCGAGGCGGTGCTCGACCGGGACACCCTCGCCGTGCTCGCCTCCGGCAGCGGCAAGACGCTGATCTACACGGTGGCGGCGAAGCTGATCGAGGGCACCACGCTGGTGGTCTCCCCGACCATCGCGCTGCAGCACGACCAGCTGCGCGCGCTGCAGGCCGCCGGCGAGGGTGCGGCCGTGCTCAACGCCTCGCTGCCGGTCCGGCAGCGACGGCAGGCCCTCGAGGACTTCGCCGCCGGCCGGATCGAGTTCCTGCTGCTGGCGCCGGAACAGCTCGCGAACGACGAGGTCGTCGCCGGGTTGCGCCGCTCCCGGGTCTCGCTAGCGGTGGTGGACGAGGCGCACTGCGTCAGGGAGTGGGGGCACGACTTCCGCCCGGACTACCTCGGCCTCGGTGCCGCGTTCACGGCGCTCGGCGACCCGCGGATGCTCGCGCTCACCGCGACCGCCTCGCCCCGGGTCCGGGCGGAGGTCACCGAGCGGCTGCGCATGCGGGACCCGGCGGTCGTCGTCCGGGACGCCGACCGGCCGAACATCTGGCTCGGCGTGGACCTGGTCGGCTCCGAGGACGCCAAGCGGGAGGAACTGGTCCGCCAGGTGCTGCTGGCGCTGCACGGCGAGCCGGACCACGAGGAGATCGACGGGTCGGCCGGACGGCCGGCGTACCAGCCGCCGAGGCTGCCGACCGGCTCCGGCGGCGTGCAGCCGGGCGGCCCCGGGATCGTCTACGCCGCCACCCACCGCCGGACCGAGGAGATCGCCCAGCTGCTCAGGGACAACGGGGTGGACGCCGTGCACTACCACGGCGGGCTGGCGCGCAAGGACCGGGAAGCGGCGCAGGACGCCTTCATGACCGGCCAGGTCGAGGTGATCGTCGCGACCAGTGCCTTCGGCATGGGCGTCGACAAGCCGGACGTGCGCTTCGTCTTCCACACCGAGCCGCCCGACTCGCTGGACGCGTACTACCAGGAGATCGGGCGCGCCGGCCGGGACCGGGAGCCGGCCCGCGCGGCGCTGTTCTACCTGCCCGGCGACCTCGGGCTGCCGCGTTTCTTCGCCGGCGGCGCCGGGCCCGGTGTGCCGGAGCTGGCCGCCGTGCTGGAGGCGGTCCGCGCGGACGGGCCGGTCTCGCCGACTGCGCTGGCGAGGTCGCTGGGGATGTCCACGTCCCGGCTCACGAACGCGGTCAACACGCTGGAGAGCCTCGGCGCGCTCCGCCGCCGCAAGGATCGCAGGGTCGAGGCGGTGCCGTCCACCCGGGACACCCCGGCGGCGACGCTGGCCGAGGCCGCGGTGGACCGGCGGGAGTGGCAGCGGCAGTACGCGAAGTCCGCGGTCGAGATGGTCCGGACGTACGCCGACACCACCGACTGCCGCCGCCGGATCGTGCTGGAGCTGCTCGGCGAGGAGCACCCGCAACGCTGCGGGCACTGCGACAACTGCGACCGGGGCGAGAGCGTCGAGTCGGACGACCGGCCGTTCGTCCTCGGCCAGCGTGTTCGGCACCCGGAGTGGGGCGAGGGCAGCGTCCAGACGTACGAGGAGGGCGACCGGGTCGTGGTGCTCTTCGACGCGGCCGGCTACAAGACCCTCGCCCTGCAGGTGGTGGAGGGCCACCACCTGCTGCGGCCCGCCTGAGGCGGTCCCGCAACGGCACGGCCGGACCGCGCGGAGCGGCGCCGGTGGGGGGACCGACCGCCCACCGACGCCGCCGTACGCGGGGACCTGCTAGTGCGCGCCGGCCCCGGTCAGCGAGCGCACCTCGAGCTCGTCGTACTTCGGGTCGTCCCGCTCCCTGGACAGGATCGTGCCCAGCCAGCCGAAGAAGAACCCGGCCGGGATGGAGATGATCCCGGGGTTCTCCAGCGGGAACCAGGAGAAGTCCTGGTCGCTGATCAACGCCGTGGACTTGCCGGAGACCACCGGCGAGAAGACCACCAGCACCACCGCGGTGACCAGGCCGCCGTAGATCGCCCAGACCGCGCCCCGGGTATTGAACCTCCGCCAGAAGAGGCTGTAGAGGAGCGCCGGCAGGTTGCCCGAGGCCGCCACCGCGAACGCCAGCGCGACCAGGAAGGCGACGTTGAGGTTCTGGGCGAAGATCGACAGCATGATCGCCACCGCGCCGATGACCAGGGCCGCGACCCGGGCCACCCGCACCTCGTCCTTCTCGCCGACGTCGCCCTTGCGGACGGCGTTGGCGTACAGGTCGTGAGCGACCGAGGACGACGAGGCCAGCGTCAGCCCGGCCACCACCGCGAGGATGGTGGCGAACGCCACCGAGGCGATGAAGGCGAGGAAGATCGCGCCGCCGGTCGTGCCCGGCCCGCCGCCGAGCTCCTCGGCCAGTTGGGGAGCCGCCGTGTTGCCGCCGGGGTTTGCCGCCCGGATCGCGTTGGTGCCGACCAGCGCGGCCGCGCCGAAGCCGAGTGCCAGCGTCATCAGGTAGAACGACCCGATGAGCGTGATCGCCCAGTTGACCGAGCGGCGGGCATCCCTGGCCGTCGGCACGGTGTAGAAGCGGATCAGGATGTGCGGCAGGCCCGCGGTGCCGAGCACCAGCGCCAACCCGAGGCTGATCAGGTCGACCTTCGTGAGCCAGTCGCCGGCGCCGTACCGGAGGCCCGGGTTGAGGAAGGCCTCACCCTTGCCGCTCTGGTCGGCCGCCGCGCCGAGCAGCGAGGACGGGTTGAAGTTGAACTTGGCCAGCACGAAGATCGTCATCACCAGCGCGCCGGTCATGAGCAGCCCGGCCTTGACGATCTGCACCCAGGTGGTGCCGCGCATGCCGCCGACCGTCACGTAGAAGATCATCAGCGCCCCGACGAGGACGATGGTGAGGTTCTTGGCCGCGCCCGCGGACAGCCCGATGAAGGTCTCCCCGCTGCGGATCCCGAGCAGCAGCGCGACCAGCGCGCCCGCACCGACCATCTGGGCGATCAGGTAGAAGATCGAGACGGTGATGGTGGAGATGCCCGCCGCCGTGCGGACCGGACGCTGGCGCATCCGGAAGGCCAGGACGTCGCCCATCGTGAAGCGGCCCGAGTTGCGCAGCAGCTCGGCGACCAGCAGCAGTGCCACCAACCAGGCGACCAGGAAGCCGATCGAGTAGAGGAAGCCGTCGTAGCCGAACAGGGCGATCAGGCCGGCGATGCCGAGGAACGACGCGGCGGACATGTAGTCACCGCTGATCGCCAGCCCGTTCTGGAACGCGGAGAACGACCGGCCGGCCGCGTAGTAGTCCGCGGCGGTCTTGTTCTGCCGGCTGGCCCAGATCGTGATGTAGAGGGTGATCGCGATGAAGACCGCGAACAGGCCGATGGTGAGCCCGCGACGGGTGTCGGCGCTGGCCGCGAGGACGGTCACGGTGCCGTTCATCGGCGGCCTCCCATCTCCCGGTAGAGCTCCTGCGCCAGCGGGTCGAGCCTTCTGTTCGCGTACCGCGAGTAGAGCCAGGCGATCACGAAGGTGGAGACGAACTGGAGGATCCCGAAGAAGAACGCCACGTTGAGGTTGCCGACCACCTTGGTGTCCATGAAGCCGCGCGCGTACGCCGACATCAGGACGTAGAGCAGGTACCAGGCCAGGAAGGCGACCGTCCAGGGGAAGGCGAAGTTCCGGAACCGGCGTCGCAGCTCGCGGAAGCGCGGGTCCGCTTCCATCCGGCTGTACGCGTCCGCGGTGGGTTGCCCCGGTGCGCTGTGGGCCCGGCCCGAGCCGGGTTGGACGTCACTGGTCATGGATGGGCCACCTCCTGGGTCGACGGCAGCGCTTGCCGAGACCGTAGGTACCGACCCTTGCCCGCCCGGAGACCCGCCATCCGCCGCTGCGCCCAGTGGTGCCCGACGTGCGCCGAGTGACGCGACTCACACCGCTCGTCGCACCGCCTCAGCGCAGCCGCAGCGAGTCGGGGGCGTGCAGCTCCAGCATGGTCCGGCCGACGTCCGGGGGGATCCGCCTCGGCGTGGCCAGCGACACCAGCACCATGACCGCGAACGCGGTGGGCACCGTCCACGCCGCCGGCTGGGCGAGCAGCGATCCCGGCCAGCCGCCCCGCTCCGGCCCCAGCACGGTGAGCAGGACAGCGCCGACGGACAGGCTGCCGCCGGCGAGCAGGCCGGCGCCGGCCCCGACCGGGGTGAGCCGGCGCCACCAGATCCCCAGCACCAGCAGCGGGCAGAACGTGGACGCCGCCACCGCGAACGCCAGGCCGACCACCGTGGACAGGCCGAGGCCGCCCACCTGGAGCGCGAGCAGCAGTGGCACGACGCCCGCCACCGTCGCCGACCGGCGGAAGTCGCGCACCGAGCCGTGTTCGCCGGACCAGCGGCCGAGCACGTCGGTGGACAGCACGCCGGACACCGACACCAGCAGCCCGCTCGAGGTGGACAGGAAGGCGGCGAACGCCCCGGCGGCGACCAGCCCGGCGAGCAGCTGGCCGGGCAGCCCGCCGAGCGCGGCGCCGGGCAGCACCAGGACCACCGCGTCGGTGGTGCCGGTGAGCAGCAGTTGGGGCGCGTACACCCGGCCGAGCGCGCCGTACACGGTCGGGAAGAGGTAGAAGACGCCGAGCATGCCGAGCACGACCAGGGTGGTGGTGCGGGCGGCCCGCCCGTCCGGGTTGGTGTAGAAGCGGACCAGGACGTGCGGCAGCCCCATGGTGCCGAGGAAGGTCGCCAGGATCAGCGAGTAGGTGGCGAACAGCGGGTGGTCGCCGGTCAGCCCGGACAGCGGCCGCGCCCAGGTGGCGCCCTCCGTTCGCGGCCCGTCCCGGACCCGCGGCACCTCCGTGCCGGCCGGGAAGTCGAGTCGGCTGCCGGCCCGTACGAGGTGCGGGCCGGGCGCCCAGCGGGTCTCGGTGCCGTCCACGGTCACCGTCACCGGGCGGTCGACGACGACCTCGGCCTCCGTGCGGACCCGGACCGAGGTGGCCTGGCCGAACGAGGGCGGGCTGTCAGCGGTGAGCCGGCCGGCACCGTCGTCGCGGGCCTGCCAGACGACCAGCAGCACCATCGCCGGGATCGCGATGGCGGTCAGCTTCACCCAGTACTGGAAGGCCTGGACGAAGGTGATGCTGCGCATCCCGCCGACCGCGACGTTCGTGGTCACCACGACGCCGACGACGACCGCGCCCAGCCAGGCCGGGGCGCCGGTCACGGTGGACAGGGTCAGGCCGGCACCCTGCAGCTGCGGCACCAGGTAGAGCCAGCCGATCAGCACGACGAAGCCGGTGGCCAGGCCGCGCAGGCCCTTGGAGCGCAGCCGGGCCTCGGTGAAGTCGGGCAGCGTGTACGCCCCGGAGCGGCGCAGCGGCGCCGCCACGTACAGCAGCATGGCGAGGTAACCGGCGGTGAAGCCGACCGGGTACCAGAGGACGTCCGCGCCGTACGTCATGACCAGGCCCGCCACGCCGAGGAAGCTGGCCGCGGACAGGTACTCGCCGCTGATCGCGCTGGCGTTCCAGCGCGGGCTCACCGTCCGGGAGGCGACCAGGAAGTCGGACGTGGTGCGGGAGATCCGGTAGCCGAAGGCCCCGATCGCCAGCGTGGCGACCGTGATCAGCACGATCGCCGGGACCGCGTACGGGGAGCCGCTCACGCCCGCTCCCGCTGCGAGCCCTCGCGCTCACTCATGGCCGGCTCACTCGCGGTCGACCAGGTCCGCGAAGTCCTTCTCGTTGCGCTCGGCGGCGCGGACGTACCCGAGCGCCACCGTGAAGATCAGCGGGTACGCCAGCACGCCGAGCAGCAGCCAGGGCAGCCGGAGGCCGGCCACCTCGGTCTCGGCCAGGTGGGGCGCCAGCGCGAACACCAGCGGCTGGATGCCGAACAGGACCGCGACCAGCGCGGACACCCGGACGGCCAGGACGAGCTGGGTCCGGATCAGACCGCGGACCAGCACCTCGCCGACCAGCGTCTGCTCCTCGATCTCACGGCGGGCCGGGTCGGGGCGGGCGCGCCGCTCGCCGGCCAGCACCACCCGCACCCGCTGCGGGGGAGCCGGCCGTTCGGGCCGCTCGTCCATCAGGAGCGGGTCCAGTCGGCTTTGGCGGCGCGGATCAGGCGGTCCTTGAGCTCGCGGGTGTGCCGGCGGCTGACCGGGAGCTCGCGGTCGCCGATGCGGACGACGTAGCCGGAGCCGGTCAGGCGCAGCTCGCGGATGCCTGGCAGGGCGACCAGGTACGAGCGGTGGATGCGGACGAAGCCGGCGTCCGCCCAGCGCTCGGCCAGCACCGACAGCGGCACCCGGATCAGGTGCGAGGCGTCGGCGGTGTGCAGCCGGGCGTAGTCGCCCTGCGCCTCCACCCAGCGCACCTCCGAGCGCGGCAGCATCGTGGTCCGGCCGGCCAGCTCGACCGGGATCACCTCGTCGTCGTCCCAGCGCTCCGGCGGCTGCGCCGCCACCAGCTCCCGGGCGGCGGTGACCCGGCGCAGCGACTCGGCCAGCCGCTCCGGCCGCAGCGGCTTGAGCAGGTAGTCCACCGCGCCGAGGTCGTAAGCGTCGACGGCCCGGTCGTCGTGCGCGGTGACGAACACGACGGTCGGCGGCGCGGCGAACCGGCGCAGCACCCGGGCCAGCTCGAGCCCGTCCAGCCCGGGCATCCGGATGTCCAGGAAGACCGCGTCCACCTCGCCGTCCCGAAGCAGCCGCAGCGCCTCGGTCGCGTCGTTCGCCCGGGCCACCTTGCCGACCCGGGCGTCGGCGCCGAGCAGGTATGCCAGCTCGTCGAGGGCCGGCGGCTCGTCGTCGACCGCGAGCACCCGCAACCGCCGCCGGGGCGCCGGGACCGGAACGCTCATCGTGCCGCCCCTCGGCCGGCGCTCACGAGGCCCGCACCCCGGCGTGGAACTTCGGGATCCGCATGCTCACCTTCATTCCCGCGCCGGGTGCGGTGTCCACCACCAGACCGAACTCGTCGCCGAAGACCGACCGCAGCCGGTCGTCGATGTTGCCGAGACCGACGTGCTCGCCGCCCTCGGCCCGCCGCCGCAGCACCTCCGGGTCCATGCCCACCCCGTCGTCCTCGACGCTGATCAGGCACTCGGTGCCGGCGTCCTCGGCCACGATCGACACCGTGCCGACTCCGGTCTTCGCCGCCAGTCCGTGCCGGACGGCGTTCTCGACCAGCGGCTGCAGCGCCAGGAACGGCACCGCCACCGGCAGCACCTCCGGCGCGATCTGCAGCCGGACCTCCAACCGGTCGCCGAAGCGGGCCCGCTCCAGCGTCAGGTAGCGGTCGATCGAGCGCAGCTCCTCCGCCAGCGTGGTGAACTCGCCGTGCGACCGGAACGAGTAGCGGGTGAACTCGGCGAACTCCAGCAGCAGCTCCCGGGCCCGCTCCGGGTCGGTCCGGACGAAGGACGCGATGGTGGTCAGCGCGTTGTAGACGAAGTGCGGGCTGATCTGCGCCCGCAGCGCCCGCACCTCGGCCCGGACCAGCCGGGCCCGGGACTGGTCCAGCTCGGCAAGCTCCAGCTGGGTGGACACCCAGCGGGCGGTCTCCAGCGCTGCCTGCACCAGTCCGAAGCTCGGCTCGGTCCAGGTGACCGCGGCCAGCGTGCCGACGATCCGCTCGTCCACCGCGATCGGCACCACCACCGCTGCGCGCACCGGGCACTCCGGGTCGCGGCAGAGCATCTCCTGCGGGCGGACCACGACCGGCCGGCCGGACTCCAGCGGGCCGGCCGCCGCGGTGAGCAGCTGGCCGGCGTGGTGGTCGCCCGGCCCCTCCCACACCAACGTGCGCTCGGCATCGGTGATCGCGACGGCCGGCGTGCCGAGCAGGGCGCGCAGGTGCCGGGCCGACTTGCCGGCCGAGGCCTCCGTCAACCCGAGGCGCAACGGCGGCGCGGCCAGGCCGGCCGTGTGCAGCGTCTCGAAGGTGACCCGCTCCGCGGACGAGGCGACCCCGCGCCGCGACCGGATCCGACCCACCGCCCACACCGACGGCCCGCCGACCAGCAGCAGCACGACGACCAGCCACGCCGTACGCATGCCTGCATCGTCGCCGCCGCGTCCCCGGCCGGCAATGGGACCGCAACACGGTTACGCCTCGGTGACCAGCCGGACCACTTCGTCGGCGCAGCCCCAGGACAGCGTGACACCGGCGCCGCCATGGCCGTAGCAGTGCACGACGCCGTCGTCCCGCTCCAGCCGGACCGCCGGGCGGGCGGGTCGGACGCCGACCGCGTGGCCGAGCACCGGCGCGTCCCGCAGCTCCGGCACCACCGCACGGCAGCGGTCGAGGATCGCGCCGGCGGTGCCCGGGTCGGGCATCCCGTCCTCGGCACCGTCGTCCGCGGTGCCGCCGCAGACCACGTCGCCGCCGCGCGGCACCACATGGACCAGGCCGTCCGGGTGGTGCTCGTCGAGCGTCCAGCGCTGCAGGCCCGGGTCGGCGACCCGGACCACCTGGCCGCGCACCCCGGTCAGCTCGCGGTCGCCGACCAGCTCGCGGGCGCCGAGGCCGGCGGCGTTCACCACCAGGTCCGCGGCGCGGCGGGCCGGGTCGAGGTCGGCCAGGTCCCGGTGCCGGAACGGGACGCCGGACGCGGCCAGCTCGTCCACCAGCCAGGGCAGGTAGCGCGGCACGCGCACCACCGGCGCGGCGAACTCGTACCCGTCCGCGTAGCCGGGCGGCAGGTCGCCGGGCGCGACCCGGCCGAGCTTCGGCACCGCGGCCGCCCACCACGGGTCCGGCTGCTCGGTGCGGAACAGCTCCCGCCCGCGGCGCAGGCTCACCCCGGTCTCCGGACGGACGGACAGGATCGAGAGCATGTCGTACGTCGCCGCCGCCCACCCGGTGACGGCCTCCTCCGGCAGCGCGCGGTACGGGTACCAGAGCGCGGCCGCGACCGCGGAGGTGGTGTCCTGGACCGCGTCGCGGGACCAGACCTCGACCGGGTGCCCGGCGCGGACCAGCCGGTGCGCGCAGGTCAACCCGATCACACCGGCACCGACCACCACGACGCGCACCCGCCGGATCCTGCCGCACCGGCGGGGGAGGCCGGGTTACTTCAGCAGCTTCGACAGCCGGCGGTCGGCGAGCAGCTGGCCGCCGGTCTGGCAGGTCGGGCAGTACTGCATCGACTTGGACGCGAACGAGACCTCGCGGACGGTGTCCCCGCAGACCGGGCACGGCAGGCCGGCGCGGGCGTGCACCTGCAGGCCGGAGCGCTTCTCCGCCTTGAGCGTCGCCGCCTTCTGTCCGATCGACCGGTCCACCGCGTCCCGCAGCGTGGTCACCATCGCGGCGTGCAGCCGGGACAGCTCGGCCTCGGACAGCCGGCCGGCGTTCTTGAAGGGCGACAGCTTGGCGGTGTGCAGGATCTCGTCGGAGTACGCGTTGCCGATGCCCGCGATCAGGCTCTGGTCGGTCAGGGCGCCCTTGAGCTGGCCGCCGTGCTGGCTGAGCAGCTCGCCGAGGCGCTCGGTGGTCAGCGCCGGGTCGAGCGCGTCCGGCCCGAGCCGGGCGATGCCGGGAACGGCGGTGACCGCCCGGACCAGGTAGACGGCGAGCTTCTTCTGGGTGCCCTGCTCGGTGAGGTCGAAGCCGCTGCCGTCGTCGAGGTGCAGGCGGGCGGCGATCGGCCCGCGGCCGGGCTTCGGCGGCGCCGGGGGCAGCGAGTCGCGCCAGTGCAGCCAGCCGGCCCGGGCCAGGTGGACCACCAGGTGCAGCCCGTCGGCCTCGAGGTCGAGGAACTTGCCGTACCGGCGGGCGCCGGTGATCTCGAGCCCCGGCAGGGCGGTCGGCGGCGGGTCGAAGGTCTTCAGGGCGCTGATCGCGGGGGTGTCGAGGCGGGCCACGGTGCGGCCGACCGCGCGCTCGCGGAGGAACGCGGCGAGCGCCTCGACCTCGGGCAGCTCGGGCACGCCTCCAGTGTGCCCGATCTCGTCGGCGTCCGGACGCTGGTCACTTAGCGTGATAGTCGACCGTTCGGAGCTAAGACGTTCTCGGTTCGCAGACGTACGGAGACAGACTCTGAGCAGCACCGATGCACCGTCGCGGAGGGATCTTGCTTACCCACGGTGTTCCAAGTTGTGCGGTGGGCTGATCGACCTTCGTCACGTGCCGTGTTCTCCTCGAAACGTGGAGTCCGTGGGGGCGGCGCCCGCTCATGACCTCGTGCCGAGGTCGTGGGTCCGGCGCGCGCGCCGGCTCGGTCTCCTGGGGGTCGCCAGCGCGGGTGCCTACGTCGGTCTGACGCTGCTCTCGGCGCCCGCGCACGCGGACCAGGTCCCCGGCGGGGAACTCGTCTCCGGAGCCGTCTCCACCGTCGGCCGGTTGGTCGACCAGCCCGCCGAGTCGCCGCCCACCTCGGCCCCGGGGACGGGCTCCGGCACCGCCGCGGAGGATTCCGCGCCGCCGGCCGCCGGGGCGGCCGGGGCAGCCGGGCCAGCCACAGGGAGCGCCGCCGAGCCTCCCGGTGACGTCGCGCCCCGGGCTGCGACCGTGCCCCGAGCGACCCGCGCCGTTACCGACGCTGCCGCGACAACGACCAGGACCGCCTCCGCCGGGGTTGCGCGCACGACCACCGCGGCGACCCGCGTCGTCGCCGGCTCGGCCGCCCGAGCCACCGCCTCCGCCGGGACCGTCGCCGCCAGGACCGTCGCCGCCAAGACCGCCGCCGCCAAGACCGCCGCCGCCAAGACCGCCGCCGCCAGGACCGCCGCCGCAGGCGCGGCCGCCCGGCCCGTCGTCACGACTGTCGGCACGGCGACCCGGCCGGTCGTCCGGACCGCAGGCCCGGCCGCCCGGCCGGCCGTGACAACGCCGGCTGTGGAGACCCTGGGCGCTGTCGCTCAGGGTGTCGTCGCGACCGTTTCCATCGTCGAGCGGCCGGCGGAGGCGACGGTCGGTGGCGTGGCGGAGCCGGTGGGTGCGGTTGTGGCTGAAGTGCCCGCGGTGCTCGCACCGGCGGCGGAGACCCTCCGGCCGGTGGCGGGCCCGGTCGCCGACCCCTTCCCGGCCGGCGCCGTGACCCCTGCGCCGGCCACCGCCCACCCCGGGGCGGCCCTCGCCCCGCCCGCCGCGCAAATCCAGGATGTGGCCGGTTCTACCCCCGTGGTCCCGGCCACGGCGGTCCGGTCCCGTCAGGTGACTAACCCCGTGGTCGCCTGGCGGACCGGCACCGTCGCCCTCTCCGCCGGCGAGCCCGGCCACCCGCGCGCCCCCGGCGCCCCGGCCCCGAGCCCGCTCGGCGCCGGCACCCAGACCCCGGCCGACGGCGCCCGGAGCGCCGGCGGCCCGGCCCAGCTCCTCGCGGTCGACGCGGCCGCGGCCAGCACGCCGGACACCGGTCCGGACGGCGTGCCCGCCGCCGACGCGTCCCGCCCGCTCGAGCGGAGCGGGATCCCGCCCGACCTGCCTGGCTGAGAAGTCCTTCCTCGCCCCGCGGATCCCGCGCGGCCCAGCCGACACCCCGCAACCCGTGCCGACGCACGTGCGGTGACGGCACAGCCACGTCACCCGGTCGCGGGCCGGCGCAGCGCCGCCTGGGGCGACGCGCGGCCGCTCCCGCACGCGTGCCCGCTGCCCGCCGCGGCGTGGCACACCCGAGGAAGGACCCCTCATGTCGACCATCGTTGGCCGCAGCCTCGTCGTCGCGGCCCTGGCCCCGACCACCGGGGCCGCCACGACCCACACGGCAACCGGCCGAAGCCTGGCTCGCACCCTGCTCGGCGTCGCGCTGCTCGCAGCGGGTCGAGCTCG
>Ga0210378_10000355_pt1 | contig 22981 bp, 23 predicted proteins | sample PLM1_60_b1redo_FD_155465 | JGI IMG/M metagenome (GOLD analysis project Ga0210378, IMG submission 155465) | Groundwater sediment microbial communities from an aquifer in East River, Colorado, USA - PLM1_60_b1 redo | ecosystem: Environmental > Terrestrial > Soil > Riparian zone | place: USA: East...
CACACTGGCCGACGTCGGTGCGACGGATCCGATCTCCGGTCTAGAGGGCAACGAGCTGCGCGTGATGCTCTCGACCGCCATCAACTCCTTGTCCGAGCGCGAAAAAATAGTGATCACCCTCTACTACTTCGAGGGGTTGACACTCGCGGAGATCGGTGAGGTCCTCGGGGTGACCGAGTCGCGGGTCTGCCAGATCCACACCAAGGCCGTTGGTCTGCTCCGGAACAACCTCAAGGACCAGGACTCGGGCTAGGAATCCGGACCGTTCGTGACGGAAGTCATGGTCGAATCACCATGGGAGAGGTAGCCTCGTCTCGCTGACCTCTGGGCGTCTGGAGGTGCGATGACGCCCCATAGGAAAACATTCGCGGCTCTGGCGGCGTGCGTGATCCTCGTTTGCGTCCCCGGTTCTTCCAGCCCTGCGCCGATGGCGCCGAAGGATCGCTACCTGGCCCCTGGCTACGGCACCTACGCATGGCCGGTCCAGGGTCCCGTGATACGGGGCTTCGAACCGCCGCCCGATCCGTACGGCGCCGGTCATCGCGGGATCGACATCGCAGCGCCGTTCGGATCGGACCTCGTCGCAGCCCAGGCCGGAGTAGTCGCGTTTGCCGGCTGGGTCGGAGGAGCCCTGTTCATCTCGATTGATCACTACGACGGTGTTCGGACCACGTACTCATGGCTATCTGGTCTATCGGTGGTTAGGGGCCAGGTGGTGGCCAGGAAGGAATTCATCGGTTGGACGGGCCACGGACACCCCGACGTGGTGACGCCGCATCTCCACTTTGGGGCCAGGGTCGGTGAGACATACATCGATCCCATGCTGCTTCTCGAGAGGGGAAGCGTGGTGGGACTGATCCACCTTGCGCCTCTCGAGGACCCACCCCGAGGGTCACCCTTCAGAGACCTCGCGCCTCTTCCACTTGTCTCCAGCGACGTGGCCGAGCTAAACGATCCGGCTCCATGCCAGCCTGGCCCAGTTGCCGCACCTAGAATGTGCGCGCTTGCACACTTCCTTGATTTCCGATCGCACCAAGAGCGTTCTCCCCCCAGGGGACGGGCGTCGCCCCGGCCTGTCGCTTGGGTTGTCTGTCGCGCTGGTGTCTCTGGCTCTCCTGGCTGGTCTGCGAGCGCCTGACCGGTCGTGGGCCCAGGCGAGTCAAGACTGGCTGTCGCTTCAGGGGGGCCCGGGGCACTTGGGCGCAGCCCCCGGCACCGAGCCCGCGCCGCCAATCGATACAGGTGCTCTCTGGCCAAACGATGTAAGCCCTCTCAACAGAAGGCTCTCGACACCCGTCGTGATGGGAGACACCGCAATAAGCGTCGCCCCCTCGCGGGTAGTCGGGTTCGATGCGAGCGATGGAGACCTACTGTGGAGCGTGTCGAGAACTCCAGGCCCCGACGCGGTGCCCGTTGTCCCAGCGGCAGTGGACCCGACAGGTGGGCCCGACGGGCAAGGCGTGGTGGTGGTCTCTGAGGGAAAGTCCGCGAGCGACAGCGGCCTGGTGGTGCTCGATCTGGTCACCAGGGAGCGGCTCTGGACCGCTTCCGCAGCAGGTCCGGTGTTGGGCGCGCCGACCATCTCTGAGGGCAAAGCGTTTGCGGCATCGACGGACGGGTTCGTTTACCGCATCAACCTGAAAACGGGGGACAGCGTGAAGCTGCCAGCCTCGGGACCCCTCGACGGGGTGGTCGATACCGCCCCGTCGGTCGCGGCTGGGAGAGTCTTCGTCATATCGGAGAATCAGCCGACCGCGCGGTCGCGGCTATACGCGATAGATACGGATACCGGCGCCGAGGTCTGGAGCTTCTCGCCCGGTCGCTCTGCGCTCGGGGTGTCGTCCCCAACGGTCGTTGATGGAACCGTTTACGCCGGGTTCGGGGACGCTACCGTCAGGGCATTCGATGCCGCGAACGGCGAGGCCAAGTGGACTCAGCCGGTCCGAGACTTCTTCAGCCCCTGGTCCTCCCCGGCCTTCGCCGATGGAGAGCTATACGTAGTCGACGCGGGTGGTGGCGTTTACGCATTCGACGGATCTACCGGGAAGAGGCATTGGGACTTTCAGTTTCCTTCGATAATCACCTGGGGAGCCCCTCTTGTTATTGGCGGATACGTCTACGTCGGGATGGATGACGGGACTCTCGGGGCCATCGACCGAACCACGGGGCATCTGGCCTGGAGGACGGTCTTCTCCTCCGGCGCCATCGGAGCTCTCACGCCCGCGGGCGACCTGTTGCTCGTCCCATCGCTCGGGGTGGCGGGGGGCATCGCCCCAATGTCTCACGCCGACGGTGAGCTTCTCGACGTCCACTCGCCGACCGAGTTGAAGCTGCCTGTTGCGTTGCTCAATTTCGCCGCCGCGTTCGTAGTGGTGCTGGCCATCTTGCTCGGATTGTTCGGCCTGGTAGGTAGGTCCCGCCCGCCTGATCGCCAGGCGCCCGATGAGGCCAGTGGCGGCTCCGATGAGGCGGATGAGGGCGAGTGACGAAGCGTAAGAAGAAGCGCAGGCCGGCGAGGCCGCCGCGCCCGTCTCCTGTCGCCCCTGCATCGCGTAAGACGTCGGCGGGTTCGAGGCCCGTCCGCGAGCGCTCCTCTTGGTGGAGGCCGCAGCCGCGAGAGCGGAGCGTTTCCGAGGTGGTGCATCCGCCCACGGGCGTATCCCTGGCGCGCGGGCTTGCCGCGGTGGGCGGATCGCCGATGACCATGACCCTGACGTTCCTCGCCGGGCTCGCGATCTGGCTCCTCTATTCGAGCTACGGGAGCATTCTCGGCCCATCACCTGCGGCGATGGTGCTGTTCGAGTCCCTCCCGCCGATGCACTCTTTCCTCGACATCACTCTCCTAGCCCGCGGGCGCGTCGTGACCGCACCCGTTGCGATCGGCTACGGCGCGGGCCTCCTTCTAGCCCGGGGCGTGCTCCTCGGGCTCGGCCTGAGCCTCATCATCGAGCGGCTCGAAGGCGGAGCCTCGATTCGGAGAGCCATCACTAGGGCTCGCCGCACCTTCTCGGCGATCCTTGTCGTGGAGGCCGGCTTCCTCAGCCTGGAGGTGGCCTCTTTCCTGGTGGCCTCGGGGTTCCTCGGCCCACTCGGGATCATTGCGGCGCTCATAGGAGGCTTGTACTTCTTCATCTTCGCTCCGGTGGCGGTCGTGGCCGATGGCCTGGGCGTTCGCGAAGCCGCCAAGGCCTCGGCCCGCGCAGCCCGCATCTCCGGCCCCAGGCACACGATGCTTATCGTCGGCTATTTCTCGGTCACGCTCCTTCTTTTCACCTCCACGCCCGGCAGCCGGGTAGCCGAGGCCACTCCCTCGTTCATGGTGTGGGCGTTCGCCCTGTTCATCGGTTTCCTCCACATGGGCGTTCTCGCCGCCTTCACCTACCGCTGGCTTGCCGTCCGGAGCTTCGTGCTCTCTCCTCCGGATGCCGCGAGGCTGGCGCGGCCTCCCGCCAGGAGGGCAAGCGCCCGATAGCGAGCGCGAAGTGCCCTGCTAGACTCGCTCGCGTGGCCGGCTCGACCGGCCGCAAATACACACGCCCGGGGACTCGCCTCGAGGTCCCGGCCACTGGGCCGGGGCGGGAATGAACAGGGCGGAGGAAGCGAAAACCGGAAGGAGGACCGCATGCCCGTCGCAACCCGGCGGGAGTTGCTCGAAGCCGGCGTGCATTTCGGCCACCAGACCAGGCGGTGGAACCCGAAGATGCACCGTTTCATCTTCGGAGAGCGCTCCGGGATCTACATCATCGATCTCGAGAAGACCCTTACCGGTCTGACCCGAACCTACGAGTTCCTGGTCGATGTCGGCCGGCGCGGGGGTCTCGCGCTGTTCGTGGGGACCAAGAAGCAGGCGCAGGAGACCATGGCTGAGCAAGCCACGCGCGTCGGGATGCCATACGTCAACACCCGCTGGCTGGGCGGGATGTTGACGAACTTCCAGACGATCCACGGCCGCCTCAAGCGCATGAAGGAATTACGCGAGATGGAGCGCTCGGGCGCCTTCGACTTCTTGCCCAAGAAGGAGGTTCTCAAGCTCCGACACGAGAAGGAGAAGCTCGATCGCAACCTGTCCGGAATCCAGGACATGGAGCGGCTACCTGATGCGGTCTTCGTCATAGATACCAAGCGCGAACACATCGCCGTTAAGGAGGCCAGAAAGCTGGGCATCCCGGTGATCGCGATCGTGGACACCAACTGCGACCCGGACGAGGTCGACTTCATCATTCCCGGAAACGACGACGCGATAAGGTCGTGTTCGCTCATCGCGAAGGTGATCGCTGATGCCCTCCAGGAGGGCCAATACCTGGCCTATCAGGGAATGGCGGGCAGGACCTTCGAGCCAGAGTTCGAACAAGAGCCCGCGAGCGCCGCCGTCGCCCCGGTTCAGCTCTCGGAGGAAGAAGCTGCGTTCTTCGGCGCTTCGCTGGAGGAAGGCGGCACCGAGCGATCAGACGAATTGACGATGGATGACGCCGCAGTTGCCTCTGCACCTGCGGAGGTCGAGTCGGATGAGCGCGCGCCGGCGCCCGCGGATACGCAGCCTGAGGTCGACGCCGAGCCTGTGGCCGAAACGGAACCGGCAGCCGAACCGGAGCCGGCACCCGAAACCGAGCCGGCAGCTACGGTCGGGACGGAAGAAGCACAGGATGGCTGAGCCCGGCGGCATCCCCGCCGAGGTGGTCAAGCGCTTACGGGACGAGACCGGTGCCGGAATGATGGATTGCAAGCGGGCGCTCGTCGAGACCGGAGGCGATATCGAGAAGGCCCGGGAACTGCTTCGGACCCGAGGGCTTGCGTCGGCGCAGAAGCGCTTGGGCCGCCAGGCATCCGAGGGTGTGGTCGATGCCTACATCCACGGCGACGGCCGTATCGGTGCGCTGGTGGAGGTGAACTGCGAGACGGACTTCGTGGCCCGTACGGAGGAGTTCCGCAAGCTCACCCGCGAGGTCGCGATGCAGGTTGCCGCCCGAGATCCCAGTTGGATCACCCGCGATGACGTGCCCACCGACGTGATCGCCGGCGAGCGAAAGATCTACGAGGAGCAGGCCCGAGCCTCCGGCAAGGCGGATCAGGTCATCGAGCGCATCGTCGACGGCAAGCTGCAGGCCTTCTTCAAGGACACTGTCCTGCTGGAACAGGCTTACATCCGGGAGGACTCGAAGACGATGGGCGATCTACTCATTGAGGTCGCGGCCAAGGTTGGGGAGAAGGTGGTCGTGCGCCGGTTCGCCCGCTTCCTCCTGGGTGGTGAGTCCTGAACGTGGAGTCGGTCCCCAGGTACCGCCGGGTCCTTCTCAAGCTGTCGGGCGACGCGTTCGTCCCGCAGGATGCCGGCTTCGGGATTTCAGCCGAGACCACCCAACTGCTTGCCTCTCAGCTGGAGGACGTCGTGGGCCTGGGGACCCAGGTGGCCGTGGTCGTCGGCGGCGGGAACATCTGGCGGGGTCGCCAGGCTCCGCGGATGGACCGCGCCAGGGCCGACTACATGGGGATGCTGGCCACCGTGATGAACGCCCTTGCCTTACAGGACGCGCTCGAGCAGATCGGAGTGCACACGAGGGTTCAGACCGCGATCCAGATGGCCCAGATCGCTGAGCCATACATCCCACTAAAAGCAATCCGGCATCTCGAGCAGGGGCGTGTGGTCATCTTCGCCGCAGGCATGGGCGTGCCCTTCTTCTCTACCGACACGACGGCCGCTCAGCGCGCTCTCGAGATCAAGGCCGAGGCCATTCTCAAGGGGACGAAGGTTGACGGGGTCTACGACGCCGACCCGAACCTGAATCCCGACGCCGTCCGGTTCGACGACCTCGAATATATCGAGGTCCTGAAGCGCGGTCTGACCGTGATGGATGCCACGGCCATCTCGTTGTGCATGGAAAACCGCCTCCCGATCCTGGTGTTCGACTTTCGTAAGGAAGGCAACATCAAGCGAGCCATCCTGGGCGAGCAGATAGGCACGCTCGTTCACGGGAACGTGGGGTGAGACTCGGCGGCCCCTAGGTGCGCGAGGGGTCGGCGGTGAGTAGGCTGTCGGCGACATGACGGTGGAAGAGTCGCTTCACGATGCGGAGCAAAAGATGCGAGCGGCCGTATCCTTCGCGCAGGAGGAGCTCGCCTCGATCCGTACCGGCCGGGCCAACCCCAAGCTCCTGGACCGTTTGACGGTGGACTACTACGGAACGAATGTACCGCTGAACCAGCTGGCGTCGTTCTCGGTGCCGGAGCCGAGGCTCCTGGTGATCCAGCCGTTCGACCGCACCGCGATGGCCGCGATGGAGAAGGCCATACTCTCCTCGGACCTGAGCCTGACCCCGTCCAACGACGGAAACGTCATCCGCCTAGCCTTCCCCGCACTTACGGAGGAGAGGCGTAAGGAACTCATCAAGGTGGCCCATCAGCGGGCCGAGGAGGGTCGCGTCGCGGTCCGCAACGTCCGCCGCCACGCCAAGGAGACGATTGAGCGGCTTGAGCGTGAGCACGCTATCTCTGAAGACGAATTGCGACGTGGCGAAGGGCAGCTCCAGCGCCTGACAGATCAGCACGTGGCCGAGGTCGACCAGATCCTCGACCACAAGGAGAACGAGCTCACGGAGGTCTAGATGGCCGGCGAAGGCGAGGAGCAGGGCGGGAAGTTCGAGGACCTGTTCGACGACCTCGACAAGTTCTTTACGCCCGCCGAACGCTCCGACCGTGACGCCGGAAACAAGGACGATGCACCGGGAGCGCCTCCGGTTCCTCCGACCGAAACAGACATCCTGCCGATCGGCTGGCAACCGGATGTTGAGCTCCTGGATCTATCGGATGCCGCCGACCCTCCCAATACTGGTGAGGGTGGGCATAATCCCGAGGGGCCGGAGAAGCCCGAGGGGCCTTCCGGCGAGGACGAAGCCTCTCGGCCCCATGACGAACCGGCCGAACAGGACTGGACCCGGCTGCGGGACGTGCTTGCGGAAGAGGAGTCAGGTGAGGAGTTCGAGTTCCTGACCGGCGAAGAAGGAAGCCCGGGAGAAGGCTCGATCCTTTCCCTCCCCGCAGACGAGACGGATGACGCCGGCGGTGGTGGTGAGTGGTTCGAGGAGGAGACGCCCCACGAACTGACCGTCGAGGACATGAAGAAGGCTCCTCCCGAATACCGTGATCTGCCCGGAGCTGGGGCGGGTGGGGGACCCGAAGACGAAGAGGAGGAGCCCGCCGCGGCCGATGAGGGTGGGCCGGAATCGGTTGAAGAGGTGCTCTGGGAGGACCCTGGCCTGAGCGAGGTCGAGGCAGCGGCCGACCAGCTCGCCGAGGAGTTCGGAGCCGCACCCGACGCGATCGCAAGCGAGTTGCTGGCCGATCTCGAAAAGCCCGTGGGGCCGCGTACCGTCAAGGTCGGGGAACCCGAGAGCATGTCAGGCCCGACTTGGGAAGACCCCACGTCCAGAGTGGTCACCTCCGAGCGAACCAGGACGTCAGAGGGCAGGAGGAACCTGCCGGCGGCCGTACTCACGGGCGTCGCGCTCGCGGCCGCCGCGCTGATCGCCCTTGCGTGGAAGCCCGCGGCTTTCGCCGTGGTGGCCGGTGTGGTCGTGCTCATCGGACAGGCCGAGCTGTATGGAACCATGCAGCGGAGGGGTTACCAGCCGGCCACGGCGCTTGGGCTCGTCATGGGGGCCCTGATCCTGGGCGGTGCTTACTTGAAGGGCGAACAGGCGATGGCGTTCCTGGCAGCGTTGGGTCTGGCCCTCACGTTCCTCTGGTACATGGCCGCCGCTCCGAAAGCCCGCGAGGGTGCTCTCGCGAACATAGGCGCGACCATGCTGGGCATGGTGTACGTGCCCTATCTGGCTGGGTACATCCTGGTCATCCTGTCGCAAGCCAGGTCCGGGAGGTCCCTCATGCTCGCCATCCTCGGGCTGACCTTTCTCTACGACGTGGCCGCCTTCGGGATCGGCTCGCTCTGGGGGGCCCGGCCGCTGGCCCCGACGATAAGCCCCAAGAAGTCATGGGAGGGCCTGCTCGGCGCCACCGTGCTCACCTTCGCCGTCGCGATTGCCGCGCTTACGGTTATCGATCCGCTCAAGTCGGCGCTCAAGGCGTCCGAGGTGGCCCTCATAGTGGTGGTGTTCGCTCCGTTGGGAGATCTGGCGGAGTCGGTAATCAAGCGCGATTTGGGCGTCAAGGACATGGGCTCGCTCCTTCCGGGACACGGGGGAGCGCTCGATCGGATCGATTCCGTCCTGTTCGTCGCGCCAGCGACCTTCTATCTGCTGCGACTCATCTTGTAGCTCCTGTCGAACATTGCGGGCGCCGGGGGGTAACCTCTAAGCCACATGCGTACGCTCGCGATCCTCGGCTCGACGGGTTCCGTAGGGACTCAGGCGCTCGACGTGGTCCGGCGCAAGCCCGAACGGTTCCGTGTGGTAGGCCTCGGGGCGGGTACCCGACACGAGCTCCTACTTGGGCAGGTCCGCGAGTTCATGCCGCCCCTGGTCGCCGTGGCCGACCAGGAGTCGGCGGTCGAGTTCACTCGGCAGCTCGGAGCTGTGCGCGGCGTGGAAGTGCTATCCGGCCCGGAAGCCACGGAGACCCTCGCTCGTGAGTCCGACGCGGACGTCGTCCTGAACGCGATGGTCGGGGCCATTGGGCTCAGCCCTTCGCTTGCCGCGCTGCAGTCGGGGAAGGTGCTCGCACTGGCGAACAAGGAGTCTCTCGTCATCGGCGGCGAGCTCGTGATGGATCTGGTCAAGGGCGAGCCCGACCGCCTGGTGCCCATTGACTCAGAACACTCCGCACTGGCGCAATGCCTGCGAGGGGAACGGCGGGACGATCTCAAGCGCGTCATCATCACCGCCTCAGGAGGTCCCTTCCGGGGCTGGACTCGCGCCGAGCTCGCTAAGGCATCGGTCAAGGAGGCGCTCGCGCATCCCACATGGTCCATGGGACCGAAGATCACCATCGACTCCGCGACCCTGATGAACAAGGGGCTCGAGGTAATAGAGGCCCACTACCTGTTCGGCCTCCCTTACGACAAGATCGACGTGGTGGTCCATCCCGAGTCCCTGGTACACGGGATCGCCGAATTCACCGACGGCAGCATGATCGCTCAGTTGGCGGCCACCGACATGCGGCTCCCGATCCAGCTCGCGCTGGCATATCCCGATCGCCTGGGCACGGGGATCAAGGGCCTGGATCTCGCGGCGATCGGGCGCCTCACGTTCGAGCGGCTCGACCGTGAGGCATTCCCGGCCGTCGATCTCGCATACCGGGCGGGGAAGCTGGGGCATACGTACCCGGCGGCGCTGAACGCCTCGAACGAAGTGGCCGTGATGGCCTTCCTGGAGGGCAAGATCCGGCTTATCCAGATAACTGAGGTCGTCACCGCAGTCCTTGACGCGCACGAAGCCGCCCCCGTGGTCTCGGAGGTCTCCCTGGAGCGAGCCGACCGATGGGCTAGAGCCCGCGCCGCCGAGATCATCGAGTCGCGCTAGCGCCGATCTGATGTCCGAGTCCGCCGGGATCTTCCTATTCATCGTCTCGATCCTGTTCGTCGTCGTGGTCCACGAAGCCGGACACTTCACGCTGGCCAAGGCCTTCGGGATCAAGGTCGAAGAGTTCTTCGTCGGGTTCGGCCCGCGACTCTGGTCGTTCAGGCGCGGCGAGACCGAATACGGGGTCAAGGCGCTGCCGCTGGGCGGCTACGTGCGGATCGCAGGAATGAACCCGTACCAGGAGACACCGCCCGAGGAGATGGCTCGCACGTACGGCGCGAAGCCGATCTGGCAGCGCGCTCTGGTCATCGGGGCGGGGCCGGTGACGCATTTCGTCATGGCGATCCTCCTGTTCGCGATCTTCTTCGTCGCCATAGGCGTGCAGTCGGGGTTCGTCCCCGCGATCGGTGCCGTGGAGCCGACGCTGAACGGCCAGCCCTCACCGGCGGCCGTCGCGGGTCTCAAGGCAGGCGACCGGATCGTGGCGGTCGATGGGATCCAGATCGCCCCGTCCGAGGACCCCGACATCTCCGGGCAACAGTTCATCGATTACACACGGGCGCACGTTGGCCAGGCGATTCAGATAACCGTGAGCAGAGACGGCAAGCTGATCACGGCCTCGGCGGCGCCGGTGCTGTCGGACGTGGAGGGCCAGCAGGTCGGTCGGCTGGGAGTGATCCTCGGTTCGGTGTCGACGGTGCGGGAACGGACCGACCCCTTCACCGCAATCGGCCGGGGGGCCAATCAGACGGTGGTCCTGGTAAAGGCGATCGTCGTAAGGCTGGGCGACGTCTTCGGCCCGAGCGGGCTCAAGAGGATCGGTCAGCTCCTGACCGGCAGCGAGCGCCGAGTGGACGACGTGACCAGCGTGGTGGGCGGGGCCAGGCTCGCTGGCGAAGCCGCGAAGGCCGGGGCATGGGATGCGCTCTTCGAGCTCCTGGTCATATTCAACGTCTTCGTCGGCATCCTCAACCTAGTCCCACTGCCTCCTCTGGACGGCGGCCACTTGGCCGTGCTCGTCTACGAGAAAGTCCGAAGGAAGAAGCCGGACATCCGAAAGCTCGTGCCGTTCACCGTTGTGGTCGCGGGCTTCCTGGTCCTGTTCGCCCTCGCCGTCGCCTACATCGACGTGACCAACCCGCTCCCCAGCCCCTTCCGGTGATAAGGGGGTCTTCCCCCCCGACACAGCTTCTCCACACGGCCGCTACGGATGGCCGCTTGGGCGAGGCTACGATTGAGCCGACTCCGCTACTGTGAGGATCGGCCATACATGACCAACGGGAACATACTGGTGGTTGAGGATGAGGCGTCCATCGCCGAAGCGGTCCGGGCGCGGCTGGCCAACGAGGGCTACCAGGTGCGCGTCACCCATGACGGGCCCGAGGCCATACGAGCCGTCGATTCCGAGCGCCCGGACCTGGTAGTGCTGGACCTGATGCTCCCCGGCATGGATGGGCTGGAGGTCTGCAAGGAGATCCAGAGGCGTGACTGGGTTCCGGTCCTGATGCTCACGGCCAGGACGGACGAGGCCGACAAGATCGCAGGCTTCGCCGTCGGCGCGGACGACTACCTGACCAAACCCTTCAGCCCACGCGAGCTGGTGGCTCGCGTGCGGGCGATCATCCGGCGGATGGACCGGATTCGGGAGATGCCGCCCTCGGAGCCGCTCGAGAGGTTCGACCTGACCCTCGACGCAGCGCGCAGGCGAGTTACCAAGGGTGGCGAGCAGATATCTCTGACGCCGCTCGAGTTCGAGATCCTGCTCACGCTGGCCAGGAGCCCAGGCCTCGTGTTCTCCAGGGACCAGCTCATGGACCGCGTCTGGGGCTACAGGGACTATGCCGGCGGTAGAGTGGTCGACTCCCACGTGGCCAGGGTCAGGCGAAAGCTTGGCGACGAGGCGGGGGAGCCGAGCTACATCCGCACCGTGCACGGCGTCGGATACGCCTTCAAGGAGTAAAGCCTATGTCGATGCGCCCACTCGATCGGCTGCCCACTATCAGAGCCAAGCTGGGGTCCGTGATCGTTTTCGCCGTCGCGGTCACCATCCTCATCATGTACGTGACTGTCGGTTTCGCGCTCAGGAAGTCCGAAAGAGACCGCGAGTTCCGAGATCTCCTCAGGCAGGCGAAGAGCGTCGCGGCCTTGGGCTTCACCGTGGACGGGATACCGACGGCCGCGCTCCGCAAGGCGATCGCCGATCTGCCCGGCCGAGCCGTGGTGGTGGATGCCGGGGGTGAGGTGCTGGCCGGGTATCTGCCGGTGCCGCCGACCGTGGGGCGCACCTTGGCCGGCGACGTGGACAGCGGACGGTCGGGGACCACCGAGTATTTCGGCGTGCCGGTGGTCCGGCAGAACGCGGTGGTCGGGGCCGTCTACCTTTCGCATCGCGTCGAAGGCGGAGGGCTATTCGGGGCGATCGCAGCCACCGCGAGCTTCGTCCGGAGTGTCTGGTGGCAGCTGCTCGTGGCGGGAGCCGTCGCGGCCATCATCGCATTGCTGCTGGCTCGGATCTTGGCGCGCGGAATGACACAGCCGCTTCGGGACATGGCCCAGGCGGCTCGCCGCATGGCCAGAGGTGACTACGACCAGCGGGTCGGGGTGCGCTCGCGTGACGAGGTCGGCCAACTGGCGGAGGCCTTCAACAGAATGGCCGGAGAGATGGAGGGACTGGAGCGTCTCCGACGAGACCTGGTGGCCAACGTCTCGCACGAGCTGAAGACGCCGATCTCGGCGCTGCGCGCTCACCTCGAGAACCTCCTCGACGGGGTCGAGGAACCGAACCCGGCCCTGCTCTCGATCATGCTCCAGCAGTCCGAGCGGCTGTCCCGGCTCATCGACCAGCTTCTGGACCTCTCGAGGCTGGAGTCCGGGGACGTCCCGCTGGAACTGGAGCCCGTCAAGCTGGCGCCTCTGGTTGAGCAAGTCCTCACCGAGGTCGAGGTTGCACGACCGGACAGGGCGAATGGCGTCGATGTGCGCAACGAGGTGCCCTCCGATCTCCCGCCGGTAGAGGCGGACCGGGAACGCATACACCAGGTGCTGTACAACTTGCTTGACAACGCCTTCCGCTTCACGCCCGCCGGTGGCGCGGTGACCGTGAGGGCAGTCCGCGAGAACGGCTCCTGCGAGGTGAGCGTCGAGGACACGGGACCCGGTATCCCGGCGGAACATCTGCCCCTGCTCTTCGAGCGCTTCTACCGAGTGGACCCATCCCGGTCGCGTGATGACGGGGGCACGGGGATCGGCCTGGCGATTGCGCGTTCGGTCGTCGAGGCGCACGGTGGAAAGATCTGGGCGGAGAGCGATCAGGGACACGGATCGAGGTTCAGGTTCGTCCTGCCGCTCGGTCCCAAGGGGTCGCGCGTGAGATCGGGACAGCCGCCGGGCGTAGGGACGAAGGAGGAATCGTGAAGTCGGCCACACTTACCATCCAGGTTCGTCCGGAGAAGCGGCACTCGTTCCTGGACCTGACCGACGACCTTCGAAGGGCGGTGAAGGATTCCGGGGTGACCGAAGGTTGCGCCGTGGCCTTCTGTGCCCACACAACTTGCGCGCTCGTCATCAACGAATGGGAGGACGGCGCGCTGGACGACTTCAGATCCCGCCTCGAACAGCTAGTCCCGCCGGACGTCTACTACGCGCACGACGACTTGGAGCGCCGAACCCAGAACCTCCAGGAGGGCCACGAGCGCGAGAACGGCCAGGCCCATGTGAGCCAGATGATCCTGGGAGCCACCTCTCATGCCATACCGGTGAAGGCCGGGGAACCTATGTTCGGGCAGTGGCAGAGGCTGCTTCTCCTGGAGCTCGACGAGCCGAAGGAACGCGACATCGTTTTCCACGTCTTCGGTGAGTAGTCCAAACTTGGGTGTGATGCTCGCGGAACGAAGGAAGTCACGGAAGATCAGAGTCGGCTGGGTCGAGGTCGGCGGCGACGCCCCCATCCGGGTCCAGTCGATGTGCACTACGAAGACCGCCGACGTCAACGCCACGCTTCAGCAGATGGCCGCCCTGGTGGCTACGGGGTGTGAGATAGTTCGGGTCGCGGTCCCGCACTGGGAGGACGCCGCGGCGCTCAAAGCCATCGCCGAGCACGCGACGATCCCCGTCGTAGCCGACATCCACTTCCAGTGGAAGTACGCGATGGCGGCATTGGAGGCGGGCATCCACGGGCTCCGCATCAACCCCGGCAACATCAAGTACCAGGACAAGGTCCGGCTGATCGCCCGAGAGGCCAAGGCGAGAAGCGTACCGATCCGAATAGGGGTGAACGCCGGCTCACTCGAGAAGGACCTGCTGGCGAAATACGGCAACCCCACCGCCGAGGCCCTGGTGGAAAGCGCACTCGACGAGGCAAGGATCCTGGAGGACGAGGACTTCTTCGACATCAAGATCTCCGTCAAGCACTCCAGCGCAAGGACGATGATTCGGGCGTACCGCATGCTCGCCGAGAAGTGTGACTACCCCCTTCACCTAGGCGTGACGGAGGCAGGGCCCATGCCGGCCGGCGGGATCAAGTCAGCCGTCGGCATCGGGACGCTCCTCGCCGAAGGGATCGGGGACACCATCCGCGTGTCCCTCACCGACGACCCGGTCGAGGAGGTCAAGGTCGGGAACTGGATCCTTCAGTCGCTCGGGCTCAAGCGGCGCGGGCTGGACCTTGTGGCCTGCCCTTCGTGCGGACGCGCCGAGGTCGACGTGCTCGGACTGACCAGACAGGTCAACGAGGCCCTGGAGGCGAAGGGCCTGAAGGCCCCGATACGCGTTGCGGTGATGGGCTGCGTGGTGAACGGACCTGGCGAGGCCCGCGAGGCTGACCTCGGCATCGCCGCCGGCAAGGGGTTCGGCCATCTGATCGTGAGGGGCGAGGTCAAGGGAAAGATCCCGGAGTCGAGGTTCGTCGAGGTGCTGGTCGATGAGGCGGAGAAGATGGCCGCCGAGATGGCACTCGAGCCTGCCCCGGTAGCCGAGTAGTGGTCGACCCCCGGCTGGAATCTAAGCGACTCCTGCTGCGGGAGTTAACGCTAAGCGACGTGGACGACCTGTTCGCCATCCTGGGCGACGAGGAGACAATGCGCTTCTACCCAGCCTCGAAGACGCGCGAGCAGACGATCGGCTGGATCGAATGGAACCTCCGCTCATACGAGCAGTATGGCTTCGGGCTCTGGGGTCTGGTCCTCAAGGAGACAGGCGAGTTCGTCGGCGACTGCGGGCTCACCATGCAGGAGGTCGACGGGGAGTGGTTCGTCGAGGTCGGCTACCATGTCAAGAAGACCCACTGGCGCCATGGACTGGCGACCGAGGCGGCAATGGCGTGTCGGGACCACGCGTTCGATGTGCTAGGGCTCTGCAGGTTGATCGCCTTGGTCCGAGTGGAGAACGTCCCATCGGCTGGTGTGGCTCGCAAGCTCGGCATGGATGTGTGGAAGGAGACGATGCGGTCGGGGCTCAGGCACTTCGTCTATGCGATGGGGCCTGACGGTCGCCGGCGAAGCGCGAGCCAGGTGACGAGGGCCGCCGCGAGCCCCGCGGATAGTCCGGCCACTAAGGCGGGCCAAAGAGGAGCGTTGTAGCCTCCGTCTCCCGAGTACCGGATGCCGAGGGGGTTAAAGCACTCTGTGTGCCCGTAGCCGGTGATAGCCACGATCCCTGTGCAACTCCACGGGGCGATCAATGCGGCGATCACCACGAAGGCCACAACGCCCGCCATGACCGGCCAGGAGATGGCCCGTTGGTCTCGAGCCCGCCAGGCGGCCAGAAGGACCAGCCCGAGGACGAGGGCCGGGACCCCGAAGATGGCCAGAGCCATGAGCCAGAGGGCTCCGAGGACGATGGCGAGCCCCCATCGAATCGCGGTGATGGACCCGCGTCTTGGTGTGACCTCGGGCGCCACGAGACGAGACTACTCGCAGAGCTGCTCGTAGGGCCGCACGGGTGCGTCGCGTATCCTCTTGTTTCACATGCGCGCGTCCAGGCTGTTCGCACGTACCCTTCGGGAGGCTCCGGCGGAGGCCGAGGTCACGTCGCACCGGCTGCTGCTGCGCGCCGCCTACATCCGCAAGCTGATGGCAGGCGTGTATACGTGGCTGCCGCTCGGATGGCGGACCCTGAGGAAGATCGAACAGATCATCCGCGAGGAGATGGATGCCTCCGGCGCGCAGGAGATCCGCCTGCCGATAGTCCTCCCAGCGGAGCCGTGGAAGGTCACCGGCCGGTGGGACACGTATGGCGAGCTGATGTTCAAGCTGAAAGACCGCCACGAGCGGGACCTTGGGTTGGGGCCCACTCACGAGGAGGCGGTCACGCCGCTGGTCGCCGGCGAGTTCACGTCCTACCGGGACCTGCCGGTGAACCTCTACCAGGTCGAATGGAAGTACCGAGACGAGTTCCGACCGCGGTTCGGGCTGCTGCGGCTCCGTGAGTTCCTGATGAAGGACGCCTACTCCTTCGATCGGGATGAACGCACGATGCGCGAGAGCTACCAGGCGATGGTCAAGGCGTATCGGCGGGTGTTCGAGCGATGTGGCCTGGAGTACCGCGTGGCCGAAGCCGACCCGGGGGAGATTGGCGGCGACGTGAACCACGAGTTCGTCGCGGTCGCGCCTATCGGCGAGGACGAGTTCGTCTACTGCGAGAACTGCGACTACGCCGCAAACGTTGAGGCAGCGTCGGCGAGACTCCCGGAGCCAGCGCCGGAGCAGGAGCTGGAACCCCTCACCGACGTGTCCACGCCGGGCCGGTCGAGCATCCAGGCTGTCTCAGACCTGCTCGGTCGGTCTCCATCGGAGATGCTCAAGTGCATCCTCTACGACGCCGGGGGAAGCACCGTGGCCGTGCTCGTGCCCGGCGACCGGGAGGTGGGCGACGAGAAGGTGGCTCGCGCGATGTGGCCCACCCCCGTCCGGCTGTTTGAGGACGATGACTTCACTGCCCGGGGGCTGGTGAAAGGGTTCGTGGGACCCGAAGGGCTACCTGAGGATTTGACGATCATCGCCGACCACTCGGTCAGGGCCGGCTTGAACTGGATCACCGGTGCGAACTTGGCTGACCACCACGTAACGGGAGCGAACGTCGACCGCGACTTTCGGGTGGATCGCTGGGAGGACGTCTCGCGGGTCCGTCAAGGGGACCCTTGTCCACGGTGTGGCGGGAGACTGCAGCTTTCCAGGGGGATAGTCGTCGGGCACACATACCAGCTCGGCACCCGCTACTCCAAGCCGCTCAAGGCGACGTTCGTCGACGAGGACGGGACCGAGCAGCCTTACCAGATGGGCTGCTATGGGATAGGGCTCACTCGGATAGTGGCTTCGGCGGTCGAGCAGTTGAGCGATGACCATGGACTGAAATGGCCCAAGGCGCTCGCCCCTTATGAGGCCGTGGTGATCCCGACGAACATGGATCAGCCGGAAGTGGTCGATGCTGCCGACCGTATCTACCGAGAACTCGGGGTGGCGGGCCTGGAGGCCGTGCTCGACGATCGCGAGGTAACGGCCGGTGTCAAGTTCGCCGACGCCGACCTGATCGGCTATCCGGTCCAGGTCGTGATCGGCAAGCGAGGGATCCAGGCGGGGACAGTCGATCTCAAGCTTAGGGCGACCGGGGATCGTTCCCAGGCGTCTTTGGTAGGGGCCGCCGAGGCGACCCTGGCTCTCCTCGAGGCCGCCCCCTGACGGCTACGAGAGGAGCTGTCGAACCTCGTCCATGGTGAAGCCGCGAAGGGTCTCGGTGACGGCGTTCCCGCGACCAGCGACTATCATCAGGAGCTTGGCGGCCGTCTTGTCGTCCGGCGCCTCGGTGACCACGATCTGGTCGAATCGGCCCATCGTCACCCAGGTCCCGATCGTCTTGGCTCCGACCTCCGTGACCCGCTTCTCGACCGCCTCCACGCGGTCGGGCAGTGTGTTCACGTTGGCCCGCCCCTGGTCGGTCCACTTAAGCAGGCTGATGTAGATCGGCATCCCGTCTCCTTTCGACTCGTGGGTCGTGCATGGAATCACACTCTCCCTGGGACGAAAAAGCAAGGCGAACACCGCGTGGCGACCGGGTCCTCGACCGGACTACAGTTCACCAAGACGAGGAGGTGTCGGCGACGAAGCTATCCGGTTGGAGGAAGATCGCCGGGGCGATGTGGGGGCCGCCGGACGACCCCCAGGTCTACGGGATCCTTGAGTTCGACGCGACGCCTCTCATCGCATATACAGAGAAGGTACGGGCAGCGGGCCATCGAGTAACCGCGACCCACTTTGTCGGCCGAGCCGTAGCTCACGCCCTGCACGAGGTCCCTGACTTCAACGTCCGCATCCGCGGCAGCAAGGTGATCCCGCGCGAGTCGGTGGACGTCTTCTTCATCGCCGCCGTCGAGGGAGGGAAGGAGCTCTCCGGGGTCCGTGTGGATAGAACCGACGAGAAGTCCGTCCTGGAGGTGGCCTCGGAACTTCGCGAGCGGGCCACGAGGATGAAGGAAGGCGACGATCAGGAGTTCGCCAAGTCGAAGAAGACCATTGCGGCCATGCCACGGCGGTTGCTACGGCCGTCCATGCGCTTCTCGGCTTGGGTTGCCGGAGACAGAAACAAGAGCATCAAGCTGCTGGGGGTAAAGGCCAGCCCATTCGGCAGCGCCATGGTCACCAGCATCGGGATGTTCGGCATCCCTCAGGGGTTCGCCCCGCTCGCCAGGTTCTACAAGATGCCCCTCCTGGTCCTGGTGGGGGAGATAAGCGAGAAGCCCGTCGCGAAGGACGGAAGGGTGGAGATCCGGCCCATGCTTCCTCTTACCGCGACGATCGACCATCGATACGCCGACGGCTGGCACATCAGCCAGCTGATCAAGCCGTTCAAGGCCTACATGGAGGATCCGGCTGCATTCGAGCCGGACCCCACCAGATTGCCCTCCGAACAGCCCGCCTCCACGCTCGCGCCGTGAAGCCCGGGACACCTTCCGAGCTCCTGCGCTTCGTCCAGCTGATGCCGGACGTGGAGGCCGTGCTCCAGCGCTGTGGGCGCGATACATACGACCTGCTCCTTATCGACGTGGACGGCAACTGGACGAGGTGGGTGTTCCCATCCGAAGAGATGGCCGAGTGGGTGACTGGAGATCTTGGCGTCAAGCTCCACCGCGGCTGGGACGACCGCATGACCAGGCGGATGAACAAGCGGGACCACTGGAACGAACCCGGGGGCCAGCGCCGAGCGCTTTAGAACGGCCCTCATAGGTCGTTAGCGCGATCGTGAAAACGGCCGGTGCTATACTTGATTCCGTACAAGCGTAGGGGCACGACCGGAACGTGGGCACGCGCCCACGTTCTTTTTCGGTGGGGCGGAGTGAGATGGACCTGGAGGGCCTGGTCCGGCCGGTGGTGGAGGCCGCGGGGCTTGAATTCGTCGAGGTCGCCTTCCTCCGGGAGGGAGGAGCGAAGGTGCTTCGGGTCACGGTGGACCGCGAGGGTGGCGCAGATCTGGATTCGATCGCCCTCGTGAGCCAGCGGCTCGGCCGCCGCCTGGACCTCGAGAGGTTCGCCCCCGGTCCTTACTCACTGGAAGTCAGCTCGCCGGGGTTGGAACGACCGCTCAGGGACCCTCGCGACTTCGCGAAACGGGTCGGCGAACGGGTCAAAGTGAAGACGGACGGGCCGGAGGATGGTCCTCGGACGTTCTCGGGCACGATCGTCGCGGCCGGGATCGACAAGGTCGTGATCGCCACGGATGCGGGCGAGCGGTCGGTAGCGTACGGCGACATGGCATCGGCCCGGACCATCGTGGACTGGGAAGCGGAATTGAAGGCGAAGGGTGGCAAGCGGTGAACCAGGAGCTGATCCAAGCGCTCAAAGAGCTGGAGCGGGAGAAGGGGATCCCGTTCCAGACCATCCTGGCCGGGCTAGAGGAAGCGCTGGCCTCCGCCTACAAGTCCTACAAGCGACAGCACGACCCCGAGCTCGAGGAGGAGACGACGGGCGTCCGGGTCCAGCTCGATCCCGAGTCGGGAGAGATGCGAGCGTGGATGCAGACACTAGAAGAAGAGACCCAGGAGGTCCTCTCGGAGACCGAGGAGGCCGTCCCGCACGACTTCCTCGGGCGCATCGCCGCCCAAACGGCCAAGCAGGTCATCTACCAGAAGCTCCGCGACGCCGAGCGGGAGATGACCTACGAGGAGTTCTCGGGCCGCGAAGGAGACATCGTCACGGGGATCATCCAGCAGGACTCGCACCGGTACACCCTGTTGGATCTGGGGAAGGTCGAGGCGCTGCTGCCTCAGGCCGAACAGGTCCCATCCGAGCCGTATCGCCACGGCGAGCGCCTGAAGGCCTACATCGTGGAGGTCCGCAGAACCACGAAGGGTCCGCAGATCGTCGTCTCCAGGACCCATCCTGGCCTGCTCCGCAAGCTCTTCGACCTGGAGGTCCCTGAGATCGCGGAGGGCATCGTCGAGATCAAGGCCGTGGCGCGCGAGCCCGGACACCGGTCCAAGATCGCCGTGGTCTCCCACGAACCCGGCGTCGACCCGGTGGGGGCCTGCGTCGGGCCGAAGGGTTCAAGGGTGCGCCTGGTCGTGAACGAGCTTCGCGGAGAGAAGATCGACGTCGTCCAGTGGTTCGATGACATCGATAAGTTCGTGGCCAACGCCTTGGCGCCGGCCAAGGTCAAGGAGGTCCACGTGGACCGGGCGAGCGGCACGGCGCAGGTCATAGTCCCCGACTACCAGTTGTCGCTTGCGATCGGCAAGGAGGGACAGAACGCGCGCCTGGCGGCCAAGCTGACAGGGTGCAGGATCGACATCAAGAGCGAGACCCAGGCGGCCGAGGAGGACAGGATCCGCAAGGAGGCACGTAAGGCCCAGGCTGCGGCTGAGGCCGAGGCCGAGGCAGTGCCGAGCGAGCCGGAGGCGGCGGCCTCCTCCTGAGTTGACCAGTCACCGGCAGCCTGAGCGGACCTGCGTCGGATGCCGCTCCAAAGACGTGAAGAAGGCGTTGGCCAGGATGGTCCGAACACCTGACGGGCAGATTGTGTCCGACCCATCGGGCAGAGCGGCGGGGCGCGGTGCGTACGTTCATCGGCGAGAGGAATGCCTGTCGCGGGCGGAGAGAAGAGGGTCGCTCGAGCGTGCTCTCGGGACCCGACTGGGCATCGCTGGGGTCGCTAGTCTTATGGGCGAGATTCGAGCATCGGTCGGGGAGGTAGATTGAGGATCCACGAGCTGGCCAAGGAGCTGGGCGTCGCGAGCAAGGACGTCCTGGACTCGCTTGCAGCCATGGGCTACGAAGGGCGCACCGCATCCTCCACGGTGCCGGAGGAGGCCGTCCCTCGCCTCAGGGCTGCGGGCGGGCACGTTCGGCCCGGGAGCAAGCCGCGCACGGCTACGGCCGAACAACTACCAACCCGTCGTCAGGAGGCTCCGGACGGCCGGCGGGCCGCGACGGCGCCCGTCGTCCAGGTCCCAGAGGCCGGAGTTCCCGAGGCAGCCATCGAACCAGAGACACCGGCGCCCGGGCCGATCATCGTGCCGCCCTCGGCGCCGGTGATCAGGATTTCTAGGGGATCCACCCCTCAGGGCCTGGCGGAGAAGTTCGGCGTGACCGCCGCGGAGGTGGTGAAGGTCCTGTTCACGGCCGGGGAGATGGTCGGGGCAACGCACTCGCTCTCTGACGACGCGATCCAGCTGGTGGCCGGGGAGTTCGGCCGCCTTGCCGAGATCGTGTCTCCTCAGGAGGAGGTGGAGAAGGAAGAAGAGGAGCCCGTCGACGAGTCTCGCCTTGAGCCGCGCCCTCCGGTCGTGACCGTTATGGGCCATGTCGACCACGGCAAGACCATGCTGCTCGACTCGATCCGCAAGACCGACGTCGTGGGGGGCGAGTTCGGAGGCATCACACAGCACATCGGTGCCTACCAGGTGCAGCACGATGGGCGCAGCGTGACATTCATCGACACCCCCGGCCACGAAGCGTTCACGGCTATGCGCGCGCGCGGTGCTCAGGTCACGGATATCGCGGTGCTGGTGGTGGCCGCCGACGATGGGGTCATGCCGCAGACGATCGAGGCGCTCAACCACGCCAAGGCCGCGGGAGTGCCGATCGTCGTAGCGGTCAACAAGATCGACAAGGCCGAGGCTGATCCGGGCCGGGTGCGTCAACAGCTCGTCCAGCAGGGAATCGTCCCGGCGGAATGGGGCGGTGAGTTCGAGTTCGTGGACGTATCGGCGAAGGCGACCACCAACCTGGACCGGCTGCTGGAGACGATCTTGCTCGTCGCCGACGTCCAGGAGCTGAAGGCGGATCCCACCGCCCTCGCGCGGGGCGTGACCCTCGAGGCGCACCTCGACAGAGGTCGGGGGCCGATCGCCACCGTGCTCGTCCAGCGGGGGACCCTTCGGGCGGGTGACGCCGTCATCTGCGGCACGGCGTACGCCAGAGTGCGCGCGATGCTCGACGCGAACGGCCAGCCCGTCAAGGAGGCCGGCCCAGCCAAGCCCGTCCAGGTGCTCGGTTGGTCGCACGTGCCGGAGGCGGGTGACGACTTCCGAGTCGTAGCCGACGAGCGGGAGGCCCGGCATATCGCCCAGGAGCGCGAGGCACGGGTTAGGGCCGCCGACCTCGCCGCGACGCGGCCTACCGCATCCCTCGCTGAGCTACTGGTCCAGGCCAGGCAGGGCGAGCTGCCGGCCCTCAACCTCATCATCAAGGCAGACGTCCAGGGATCCCTGGAGGCTATCGGAGACGCGCTCGAGAAGTTCCCCCAATCCGAGGTCCGTATCCAGGTTGTGCATCGAGGAGTCGGAGGGATAAACGAGAACGACATCTCACTCGCGATGGCCTCGAGCGCGGTCGTCATCGGCTTCAACGTTCGCCCGGACCCTGGCGCGCGTGAGCTGGCTGAGCGAGAAGGAGTCGACCTCCGGCTGTACCGGGTCATCTATCAGGCCCTGGACGACATACGCCAGGCGCTCACCGGCCTGCTGACCCCCGGAGAACAGGAAGTGGAGCTGGGCCGGGCGGAGGTACGCCAGCTGTTCCGGGTCCCGAAGCTCGGGGTCGTGGCCGGCTGCATGGTCACCCAGGGCTCGATCGCGCGCGGCTCGCTGGCGCGCCTGGTCAGGGACGGGACGATCGTCTACACGGGAAGGCTCGCGTCCCTGCGAAGGTTCAAAGACGATGTGCGCGAGGTGGCCGAGGGGTTCGAATGCGGCATCGGCCTGGAGAACTTCCAGGACGTGCACGAGGGCGACGTGATAGAGGTCTACGAGAAGAGAGAGGTCGCTCGGACGCTCGGATGACCCGGGTCCTGGTGGGGCTTTGCCGGTTCGACCTCCGGATCCCTGGGGTGATGTCTTTGAAGGAGAAGCGGCACGTGCTCAAGGCCCTGACCGCCTCGATTCGCCAAAAGTTCAACGTGTCGGTGGCCGAGGTCGATCATCAGGACCTTTGGCAGCGGTCAACCATCGCGGTCTCGTCGGTGGCGGGCGAGGGCTATCACGTGAGGCGCGTCATGCACGAAGTGGAAAGGCATATCGAGAGCTT
>Ga0210378_10000356_pt1 | contig 22964 bp, 16 predicted proteins | sample PLM1_60_b1redo_FD_155465 | JGI IMG/M metagenome (GOLD analysis project Ga0210378, IMG submission 155465) | Groundwater sediment microbial communities from an aquifer in East River, Colorado, USA - PLM1_60_b1 redo | ecosystem: Environmental > Terrestrial > Soil > Riparian zone | place: USA: East...
TGTCGGTGTCGGGGGAGGTCGCGGTGTCGGGGGTTGGGTCGGTTGCTGCGCGGCGGGTGGCTGGGGCGAACCGGTACGGGTTGCGGGCGTGGTAGGCGGCGATCTCACCGTCCGTGACGTCGACGTGGGCGGTGAGCTGGGCAAACAGCGCCCTCGCCTGGGCCGACGAGGCGAGCACCGCGCTGGTGACGCTGCCGAGCTCGAGCCGCGCGGTGGCGTCCGGGAGCACCTCGTCCTCGGTCGCTGCCTCGCCGGCGGCGTGCCGCCGGTCGATGCCGCGGGCGGCCGCCTCGACGGCGACCACCCGCTCGGTGACCAGCAGCTGGGTCAGCCACCTGCGGAGCTGGCGGCCCTCGCTGGTGCCGGCCGCCGGCAGCGCGCCGGCCACCTCGCAGGCGCGTAGCCGTGCCTCCCGCCGGTCCACCTCGGCCACCGGGATACGGTCGCCACCGACGGTGGCGGCGGGTCTCACGAGCCCACCACGATCGGTACGGCGTGCGAGTACACCAGCCGGCCCGCACTCGCGACCCTGATCAGCGCCCACCACTGGCCCGGCTGGACCCACGGCGGCGGCGCGACGTCGAAGCCGAGCTCGACCTTGCCCTCGGCCGGCAGCTCGGCGCCGACGGCGGGTGGGCCGATCCACTCCCAGGTGCCCCACGGGCTGATCACGTGCGCCTCCACGGCGAGGTCGGCGTGCGCGTCGGTGGCAACCGTGACGGTCAGCCGTGCCGTGCCACCCGGCGCGACCGTCACCGGGTCCGGCTCGCGGTCGATGCGCAGCACGTCGCCGCGCACCGGCGCGGACGTGGTGCCGACCGACACCACGCAGACGTCCTCGACCACCTGCCGCCACGACGTCGGCAGCGTCGTAGGGTCCGGGCGTCCCTGGGGGTGTCCCTGAGGCGCGGCGTCGTCGAGGCGAAGCTGCGCCCGGACGGGGTACCGGCCTGGCTGCGCGTCCGACGGCACCCGCAGCAGCACCTCGCGGCTGGCGTGCCCGCCGGCCGCCAGCTCGAACGGCAGGTCCTCCGGGCTGGCCTGCCACCGCTGCGGCCCGACGAGCCGGATCGTGCCGCGCAGCGGGCCGTCGGTGCGGTCGCTGGCCACCGTCAGCCGCAGCGTCACGTCGGCGCCCGGTGCGGCCGTCACGTGGTGCGGGTGCAGGTGCGCGACGGCCGGCAGCCCGCCGAGCGGCGCCGGGCCGCGGTTGTGCAGCCAGTACCTGGCGTACAGCGGCTGCGCGGCCTCGGCCTCCGGGGCCAGCTCGGTGCCCTCCGCCGCGGCGACCTTCGGCAGGTCGAGCCTGGCCAGCACGGTGGCGATCTCGTAGCCGTGCAGGTCGACCCGCAGCCGCCCGGCGTCAACCGGCAGCGGCTGGCGTGGCCGTTCCAGCAGGTCCGCACGGGCGGCCTGGGTGAGCCGGCCGAGCGGGACGCGCAGCACGGCCGCGGTCGGCGAGCCGCGGCCCTCGACCAGCCGCAGGGTGACCGAGGCGTGCGGGTCGGCCGGCGCCGCGCTGCCGCGGGCCAGCGGGTTGCCGGTTGCCTTGAGCGCCCCGAGCTGCACCGCGCCCGGTTGTGCCGGGCCGTGTTGTGCTGGGCCGTGGTGTGCTGGGCCGTCGGCCGGCTCGATCCGTAGCAGCGAGCCGGACGCCGGCAGCGGCCCAGTGTGTCCGCCGTGATCGTCGCCGGCCACGACGGCCAGCAGCGGGTGCGAGAACTCCGCGCTGCGGGTGCTGATGGCGGCCTCCCGCCAGTCGCCGGCGCCGGAGGCCAGCGCGTACTCGAAGCGGTGCGTCCAGTGCTGGAGCTGGAAGTTCGAGCCGTCCGGCGCGGTGCGTCGGGGCGGGTCGATCCACACCCCGGACGGCCAGCCGGTGCACGAGCGCATGAGCGACGTGTGCAGGGTGCCGTCGGCCTCGACCGCGAAGCTGGGCACGCCACGGTTGAGCAGCGCCACCGTGCGCGGGTCGAACACCGCGCTGTGCGGGGCGCCGGCCGTGGACACGTCCCCGACCGGCGCGTCCTGGTTGACCAGCACCTCGGCGTTGGCGAGGTCGTCGATGACGGCGGCTATCGCGGCGCCGAGCGCGGCGTCGTCGCGCCCGGCAAGCACCAGCACCGGCAGGGCGCGCAGGTAGCGCAGGTCGGCGCCGGGCACCCACTCGACGGCCAGCGGTGCGGCGGCCGGCACCCACACCCGTGCCCGGCCGGTCGCCTGCAGCTGCCGTTCGAGCTCGGCGGCGTACGCCGGCTCGGCGTCGGCCAGCAGCTTCGCGGTGAAGGCGTTGCGGGCCGGGCCGCCGAGGGCGATCCGCACGTCCGGCAGGTTGGAGTCGACCGCGAGGTGGCCGTAGCGGGGCCGGTCCGGGGTCGAGCAGGTCGCCGTCACCCCGGCCCGTACCAGCGCGACGAGTAGGCCGCGGGCCAGCGGCCCTGACGCCGGCTCCGAGGGGGCCACCACCTCGGCGACGGCGATCGAGCGGACCGCGGCGCCAACCCTGATCCGCGCCGAGGAGGACAGCCCGAACCAGGTGTACGCGGGGTTGTCCAGCGTCCACGGGTGCTCGGCGGTGTCAACGGACCGGCCGGTCACCTGGTCGTGCAGCAGGCCGAAGCCGCGGGCCACCACCGCGTCGCCGACCTCGCTGACGGGCATCGCGCCTGGCACCGGGCACGGCCAGCGCAGCCGCAGCAGCCGGTCGGCGCCACCGAACTCGTCGATCCTGGTCGAGCAGTCCACCCGCGGCACGGCGTGCCACAGCGTCACGGTCTGGGTGTACCGCATCCCGCCGACCCGGCCGATGATCACGAGCCGCTCGCCGATCGGGCAGTGGTAGGCCCGCACCGACTCGGCCGGCTCGCTTGCCGAGCCGACCACCGGGCCGCGCGGCACGAGGTGCCACGGGCCCTCGCCGAAGTGCGGGTGCTGCGGGTACTCCTCGTACACCGCTAGCTCATTGCCGACCCCGCCGTCCGCGATCAGCTCGCGGCCGCTGGCCAGCTCGACCAGCGAGGACACCCCGCCGCCGCGCGACGGGTCGACCCGCAGCCGGTAGTGCTCGTTGGCGATCTCGGTGACGTGCGCGGCGTGCGCGCCGCTCACCTCGTGCCAGTCTTCGTCCACATAGGACGGCACGAGCCGGAACTCGCGCCACCCCAGCGACGGCACCTCCCGCGCGATGAACGAGACGGACGCGCCGCCGTGCTCGACCAGCGCTGGCAGCTCCGCGCCGCCGGAGTCGAGCACCCGCACGCCCTCCTGGAAGGGCCCGAGCGCGGCGGTGACGCGCACGGTGACCACGTCGGTGCGGTCGTGCGGCAGCGGGTTCCACACGATCACGGGAACCGCGTCCCCAGGGGCATTGAACGCGGAGCCACCCACGGTGTCCACAGTGGACGACAGCAGGCGCAGCGCGTTGTCCCGCGCGGTGCTGCCGAGCTGCCACGCGTCACGCCAGGAGGTGAGCAGGTCGAGGTACACCTGGTCGGACTCGGACCCGGTGATCGCGTCGTGGTGCGCGCCGTACGCAAGCTGCACCCAGGCCTTGGCCAGCGCGGCCTGCGGGTACGCCGCGCCGGTCAGCAGGCTCGCGAAGGTGGCGAAGCGCTCGGCCTGCAGCACCGCGTTCTCCGCGGCGCGGTTGGCCTGCTTGGTGTCGATGAACGAGACGTCCTTGCCGGTGTAGATCGGGTTCATGTCCCTGGTCTGCGGTGACGGCTGCAGCCCGCGCTGGCTGAGCTCGGCCCGTACCGCCACGAAGAACTCGCGCGGCAGCGCGCACACGAACCGTGGCCAGGCGTACCGGGCGTTCCAGTCGCGGTGGATCCGGGTGACCCACTTGTTCGGCGGCGTGTAGTCGGTGCCGACCGGCAGCAGCACGTTGCGCGTGGTGGCGACCTTCTTCAGGCCGAGGAACAGCTGGTAGGTGGCCTCCTGCGCGTCCGGGAGCGACGGCGAGGCGTCCATCCACCAGCCGGCCGAGTAGTGGCCGGGCATGTAGCTGGTCAGCAGGCCGCGGCCGGACGGCGAGATCCATTCGAACTCGCTGCGGAACTGCATCCGCTCCGGGTCGCCCCGCACGCCGTCGACCACCTGCATCGGGCCCCACTGGTGGTGCGGCCCGCGGGCCCACGAGCTCGACGTCAGCCCGACGTCGGCGACCATCCCCGGGAACGCGGGGTCGTGCCCGAACACGTCGAGCTGCCACGCCGTCGCCGGGTCGGCGCCGAGCACGTCGCGCTGGAAGCCCACGCCGTGCACCAGGTTGCGGATCGTGGTCTCCGGGCCGGTCAGGTTCGTGTTCGGCTCGTTGTACGCCCCGCCCATGATCTCCACGCGGCCCTCGCGGACGAGCCGCCGCAGGTCGGCGCGGTCCTCGGGGTGCGCGTCCCAGTACGGCTTGAGGTAGTCCACCTCGGCCAGCACGAACTTGTACTCGGGCTCCCGCCGCGCCAGCTCGAGGTGAGCTCGTACCAGGTCGAACCCGTGCGCCTGCCGCGCAGGGCCCGGCGGGGCCTGCCACGTGCTGGTGTAGGCCGCCTGGGTGGTCCACCACACCGGGTCGTAGTGGAAGTGGCTGATCATGAACATGGTCCAGCCCGGCTCGGCGACCGTCAGCTCGAAGTCCAGCCGCGCCCTGTCGGCGACGACGCTGGCCGGGATCCGCTGGCCGGGCGCGGCGTTCGGGGTCGCGACCGGCACCTCGATGACGCCCTCGCCAGGCGCCGGCTCGGCCCGCACCGGCTCGGGGGTGTGCACCCCCGGCCCGTCGACGCGCACCGCCGTCGGCTCCAGCCCGCCGGTGTAGGTGACCCGCACCACCTGCAGCGGCGCATCCCGCCGCCCGACGAACAGCTCCGTCGGCTCCGCCGAGATCAGCTGAAGCGATCTCCCGAACAGCACTCCACGAACGATACGACCTCCGCTAGTCGGTCGGATCACGGTGGACGGGGTCGAGCACGCGGGCGAGGAAGGTGCGGGTGCGCTCCTGGGTGGGGTTGCCGATGACGTCGGCCGGCGGACCGGCCTCGACGACGACGCCGCCGTCCATGAACAGCACGCGGTCGGCCACCTCGCGGGCGAACTGCATCTCGTGGGTCACCACGATCATCGTCATGCCGTCGTCGGCGAGCCGGCGCATCACGCCGAGCACCTCGCCGACCAGTTCGGGGTCCAGCGCCGAGGTCGGCTCGTCGAACAGCATCAGCTCGGGGTCCATCGAGAGGGCCCTGGCGATGGCGACGCGCTGCATCTGCCCGCCGGAGAGCTGCGAGGGGTGGGCGTGGATCTTGTCGGCGAGCCCGACCTTGTCCAGGTTCTCCCTGGCCACCTTCTCGGCGGCCTCCTTCTTGCGCCTCAGCACCTTGCGCTGGGCGATGGTCAGGTTGCCGAGCACGGTGAGGTTGGCGAACAGGTTGAAGCCCTGGAACACCATGCCGATCCGCCGGCGCGCGGCGTCGATGTTCACGTCGGGGTCGGTCAGCTCGACGCCACCGACGACGACCTTGCCGGAGGTCGGCTGCTCAAGCGTATTGATGCAGCGCAGCAGGGTGGACTTGCCTGAGCCGGACGGCCCGATGACGCACACCACTTCACCGGTGGCCACCTCGGCGTCGATGCCGCGCAGCACCTCCAGCGGTCCGAAGGACTTGTGCAGGTCGATGATCTGAACCGCGTTCGTCATGCCGTCACCCCTGGGCCCCGACACCGCGACCGTACCGGCGTTCCAGCCGGTTCGACAGGATCGACAGCGGAATGGTGATGATCAGGTAGCACAGCCCGGCGACCAGCACCGGCGTCAGGCTCCTGGCCTGGTTGAGCGCCTGCCGGCCGAACTGGGTCAGCTCCTGCTGGTTGATGCTGGAGCCGAGAAACAGCGCCAGCGAGGAGTCCTTGGTCAGCAGCACCAGGTCGTTGGTCAGCGGCGGCAGCACGATCCGGAACGCCTGCGGGATCACGATCCAGATCATGGTCTTGGCCGGCGACATGCCGAGCGACCGGGCCGCCTCGACCTGGCCGCGCGGCACGGCCTGGATGCCGGCCCGGATCACCTCCGCCATGTACGCGGCCGAGACGATGCCCAGCGCCAGCATGAGTGCCACGTACCGGTTCAGGATCGTGCCGGGAAAGGCCAGCGGGACGCCGCTGCCAACGGCGACGAAGACCAGCAGGGCCGGCAGCCCGCGGAAGAACTCGATGTAACCGCGGGACAGCCAGCGGTAGGGCCCGACGCTGGACAGCCGCATGAGCGCCAGCACCAGGGCGAGCCCCAGCCCGAACGCGAAGCCGAGCGCCGTGTACACCACGGTGTTCTTCAGCGCGATCGTGATGACCTCCGGGAACATGCCCCTGGCGACGTCAAGGTCGAAGAACGCGGCACGGATGCGCTGCCAGTTCGTGTTCAGGGCGACGACCACCACGACCAGCACGAGGATGGCGTACTGCGCGCCGCGGATCACCCGTGCGCGCTGCCGTCTGGACATGGCCATGGCGGTCGTCCCTCCCGGATCCTTCCGGTGTTTGCGGTGGCCCGCTCAGCTACCGGGCTTCTTGGCGAACCACTTCTCGTAGATCGTGTCGTACTCGCCGCCGGACTTCGCCTTGGCGAGCACGTCGTTGATCTTCTTGAGCAGCGCGTCGTTGCCCTTGCGGACGCCGATGCCGTACTGCTCGCCGGTGTTGAACTCCTTGCTCACCTCGAAGTCCGGCTTCTTCTTGACCCAGTCGTAGAGCACGCCGTTGTCGTTGATGCCGCCGGCGACCTGCCCGGTCTCCACCGCGGTCAGCATCAGGCCGAGGTCCTCGAACACCACCAGCTCGACGCCGGGCGCGTTCTTCGTGGCGTACTCCTGGCCGGTCGTGCCGTTCTGCACGGCGAGCTTCTTGCCCTTGAGCTGCTCGAACCCGCTCAGGCCGGAGCCCTTCTTGACCACGAGCGCCTGGGTGGCGTCGAAGTACGGGTCGGAGAAGTCGAAGTTCTCCTTGCGGGTGTCGGTGATGGTCATGCCGGCCGCGGCGAGGTCGCACTTGCCGGAGTTCAGGTCGGCGCCGGACTGGATACCGTCGAACGGCGTGTCGACGACGTCCTGGGTCACGCCGAGGTCCTTGGCGACCAGGTCGACCAGGTCGATGTCGAAGCCGACGACCTTGCCGCCCTGCTCGAACTCGAACGGCTCGTACGGTAGACCGGTGCAGTTGGTGAGCTTTCCGTCCTTCACCAGGTCGACGGCCGGTGCGCCGCTGGTGCCGCTGGTGCCGCCGGTGCCGGTGCCGGTGCCGGAGTTGCCACCGCATCCGGCCGCAACGAGCGCGGCGACGGCCAGCAGCCCGACCAGGCCGGAGATGGGCTTACGAGATCGGTCGATCACGACCCCTCCTTTGAGGACGCGTGTCGTTCATGTGCCCGGCATCCTGCCAGCCAGAGGTCACGGCCGTAAGCAGGCCCGCCGCAACGGCTTCGTCACGAAGCACCTGATGTATACGGTATCTTGCCGATCGGATATCCTACGAGTTGACGGGAAGTGGACCATGGCGAAGACCTTGATCGACATCGATGAGGCGTTACTGGCTCAGGCCGCGGAGATTCTCGGCACCACCACGAAGAAGGACACGGTGAACGGGGCGCTTCGAGACATCGTCAGGGCCGAGATGCTTCGCCGGCACGTCGAGTGGCTGGCGTCGGATGACGGCCCCGACCTGCTTGATCCTGCGATCAGGGAAGCGGCGTGGCGGTAGCCGAGTATCTCGCCGACAAGAGCGCGTGGGCTCGGTTGTCTCAGCCCGCTGTCCACGCCGAGCTCTACCCGCTGATCCGGCGTGGTCTGGTGGCAACGTGCGGCCCGGTCGATCTCGAGATCTTGTACAGCGCGCGTAACACAGCCGATCACGATCGAATTCGAACCGAGCGCGCCTGGCTGGAGTGGCTCGCCGTCTTCGACGAGTGCTGGGAGCGTGCGATCGAGGTGCACGCCAAGCTCGCGGAGAAAGGTCTCCACCGGTCCGTGCCGATGCCGGACCTGCTCATCGCGGCGACGGCGGAGGGGCACGGGGTGACGGTGCTGCACTACGACGCGGACTTCGACGTGATCGCCGAGGTGACCGGGCAGCTCACCCGCTGGGTAGTGCCACGAGGGACGGCGGACTGACGCCGTTTGGCGGTCGACCCGGCCGCGGCCCGCTTATACCGTCCGATACCGATCGACGTCGGAGCCATTCGATCGGGTCGGAGGTTGCCGCAATGAAGCGCATCCTGGCCGTTGTCGCACTGGGACTGAGTGCGGTGCTCACCGTCCCACCTGGCGTGGCGCTGTCCACCACGCAGGTGCAGGGCGAGGAGGACGCCCTCGGGCCGGTCGCGCCCGCGGAGCACCGGTTCCTGCAGAAGACGATCCCCGGCCAGGAGCTGCCGCGGCACGCCTACGACATCGCCGCTGCGCAGGCCGCGCAGCTCCCGACCACCGGCGGGGCGTGGAACCTGCTCGGGCCGAGCAACATCGGCGGCCGGGTCGTCGACATGGCGCTCGACCCGCAGCACGCCGACACGCTGTACATCGCTACCGCCTCGGGCGGGCTGTGGCGTTCTACCGACGCCGGCGCCACATTCGCGCCGGCCTGGCCGGACAACCAGACGCAGGCGATGGGCGCCGTCGCGGCGGCCCCGGACGGCACCCTGTACGCGGGCACCGGCGAGGCCAACCCCGGCGGCGGCAGCCTCACCTACACCGGCACCGGGGTGTACCGCTCGACCGACGGCGGCGCGACGTGGACCAGCATCGGACTGCAGGACTCCGGCGCTGTCGGCCACATCGCCATCGACCCGAGCAACCCGCAGCGGGTATTCGTCGCGGCCACCGGCTCGCTGTTCAACCCGGGCGGCGAGCGCGGCGTCTACCGCTCGAATGACGGCGGCACGACCTGGACGCGGGTGCTGGCCGGGGCCACCGACACCACCGGCGCCACCGAGGTGATGTTCGACCCGAGCAACCCGCAGCGGATGTTCGCGATCATGTGGGACCACCGCCGCCAGCCCAACCTGCGCTCGTACAGCGGGGTCGGCTCCGGCGTCTACCGCTCGACCGACGGCGGCACGACGTGGCAGCGGCTCGACTCGCTGGCGCCGGTGGCGCCGGACCTCGGCCGGATCGGCGTGGGCATCGCGCCGTCCGACCCGAACCGGATGTACGCCATCGTCGGGCGCGGGGTCAACTCGACCAATACCTTCGACGGCTTCTTCACCTCGACCGACGGCGGCACGACCTGGTCCCGGCTGCCGGACAACGTGGACGTCGCCGACAACCAGTCGAGCTACGCGTGGTGGTTTGCCAAGGTGTGGGTAGACCCGGGCAATTCCAAGCACGTGCACGTCGCCGGGATCGCGCTGCTCACCACGCGCAACGGCGGCCGGACCTGGACGGCCGACGACGACTCCATGCACGTCGACCACCACGCCATGGTGTGGGACCCGCGCTACCGCGACCGGGTCTACCTCGGCAACGACGGCGGCATGTACCGCTCGGACGACGACGGCGACGGCGGCTGGGTGAAGGCCCGGTACCAGCCGTACACCCAGTTCTACAGCGCGGCGATCTCGCCGCAGGACGTCTCTCGCGAGTCCGGCGGCACCCAGGACAACGGCAACCTGCGCTCGTGGGGCGGCCGTCACGGTGACTGGAACGAGTACGTCGGGGGCGACGGCGAGGAGAACCTGATCAACCCGACCAACGTGGACAACGTGTTCGCGTGCTATCAGTACGGCAACTGCTTCCGCTCGGTGGACGGCGGCGACAGCAACACGTTCTTCACTCCGGCCACCACGGCCAACCGGCGCAACTGGTTCAGCCCGGTGCAGTTCGACCCGAACAATCCCAACGTCATGTACTACGGCGGGAACCGGCTCAACCGGTCCGTTGACAACGGGGTGACCTGGGCGCCGATCAGCCCGGATCTGACCGGTGGCCCTGGCCAGGACGCCTACCCGTTCGGCACCATCACCACGGTGGCCGCGGCGGCGTCCGACCCGCAGACCGTGTGGGTCGGCACGGACGACGGCCGGGTGTGGGTGACGCGTGACCTCGGCGCGACGTGGACGCTGACGCTGTCCGGCCAGCCGTGGGTGACCAGGGTGGCCGTCGACCCGTCATCCCCGTTGACGGCCTACGCCACGCTGTCCGGCTACCGCGCCGGCTCCTACCAGCCGCACGTGATGGTGACCCACGACGGCGGCACCACCTGGACCGACCTGTCAGGCAACCTGCCGCAGGCACCGGTCAACGACGTCGTGCTGTCCTCGGCCGGCGGGCTGTACGTCGCGACCGACCAGGGCGTGTTCGTGTCCGCGGCCGGCGACGGCGTCTGGCAGCGGCTCGGGACCGGGCTGCCGCTGGTGCCGGTGGACGACATCGAGTACGACGCCGGCCACCACCGGCTGGTCGCCGCCACCTTCGGCCGCAGCATGTACGAGCTGGGAGTGTGACCTAACGGCCGGTGAACCTCGGTGGCCGGCGCTCGAAGAACGCCTGGACGGCCTCGCCGAGGTCCTGGCTGGGAAGGAAGGCGGCGTTCCACGCCGCGACGTAGCGCAGGCCCTCGGCGGCCTGCGGCTCGCGGGCCGCGTTCAGCACGTCCTTGACGCCCTGCACGACCAGCGGCGGGTTGGCCGCGATCCTGCCGGCCAGCTCGCGGGCCGCGGCGATGACCGCGTCCCGGTCCGGGTACACGTCGTTGACCAGCCCGATCCTGCTGGCGCGCTCGGCATCGACGTCCGCGCCGGTGAGCGCGAGCTCGCGCAGGTGGCCGTCGCCGATGATGCCGGCCAGCCGCTGCAGGCTGCCGAGGTCGGCAACCATGGCCACCCGGACCTCGCGGACGCTGAACCTCGCGTCGGCAGCGGCCAGCCGGATGTCCGCGGCGGCGATGACGTCGACGCCGCCGCCGATGCACCAGCCGCAGACCGCGGCGATCACCGGCTTGCGGCACGTCGCGACCGAGCTGACCGCGGCCTGCAGCCGGCGGATGACGTGCAGGAACTCGGTGCGGGGGCCGGCCTGCGCGCCTTCGGCCAGCAGCCCCGACCAGGCCGACATCATCGCCGGCAGGTCAAGGCCGTAGCTGAAGTGCTCGCCGTCGCCGGTGAGCACCACGGCGCGCACCTGCGGGTCGGCGTCCAGCTCGCCGAACACCACCGGCAGCTCGCGCCAGAAGTCAGGACCCATCGCGTTGCCCTTGCCCGGCCCGAGCAGGGTCACCTCGGCCACGTGGTCGGCGCGGTCGACCTGCAGCGCGACCAGCTTCTCCTCGGACACCCCGTTCCTCCTGTGGATAAGTCGTGAGTGGTAAATGGTGCTCCAGCACCATTTACCACTCACGGTCGCCGGTGGCCCTTGCCACCAGCGACTGTGGCGGGTAGAAGCGGTCGCCGTAGGCCTTGGCCAGCTCGCGGGCACGCTCGACGAAGCCGAGCGTGCCACCGGGGTAGCCGTCGATGTACTGGATGACGCCACCGGTCCACGGCGGGAACCCGATGCCCATGATGGAGCCGATGTTGGCGTCCGGCACGGAGCGCAGCACCCCCTCGTCGAAGCAGGCCACCGTGTCCAGGGCCTCGGCGAAGAGCATGCGCTCCTGCATGTCCTTGAGCGGGATGTCGGGCTTGCCGCCGCTGCCCGGCTTCGCGAAGTGCTCGTACAGCCCTGGCCACAGCCCGGCCCGCTTGCCGTCCACATAGGAGTAGAACCCGGCGCCGGTGGACTTCCCGCGGCGGTCGAACTCGAGCATGCGCTCGATCACGGCCTCGGCGGGGTGCGGCACCCACTCGACGCCGGACGCCTCGGCGGCCGCGCGGAACTCGCCCCGGATCTTGTGGCCGAGCGTCAGCGTCAACTCGTCAAGGAGCTGCAGCGGCGGCGCCGGGTAGCCGGCCTGCGACCCGGCCTGCTCGATGGACGCCGGGTTGACGCCCTCGCCGACCATGGCGACGGCCTCGTCTAGGAAGCGGCCGATGACCCGGCTGGTGAAGAACCCGCGGCTGTCGTTCACCACGATCGGGGTCTTGCGGATCTGCCTCGCGACGTCGAACGCGCGGGCCAGCGCGGCGTCCGAGGTCCGCTCGCCGACCACGATCTCCAGCAGCGGCATCTTGTCCACCGGCGAGAAGAAGTGCATGCCGATGAAGTCCTCCGGCCGCTTGACCGCGCTCGCCAGCCCGGTGATCGGCAGCGTCGAGGTGTTCGAGCCGAGCAGCGCGTCCGGCGCGACGACGTCCTGGACCTCCTGCAAGACCCGCTGCTTGAGCGCGGTGTCCTCGAACACCGCCTCGATCACCAGGTCGCAGCCGGCCAGGTCGGCCACGTCGGCGGTCGGCGTGATGCGCGCCAACGTCTCCTCGGCCGTCTGCCTTGTCACCTTGCCGCGCGAGACGGCCTTGTCGAACAGCGCGACCGAGTAGTCCTTGCCGCGTTGCGCCGCCTCGACCGAGACGTCCTTGAGCACGACCTGCATGCCGCCGCGGGCGCACACGTAGGCGATGCCGGCGCCCATCATGCCGGCGCCGAGCACGGCCACTTTGCGCGCCGTCCACGGCTGGAAGCCGCCCGCCGAGGCGCTTGCTCCCGCCGAGGCGCTTCCTCCCGCCGGGGCGCCAGATGGCACCGGGCGCGAGCCGCCGGAGTTGATGTGCTGCAGGTCGAAGAAGAACGCCTTGGTCATGTTCTTCGAGATCTGGCCGGTGACCAGCTCGACGAAGTACCTCGTGGTGATCGTCACCGCGGTGTCGATGTCGACCTGCGCGCCCTCGATCGCGGACGCGAGGATGTTGCGCGGCGCCGGCATGGGTGCGCCCTTGAGCTGCTTGCGCAGGTTGGCCGGGAACGCCGGCAGGTTGGCCGCGAAGGACGGCTGCGACGGCGAGCCACCGGGGATCTTGAAGCCCTTGACGTCCCACGGCTGCACGGCGTCGGGGTGGGCCTTGATCCACTCGCGAGCCTTGACGAGCATCTGTTCCGGCGTGGACGCCACGTCGTCGACAAGGCCGATCTCGGCGGCGGCGCGCGGCTTGTGCCGCTGGCCCTGCAGCAGCACCAGCAGCAGGGCGTTCTGGATGCCGAGCATGCGCACGGTGCGCGCCACCCCGCCCGCGCCGGGCAGCAGCCCGAGCGACACCTCGGGCAGCCCGATCTCCGAGCCGCTGCCACTCTTATTGGAACTGTCGAGGGCGATTCGGTGGTGGCAGGCAAGCGCGATCTCCAGGCCGCCGCCGAGGGCCGCGCCGTTGATGGCGGCGACCACCGGCCGGCCCAGCCTCTCCAGCCGGCGCAGGTACCCGCAGATCGCGGTCACCTCGTCGGTGATCCGCGGCGCGTCGGCCGGCGTCGCCTGGATCATCAGCCGGACGTCGCCGCCGGCGAAGAACGTCTTCTTGGCCGAGGTGACGATCACGCCGGTGATGGAGTCCTTCTCGGCCTCCAGCCGCTGCACCGTCGGGCCGAACGCCGCGGTGAACGCCGCGTTCATCGTGTTGGCCGACTGGTCCGGGTCGTCCATCGTCAGCGTGACGATGCCGTCGGCGTCCTTGTCCCAGTTGATCATTGCTCGTGACACCCCTGCCGGAATCAGACTCGCTCGATGATGGTGGCCAGGCCCATCCCGCCGCCGATGCACAGCGTGACGAGGGCGCGGCGGGCCTCGCGCCGCTCCAGCTCGTCGACCATGGTGCCGACGAGCATGGCGCCGGTGGCGCCAAGCGGGTGGCCCATGGCGATGGCACCGCCGTTGACGTTCAGCTCCTCCGTCGGGATGTCGAGGTCCTTCGCGTACTTGAGGACCACCGCGGCGAACGCCTCGTTCAGCTCGAACAGGTCGATGTCCTCGACGGTCAGGCCCGCGGTCTTCAGCACCTTGCGGGTGGCCGGGGTGGGGCCGGTGAGCATGATCGTCGGGTCGGCACCGCTGGTAGCGGTGGCCACGATCCTGGCCCGCGGCGCCAGCCCGAGGTCGCGTCCGGCCTGCTCGGAGCCGACCAGCACGAGCGCGGCGCCGTCCACGATGCCGGAGGAGTTGCCCGGCCCGTGCACATGGTTGATCTTCTCGACCCAGTGGTAGCGCTGCAGCGCCACCGCGTCGAAGCCGCCCATCTCGCCGACGACGTCGAACGAGGTCGGCAGCGTGCGCAGGCCCTCCAGCGTGGAGTCCGGCCGCATGTGCTCGTCGTGATCGAGCACGACGACGCCGTTGCGGTCGCGCACCGGCACGACGGACTTGGCGAAGTAACCGCCGGCCCACGCCTTGGCCGCGCGGTGCTGCGACTCCAGCGCGTAGGAGTCCACGTCCTGACGGCTGAAGCCCTCGATCGTGGCGATCAGGTCGGCGCCGATGCCCTGCGGCACGAAGTACGTCTCGTAGTTGGTCTCGGGGTCCATCGCCCACGCGCCGCCGTCGGAACCCATCGGCACCCGCGACATCGACTCGACGCCCCCGGCCAGCACGAGCTGGTCCCAGCCGGAGCGGACCTTCTGCGCCGCGGTGTTCACCGCCTCCAGCCCGGACGCGCAGAACCGGTTGAGCTGCACGCCGGCGACGGTGTCCGGCAGCCCGGCGGCGATCGCGGCGGTCTTGGCGATATTCGCGCCCTGGTCGCCGACCGGGGTGACGACGCCGAGCAGCAGGTCGTCGATCCGGTGCGGGTCGAGGTCGGGGTGCCGGTGGCGCAGCTCGTCGATCAGCCCGACCACCAGCGAGACCGGCTTGACCCCGTGCAGGGAGCCGGTCTGCTTGCCGCGCCCGCGCGGGGTGCGGATCGCGTCGTAGACGAAGGCCTCGGTGCTCACGATTGGTCCTCTCACAGAGCCGATAACAGAGCCGGTCACAGCGATCGGGCGACGAGTTCCTTCATGACCTCGTTCGAGCCGGCGTAGATCCGTTGCACGCGGGCGTCCGCGTACATCCTCGCAATGGGGTACTCCGTCATGTAGCCGTAACCCCCGAAGAGCTGAAGGCAGCGGTCGATGACCGAGCACTGCTGCTCGGTGAGCCAGTACTTCGCCATGGCCGCGGTGGCCACGTCCAGCTCGCCGCGCACGTGCCGCGCGACGCAGTCCTCGACGAACACCCGCGACACCCGCGCGACCGTGGCGCACTCGGCCAGCTCGAAGCGGGTGTTCTGCTGGCCGAACAGCGGCTTGCCGAACGCGTGCCGCTCCTTGGTGTACGCCGTGGTCAGCTCGACGGCGGTCTCCATGGCGGCCACCGCGCCGACCGCGACGATCAGCCGCTCCTGCGGGAGCTGCTCCATGAGCTGGTAGAAGCCCTGACCCTCCTGCTGCCCCAGCAGGTTGGACCTCGGGACGCGCAGCCCGTCGAGGAACAGCTCGGTGGTGTCCTGGCCCTTCTGCCCGATCTTGTCAAGGATTCGGCCGCGCCGGAATCCTGGGGTGTCGTCGCTGACCTCCGCGACCAGCAACGACACCCCGGCCGCACCCTGCGTCGGGTTGGTCTTGGCCGCGACGATCAGCAGGTCGCAGTTGTGGCCGTTGGTGATGAACGTCTTGGCGCCGGTGACCACGTACTCGTCGCCATCGCGTACCGCGCGGGTGGTGATGTTCTGCAGGTCGGAGCCGGTGCCAGGCTCGGTCATGGCGATCGCGCCGATCCACTCGCCGCTGGCCAGCTTGGGCAACCACTCTTGCTTGCGGTCCGCGTTGGCATAGGCGAGCAGGTAGTGCGCCACGATGCCGTTGTGCACGCCCATGCCGCCGAGGCTCGGGTCGCCGCTGCGCGAGCCCTCCTCGAAGAGCACGGCCTCGTGCGCGAACGTGCCATCGCCGCCGCCGTACTCGGCAGGGATGGACATGCACAGCAGGCCGAGCTCGCCGGCCCGCTGGTAGAGCGCACGGTCGGGGTGGCCCTGCCTGGCGAACCGCTCGGCGTTGGGCAGCACCTCCTTCTCGCAGAAGGCGCGGGCAAGCTCCCGCAGTGCGTCCAGCTCGTGGTCCATGGTTCTCGCACCTCTCGCAAACCGTGCGGGGGTGGGGTTAATCACCATTAACTTTGTGGACCGCTATCGCTTGCTGTCAAGCGGTTGTGTGACACATCATCGGGCCGATCGGCGGCACCGTCGGCGGCACCGTCGGCGTTGGAGAAGGTGGTCGGACAGTGGATGGTTACACGGAAATCGGGTACGGCGTGCAGGACGGCGTCGCGACGATCACGCTGAACCGCCCGCAGGCGCGCAACGGCTACACCGTCACGATGGCCGACGAGCTGCGCTCCGGCCTCGACGTGGCCGACGCCGACGACGACGTGCGGGTCGTCGTGCTCACCGGTGCCGGGCCGGACTTCTGCGTCGGCGCGGACCTCTCCGGCGGCGGGTTCACGCTGACGCCGGGGGCGGCCGCGCAGGTGTCCACGGTGCCGGACTGGCCCGAGCCGGCCGGCCGGGTGTCCACCCGCCTGTACGCCATGAACAAGCCGGTGATCGCCGCGCTGAACGGGGCCGCTGCCGGCGCCGGGCTGACCATCACGCTGGCCGCGGACTTCCGGCTGGCCGCGACCGACGCCAAGCTCGGGTTCGTCTTCACCCGGCGCGGCATCGCCGGCGAGGGCTGCTCGCACTGGCTGCTGCCGCGGCTGGTCGGGCAGGCGAGGGCGATGGACTGGATGCTCACCGGCCGGGTGTTCGGCGCGTCCGAGGCGCTGGCCGCGGGGCTGCTGCACAGCGTGCACCCGCCGGCGGAGTTGCTGGACGCGGCGTACGCGCTGGCTCGCGACCTGGTGGCGCACACCGCGCCGGTTGCGGTGGCCGTCAGCCGGCGGTTGCTGTACGAGGCGCACACCATGACCCTCGAGCAGGTGCACGCGCTGGAGTCGCAGCTCGTGCTGGCGTTGGCGTCGAGCCAGGACGCCGCCGAGGGCGTCACCTCCTTCCTGCAACGGCGCGCGCCGTCCTTCGCCGGCACCGTGAGCACGGACCTGCCGCCGTTGCTGCCGTGGTCGTGACGCCGGCCGCCGGTGGCCGCCGGGTGCGCGATCGCCGCACCCAGCTCGCCGCGATCGCCGCCGACCTCTTCCGCCGCCGCGGCTACCACAACGTCGGCGTCGGCGACATCGCCGCCGCCGCCGGGATCACCGGGCCTGCGGTGTACCGGCACTTCGCCAGCAAGCAGGCCATCCTCGGCCACGTCGTTCTCTCCGGCCTCGACTCCTTCGCCGCCGCCATCCTCGCCACGGTCGACGGGTGGAACGGTGCCTCGGACGCCGCCGCGGCCTCCGGTGGCTCGGGTGCGTCGGCTGGCTCGGGAGCGTCGGGTGACCCGGCTGGCTCGGGTGGCTCGGGTGCGTCGGCTGGCTCGGGTGCGTCGGCTGGCTCGGGTGACCCGGCTGGCTCGGGTGACCCGGCTGGCTCGGGTGACCCGGCTGGCTCGGGTGGCCAGGCTGGCTCGGGTGCGTCGGGTGGCTCGGCTGCGTCGGGTGACCCGGCTGGCTCGGGTGGTGAGCTGCTGCGCGCGGTCGCCGCGTCGGCGTCGCGGCTGGCCGTCGAGCGCCGCGAGCTCGGCGCGCTGTGGCGCCGCGAGGGCCGCAACCTGCCGGCAGCCGATCGGGCCGCGCTGGCCGTACGGGCCAGGCAGGCCACCCGGTTCGGCGTGAACCTCGTCCGCGAGGTGCGGCCGTCGCTGTCCGCGGCGGACGCCGACCTGCTGTGCTGGGCCGCACTCTCGGTGTGGGGCAGCATCTCCGACCACCACGTCACCCTGCCCAAGACCCGCTTCGAGGCGTTGCTCACCGAGCTGGCCCTCGCCGTCGTCAACTGCGACGCCGTACCGGCCCGCAATGGCGGCACTCCAAGTACCACCAACCCCCGTAGTGGCGGTACTTGGAGTGCACCGATTGCGCGGATGCACCAACCGCGGCGCGAGCAGCTGCTCATCCTGGCCGCGCGGATGTTCCGTGAGCACGGCTACCACGGCGTCACCATGGAGGAGATCGGCGCGGCGGCCGGGATCAGCGGTCCGAGCATCTACCGCCACTACGCCAGCAAGGCCGACCTGCTCCTCGCCATGTGCGGCCGGGTGGGCGAGCGCCTCGGCGCCGGGCTCGATGCGGCGCTCGGGGCCGGCCACGAGCCGCGGGTCGCGCTGCGGGAGCTGACCACCTCATTCGTGCACACCGTGCTGGAGCACCGCGACCTGGTGGCGGCCTACCTCATGGAGGGCCACAACCTGCCCGACCGGGACCGCGCCGAGGTGCGCCGCCTGCAGCGGCACTACCTGGCCCAGTGGGTCGGCGTCCTGGTGGCCATCGACCCCACGCTGGACGACAAGCGGGCCCGGATCCGGGTGCACGCCGCCTTCACCGTCGTCAACGACCTTGCCCGCACCGGCCGCTTCTCCGCGCGCCCGAACCTCGCCGACGAACTAGTCGAACTGGCCGTTGCCGTGCTGCTCTCACCGACTTGCCGGCTGGCGAACATGGGAGATCGTGCTGCAAGAGAATGACTGGGTTGACCAGGAGATAACCTGGAGCACCGAGAACATGTCGGCCAGTTGCTTGCTGTGGCATCCGACGCAGCCCTGACGCAGTAGCCCCCGAGCAGCTGACCCAGCGGGGTTGGGATTCTTGACTGGAACAAACCTGAGGACGTGGCACGAACTCATGCGGCCGTGGACGAGCCGCGCCCCCATGGCTAGTGTTTCTCGCATGGTGCCGCTGAATTTGGTCGCTATCCGTAGCCGCTGACTAGAGCCCTAGAAGAGCGCTTGCTGGTTTTCCACCGGTTCATGTAAAACAGGGACACTCGCCAAGGTAGGAATTGCGGCGTTTATCCCCCACTTTGGGGGGAAAAAGAGTGGAATCTGCTCGATGGCTGGAGCGAACCGAGCCTTGATTCGCTTCCTGGCACTCGTGAGCTCTGGCACTGCTTCACGACAGTACTTGTCGGTCTCGCAGAAGAGGCCTTGACAATCAATCGCGTGGAGTGGCCGACCCCAAAGCCCGTTAAAAGACAGTCCAAGTCGGTCGAATTCCTCGGCCTGGTGTTCGGCCATCCACTTGACCACTTCACTGGGAGTCAGACTGCCAAGACTGTGGAAGACCTTTTTTATTCCACGGAGCGCCCCTGGGCCAGCCTGCGTGAAGTCGTTCTCGGAAAAGTCGATTAGTTCAGAATAGTTCAGGTCGATTGCGGTTTGGTAGGACATAAATGTACCCATAAGGGGGAAACAGCGGAGCAATTCGTACACTGCCTGTAGAGACTCCGCCGCAAGGAGAGCTGAGCCGAGGTCTTCAAGCACGAACATATGGCGGAACATCTCCACGTGGTTGAGGTGTTTTACCCGTTGGCCGTAGGCGTCTGTTGCGCAGAGAATAAATGCGCCAGTGTAAAGCCCGCCATTCCGCTCGCGCGCATGATCCAGCGCTCTACTGAAGCGGCCTGCTACAAGGTCATCAAGGGTGGGATAATGCCCAAGAACCTCACGTACAGTTTCCCACGTCGCTATCCTACTAAACGTTCGGAACGCAACAATCTGAAATAGGCGATCCTCTGGAGTGCAGAGTTCATCATGATAGCAAACATTTCGGATCATATACTGTGAAACACGATCCGCTGCACGGTACACGTTGCAGAACTTGTAGACTTGGAGGATAGGATCGTCGGACCAAGGAACCGGCCGACCGCCTAGGCGCCGTTCAAAGATGGCCTGCCGCTCTGAGGCGAAGTACCAGTAGAGATCGTAGATACGGGTACGCGGAACCGGGCCCGACTCATGGAGCCCATGCTTCATTGGCCGGCCTCACCGTATCGCTGCCTATAGAATACGCCGGTGTCGTGCAAGTGAAAGTAACGGGCGTCGTGGAGGAGTCGTTTTCCCGCTAGCCGTTCCCCAAGCGTGTACCTGAAGCGATCGACACCGGTAAAGTGATCGAATACGATCGCACCGCCCACAACCGTGCGTTCCTGTACGACATCGAGCGCCGCGATCGCAGAGGTGTAGTTGTCGGTATCGATGAAGCTGAGAATAACGTCGTGCGTGGAAAGTTGTTGGGCTGTCTCGACTATGTCGCCCTCGACGACCTGCACGTCATAGCCACTTGTGTACCGCTGGACGGCGTCAACGTCGGTGAACACGCAACCCGGGTGATCATACATGTCTAGGGGGCTACGGCGAGGCGGGAAGCCATTGAAGGTGTCAAAGCCAATGATCGGCCACCTTTGTCCTAAGCGCCGAGCCACGCGCGCCATGAAGACCGTTGTTCCGCCTTTGAACATCCCAAATTCTGCAATCGAGCCCTGTAGGCCTAGTCGTGCTGCGTTCACAAGGCACTGATAAATGTGAATCAGGGAGTTCGGATAGCCGTTGGCGATAGAGGGCGACAGCAACTGCGCCCGTTCCTCCTCGAAGATGGGGTCCTGGAAGTCGAGGTGTCTGTAGCCCGATACGACTACCTTTGGATTGTTGACGATGTATGGAAGCGCCTCAGAGAGGATAATCTCTTTGTCTTCGTCCGAGGCAATTACGAGCACGTCGTAGTGTTCGTCAATTAGGCTTTCAACCGACTTGATAGGCACTGGAAGCTTTAGCTCGCCGGGACCCTTCGAGACGTGAATGCCATTGACCGCCGAGAGGACCCCGCGCTGGGACAGGGAGTTCAGCAGATCGAGGGTTACCGTCGTAAGTCCAAGGATCCCAACCCGTCCGCCCGCAACAAGGATCTCCTTCTCAGTGTCTTCGACGAGCTTCGCGAAGTCGTCTGGTTGCATCGGAGCGTCTCCTCAGTCTGGTTCCAGAAACACCCAAAAAGATACACCCGACAGTCCTGCCTACTGAAGGCGGCGCGCCGTAACGCTGGCAGGAACTAGAGTCTGCCGACATTCCTTGCCACGGTTTCGCGTGGGCCATTTTCCCGGCCATCCGAAGCGGCAGCTATACGTTGTTCTCGAGCAAGGCTTCAGACAATACTTTCTGATAGGCCAACTCCCGGCGATCAAGGTCCACGACCAGATAGCCCCCACCGTTCGCAGCCAACTCGCGCATCGCATTGAAGCCTTGGCTGATGGCCCGGCGCCATACCCAGCCGGGAAGGGCTGACGGTTCTAGATCGACAGTCGCAGCCGTTGCAATCTCAATAACCTCGTTATCGACAGTAGTCTCTCGCTGAAATCCGCTTCTGCGTGTTGCGAGACGTGACAGGACAGCCGCGAGGCCCTCCTCGGCGAAGATGGCTCGCGCCCCGTCTTCGTTGCCATCGGTGTCTCGGTCGGATTTGCGTTTGAGACGAAGAAGCGCTCGTGTGTTCGGCGACCATCCCAATACCGCCATGAAGCCGAAGTGGATTGCGTCATGGAAGCGGTACGCATCGGCGCGGCGAGTATTGTCGGTCAGAGGGTCGCCGAGCGGCGTGTTGAGAGCGAAGCCTTGAAACTTCCCATTAGGCTGCCGGACCGGCCCACTCGGGAACGCATTTGGTACCGCTGAGACCAGGGTCATCGAGGCAGCGAGTTGGCCAGTTGGGGTAACCTGCTCAACAAATTCCACCGTCAAGATACGCGGGAAGCGCTCTGGCTCTGGATACTGCATGTCGAAGTCTGGCAACTCTGCGAGCAGCTCTGAAGTTGGAGCTTGATTGTAACGATCTCGGGCCCGCCGGAGGTTGGCTGTGGCAATGTCGTCGAGGTCGAGTTGGCAGGATGTCGCAATCGCTGCCGTATACCACAGAAGGTCACCGAGTTCCTCACGGAGGGCCTCACGGTTCGCGGTAAGGTCGATGCCGTCTCGAAGATACTTCTTGTAGGCGTTGAGAATCGACCCGGCCTCGCTGGCGAGCCCGAGCATAGGAGCTATAGCACCTTGAGGGCCACCGAGGCGCAACGTACTAGTCTTGGACGCCGCCTTCTGGTACTCGCCTAGCTCCACGCTGCTCCTTGGCAACTGGCACCAGCCTGATGATCACATCGTACGGTCAGCCGGTTGGTGCCGTCGCTACGGCACTCGGGGCAATATCGTCGCCCTAGGGATGAATATTGCAGTTAAAGCCTCCGGATGAGAGGAGCGATGCGCTGTATGGGTGCGCTAGGGGCGTGAGTTCAGTGCCCGAAACCCGTCGGCTGAGCCGAATTTGCGTTGCGGAACGGCTCGTTCCGACAGCGCCACAGCGACGCGGCGGAGTAGGTCGACCTTGCGCGGGCGGCGGGCGACGGTGGCGAGCTCGACCGGGGAGGTGAGGCAACGGCGAGAAATGGCCGTGGGTCGGGCGAACTCGCGCAGGCAGATGGGGCCGTGGATGCGGTCGTACAACTCTCACTGTGGCCGCCTAACAGCAGCGCCGGTACGGCGGCGATACCGGTGCGCAGCCGCCGCGCCATGGCGGCCTTCGTCGGCTGGGTCACCGTCGTCAGGCCGTTCCTCCGTCAGGTCGGGCGCTGTCCGGAAGTACAGTGGCGCGCCGGTCAGGGAGGTTCGTCGCAGCCGCCGGCGCGGCCGCCAAGGCTACCGGGCGGCCGCGGCCCCGGCGACGGCGGCGGGCGCCGCGGCGGCGTTCGCTGGTGAGCTCGCGCTGGTGGTCCATGAAGTCGACCTGGATGGTGTGCCGCTTGGACGCCACGTAGCGGGCGGCTGTCCGCCGCTGGTAGGCCGCGATCTCGCGGTGCATGGCAGCACGGGACGGCAGCGCGGCGGCGCCGGACAGCAGGTCGGCCACCCAGTGCGACTGGGCCTCGGCCAGCGGCATGATCGCGCCGAGCGGCTGCACAAGGCCGATGAAGAACAGCCCGTCGTGGTCCGGGTCGACGACCCGGTGGAACAGGCCGATCCAGTTGTCCTCGGCCGAGATCACCGACGTGTCCAGGAACGGGAAGCTGATCTTGTACCCGGTGCAGTAGATGATCGCGTCGATCTCCTCGACGCTGCCGTCGGCGAACCGTACCCCGTGCGGCTGCAGCCGCGAGGGGATCGGCTTGACCGTGATGTCGCCGT
>Ga0210378_10000357_pt1 | contig 22954 bp, 22 predicted proteins | sample PLM1_60_b1redo_FD_155465 | JGI IMG/M metagenome (GOLD analysis project Ga0210378, IMG submission 155465) | Groundwater sediment microbial communities from an aquifer in East River, Colorado, USA - PLM1_60_b1 redo | ecosystem: Environmental > Terrestrial > Soil > Riparian zone | place: USA: East...
TGGCGGGTGGCTACTGCTTCTTCAACAACGCGGCGATCGCGGCGGAGGCGATCGCTCGGGCAACCGGCGAGCATGTCGCGATTCTCGACGTTGACTACCACCATGGAAACGGCACGCAGCAAATCTTCTGGCGCCGGGGCGACGTCTTCTACGCCTCGATCCACGCCGACCCGGCGCGGCAGTACCCGTTCTTCCTCGGCTACGCCAACGAGCGGGGCGAGGGTGATGGCGCCGGCGAGACGCTGAACCTGCCGCAGCCCGTCGCCCTTTCCGATGAGGGCTATCTCGCCGCCCTCGATCGCGCGCTCGAGGCGATCGGGGAGCGGCCCGGCTCGATCATCGTCATCTCGCTCGGCTTCGACACGTACGGCCGCGACCCGATCGGCGACTTCGCCCTCACAACCCCGGTCTATCAGGAGGTGGGTCGCCGGGTCGCCGCAACCGGTCGGCGGCTCGTGATCCTCCAGGAAGGTGGCTACTACCGGCCGGCGCTCGGCGACAACGCGGTCGCGTGGCTCCGCGGCGCGGAAGGGCGCTGAGGCGAAACCGGCGTACCATCGCGGCTCGTAGCGGAGATCGTGAACGACGTGCCCAGCCCGACTGAATTGCCCGCCAACGTCCGACGCCTCGTCGACGAGATCGAGAACGAGATCGGCGAGACGGTCCTCGCGGCCGACGACATCGCCGGCGAGGTCTCGCGCGACGGCGGCGCGGGCAATGGCAAGGTCGAGTCGGCGGTTCGCGAGATCCTCCTCGAGATCGGCGACGATCCGGATCGTGAGGGCCTCCTCGGAACGCCCGAACGCGTCCACCGGATGTACACCGAGCTCACGGCCGGCTACCACGTCGATCCCGACCGCCTGATCAACGGCGCGATCTTCGAGGTTGGTTACAGCGAGATGGTCCTCGTCAAGGACATCCCGTTCTACTCGCTGTGCGAGCACCACCTGCTGCCGTTCTTCGGGACGGCCGCGGTGGCCTACATCCCTCGCGGCCGGGTCATAGGCTTGTCGAAGATCCCGCGAGTCGTCGAAATGTACGCGCGGCGGCTCCAGATCCAGGAGCGCCTCACCCAGCAGATCGCCGACTTCCTCCAGACGCGCCTCGAACCACAGGGTGTCGGGGTCGTCATGGAGGCGACCCACCTTTGCGCCGTGATGCGCGGCGTCCGAAAGCCGGGCACGATCATGACGACCTCGTCCGTCCTCGGCCTCTTCCGCTCCCGTGACCGGACCCGCGCCGAGTTCTTCGCTCACCTCGACCGGGCCGCGCCCGGCGCCTGAGGCAAGGTACTGCCGGCCTGTGTTACGCCAGCCGTACCAAGGGACCGACGACGAGCGGTCGAGAGCCCAGTCGGCCCGCGCCGGCCGTCAATTGTTACGGCTGCCGAACCAAACGACGAACGAGAGGCCCGGCGGGCCGCTCCGAAGGCAACCCAGCCGCTCCTTGGTACGCGAGCCGTAACAGGCGATCGCCGCGGTGCCCGCGGCCGCGCGCAAGGCATGCCCTACGCGCGGCCGACGACCTCGATCGTCTTCGAACCGCCGACGATCTCGATGTCGTAGCGGTTCTTCGTTCCCGCCCAGCCCGGTGATTCGGCGCTCGTCATGCCGCTCTTCTGGTCCAGGCGCGTCCCATCGATCACCATTTGCCCGGAGCCGCCGACGACCGACAACTTGACCGGCACGTCGGCCGGTCGCTCGACGCGGATCGTGCTCGCGCCCCCGACGATCCGAACAGTCGCCTGACCGCGCGGCGTCCCGAGCTCGAGCTGGATCCGCTCGGAGCCGCCGACCAGCTCGAAGCGGCTGGTCTCGACTTCCAGCAGGTCGGCCTCCACTCGCTGGACGCCGCCGACGATCTCGATTGCCCAGGGGATCGCGGTGTTGAGAGCGATCTTCGCCTTCCGCTTTCGCCAGTCGAACGGGATGCCGCGGTACTGGACGATGACGCGCCCGTCGCGGAGGCGAACCTGCGGAGTCGCCCCTTCGAACTCGGCCCGATAGAGCTCGGCGGCCGTCCCGCCCGAACGCAAGCGGACCTCGGACAGGCCTGATCGGATGAGCAGTCGAGCGCTGGTCAGACCCCCAAGGGGCGCGGAGTGCTCCGACGAGCCCTCAGTCTGCGACCCTGCCTCCGGGTGCTCGCGCAGCGTCGTCGCCTCGTCGCGGGTGATCTGCTCCATCCGCGTCAGGAAGTCGCCGATGAGCTCGAGCTGGGCGTCTGTGTACTTCCCGATTTCCTGCGCCCCGGCCTCACCGATCCGGCCGAGCGTTGATTGGATCGCGGCCACCTTCTCGGGGACGACCTCGACGATGACCCGACGCCGGTCGGCTGGATCGGGGACCCGTCGGACGTAGCCCGCCTGTTCGAGCCTGTCGATGACGCGGGTGACGGCGCCGCTCGTCAGACCTGTCAGCTCGGCGAGCCGGCCGGCGGTGGTGGCGCCGAGCTCCATGAGGGACTCGAGCGTCTCGATGTCGGACTCGGACAGGCCGAAGCGGATCGCGACCGTCTGGCCGAAGAACGAGCCCTGGATATTGACGCGGCGAAGCGCCCGGATGACCGAATCGATGTTGTCGCGAGTCATGGCTTGACATTGGCTCCTGTGTCGGTAACTATCTGCACCGCGCAGATAATGACCCATGTTGCTGAACAGTGCAAGGAGCGCCGTCGACAGCATAGGCCAAGGCGACAAGGAGACGACGCATGACGGGACTAACGCCAATTCGCAACGTGATGATCCAGACGACGGACTTGCGCCGGACCTTCAAGTCGCGCAAGAGCACCGTGGAGGCCGTCCAGGGCGTCGACCTGAATGTCGCGGCGGGCGAGATCTTCGGCTTCCTGGGGCCGAACGGAGCCGGCAAGACGACCACGCTTCGGATGCTCGCGACCCTCATCAAGCCGACATCCGGTGACGCGACGGTCGCGGGCGCCGACCTCCGGCGTCAGCCGCAGCTCGTTCGCCAGCGAATCGGCTACGTCCCGCAGGGCGGCTCGACCGATCCGGCCGAGACGGGTCGCGGCGAACTCGTCCTCCAGGGTCGTCTCTACGGCATGTCGGGCGCCGATGCGAAGGTCCGCGCGTCGGAGGTCCTGGCCGCACTCGATCTCGAGGCGGCCGCGGATCGGGGAACCGGCACCTACTCAGGCGGGATGCGCCGCCGGCTCGACGTCGGGCTCGGCATCGTCCATCGCCCGCAGGTCCTCTTCCTCGACGAGCCGACGACGGGCCTCGACCCGCAGGCCCGTGCCCGAATGTGGGACGAGATCAGGAACCTCCGGGCGCTCGGGACGACCGTCTTCCTGACCACCCACTACCTCGAGGAGGCCGACGTCCTCTGCGACCGCCTCGCGATCATCGACCACGGCAAGATCGTGGCCGAGGGCACGTCTGATCAGCTCAAGCAGAAGGTCGCCGGCGACGTCGTCACGATCGGGGTCGACGGCTCCGGTGCCTCGGTGCTCACCCTCGTCGAGTCGATGCCATTCGTCCGAGAGGCGTCCCACGACGCCGACGCCGGGCTGATCCGCCTCTACGTCGATCGGGGAGAGACCGCGATCCCGCATCTGCTCCGAAGCCTGGATGCGGCCGGCCTCCAGCCGACGTCGATCAGCCTCAACAAGCCGAGCCTCGACGACGTTTTCCTCCGCCAGACGGGTCGCTCACTGCGGGAGGAGGCGGCATGACCGCCGCGACGGGCACCGCCAGCGTCACGTCGACCACCACGACCATTGAAAGGAACCCTCGAATGCGAGCCCTCCGCGATACCTGGCTGATCTTCCGCCGCTCCCTCGTGCTCACGATCCGTCAGCCCACGTGGATCATTTTCGGGATCATGTATCCCGTCCTCTACCTGGTCCTGTTCGGGCCGCTGCTCGACGGTGCGGTCCGGCAGGCCGGAGCGGGCGTCAGCGCCTACAACTGGTTCGTGCCCGGCCTCCTGATCCAGGTCGCCCTGTTCGGCTCCGCATTCGTCGGTTTCGGGTTGATCGCGGAGTTGCGATACGGCGTCGTGGAGCGGATGCGGGTCACCCCGATGAGCCGCACGGCGATGCTCCTCGGGCGTTCGCTTCGCGACGTCGTCCTGCTGATGATGCAGGCCCTGATCATGATCGGGCTGGCGATCCCGTTCGGCCTCCACATCGACGCCGCCGGCGTGGCCGTGACCCTCGGTTTGCTGGCGCTCATCGGCCTGGTGATGGCGCCGCTGTCCTACGCCGCCGGGTTGGCACTCAAGAGCGAGGACGCATTCGCGCCGCTCGTCCAGGGCATCGTGATGCCGCTTCTCCTCCTCTCGGGGATTCTGCTGCCGATGGCGCTCGCTCCGGATTGGCTCCGGTTCCTCAGCTCCATCAACCCGTTGACCCATGCTGTCGACGCGGCCCGGGCGCTGTTCAACGGCGACTGGGGCAACTCGGAGATCGCCATCGGCGTGGGCCTCACGGCGGCGCTTGCTGCGCTCGCGGTGTGGGTTGCATCGCGGGCGTTCAGCCGGGCCAACGCCTGATCCTGGCCCCTCGCCCTCGGTGCGCCTTACCGCCGGTGCTCCACACGGGGCGCCGGCGGCTTGGTGCCGCAAAAGGCGCCGTTTTGTGCACGCGGTGAACACGTGGAACGTGGGCCGGCGCTCAGCCGGTCAGGCAAGTTCATTGCGGGCACAGAACCGCCATTTCCGTGCGGCGCTTGCACAACTGTGGCGTTGTTGTTCACCAGCTGGACCGATCCAGAGGCTTCGTCCTCCCACGGGTCGCGTGTGTTCATCAGGTGAAAGGCGACCGCCAGCGAGGCATTGCCCCCGACGGGTTGGTGGGAGCATCATTCGCTGCGGTGCGGGTGATCGCTGGACCGAAGCGCAGGGTTAGGGGCTGATCCCTGCCGCGCTGGTTGACGCTTTGCGTCATGAGATGCGCGCCCCGTTTGCGTCGCCCGCACCGCTCCCTGAGCCCAGAGCGGCGTTGGCCGCGTCTACAATCGGCGCAATGACCGACCGACCGATCAAGGTGCTTATCGCCAAGCCAGGCCTCGACGGGCACGACCGGGGTGCCAAGGTCCTTGCCCGCGGTCTCCGCGACGAGGGCTTCGAGGTCGTCTACACGGGCCTCCGCCAGACGCCCGAGATGGTGGTCAGCGCCGCGCTCCAGGAGGACGCCGACGTCGTCGGGCTGTCGATCCTGTCGGGCGCGCACATGACGCTCGTGCCGCGGATCACCGGCCTGATGCGCGAGCGAGGCCTCGACGACGTCCTCGTCACGGCCGGCGGCATCATCCCGGATGCCGACATCGAGGCCCTCCGCGAGGCGGGGGTCGCTCGCGTGTTCGGGCCCGGGACGACGATCGCCGAGGTGGCTGAGTACCTCCGGGCCAACGCCCGCTCCCGCGACTAGGGTGGGGCAGCGGCCCGGAGCGGATTCCGCGGCGGCGACGCTCGCCGATGCCGCGCTCGCCGGCGATCGCCGGGCCCTCGCCAGGCTGCTGACGGCAGTCGAGAACCGGACCGCCGTCGCGGAGGCGGCCATGCGCCGGCTGTACCCGCTCGCCGGGAAGGCCCATCTCGTCGGGATCACCGGGCCGCCAGGATCGGGCAAGTCGACGCTCGTGGCAGCGCTCATCGGGGAAGTTCGCCAGGCTGGTCGGTCGGTGGCCGTCATCGCCGTGGACCCGTCCTCACCGATCACCGGCGGTGCGCTCCTGGGCGACCGGGTGCGGATGCAGGCGTACGCAAGCGACGCCGACGTGTTCATTCGCTCGATGGCGTCCCGCGGCCACGCCGGGGGCCTCGCCTCGACCAGCGTGGCGGCTGCAGCCGTGCTGGATGCGGCAGGCTTCGATCTCGTGCTCGTCGAGACCGTCGGGACCGGCCAGAGCGAGGTGGAGGTCGCGGCTTCGGCCGACACGACCGTCGTCCTCGAGGCGCCGGAGATGGGCGACGAGATCCAGGCGATCAAGGCCGGACTGCTCGAAGTCGCCGACCTCGTCGTCGTCAACAAGGGCGACAAGCCTGGCGCCCAGCGGACGGCGTCCCAGCTCCGGGCGATGCTGGTCGCCGTGGCGCCCGGCCCGCGTCGGGGCGAGATCGACCCAGGGCGGCCGCGGCCGAAACGACCGGAGGTCCTGATTACGACCGCGGCGACGGGCGCCGGCGTCCCGGAGCTGCTCGCCGCGCTCGACCGTCACCGGGCGGCGGGACGCGAGGGGCAGTCGGATAGCGCTCGCCTGGCCCGGGCCGAGGCGCAGGTGTGGGCGATCCTGGCCGACCGGCTCGGCGACGCGCTTCGGATACCGGCGCGCGCCGATGGCACGAAGGCGATCCTGGACGCGGTCGCGGATCACCGACTAGATCCGTACGCCGCCGCGGACCGGCTCCTGGATCCGCTCCTCCGCGACTCGTGACGAGCGAGAACGACGCGGCCACGAAGCCGCGACTCATCACGCCCGCGTTCGTCGCGCTCGCCGCGGCCACCCTCGCCTTCTTCATCGCCGGGGGACTGGGGTTGCCGATCGCGCCGCGGTTCGCGAAGCTCGCCCTGGGCGCCGACGCGCTGGGGTTTGGCGTCGCGATCGGGTCCTTCAGCGTCACCTCGCTCCTGCTCCGCCCGATCGTTGGCTGGTCGAGCGACAGGTTCGGGAGGCGCCCGCTGCTGATCGGCGGGTCGCTGATCACAGTCGGGGCGCTGGCGCTCCACCTGCTGGCGACGGACCTCGTCGTATTCACCGCGGCTCGCTGCCTTCTGGGCGCGGGTGAGGGGTTCTTCTTCGTCGCGGCGCTGGCGGCGGCGAGCGATATCGCACCGGAGGAGCGGCGCGGCGAGGCGATCAGCTTCCTGTCCCTGTCGCTCTACCTCGGAATAGCGATCGGGCCGCCGCTTGGCGAGGCGCTGTTCGCCGCAGGCTCGTACAACACGGTCTGGCTGGCGGCTACGGGCGTTGCCGCCACCGCCGTCGTGCTCTCTCTGTTCGTGCCGGAGTCCGCTCCGGGGGTCATGGCCGGTCGCGCAGGCGTCGCGCGCGAGCCGCGCGGTCCACTCATTCACCCCGCCGGGATCTTTCCCGGCGTCGTGATCCTGTTCGGGCTGTGGGGTATGGCGGGCTTTCTCACCTACCTGCCGCTCTACACCCCGAGCGTGGGAATGGACGGCGCGGGACTTCCTCTGACCGCGTACGCGCTCATCGTCGTCGGGCTACGGATCGTGGGTGCGACCTGGCCCGACCGGTTCGGGGCGGCACGCCTGTCCGGTCTTGCGCTCGCGATCTCGGCTATCGGGCTTGCGGTCATCGGCCTGGTCGCCACGCCCGCAGGCCTGCTGGCCGGCACGGTCATCTTCGCGACTGGCGTCGCGTTCATCATGCCGGCGCTCCTTGCCCTGGCAGTCTCCCGCGTCCCGCCGACGGAGCGAGGCAGCGTCGTGGGTACGGCGACGGTCTTTCTCGACGTCGTCTTCGGGACTGCCCCGGTCGTCCTCGGATTCGTGGCCGACGCAACCAGCTACGGCGCGACGTTCCTCGTCTCGGCCGCCCTGGCAGTCGTGGCGGCGGTGCTCCTCCTAACGAGGCGCGAGAGCCTCGAGCGCCCGCTGCCCGCGGCAACCGGTTAGGCTCAGCCGCGATGCCGATCGATCGTGTCTTCGTCGCCGGCGCCGGGCTGATGGGCCATGGCATCGCCCAGGTCCACGCCGCGATCGGCAAACAGGTCGTCCTCTACGAGCCAGAGCTTTCCCGAGCCGTCGCCGGCCGCGAGAGGATCGCCGACAACCTGGAGCAGGTCGTCGCGAAACGCCGGCTCGCGGCCGAGGAGCGGGACACGATCCTCGACCGGATCTCGGCAACCGATGATCCGCGCCGGGTCGCCGACGCCGGGCTCGTCGTCGAGGCGATCTACGAGGACCTCGACGTCAAGCGCGGGCTCTGGCGCGAAATCGATGGGCTGGCTCCCGTTGACGCGATCTTCGCCTCCAACACGAGCTCGATCGCGATCGACGATCTGGCCGCGGCCGTCGGCCCTGAGCGGCGGCCCGCCTTCGTCGGCATGCACTTCTTCAGCCCGGTCCCGGTTATGCGCCTGATCGAGCTCGTCCGCGGGACCGCCACATCGGACGAGACGGCAGCGACGATCCGGTCCCTGGCGGCCGACCTCGGCAAGCACGTCATAGTGTCGGCCGACAGGCCCGGCTTCATCGTCAACCGGATGCTCATGCCGTTCCTCGCTGAGGCGATGCGAGCGTTCGAGGAGGGCGTCGGAAGTGCCGAGGACATCGACGCCGGCGCAAAGATCGGCCTGAATCACCCGATGGGCCCGCTCGCGCTCGCCGATTTCATCGGGCTCGACGTGTGCAAGGGGATCATGGTCGTGCTCCACGAGGGCCTCGGCGACGAGCACTTCCGCCCCCCGCAGGTCCTCGTCGATCTCGTCGAGGCCGGCCACCTCGGCCAGAAGACCGGTCGCGGGTTCCACCGCTACGACGCGAAGGGCGACTGAGCGTCCGCCGCGACAGCCGCGTCAGCCGCCGGTCTGAACCGGCCCCATGACACCGGCAACCGCCCGATCGACACTCTCGATGTCGAACGGCTTTGCCAACAGCGTCACCCCATGCGTGACTGCGAATTCGCTCAGCTCGACGTTCAGCACGTCGCCGCTCATGAACACGAAGCGGCTCGCCAGCGACGGCTTGATCTCGGCGACCGCCGCGTGGAAGGCGATCCCGGTCATGCCTGCCATACGGTGGTCGCACAGGATCGCGTCGGGCGGATTGTCACGCACGATCTTGAGGGCCGAGTCGCCGCTCGAGGCCAGGACCGGTTCATAGCCGCCGCGACTCAGGATCCTGCCGAGGAAATCGCGGATCGCCGGCTCGTCGTCGAGAACGAGGATTCGAGTTCGCCGCGCCGGCTCCTGTGCTGGCGCTGAGCTCTGCGCAGGCTCCGCGACTTGGGTCGTGGGGCGAGCAACGCCCAGAAGCCCATCGACGATTCGTCGCGTCCGGGCCGCTTCCTCGATGAGCATGCCTGCCTTCTGACGTAGCGGCTCGGGCAGGGTCGGGTCGGTCCGGATCAGGTGGCTGAACGCGGCGATCGCGGCGAGCGAGTTGTTGAGCTCGTGGACTGCGGATCGCCGTGACTCGTGATCGTCACTGGGCACGCGGGTATCCTACGCTCCACGTCTGGTCGAATCTGAGGCGGAGGGACTGTCCTGAGCTGGCCGCTGACCGAAGAGGAGCGACTGCTCCGCGACACGGCGCGCGAATTCGCGAGTCGCGAGGTCGCGCCCGGTGCGGCCGAACGGGACGAGAGCGAGCGCTTCGACCGATCGATCTTCGGCCGGATGGGCGAGCTCGGGCTGACTGGCGCACCTCTCCCGGAGTCGGTGGGTGGGGCGGGGTTCAGCTACGTCGGCTGGACGGTCGTCATGGAGGAGCTCGGGGCGGCCGACATGGCGTCGGCGGTGACGCTGTCGGTCCACATCCTCTCCCAATACCCGGTCGTCACCTGGGGGACCGACGAGCAGCATCGCCGCTGGCTCGGACCGATGATCGCGGGCGAGGCTCTCGGGGCGTTTGCGCTCACCGAGCCGCACGCGGGCTCCGATGCCGGCGCGATCCGGACGCGCGCCGAGCGCGACGGCGATTCGTACCGGCTGACCGGAACGAAGATCTGGATCTCGAACGCCCCAGAGGCCGATCGCTACCTCGTTTTTGCGTCTGTTGACCCGGCCGCCGGGCCCGGCGCGATTACGGCGTTCCTCGTGGAGAAGGGGATGCCCGGGTTCACGTTCGGGGCGCACGAGCGGAAGATGGGGATTCGATCGTGCCCTGCCGCGGAGCTCGTCTTCAACGGGGCGGTCGTGCCGGCGGCGAACCGGCTTGGCGAGGAGGGCGACGGATATCGCATCGCGCTTTCCGCCCTGGCCGAGGGGCGGATCTCGATCGCAGCGGCGTGCGTCGGGCTGGCCCGGTCGGCGCTGGAGCAGGCGGCGCGGTACCTCGGGGAGCGGCGGGCGTTCGGCGGGGCGCTCGCCGAGCAGCAGGGCCTCCGGTTCATGCTCGCCGAGATGGCCCGGGACGTCGAGGCGGCACGGGCGCTGACGCGCCAGGCAGCGGCGGCGAAGGACCGCGGCGAACCGATCGGCGAGGCCTCGTCGCTCGCGAAGTGGACTGCCTCCGACACCGCGATGCGCGTCGCAACCGACGCGGTCCAGCTGTTCGGCGGGGCCGGCTACTCGCGCGAGACCGGGATCGAACGCCTCATGCGCGACGCCAAGGGCGCCCAGATCTACGAGGGCACGAACCAGATCCACCGCCTCATCGTCGCCGACGAGCTCTTCAAGCGGCTCGCCCAGGGCTGAGCTCGGCTCGCGTCGCGCCGAAGCGCCCTCCCCGCCTTTCCTGCCGCAAGTCGCCGGCAGCGACCTTAGGCGCCAAATGTCACGCCGATCCGGGGCTCGCGGTGTCCGGACGCCGGTCGACGCGCTCGATTCACGCTCGGCGACCTTCGTCGGACGCGTCTCGGCGTCGTCGGATCGCGTCCAAGGTCGGCCACGCGGACTTCTGGCATGAAACTGAGGCCGGCGATGTCGCCAGCCGGCTTCGCGAGCCAGCGCCGCATCGAGCGGCCGTCGGCAGGGAACTTCGCCCGCAGCACGGTCGCGTGGTCGGCCAGGACGCGAGTGTTCGATCGGCCGGGAGCGACGACGACCCACACCCCGACCGCGACAGGATCCCAGCCGTGCTCCCCGGCGATCTGCCAGGCCACCCGTCGTCGGATATCCATCGTCGCCATCAAGTCGTTGATGTCGACAATCCTTGTCTTGAGCTCGATCACGAGCATGATCCGCGACGCGGCGTGCCAGGCGACGATGTCGATCACGCCGCGCTCGCCGTTTCGCGCAAACGAAACCTCGGGCAGCGCGAACCACTCTCCTGTTTCCCTGAGCCACTTGAACATGGCCTCGTGCATCAGGGCGTGGCCGCGATTGACCAGCCGGTCAAGGTCTGCGCCTCGCCAGCGGATGAGCCCCTCGAAGCCGGCATTGAGGACGCGGGCCATGCGCCGCACATGGCCGAACGACACGTCGTCAAGCCGACCCGCTTCGATCCGCATCACGACGCCGCGCGGGATCCCGGCGGCCGCCGCTACGTCCACCTGCCGCAGTCGGCGCCGAAGACGAAGCGCCCTCAGCGCCGACCCAATCCGCTGGTCCTCCATCGCGGCACACTGGACCGTCGGCCTTATCTGGGGCTTACCGGGTGTAGATTTCATGCATGACCGACCAGTTCAACGGCCGCAACGGCCACGTCTATGTCGTCAGCGCCGCGCGGACGCCGATCGGGAAGTTCGGTGGGGCGCTCGCAGGCACGCCGGCAGTTGAGCTCGGCGGCGTCGCGATCCGAGCCGCGGTCAAGAGGGCCGGGCTGCCCGACGGGACGCCGATCGACGAGGTCCTGATGGGCCAGGTCCTCCAGGCCGGCGTCGGCCAGGCCCCGGCTCGCCAGGCCGCGTTGCGGGCCGGTCTCCCGACGAGCACCAGCGCGACCACGATCAATCGCGTTTGCGGCTCCGGGCTCAAGGCGATCATGCTCGCCGCGGCGGAGATCCGGGCGGGCGATGCGGACGTCGCGGTCGCCGGTGGAATGGAATCGATGAACCAGGCTCCGTTCCTCCTCCGCGACGCCCGCTTCGGCTATCGATTGGGCAGCGGCGAGCTCGTCGACTCGACCGTTGCCGACGGCCTGTGGTGCACCGTCGAGGACTGCCACATGGGCACCCACGCCGAGCGAGTCGCGATCGGCAACCACGTCAGCCGCGAGGACCAGGACGCGTTCGCGCTCGAGTCGCATCAACGGGCCATCGCCGCGATCGACGCCGGCCGCTTCGACGACGAGCTGGTTCCCGTGACGGTCCGCGACGCGAAAGGCCGCGAGACGGAGGTATCGGTCGACGAGAACCCGCGCCGCGACTCGACAGCCGAGGCGCTCGCCGGCCTCAAGCCTGCCTTCGCCCTGCCCGACGGCCCGGACCGCGGCGAAGCGACCGTCGGCACCGTCACCGCGGGCAACGCCCCCGGCATCACCGACGGAGCAGCCGCGACGATCGTCGCCAGCGAACGCGCCGTCGAGCGCCTCGGCCTCAAGCCCCTCGCCCGGATCGTCGGCTATGCCCAGGCGGAGGTCGAGCCGAAGTGGCTGTTCCTCGCCCCGATCCAGGGCGTCCGCCGCCTGCTCGACCGGATCGAGCTGCCAATCGAGGCCTTCGACCTCGTCGAGATCAACGAGGCGTTCGCCGCCCAGGTCCTCGCCGACGGCCGCGAGCTAGGTTTCGACTGGGACAAGGTCAACGTCAACGGCGGGGCAATCGCGCTCGGTCATCCGATCGGGGCGAGCGGCGCTCGGGTCGTCGCGACGCTGCTGCACGAGCTCAACCGGCGGCAAGGCCGCTACGGCCTCGCGACGCTGTGCCTTGGCGGCGGCGGCTCCGTCGCGGCCGCGTTCGAGCGGGTCTGATCGGACCCGAGAGCCACGGACGATGAAGGTCGCGGTGTTCGGCGCCGGCGCGGTCGGTTCGTATCTCGGCAGCCGCCTCGCGGCCGCCCGAGCGGATGTCCACCTGATCGCCCGTGGCGCGCACCTTGAAGCACTTCGGGAGCGCGGCCTCACGCTGATCACCCCGGACGGCGTGACCACGAGCCCCGTTTGGGCGACGGACGACCCGAGCTCGATCGGTCCGGTCGACCTGGTCCTCTTCTGCGTCAAGTCCTACGACACGGAAGCCGTCGCGCGGAGTCTGGCGCCGCTCGTCGGCCCGACCACCGCCGTGCTCTCGATCCAGAACGGGATCGACAACGAGCCGAAGATCGCGGCCGTGATCGGCCCGGGCCACGTCCTCGGGGCGGCAGTCTATGTTCTCGCCTCCGTTGAGTCGCCGGGGGTCGTCCGGAGCGGCCCGGCGCGCCTATTCGTCGGCGAGCTCGAGCCCGGGCGGCCGAGCAAGCGGGTCATCGAGATCGTCGAGCTGGCCCAAACCGGCGGCCTCCAGGCGACCGCAGTCGCCGACGTCCGGATCGCCAAATGGGAGAAGTACACCGTCCTCGTCGCGTTCTCGGCCGTCAGCGCCGCGACGCAGCTTCCAATGGGCGACATCCGCCGGGCATCCGCCACGGTCGCGATGCTCCGCGGGGTCATGACAGAGGCCTGGACGGTCGGTCGAAAGCTCGGCATCCCGCTTGGCGAAGACCTCGTTGATCGGCAGATCGAGCTCCTGCTCTCGCAGAGCAACTCTGCCGGCGCGTCGCTCCGCCACGATCTCATGACCGGCCACCGGATGGAGCTCGAGGCGCTCCAGGGGACACTGAGCAGGCTCGGCGACGAAACCGGCGTTCCCACGCCGTGGACCGATGCCGCCTATGCCATCCTTCAGCCGTGGGCGATCCGGAACGAGCGCCTGGTCGCCGACCGAACCACGATCACGGCCTGAGAGCGGTCCCGACCTTCCGGGTACACTCGTGGCGATGACCGAGACCGCCATAGAGACGCCGACATTCCGCCTCTTCATCGCCGGGGAGTGGTGCGAATCGACCGGTCGCCAGACGTTCGAGAGCCGCAACCCCGCTGACACCCGCGACGTGATCGGAAGGTTCCAGCAGGCCACCGCGGCCGACGTTGCGATGGCCACCCGCGCGGCCGAAACCGCGTTCCCGCTGTGGAACCGGATGCCCGCCCCGAAGCGCGGCGAGATCCTCTACCGCTTCGCCGAGCTCATGGCGCAGCGCAAGGAGCGACTCTCGCAGGCGATGAGCCGCGAGATGGGCAAGGTCATCGCCGAGGCCCGTGGCGACGTCCAGGAGGGGATCGACATCGCCTACCTGATGGCCGGCGAGGGCCGGCGGATGTTCGGCGACACGGTACCCTCGGAGCTCCCGGACAAGTGGGCGATGAGCATCCGCCAGCCGATCGGCGTGGCCGGGATCATCACGCCCTGGAACTTCCCGATCGCGATCCCGTGCTGGAAGATGATGCCCGCGCTCGTCACCGGCAACACCGTCGTCTTCAAGCCCTCGAGCGACACGCCGCATTGCGCGACGCTCGTCGTCGAGCTGATGGCCGAGGCGGGCTTCCCGGCCGGGACGGTCAACATGGTGACCGGCAGGGGAGCGGAGGTCGGCGATGCGATCGTCGACTCGCCGGACGTGCCCGTGATGTCGTTCACCGGATCGTCCGCCACCGGCAAGCGCATCGCGGAACGGGCGGCCAAGCGCCTGAAGCGCGTCAGCCTGGAGCTCGGCGGCAAGAACGGGATCGTCGTTATGGCCGACGCCGACCTCGACCTCGCGACCGACGGGATCCTCTGGTCGGCCTTCGGGACGACGGGCCAGCGCTGCACGGCCGCGAGCCGCGTCGTCGTGGAGCGGCCGGTCGTCGAGCACCTCCTCAGCCGACTCGAATCCCGGGCACGCTCGCTCCGTCTCGGACCGGGCGCCGACCCGGCCACGGACGTCGGGCCGCTGATCAACGCCGAGGCCGTCGACAAGGTCGCGTCCTATGTCGACATCGGAGGCCGCGAGGGCACGCTCGTGACCGGTGGTCATCGGGTAACCGACGGTGACCTGCAGCACGGCCATTTCTTCGCCCCGACCGTGTTCGCCGGCGTGAAGCCGATGGACCGAATCGCCCAGGAGGAGATCTTCGGGCCGGTCCTGTCGGTCATCCCGGTGGATTCGTACGACGCCGCCGTCACCGCGATCAACCAGACGCGCTACGGGCTGTCGTCGTCGATCTTCACCCGTGACGCGAACACCGCCTTCCGGGCGATGCGCGACTTCGAGACCGGCATCGTGTACGTCAACGCGGGGACCACAGGCGCCGAGACGCACCTCCCCTTCGGCGGCTGGAAGGAGACCGGCAACGGCCACCGCGAGGCCGGCCACGCGGCCCTCGACACCTACACCGAGTGGAAGTCGATCTACGTCGACTTCAGTGGCCGCCTCCAGCGCGCACAGATCGACAACCAGTAGAAGGCGCGAGCTGAACGCGGTGGGCGGACTGGAGATCCGGCCGGCCGCGCTCGAGGATCTCGACGACCTGCTCGAGATCTACCTCTCGAGCGCCAGCGACCACGTCGGACTCGATCCGGAACACTACCGGGTGCCCGACCGCGCCGAAGCGGCCGAGCGACTGCGAGAGATCGTCGAGGACGCCGGTCGGTCATCGGGCTATCTCGCCGCCGTGATCGACGGTCGCGTCGTCGGGTCGACCTCGATCGCCCTCCTGCCGCCGCCATCGGCCGGCTCGATGTTGGCACCGCTGGCTACCGCTGAGATCGGCATCGCGGTCCTCGATCGCGAGCGGGATCACGGCGTCGGGACTGCGCTGATGGCGGCCGCCGAGGCCTGGGCCGCGGAGCGAGGAATCCGCGTCGTCGTCCTCGACATGTCCGTCCGCAACGTCGCCGCCCAGAGGTTCTACGAGCGGCTCGGCTACGTGGTCCAGGGGCTCTACCTGCGAAAGGCGATCGGCTGAACTCAATGCCGGATTTCGACGACGTGCGGCGGATCTCCATGGCGCTCCCGGAAGCCGAGGAGATCCTCACGTGGGAAACCGACGTGACGTTCCGGGTCCGCAGCAAGATCTTCGTGATCGGTGGTGACGGCGCCGATCACGTGTCGATCAAGGCGACCCCGATGGCCCAGGCCGATCTCGTCGATCGCGACCCGAAGACGTTTGCGCCCGCCGCCTATGTCGGTCGGTTCGGCTGGATCACCGTCGACCTTGGCCGGATCGACGATTCCGAGCTAGGTCGACTGATTCGACAGGCGTGGCGCCTCACCGCCCCGAAACGACTCGTCGCGACCCTCGAGGAAGACTGAGGTCGAGCGCGTCACGGTCAGCCGCCACAGGTCGCGGCGGTCTTGTCGAGCGTCTTCGCGAACTCGTCGCTCGCCTTGTTGATCGCGTCCGACGCCGCGTTCAACGCGTCGACGGCCTTGTTGGAAGCCTTGATCTGCCTGTTGCTGGCCGCCACCTGGGCGTTCGACCTGCTCAGCCACGAGTTGGCGGCCGAGTAGCTGCCGGCGGCGGCGCTCGCATAGGACTTGGCGAGGTAGGAAATCGCGAGATCAAGCGCCTTGGTGCTCGCGTCGTTCGCTTTGGCCCACGTTGAGCCGCTCGAGGTCCGATCGAAATTCTCGCGTTCGAGCGCGAGGATTCGCCGGATCTCGGCCAGGTTGACGGTTTGCGCCGTGATGCAGGCGTCCTTCCGCTTGATCTGATTCCCAAGGTTCGTGATTCGAGCCTTGTCGCTCTTGATCGCGGCCGCTTCGTCGGTCACGGCGGCCTTGGCGAGCGTGACCTTGCTGTCGGTGTCGGCCAGCGTCTTCTTGGTTGCGTCGAGGTCGGTGCTGGTCGAGGTCAGCGCCTGGCGCGTCCGTTCCAGGTCGGCGTTCGTCGTGTACGCCCAGGCGGCCGCTCCACCGAATGCGAGCAGCAGGACGATGACGGCGATGGCAATGACGCGGATGTCGACGCCGGAGCGCTTGGCGGTGGCGTTCATCAGTTCACCGCCTCGCACGTCGACTCTGTCTTCTTGAGCTGTCGTTCAAGTTTGTTGATGGCGACCTCGATCGTGGCGGCGGAGCGGTCGATCAAGTCGAACTCGACGGCCTGTTGCTTTGCCTGGACCGCGAGGACGGCCACCGCAGCTTTGCCCTTCGCTGCCCAGGCCCGGGCCGACGACAGGTTCCGGTCGAAGGCCTTCTTGTAGGCCTGGTAGTAGGCCGCGAGCGCGTCGCTGACCGCCTTGTTGCGCTTTTCTTCGGCTTTGGCCCAGGTGGAGCCCTCGGTCGTGCGGTTGAAGTTGTCCGTCTGGAGGTCGGAGATCACGCCGAGCTCCTTGAGGGCCGATTCCTGGAGGATCACGCACTCGGCCTGGCTCGCGACCTGGGCGGCCAGGTCGACGACCTCGGCGTCGAGTTTGGATCGATCCGCCTTGGCGGTCGCCAGCGTCGCCGTCGTGGCGTCGAGCGTCCCGGTCGTGTCCGTCAACGTCGTTTTCGTGGTCCCGAGATCGCCCTCGGTTGCGGCGAGGGTGGCGCGGGCGGCGGTGAGGTCCAGGTTGAGCGAGTAGCCCAGCGCCCCGGCGCCGCCGACCGCGAGAATCGCGAGAACCGCGACGAGCGCCGACAGGCGGCCACCGACGCGACGCCGCCCGCGCGGTTCCTCGGGAACGAAGGCGTGAACGGGTGGCGGCTCGACGACGTCCGTATGGACGGCCGAATCGGTCTCGACTGGCGTGGCGTACGCCTGCGTGGCGTCGGCCGCCGCCCCGGGGTCGGCGGCAGGCGAGGCAGGCGGTCCGTCGCCCGTGGTCGGTAGGGTGGCTGGTGGCGGCTCGATGTCTGGACCTGGATCTGGCCCCTCTCGGTCGGGGCCGAGTTGATCCATCTGTCCCCTCCAGCTTCCCGCAGCGCCGGCGGCGGTTGCCCGTGACGGCGGCGCTGGCCGTGATGCTACGCGCCCCCGTCTCAGAATCTCGCGTCGCTGCTGACGAATGAGTGACATTCCAGCGGACAACTCGTTGCAGCGAATGACCAGCTTCACGCCGCTCGGCTACCCTAGCCGTCCCCGTCCTCGCCGCCCGTCACGCCCTTGGAGAGACTCGCCCGATGACCACGCCAGACCAGCCCTCGGACCCGGCCGACCGACGGATCGGCGTGCCCTGGACGGTCCGCGTCGCCGGCTGGAGTGCTCACCACCGCTGGCCGGTGTTCGGCCTCTGGTTCGTCATCACGATCGGCATCTTCGTGGCCAGCCTGTTGGCCGGCGGCACGAACTCGGCGGAAGCGGTTTCGAACGACGAGCGGTCCAAGTACGAGGCCGGCGAGGCGTACGTCGTCTACAACGCGGCCAACACCCAGAGCGTCGAAGAGGCGTCCGCGCAGTTCCTCCTCGTCGTCTCGAACCCCACCGGCACCGTCGACGATCCGGGATTCGCCGCCGCGATTTCCGACATGGAGGCCCGGATGAATGCCCTGCAGTCGAAGGTACGAGGCACAACCGGACCGGTCTTCGAGCAGCTCGTCGATCCGCTCACCGCGCCGCCGACGGCTGGATTGGTGTCGCCGGACCGCACGACCGTCAGGCTGGTCGCGCGCGTCCCGGGGGACGGCGAGATCCTCGTCGCGCGCCTAGAACCCGCGCCGGCGTTCGTTGCGGAGATCAAGGCAGCCTATCCCGGCTATCGGATCCACGCCCTCAACAACACGCTCACGAACGACGAGATCAGCGAGCTCATCAACGGCGGCCTCGACGCGTCGCTGCGGCTGACCATTCCGCTGACGTTCGTCATCTTGCTGGTCGCGTTCGGAGCGGTCGTGGCGGCGATCATCCCGCTTCTTCTCGCGGTCACGGCACTGCTTGCCGCGTTCGGGATTCTCGGGCTCTACAGCCAGCTCGTTTCGCCCGTCAGCCCGTATGCGAGCCAGCTCGTGGTCCTCATCGGGCTCGCAGTGGCCGTCGACTACTCCTTGTTCATGGTCACGCGGTTCCGAACGGAGCGGCGGCACGGTCGCGACAAGCTAGCCGCGATCCATGTGGCGAGCAACACGGCCGGTCGGGCGGTCTTCTTCTCTGGTCTCGCCGTGATGATCTCGATCGGCGGCCTGTTCCTGCTCGACGATCCACTATTCAGGTCGATGGCCGTCGGCACGATCTCCGTGGTCCTCGTCGCCGTCATCGGGTCGCTGACATTCCTTCCGGCGACACTGGCGATTCTCGGTGACGGGGTGAATCGGCTGGGTATCCCCGTTGTGAGCAGGAGCCGCGAAGAGGGCAGCGGCTTCTGGGCAGTGGTGGTCCGGAGGGTCATGCGCCGGCCGATCATCGCCGCGGCCGTCACCGCTGTCCTCCTGCTCGCACTCGCCTCACCCGTGCTTCGGCTCCACATGGGCCAGGCCGATTTCACCTCATTCCCCGACACGCTCGATGGGGTCCAGGCGGTCAATCTGCTGAACGAGAAATGGCCGGGGGGATCGACGCTCGAGCTCGACGTCGTGGTCACCCGCGCCGACGAAGCACCGACGAGGGCCGCCATCGAGCAGCTGTCGACGGCGATCCTCGCGATCGACGGAATCAGCGAACCGGCGCAGACCTTCATGTCCTCCGACGGCCATGTCGCGCTCGTGTCCTACGTTATGGCCGGCGGTGGCAACGACACCCGCAACCAGGACATCGTCCGCCAGGTCCGATCGACGATCGTGCCGGCGACGTTCAGCGGTTTGCCCGACGTCCGCGTCTACGTGACCGGGGAAGCCGCCTACACGCTGGATATCGTAAACTTCTACGCCCGCGGCATGCCGTTGATCATGGCCTTTGTTCTCACGCTTTCGTTCCTCCTGCTCCTCGTCGCCTTCCGCTCGATCGTCATCCCGATCAAGGCGATCATCTTGAATCTCCTATCGACCGGGGCGGCATACGGCGTCCTCGTCTGGGTCTTCCAGGACGGCAACGGCGCCGACCTCCTCGGGTTCAAGCCCGGCCCGATCGAGGGCTTCATCCCGGTCTTCATCTTTACGATCTTGTTCGGGCTGTCGATGGACTACCACGTGTTCATCCTCACGAGGATCAAGGAGGCGCGGGACCGTGGGCTCTCGTCAAACGAGGCGGTGGCCCGTGGGATCGCGATCACCTCGGGGACGGTCACGAGCGCGGCGGCGATCATGGTCGTCGTCTTCGGAGTCTTCGTGACGCTCGAGCTGACGATCATCAAGCAACTTGGACTCGGGCTGGCGGTCGCCGTCTTCCTCGATGCCACGGTCGTCCGGAGCGTCCTGCTGCCCGCCTCTATGCGCCTGCTGGGCGACTGGAACTGGTGGCTGCCGCGCTGGCTCGGCTGGCTGCCCCACGTCACGATCGAGGGCGAATCCGACGAGCCCGAAGCGGCGGCAGCGGGCGTGAGCGCGTGATCAACGCTACCCGAGGACTACTCGAACGGGTGACTCTTGGCCCATTCCTGGCGTTCACCTGGCGGAACACACTTGCATCGGCACGTAAGATCACGTTCCGGCGCGCGGCCGTGGAGGGAGAGAGTGGATAACATCGACCCGGCCGACGAGAAGGTCTTCTCGCCTGCCGCCCTCAAGATCATCCGGCGCCACAAGCCGGATCCTGAGGATGGCCGATTCTGTCGAGCTTGCGGACGGCCCGTAGGCGCTTGCGACGTGCTTGCCCTGGCGCGCGCAGTCGCTGGCGGCCATCGCGTCGCCCAGACAGTTGCCAAACCTGCCGCAGCGCCCAGTCGCGGCGGCGGATCGGCCTATCCCGGCCAGGCTCCCGCGCCCGTGACAGGTTCCGCTCGACAGAACCTTCCGAGGCACCCGGGCCGCAGACGAACTGATCGGGCGCCGATCGAGGCCTGAAGCCGTCGTTGCTCCGAAGGCGTAGGGACGCCCCCGTTCGCTGTCCGTCTCGATGTCACGACTGAGCGGACGCGCGGAGCCTGGGCGGTGGGAGTGTGACGGCGGCCGATTAGCTGCGGCTCTCCTCGGGCGGTGATGATTGCGTGACGGCGAAGAGTTCACCGCAGTGGTTGCAGCGCGACTTGCGATCCGCCGATACTTTCTTCCCGCACCATGGACAGATCCGCACCTCGGGATCCCATCCCTGGATAGGCACCAGCTGCGGCTCGTTGTGGGAAGCCGAAGGCGTGAACGTTCCGAGTCGAGGGCGCGCTGCCAACAGGACGATCAGGCTGACTGTCCCTGGGACCGCGGCCTGGCGGACGGCATTGTCTTGACCAGGGCCCTCGACGGGAATGAGCGGTACAGCGACGAGGAGCATCAGGATCGTGCCGCTCAGCGCGCGGTCCCAGGCAGGTCGTTCGCCGCGCGCGAGACCGCGCACCGCCCAGAGCAATAACACGCCCGAGTAGGCGATCGTGATCCCGACGAGGAGCAGCGCTGCGTATCGGAAATCGTAGGGGTAGCCCCGTCTCGTGGCCGTCTCGACAACACCTTGGATGTGGCCGAGGCCCCCGATCGTGTTCCCCAGTCCGATCCACAGGGCCACGGCGACGGCGGCCGTGACGACGCCGTCGGGCGTTATCGCGGGATGGTGCGGCGTCATGGGGCGGAACGCGCTCCCCCGGCGGGTAGTCGTAGCCACATGCATAGCAGTGGTCGTTGAAAGCCGGGACCGGCGACCCGCAATTCGGACAGGTCTCGTCGACCATCATCCTCTCCAGGCGACGGCTGAGAGCGACGGCCGCCCCACTTGCTTCGGTAGTATCGCGCGACGGCGCAAGCACCAGACGCTGGCCGACGGCCATGTCAGGAGGCGTTGGCTCAGCTCGCTGCGGCATGTCACGATCGAGGGCGGATCCGACGAGCCGGAGCCCTCGCCGACCCTTGCCTGAGCCGTCGCTCGCCACGATCTGAGGTATCCTCTCGCCTCGCTGGGCCGGTAGCTCAATGGCAGAGCAACTGACTCTTAATCAGTTGGTTGGGAGTTCGAGTCTCCCCCGGCTCACCAGCACCACCTGTCACGGCGCCGATAGGGTGGCCGGCGTCGCAGCTGCCGCGGAGGGACGCCCGCGGGGCCGATGATCTCCGTTATGGACGACACGATGCGACTGAGCTGCCCGAAATGTCGGGCGATCGACTAGGCGCGCGACGGCTTCACGATGGCCGTCGACATCAACGGCGACATTCACCGCCTTCGGGTCAATCGCGCCGATCCGACGATTGCCGCCGCACATTGGGAGTGCGAGCGCTGCGGATTCAAGCCGATCCCGGACAGCGACCTGGCGAATCACCTGCTCGAAGTCCAACAGGTCGCGCACGTTCGTTAGCGCACCGAACATGAGAAACGGCCCTCGGATTGCTCCGAGGGCCGTTGACTTGTCGACGAGAGGTTCGCCGAGTTGCTCAGTTGGAGGGGAGTGCGATCCAGTCGATCGTGGTCCCCGCGGGTGCGTTCTTGGCGTTGCCGCCGTTGTCGTTAAGGATGAGGGTGAAGCCGCTCGCGGTCCTCGACGTGACGTACAGGTAGCCCCAACCGGCGTTGCCGCCGAAGTCCGTGTCGCTGGTGATCATCCAGGCGACTCGGTAGTTCGCGCTCGGCATGTTGCTCGAGAACGTCACGACGGTCTCGCCCGTCGGGGTCCCCGCGGACCTCAGGGTGACGCTGCCCGCTCGGTAGCTCGTGAAGCCGTCGGCTCCGACAGGACCCTGAGGACCGGCAGGACCGGCCGGACCGGCAGGACCCGTTGCCCCGTCGACTCCATCGGCCCCATCAGCCCCATCGGCTCCGTCGGCGCCGGCAGGGCCGGTGGCCCCATCGGCACCCGCAGGACCGGCAGGTCCAGCAGGACCCGCGGGACCGGCAGGGCCGGTGGCTCCATCGATCCCGTCAGCGCCTGCGGGACCGTTGATTCCGTCCGGGCCCATAGGACCGGCAGGACCCGCGGGACCGGTGGCCCCATCGGCTCCGTCGGCTCCATCGGCTCCATCGACGCCATCGGCGCCATCGGCGCCATCAGCTCCATCGGCTCCGGCAGGACCGGTGGCCCCATCGATGCCGTCAGCGCCTGCGGGACCGTTGATTCCATCCGGCCCCATGGGACCGGCAGGACCGGTAGCTCCGTCGGCTCCATCGGCTCCGTCTGCACCGGCAGGACCGGTAGCGCCATCGGCGCCATCGGCGCCATCAGCTCCATCGGCGCCGGCAGGACCCGTAGCGCCATCAGCGCCATCGGCTCCATCGGCACTGGCGGGACCGACCGCCCCGGCAGGACCGACCGCCCCGGCAGGACCAACAGCCCCGGCAGGACCGACTGCCCCGGCAGGACCAACTGCACCGACAGCCCCGGCAGGACCACCTGGCCCGATTGCGCCGGCAGGACCGGCGGCGCCGGTAGCGCCCGCAGCACCGGCAGGACCGGCAGGACCGGCAGGACCCGCTGGACCCGCTG
>Ga0210378_10000358_pt1 | contig 22948 bp, 19 predicted proteins | sample PLM1_60_b1redo_FD_155465 | JGI IMG/M metagenome (GOLD analysis project Ga0210378, IMG submission 155465) | Groundwater sediment microbial communities from an aquifer in East River, Colorado, USA - PLM1_60_b1 redo | ecosystem: Environmental > Terrestrial > Soil > Riparian zone | place: USA: East...
TGGCTACCGCACCTTCCCCGACTTCCCCACCGTCAACTGGACCGAGGACCAACTGGCCAAAGGCATCTTCTACATCCAACGCGAGCTCAACGACACCTTCCTCACCGTCTGGACCTGAGTTGGAACCGCCCTTCGCGGGCGATGCACAGGCGCCAGGAAATCAGCGCGCAGGTATTCGATCACCTTGAAGAGGAACTCAGATTATGACCTTCGCCAACACCCCACGAATAGGCCACGTGATCGGTGGCGAGATGACGGCCCCAGAGGGGGTTCGTGACGTAGTTGATCCAGGTCGCCTCGACGACGTCGTCGCTCAAGTCGCTGTCGGCACGGCGGACGACGTGGACCGTGCGGTCAAGCAGGCGCACGCCGCGTTCGCCGTCTGGCGGCGCGTTCCTCCGGGGGAGCGAGCGCAGAAGTTGCTCGCCGCCGCCGACATCCTGTCCGGCAGCGCCGAGGAACTCGCCCCGCTGCTCGTCCGGGAGCATGGCGGCGTCATGTGGGAGGCGCAGACCGATTTCGCGCTCGGAACCGGCGTCCTGCAGCACACGGCGAGTCTCATCGAGGACTTCAGTCGCCCGGTTCAGTTCGACGATGAGCAAAGCTTGATCATTGTGGAGCGGGTGCCGCGCGGTGTCGCCGCGGCGATCGTCCCGTGGAACATGCCGATCGTCCTGGCGATGATGAAGTTGGCTCCGGCGTTGGCCACGGGCAATACGATGGTGCTCAAGCCGTCGCCGTTCGCTCCGGCCGCGCTGACCATTGCTCTGCAGCGGATGTCCGAGGCCTTCCCGCCTGGAGTGATCAATGTCGTCCACGGGGACGCCGAGGTGGGCGAGGCGCTCACCACTCACCCGCTCGTCCGCAAGATTGGATTCACCGGCGGCACGGAGACGGCGCGTCATGTGATGTCCGCTGCGGCCGGGACCATCAAGAACATCACGTTGGAGCTCGGTGGCAACGATCCGGCAATCGTGCTCGACGACGTCGACATCGAGTCCGCGCTGGATCGGAAGCTCCAGGGAATCGTCACCCGTACCGGACAGATCTGCTTTGCTGTGAAGCGGATCTACGTTCCCCGCAATATGTACGACGAATTCGTCGACGCTCTGGCTGACCGACTCTCCGACATTGCTGTAGGGCACGGACTCGACCCCCGATCGGGTTTCGGGCCCTTGAACAACAAGAAGCAGTACGACAGCGTCAGCAATCTGATCGAACGGACCAAGAACTCTTCCGCCAAAGTTCTCGAACTCGGCAGGAAGCTTGATCCAGATAGTTGGGATAATGGTTACTACCTGCTGCCACACGTCGTTCGGGATGTGGAGCATGAGGCACCTGTGTCCCGCTACGAGCAGTTCGGTCCGATCATTCCGGTGATCGCGTACGACGACGAAGACCAGGCAGTGCGGTGGGCCAACGACAGCGAGTACGGTCTCGGCTCGTCGGTGTGGACAAATGACTATGATCGCGGACTGGCCATCGCCCGGCAGATCGAGGCGGGCAGCACCTTCATCAATACCCACTCATTCGAGTCGCTTGATCTGCGTATGCCCTTCGGCGGAGTAAAAGAAAGCGGCATCGGCCGCGAGTTCGGCGAGGCTGGCATGCGTGAGTATGCCGAAGAGCACGCGATCCGCATCCTGAAGTAGCCGAATGCCCGGCGCGGGGACGACACAACGGAGGAGGACAGAACGATATGGACGGGTACCAGAGGCTCGATCGGCTCGAGCGTGCGCTGATCGCCGGCCGCATCGACCGCAGGACCTTCATCGTCGGGGCCATGGCCACCGGGCTCCTGGCCAGCGGCGCGGTCCAGGCGCTCGCGGACGAGCTGGACGACATTCGCGAGGTCCAGGCCCGGCACGTCGCGTCGCTCAAGCGGTCCTACGACTACGTCGTGATCGGCGCGGGCAGCGCGGGCTGCGCGCTGGTGGGCACGCTGGCCAAGAAATCCTCCGCTCGCATTCTCCTGATCGAGGCGGGCGGCTGGGACACGGACCCCGCCGTCGAAGACCCGCGCTTGTGGTTCACCAACCTCGGCACCGAGCGGGCCTGGAACGACGTGGCGCTTCCCCACGCCGCCGTCAACGACCGTGCAATTCCGGAGTACACCGGCCGTGTTGTCGGCGGCGGCAGCAGCATCAACGCCACCATCTGGTCCCGCCCGTTCAAGGCCGACCTCGACCACTGGGCGGCGGAGAGCGGCGATCCCCGGTGGAGCTACCGGCACGGGCGCGAGCTGCTCAAGAGTGTCGAGGACTGGCAGGGCACCCCCAACGCCACCTTCCGCGGCACGGGCGGCCCAGTGTGGGTCCAGCCGGCGGCCGATCCGCTGCCGCTGGCGACCGCCGCACTCGAGGGTTGCCGCGAGGTCGGCCTGCCCGTGGTCGATGACCTGAACACCGAGCGCGAGCTGACCGGCAACGGCTTCGGCTACATGAACCAGATCATCAAGGACGGCCGACGCCGCAGCATGGCGCGCGCCTTCCTCTACCCCGTCCTCACCTGGGAGAACGTCACGCTCCTGGTCAACACCCAGGTCAATCGCGTGGTCCTGAAGGGCGACCGCGCCGTGGGCGTGGAGTGCGTTCGGGACGGCCAGACCCTCTTGTTTGGCGCCCACCGCGAGGTCATCCTCTCGACGGGCGGTTTCAACACGCCCAAGCTCCTCATGCTGAGCGGTATCGGCCACGAGGCGGAGCTGCGCGCGGTCAATATCCCGGTGCGCGTGCACGCGCCCGAGGTCGGCAAGAACGTGCAAGATCACATCCTGCACGGCGGCTGCCTGTTCGAGCCGCCCGAGCCCTTCGTGTACCGCAACAGCGCCGCCAATGTGTCGGGCTACCTCAAGACCGACGCCCGGCTCGAGCTGCCCGACGTAAGCCTCGTGCAGATCGAGCTGCCCTACGCGAGCGAGGTCATCGCCGCGCAGTACAGCCCGCCGCCCACCTCGTGGGCCCTCTGCGCCGGCCTGGTAGCGCCGAAGAGCCGCGGCACGGTGAGGCTCCGGTCGGCCAATCCGGCCGATCGGCCGATCGTGGACATGCAGTTCCTGAGCCATCCCGACGACGTGGCTGCACTGAAGCGGAGCATCGAGATCGCCCGCTCGGTTGCGGCGACGGCGGCTATGAGGCCCTTCGTGGTGCGCGAGGTCGCGCCCGGCCGGGCGCTCGAGGGCGAGGAGCTGGCGAACTTCGTCCGCAACGGGGCAACGACCTACTTCCACTCATCCGGGGCCTGCCGGATGGGCAAGGACGACGCGGCTGTGGTGGACTCCCAGCTGCGCGTCAACGGCGTGCGCAACCTCCGCATCGCCGACAGCACCATCATGCCGCGCATCGTGGCCGTGCCGACGATGCCGGCGTGCGTGCTCATCGGCCTGCGCCTGGCCGAGATGCTGACGCCTCATGCCGCCAGTCGAGCACGGGAGCAGCCCGTCGTGACACCCGAGGAGAGCGTTCGATGACGCCGATCACCGCAGCATCGCGCACGAGCACCATGCCCCGTTGAGCCCCGAAAGAGCTTGCAGCTGGCGCGGGAGCTCGGTGCCACCCACACCATCAACGGCATGACCGCCGGCATGGTCCTGGCGGCGGCCATCGCCGCTGTTGCTGCGATGCGCCACACTCCCGGTCGGCCGGATAGGCCGGCTTAACCTGGTCACCGATACTGGACCAACGCCTGGGGCGAAGTTCTCCGCGGGATAGTAGCTTCTTCGCATGGTTGCAACAGACTTGCGTGTGGCGATCATCGGCGCCGGCATCGGGGGATTGTCCCTCGTTCTAGCGCTCCGAGAGCGAGGCCTGACCGCCGAGGTGTACGAGCAGGCCCCAGAGCTGACCGAGATAGGCGCCGCAATCGCGCTGTCGGCTAATGCCACACGCGAATATGCCCGGCTCGGTCTGCTCGACGAGCTCACTGCGGCATCAACGATCCCCACCGAACTAATCTACCGACAATGGCGGGACGGCAGCCGGATCGCGGCCCATCCGGTCCACAACGACAACACTTATGTGAGCCGGTTTGGTGCGCCATACCTGGGCATCCACCGCGCCGATCTGCAGAAGAGCCTCAGTGGCGCATTTGGCGTGAAGAACGTCCACCTCGGATGCCGGCTCGTCAACATCATCGAGGACAACAATTCGGTCGTGGTTGAGTTCGCCAACGGCCGCGTCGAGCACGCCGACATCGTCGTCGGCGCCGACGGAGTTCGCTCCACAGTCCGGCGCTGGGTGACCGGCGCCGACGACGCTGTCTACTCCGGCACCAGCGCATTCCGCGGTATCGTCCCCACCGACAACCTTCCCTCGCTGCCCGACCCGCACGCCATCCAGTTCTGGATGGGACCCGATGCGCACCTCCTGCACTACGCGATCGGCGGCAACGGTGAGTTGGTCAACTTCTTCGCGGTGGTGGACACACCTCGGATCTGGATGCATGACAGCACAGTCGCTGACGTCCACGAAGATGTCCCGGTCGCCTCATTCCGGGGCTGGCACCCTGCTGTCACCGAAATGATCAGGGCGGCCGAAAGCCCTATCCGCTGGGGCCTGTTCACGGTACGCCCGTTGCTGCGCTGGTATCGCGGTCGGGTCGTTATTCTCGGCGACGCCGCGCACGGGATGCTTCCGCACCACGGTCAGGGCGCGAACACCTCCATCGAGGATGCGTTCGCGCTGGCGGCGTTCCTCACCGAATCCGGGAGGGGCGATTTGGAGACTGCGTTCTCCCGTTACCAGACCATGCGTCGTGCCCGCACTCGGAAAATCCAGCGCAGCTCATTGGTGACAAGCTCTCTGCTGCACCTACCTGACGGTCCTGCGGCCTTGGCGCGCAATCAGAAGGTAGCTAGAGTCCCGCAGGACTTCGGGTGGATCCACGAGTACGACGTCCAGCGGGCGCTGGCCGCGCTCACACCTCCCGTCGCGGCACGTCCGGGTGATTAGGCAGTTTTCAACTGGAGGCAACATTATGTCGCACGATGAAACACTTGCCGGTATCACAGAAGTACTTGGTGCGGTCGCTTCGATCAATCCCTCCGATGTAACGCCGGAGAAGACGTTGGCTGAGCTCGGACTCGACTCGATGACGACCCTCGAGGTCGTCGTCGCGGCCGAAGATCGCTTTGGTTTGCTCATCCCTGATGACGAGTCGGCCCGCTTCAGGACGGTAGGCGACCTCGTCCATTACATCGAACAGGCGGCTGTTCCCGTTCCGTAATTGGAGGGGGGTTGGTTCATCGGCTACCGCGGCCACCACGCCACCACCACGCCGGGCGTGCACCCGCCCCCCGCGTTCCCGCGTTCTGGTCGGCCATGGCCTTGGCTACTCGGAGCGGAGCGGCTTACCGGCCGGCGGCCAACCGCACGTCGCCCCGGACTTGGCGCCATCCGCCCCACCATCGACATCAACCGCCTGGTTGAGCCGGCTACCAAAGGTGCAGACGCTCTGGATCGAGAAGCGTACAGCTTCAAACATGCAGCGGTGTTATCTTGGTTCGTGCAGCTGTGTGTTCTCTATCGCGGAAAGCCGGGAGGCGAGCTGAACACGCGAGCGTACTCCGAGCTTTGAATAGACATTGCCGATGTGGAACTGAACGGTCTTGACGCTAATCACCATCTCTGAGGCGATGTCCCGGTTACTCATTCCCGCGGCGGCTCGTCGGGCAACCGCAAGCTCTCGAGCCGTCAGCCGAACAGGATCGAAGCTTTGCTTCGTCGGCCGCGCGAGCCCGGACCCGGTCATTTCCATGTTGCAGCGCTCCAGATGAGGGCGTGCGTCGAGCGCGGCGAAGCGGCCGCGCGCCGCTTCCAACTGGCTCGCCGCCGCGCGGCGATGTCCTCGGCGCCGGAGCAACTGTCCGTACCTAAGTTCGAGCAGGGCCCGATCGAAAGGCAGCGATAGTCCGCTCAGCTGCTCGAGGCCATATCGAAACGCGGCGTCCGCCGCGTCGGTCCGCCCGGCCGCCGCCTCCAGTTGTCCACGCACCCGGGCCAGGCGAGCAATGCTCGAGCGGCGCTTCCGAACTGCCGCCGGCTCTTCGTGCGCGCTGAGGAACTTGTCGGCCTCAACGAGGTGTCCGGCGTTTACCAGCGCCTCGGCGTACAGGTGCTGCCATGGCCAAAAGCCAGGCTCGTCGACGCCGTCTCTGGGCTCGATCTCGCGGACCGGCTCAAGCGCACGCAGTACCGCTTCATGGTCGTTAACCGCTGCTGCGTATTCAGCCTTCGCAATGGCGGCTGTCACGATCATCAGCTCGTACTCGCCACGACCCGCAGAAGCAAGCCGCGCGTGTTCCTCGGCGGTTGACGAGTCTCCACGGTTGGCAGGGACACCAACTGCAACCCACCGTGCCGCTGGCCGAAGCCATTCATGACCAGTTTCCTCGAGCAGCGACACCGCGCATTCAGCGGCTATTGCCGCCTCGTCCCATTCCCCCATGAGGTAATTGGCTCGGGAGAGCCACACGTAACACCAGACGGCGATTCGAACCGACCCGCCCTGAAGCTGACTGCGTGCGGTTTCGGTCAGCGTTCGGGGGACTCCTTCGAATTCGTCGTTGACAACCTGCAGCCAACCCGTTGCCATCCGCGTACGCTCGGCGATCGAACCCTCGTGCCCGGTCATCCCGGTGAGCACCGAGGCATAGGCTCGTAACCCATCCGGTACACGACCCATCAGACCGAGCCCCAGCCCGCGGAACGCCTCTGCTTCCAGCCGAACGGCTTCGTCCCCGGGTACAAGCGCTATCGACTTCGAAGTCCAGTCAATGATGGCCGCACCGCGTAGCCGACCCAGCGAATGCAGGACCCAACGAAGCGCGATAACCGCAGCGAGAGCAGGATTCGACGTGGGGTCACAACGGTCCCACGCGGCCCGCAACAACGTCTCAGCTTCAGCGGCCCGGCCCTGCAGGATGGCGAGGTAACCAAGCGTCGAGTCTCGCAGCGGACCGGACTCGAATTGTGCTGCGTCTCTGGCGAAGGTAGAGCCCTGAACGAGATCACCGGCGCTGACAATAGCATCGACGGCCCACAGCAGTCGTTGCTCACGCTGATGTCGGCTCGCACTCAGTCGGCTGGCCTCCAAAGAGGCGGCCGCCGCACTCGCCCAGGCCCCCCGCTTACTCTCGCGTTGGGCGAAGGCATCAAGGTCCGCAGCGAGCCCCTCGTCCGGCGGTTCGGTGGCTGCCACCCGATGCCGCAGCGCCGCACCCTCGTCCTCCACCAAGCTGGCCGCGGCTCGGTGCAGACGCAGTCGCAGTGAGGGGCCGACCTGTTCGTACACCGCCGCCTGTACGAGCGGGTGCGGAAACATGAGTTCCCAGATCGTTTCCTGATCTTGGATCCTAAGTAATCCGGCGGCGATTGCCTCGTCCAATGCGCCCGCAGGGTCGCCGACGTCGCCCAACGCCGCCGCAGTGGGAAGTGCAGACCGGACACCCAGAACCGACGCGGCCTCCACAAGAGATTGCGTCGTCGGGCTGCACCTGGACAGCCGGTCCAGAATTTGTGCGGCGAACGCGCGGGGTGCCGGCAAGATCGGTCGCCAGCTGCGCCACCGGTCCGCCGGAACTTCTGTAAGCAGCGCTCGGGCGTACAGCGGGTTACCACCGGTGTGCTCAGTCAGCCGCTCAGCGGTCCGCGCCGAGAATTCCGGTACTCCCAGTGCCAACCCCAGCTTGTGCACATCAGTGGCATCGAGCGGTTGCAGACGTATTGATTGACCGGTCGGCCGGCTCGCCAATCGTCGAAGGCCGTCGAGCAGTCGCGCTGCGTCCTCGTCGCGCACCGTTAACAGCGCCAACACTCGTCCGGTAACCAGCCTACGCAGGGCAAACAACAACGAGCGTTGCGAGTCCACATCCGCCCAATTGGCGTCGTCGACGACTAGGACAATCGGTGCCGTCTGCTCAATTTTCTCGAGCGTCTCGAGCAGAACTGCTCCTACGCTTACGGGCTCTTCCGGCGGCAACGCCCGTGCCCTGCCGGCGAAGAACGAGGCCCTGCCTACCTTGGCCGATCGCATGAGCTGATCGATCACGCCGAAGGGGACTAACACCTCCCATTCCTCTCCGCTCGCGCGTAGCACACAAAGATCATCCTCGGTGTCCAGGAAACGCTCGACGAGCGACGTCTTCCCAATTCCCGCCGGCCCCTCGATAAGAACGGTCTGAGGTTTGCCTGAACACGCCATCGAGCGGAGCCCCCGCAGAGCTGAGAGCTCACCGCTTCGCCCGACGAACGGATCAAGCTCCTTGGACTCCACCGCTGCTCCTACTGGCTCCTCGTCGAGGGTACGTCACATCACACCAGCAGCGTGTTCCTGGCTCAAGGACGCGTGACCTAGATCGCCAGGGTGCCGGCAGCGGCTCGCGGGGTGATGACCCCAGGTACGTCCGCTGGCCCATCCGTGGCGACCGCCGCTGCCGCCGTCGGCCGGTGCTCGGCCATACCCCTAGGCCGGCCAGCTTGTCTGAACCCCAGTTCCGCGGCAACGCCAAGCCAGCTCGAGCAGGGTGACGAACGCGGTGCCGATCCCCCGCGTCGCCGCGAGATCGGCGAGGAACTCCTCCAGCTCGTGGTCATCGCACATGCCGTCCACAGTGAGATCCTCGGCGGCCTGTACGGGAGCCGGGCCGTCGAACGGGCCATCAGCGGACACCCCGAGTCCCCCGGCGGCCCGCGTAGTCAGCGCTGTTGGCGGTCACGACGTCCGCCGCCAATCGCGACTGCTAGATCCGGCGTCTCGCGCGCGCCTGCCCGGCGGGCGCACTCGCATCCGCGATGTCAGATCAACACGGAGCCCGACAGCCTTCCGCATGGCCACGTCGATGTGCCTGACTTGCATCAATTCCCAGTCGCGGCCACTCCGCCCGTCATCCCTGAAGGAGCGGGGCCGGTCAACCCCGCGTTCTTGGTTGTTGATCTTTTTCTTGGGCTTCTCCGGCTGTTTATGGGCGCGCCGGAGTAGGCGTCGGGGTCAAGGATCGGCCCGAAGGGTCGACCGCGTAGCGGCCGCAGGTCCTTGACGCCGACGCCGGGCGGCGCACGCTATTCGGGGCGGAGAAGAGGCGTGTTCTTGGCTCCTGGTTGGGTGGGTGTGATCGGGGGTGGGGGTGCATGCTCCAGCGCCGGTGCCCCGGCTGTGCACAGGCCCCGTGGGGGGCTGTCGGTCATCCCTTCGCCTCGAGGGGCATGGAGTGCTTCGACAGGTCGCGGTGGGCGAGGTCAATCAAACGGGGCGACCACGCCGCGGACGGGGGTCATGACGGGCACGACCAGCGCCCACCGCGGGATTCAGCGGTTTGAGCAGCGGTTTGAGCATGGCTGGGTTCATGTCGTGGCTGGTCGGGGTCGGGTGGGCAGGCGGCGGATCTGTCCGTCGCGTAGCCCGTAGAAGACCAGTTCGGTCAGCTTTCGGGCAGCGGCGACCACGCCGATGTTGCGGCCGCGGTGGGCGCCGACTCGATCCCGCAGCGCGCCCAGGCCGGTGTGTCCGGGTAGTCGTTGCACGGCCTCGACCGCGGCCCAGCGGACCAATCGCGAGCCCTGCTTGGTGATCCGACCGCGATGCACGGTGGTGTCCGACTCGTGATGTTTGGGGGTCAGCCCGGCCCAGCAGGCCAGCTGCGCCGGCCGAGCGAAGCGGCTAATGTCGCCGATCTCGGCCACGAACACCGCGGCCAGCACCGGCCCCACCCCGGGCAGCTGCTGGATCGCGACATAGCCGGGATGCGCGCGCAGCCGCCCGGCCACCAGCCGGGCGAAGGTGTCGATCTCAAAGTCCAGCCCGGTGATGATCCGCAGCAGGGAGTCCACCCGCGAGCGTGACTCCACCACCAATCGGGTGCTGCCCAGCAGTTTCTGCCCACCCGGCCCGAACAGATCACTCATCGGCACCGGCACCCCGGCACCGGCCAGCACGGCGTGGACCTGGCATTTCAGGTTCGACCGCAACCCGACCAGCTTGGCCCGATGCCGCACCCAGCCGCGCAACTCCCGAGTCGCCGGCGGCGCGATCCAGGCCTCCGGCAACCGGCCCATCCGCAACAGGTCGGCCAGATCCGCCGCATCCCGCGCATCATTCTTGACCCGCCGGTAGGAGAACATCTTCACCACTACCAAGGGAACGCAAACGGTCTTGGGTTGACACCGGGCCGGGGTCGTCGGGATCGGGTGTAGGGCCCGGCAGTCGCGACTGACCGTCGGGGCCGTCGTCGAGGGGGATCCGTAGCTGGATCTGGACGTGCCAGCCGGTGACCTGGACGTCTTCGACGACGAGGCGGAGCAGGGTCTGTCTCTGGTCGAAGTCGAGGCTGTCGATCACGGCCAGGACGCGGTGGGCGAAGTCGCCGACGCGCCGGCGTAGCTGGTTGTCGCGGGTCAGTTCCTGGCGTTGCGCGGTGAGGGCATCGCGGCGTTCGGTGAGGTCGCGGCGGCGGTGCTCGACTTCGGTGGCGCGGCGTTGGAGGTCGGGCAGCTCGACGAGCCCGGCCTGGTAGAGATCGACGAGGCGGCGGCGTTCAGCGTCGGCGGCGTCGAGCTTGCGGTCCAGCCGGGCCAGCTCGGCGCCCAGTAGCTCGTCGTCGGGGGCGGGGGCGCGCACGGCGAGCGCCTGCTCGCCGGCGGTGAGCACCTCTGGGCGCAGCAGCGCGGCTCGAACCTGGTCGAAGACGAACCCGTCGAGGGTGTCGGAGCGGATGTTGCGTTCGGTGCAGCGCCGGTCGGTGCCGCCGGCCTTGATCGGGTCATGGTTGCGGCAGTAGTAGTAGCGGTGCCAGGTGCCGTTGCGGCCGCATCTTGTGGCAGTTCGTGCCGACCTGGCAGACCCCACACTTGACCAGGCCGCGCAGCAGCCATTGGCCGGGTTCGGTCCGGCGCGGGCTCCACTGGCTGTTGTCGCGGCTGACCCGCCCGGCCGCCTCGAAGGTCTCGTCGGTGAGGATGGCGGGCACCGCGATGGTGATCCAGTCCTCGCGGGGGCGGGGGACCTGCTTGCTGCGCCGCCCGGGGCGCGGGTCGGGGACGGCCTCGGTGCGGTTGAAGTAGACCCGCCCGATGTAGGCCTCGTTGCGCAGCAGCCGCGACAGCGTCGAGGTGCCCCAGATCCCACGAGATCCGGTCGGGGACGGCACGCCGTCGGCGGCCAGCCGCCGGATGATCTCCCGCAGGGAGTGCCCGCCGTGGGCGTAGTCGTCGAAGATCCGGCGAATGACCGCGGCCTCGGGCTCGAACACCACCAGCCGTGCCGGCCCGTGCGCGTCGCGGGGTTGGCGCCGGTAGCCGTAGGGGGTGCGCCAGGCCAGCACCTCCCCGCTGCGGGAGCGGAACAGCTTCCCGCGCCGGTACCGCTCGGCGATCTTCGCCCGCTCGTACTCCGCGATCACACCCTGCACCTGGGTGAGCAGGCGGGCCTGCGGGTCGTCGTCGATCGGTGGGGCGTCGGTGAACCGGACGCTGACCCCGTGGCGGGCCAACTCGTCCAGCACGATCACCTGGTAGGCGTAGACGCGGGCGAGCCGGTCCGGGGACAGGCACCACACCCGCTCGATCAGCCCGGCCTCCGCGGCGTCGCGCAGCGCGTCGAGCCCGGGCCGGTCCAGCCGGGCACCGGAGTGGCCGTCGTCGCAGAACTCGGCGACCGGTTCGTCGCCCTCGACGGTGACCCGCTCGCGCAGCACCGCGAGCTGGGAACCGATGGTGCCCCGGGCCTGCTGGCTCTCGGTGGACACCCGTGCGTAGAGCGCACCTCTCATCCGGGCAACTCCTTGATCATAAAGGCGGGAGTGGTCGGGGCGGCGTCGCCCTCGGTAGCGTCGACCACGGCGTCGAGGAGCAGGGCGAACCCGGCCGCCAGCGCGTCCAGCCGGGGATCGGCGTGCGGGCTCCACGGCGGACGCCGCCCGCCGAGCAGCGCGGCGGCGAACACCGGCTCGGCGGTCGGCCAGGCGATCAGCCCCGGCAGGCCGCGGCGATCGAACCGGGCCGCGGCCAGGCACTGGGGCGGGGCGCCGGTGGCCAGCACGTGCGCCCGCAACGCCTCGTAGTCGGCCTGCGCTGCCTCACCGGCTGGCCAGAACCGGCGACCCGGCGCGACCAGCTCGGGCGCGCTCACCGCCGACGGGCCCGTTCCACGGTGCGCCGGTGCAGGTCCACCCCGAACCGGTCGGTGACCTCGGCGGCGAGCTCGGCCCCGGACCGGGCCGTCGGCGCGGACTGCAGGAACTCCACGATCGGCGCGGTGAGCTTGACCGGGCCCCGCCGGCCGCGTTTCTCGTCGAGCAGCCCGCTCATCCCGGCCTGCTCGAACGCCGCGGCCACCAGGTAGAACCCGGCCCGGGAGTAGCCATGCCCGGCCGCGGCCGCGGTCACCGACACCCCGTCGAGCAGGTGCGCGCGCAGCATCTCGTACTTGACCTGCACCTTGTCCGCGGCCAGGAAGAACCCGCCGTGCACAAACAGCGTCGCCCGCACCGCGTCCACATGCGGATGCAGCAGCCCCTCGGCCTGCAACGCCCGCAACCGGCTCGCCTGGCTCACCGGCCTCACCTCCCGACGCGCACGCTACGAGCACCGCATCCAAGTGTCGAGTATTTGACGCCGCGCGTGTCGCGCCGCCGAGCAACACCACCCGAGCAATTCGTTCCACCACAGGAATACCGCGAGACCTCCTGTAGGAGAGCGGCGGACAACTCTGGACAATGCGGCGGTAATTACTAGAAATCCATGCCTCTGAGAGCATCAGCCCGGCGAGGCCGGCGACGGTGCTGGGGATGCAAATACAGCCCGTCCACCGGCTTCTCGGGAGCCAACAGCACGGTCAGCTGCAGCTTTGCGTTCCGCCCATGCCCAACGGGTGCGCCAAATGCACCTGCGCGCCCAGCTCGGCCAGCGTGTCCGCCGCCCAATACCAGCCGTAGGTCGCCTCCAGCACCACCTCCGCCTCACCGGCGCGGGCCATCACATGCCGCAGACACTCCGGATCATTCAAGATCTGCACCGTCTCCAAGTGCTCGCCGGCCTCGGTCATCCGAACCAACACCGACCGCCGCCGATGCAGATCCATCCCCACAATCTGCCGACCCACGTACGCTTCGCTCACAGGGGCCTCCTCGAAATCGTGAACGTGAACACCCCGAGCATGAGCCGGGAGTCACGAGGAGCGGAGGCCCCGCTCCTTCATCGCATCAAGCCGCACCAGGAAGTTCAAGGCGTGGGTTAGTGTGCAAGTCCCTCCGGGGACACGAACCTGCGCGACGCCCCAGTCCGGAGTTCGTGTCCTTCGGATGCCTGCCAATTCGTCCCTCGTACCTGGCGCTCACGCGCGACGGGTAATGCCAGGTCAGAGCCGGTCGTCATGATCCACCGGTTCGTATGCCGTAACCTCGGCTCCACTCACCCTTGTCGCGAACCGGTGGATCTCCGCGGATTACTCAACGTAATCGGCAGTGCCCGGTATGCCGGATTCGCCGGGGCATTCACGTTGCGTTGAGTCATTATCCTCGGGTTCGTGTGCCGTAACCTTCGGTTACTGTCGTGAAGTCGCGAATCGTAGCTGACTACGCCGCCCTATCGCACGTTGGACAGGGGGAGCGCAGCGAGCGACTCGCGGCATGAGCGTGCACCGGATCTTTGCGTCGCACCCTGATGCGGCTGATGTGCTGGACCGACGGTCCGCACTCGACCTGTTCGGCGAGGACCTCCAGATCGAGGTCGCCGTGGAGGCCAAGCGCCGCTGCGGCAGCATCTACTGATCCCGGCGGGTCAGCTCCTTGGCGGCGTTCTCGCGCACGGTGGTTCAGGCTACGAGCAGACGGAGGCCGAGCTCTGCTGCGTCGAGGGTGACGAGCTCGCGGTTGCGCTCTGCCCACCGGCCTGAGGAAAGGTCGTCGTGGAGTCTGCTTACTGCCCGCTGCTCGGCCTGCGGCCCGACTCTGGTCCATACCGATACCGCGCGGCGCACATGTTCGTCCAGGTACGCCTCGGGCCGACGCCAGTGGGCCTCGAAGAAGCCGTCAGCGCAGTCCCACGGGATGAGCACGGGCTCCGCGCGGCCCCCGATCGCCCGGGTCAGGTCGGCCAGTGAAGGCCAGTCGATGAGAAGGTCAGCGAATTCAGGCAGGTAGTCGCGGGTGAGCCAGAACCGTTGACGCCAGCCGGTGCCATCGGCGTCGTAGGTGAACACCACCACGCGGCGGGCCACACGCCGCATCTCACGCAGCCCGGCGACCGGGTCTGGCCAGTGATGAACGGTGCTGACCGCCATCGCGGCATCGAAGGACTTGTCCTCGAACGGCAGGCTCTCCGCAGCGGCGGCCACGCACGGCGCCGCGCCCGCGGGACGCTGCGCTCGCATGACCGCCGACGGCTCCACCGCCGTGACGTCGCGGTCGGGCGGCTCGTAGGAGCCGGTGCCAGCCCCGACGTTCAGTACCGTTCGTGCGTCCCCGAGCGCATCCCAGATACGCGCGGCGATCCGTGCCTCGGTACACCGCGTCGCTGGGTAAGCGGACCCGATGGCGTCGTACAACTGCGCGCCGAACACATTCAGTTGTTCCTCTGGCGTCGGCTTGATCCCCATTGCCCGCGCCTCCAACTCCCTGTCTATGGCCGTCACCATGGCAGCAGCGCGGTCGCGCTGGTCCAGCAGCACGCCGCGCAGCCGGCGCAGGTGCGCGACCGCATCAGTGGCCCGGTCGTCAACCAGTGCCGCGATCTCGCGCAATCCGGAGCCCAGCCGCCGGTAGGCGAGCACCTCCCGCAGTCGCCCCACGTCGCCCGAGGAGTAGGTCCGGTACCCAGCCGCGGTCCGCGAGGACGGCTGCACGAGGCCGATCTCGTCATAGTGATGCGGCGTGCGGACCGTCACGCCGGCCAGCTCGGCCACACGTCTCACGGTCAAGTGCTCCTCCACGCCACCGACTATGCGGCATGACGCCACGTGAGGGACAAGCGCTTCGCGCCTGGCACGATCGAGTTTCCGCTCATCGGCAGATCCGGATGGTCCAAAGTGGACGCAGCGCGCGGTCAGATCAGACGTCTGCGCACCGCCGTTACGGTCACAACTGTCCCCTGAGCTGCTGGAATGCGGTTCGTTTGCCGCCACATCCGGTCCACCCACGATGAGCAGGCAAGATAGAAGATCATGCCTGAACTCTGGTAACGCCACCGGCAACAGTGATCCGTCACGGTCGGTCTGTCCCTCGTTCTCGTTACCCGAGGAGATGGACCAATGGCTATCTACGGCTACCGGCTGGCCCGTGGTGGGACCCGCTGGATGTTCGTCATCGACCTGCCCCCGGCCGCCGACGGCCGGCGCCGGCAGCACAAACGCAAGGGCTTCCGGTCCCAGGACGCGGCGCTGGACGCCGAACGCGACGCCCGCGCGACCTACGGCAACGCCGACCTCACCGCCGACGGCAGCCTCGCCACCGAACTGGAGAACTGGCTGGTCGAGCGCGAGCTCGACCTCGAGCCGACCACGATCAGCAACTACCGCGACATCATCGGCTACATCCGCCCGCACCTCGGCGCCCGGCAGGGCTACACGCTGGACAAGCGGGCCATCCACGACCTGTACACCACGCTGCTCAAGCGGGGCAGCAAGCGCGGTGGACCCCTTGCCCGGGACACGGTCCGCACGGTGCACCGGGTGTTGATGAAGGCGCTGAAGGATCTGGGCATCACCGTCGACGGGGTCCGACCCCCGCGCACCGCGGACCGGGAAACCATGGGCCGCAAAGGTGTCTGGACCCAGGCGCAGTGCTCGGCGTTCCTGCGTTACCACACAGGTCACCGCCTGTATGCCGCCTGGGCGGTGTCCATTGTGGCTGGCATCCGACGCGGCGAGCTGGCCGGGCTCAAATGGCAGCGGATCGACCTGGACCGCGGGATCCTGCTCGTGCACTGGCAGCGAACCACCACCCGAACCGGGGTGGTGGAGAGGGCGCCCAAGGGCAAGAGCAAACGGGCAATCGCGCTCGGACCGTGCTGGTCGCGGCGCTGCGCGCCCACCAGGCACGCCAGGACGCCGAGAAAGCCATAGCGGGCGGCGTCTACGACGACCGGGGCTACGTGTTCTGCCGCGAAGACGGCAAGCCCTACTACCCGAGGTACTTCACCGAGCAGTGGGAGAAATGCTGCGCTCAGGCCGGTGTGCCGGTCATTGCCCTGCACGACGCCCGGCACACCTCGGCCACCACCGGGGCCGCCTGCTCCGGTGGTATCTCCACACGGCAGCGGCGGCGGAACTTTGTCTCACGGCCACTCACCGCCGAATCGCGCAGGTGCTGCGCCAGCAGGACGGGACGGCCGTCGTGGTCGTGCCGGCGGTGCCTTTGCCGCCGGGGTGGAGTCGTCCGGAAACTTGTGTGCGGTGGCTGTTGAGCCCGGCGTACCCGGCGGCCCAGCCTGACTGCTTCTATACCGACCTGGACCTGCGCGCCTCAGGTGGTATGCCCACCAATACCGGGATTCAGCAGCTCGGCCGGCTGCGCGTAGCCGTCGACCGGAAGCCGGCTGCCGAGCTCTGGTGGTCACGTCGTAGCGGCACACGTCGCGGCGCGGGTAGATCATCGGAGGCCCACCGCGACCAGGCACGGTACCGCCGGCCGGGATGTGCCCAGCCATGATTTGCCACTCGGCGTCGGTGGTGTCCGATGGGTACCGGCGTGGCCGCGCCGTCGGCAGGTGCTCTGCGGCCGGGGCCGCGTTGGTGGCTGCGCCTTGGCCGGCGACGAGGTAGAAAGACACTGTTGGGCCTTCGGGGTCAGAGCAGAGGTTTCGTCACCAGTGCTCGTACCCGAAGGCCCTTCCCATGTCAGCCCGACACTCCGACCCACCACATCGGACGATCAACTGGCCACCAACCCAGCCGGGTCTTTCGACAGGCTCAGCTGTCGTGGTCGGTGATTTTCAGGGCGTACACCTGCGCCGTGGTGGTCGGCACCTCGTTGATGAGGACGTTTCCGCCGATTGCCAGTACGGTGCCGTCGGATTCCGCAGCGGCGACGAGGCTGGCCGTCGGGTGTGGCAGTTGCGCCTGAAGGAGATGCCATCGCCCTGATTCGATGTCGTAGACCTCAGTGCTTGCTAGGCGGATCCTCGTGGAGTCGACTGACTTGAAGCCTGCAACGACGACGATGAGAAGTCTGGATCCGTGCTCGATGGCGACGACTCCGGGAAGTGCACGGTCCTGCGTCATCGAGGCGAGCGTTGTCCAGGTGTTGGTCCTGGGGTCGTAGCGCTCGACCGTTGACAGCGCGCTGCTGCCGTCGTCGATGGCCACCCCTCCGATGGCGTACAGCTGGCCACCGGCCGCTATCAACCTTAGGCGTCCTCTTGCGGTCGGCATCGGTGCGACTGAGGTCCAGCTGTCCGTGGTGGGGTCGTAGGCCAGTACCGAGGCGGTGCCTCTAATGTTGCGGCCTCCGAGGAAACCCCCGGCCACGTACAGCAGGCCTCCCAACCCGGCGGCGGCCGCTGCCCCACGCGGGACGGGCAGCTTCGCCGTCGTTGTCCATGCGCCGGTGCGCGGGTCGAATACCTCGACCACGCTCAGGGTCGTGTGGAGGTCGAACCCACCGGCGACGTACACCTTCCCGTCCAGTTCGGCGGCTGCCGGGTTGCCTCGTGCGGTCGGTAAGGGCGCCAGGGTGTGCCACGCTCCGTCGCCGCTCACCTGGCGAGCCTCGACCGTTTCCAGGAGCTCCTCGAAGGAAGTGGCGCCTCCGACGACGAGGATGCTCCCGTCCACCGTTGCGACGTCGTGTGCGAACCGCGGGCTCTGCAGTGGCGGCCGTTGGGTCCATTGGCTGGCTTCCACCTGGCCCCCCACCAGGTTGGTCGCGGCGAGACCGAGCTGCGGGCTTCCGGCGGCGGAACCGGCGTAGGGAGCCGCCAGTGCGGTGAGCATCACCAGGGTCAGGGCGGGCAGCCATGAGTGGGATCGCCCGCGCCGCGTGCGCCCTTGTGGTGCTGTCGATTGGGTCATTGCTACTACTCCTTGCGTGTGTGCAGGGACTTGCGGCTGGTGGTTTGATGACCGTGCGCCGACCGCGCTGCAGTCTGGCTGCAGGTGGGCTGCAACGACCGACCGGCTGGCAGCCAGCTGAGCGGCACGGCGGGCGAGGTGGGGTCTAGATCAGGTCGGCGGGGTGGCGGGTGTAGGCGGCGTCGTCCGGTAGATCGATACGGTGCACGCGCCCCGAGTTCCGCGCTCGCTGCCCCACCGTCGATCGCGACGAGCACCGAATGTTGAACTCCTCGGCGGCGGCTATGGCGAGACGGGTCGGGCCGCGGTGAACAGATCCTCGGCGCCGGACACCTGCGCGGCATGGAGTTGCACCGAGCGGCCGGGTCAGGCGTCGTACCTTGTGAATTGCCCAGCGAACCTACCAACTCGGTGGCGTGGTCGAATTGGCTCGAGCGTGTCCGATGACCCGTTGCCCAGGATCCAGCCGTCGACTGCTGGCGACGGGCCGTCGTACCCGGCTCCGGCGGCCGAAGCCAAAGCAACCTGAGTTCCCGTGCCGCGCCGACCGCGGTTCGGCCGGCTCGTGGCAATGCAGCTCAGATCTGATCGGCGAGTGCCGCGGTGATCGTGACCTGAGCCGGCAGCTCCATGGCCGCGAACATTTCGATTGCCCGGTGCAGGCGGTCCGGATCGCGGTGGACAATGCCGAGCGCACGGGTGGCCACGGTCTCCAGAAGCGGTGCGCCGCAGCCGATCACCTGTGCCGCGGCGGTTTCCACTCCGTCGACGTCGCCGATGGCGGCGAGCGCGTCGAGTCGGACCACGTCGAGCTCCACGCTCCACCACATTTCGAACGGCTTGAGCTGTGGCGGTGTGACCGCTAGCAACGCTGCTGCCCGCTCGAGTTGGTTGTTGGCGAGGGCGAGGCGCAGGCGTGGGCCGAGCAACCGGTCGTCGTGACCACCCGCGAGTTCCTCGGCCCGGCGCGCGAGCTCGGCCGCCGCGTCCGCCTCGCCAGCGTGCGTCCTAGCCGTGGCGCACAGCAGCAGCCCGCGCACGGCTACGAGGTTCGGTGTGCCGACGTGCACCGAGACGGCTCGATCGGCCCACGCTTCGAGGCTCCGGACGGTCGCCCACTCGGCGGCCACCGCCTCGACCTCGATCCGCCACAGCCGCGCCCCGGCCTGCAAGACTTTGCCCTGCCGTTGCGCCATCTCCTCATTCCGCGCGACCCGCTCACGAGCCTCGGCGAACCGACCCAGCGCCATGAACGACTTCACCGGATACAGATAGGTGATGCTGAACTCGAATGGGTCATCCGGGTTGGCGTTCGCCAGGAAGTGTTCACCCCATGCCAGCGCCTCGGCGTGCCGTCGTTGGACAAGCGCGGTGCAGGCGCACACGATCTTCGCTCTCAGTATCGTGTGCGGGTCGCCAGCCTGCTCCGCCGCGGCCAGCAGCTGTGGCGCGAACGCGGCCAGTTCCTCCGGGTACCGCCAACCCATCAGCTCTATGAGCGCATTGAAGTACGCCGGTGTTCCCGGTGCGGCGAGCTCGAGGGCCCGCTCCAGCCAGTGCCTCAACACGTCGTCCGTGGGCAACGCACTCCTGACGATCCACCAGTTGCCGGCCGAGGTGCCGAGGCCCGCATAGGCTTCGGCTTGCAGCTGCGGGTCGTCGCTGGCGTCGATGACGTGCTGCATGGCCTCGACGTAGGGCGGATATTCGCCGCTGGTCTCGTGTGCCTCGGCGATCCTGAGCCACAGTCTTGCTTGCGCGGACGGCGACGGGTCGAGCCCGAGCGCGCGGTCGAGCAGGGCAACCGCATCCTCGATGGCGAACCGGGTGATCGCGAGTCGTGCGGCCCGGTCCAACCACTCGACTGCCTTGTCCCGGATTGCGGCCAGGGTCTCCGGTTCGTCGGCCCAGGCGAGGTCCGCGTGGTCGGCGCGGGCGGCCTCGGCGTAGTGGTGGGCGATGATCGGCACCTGCTCGTCCAGATCCGTACCGTCGCTGCCGGTACTGTCGCCGCCGTCGGCGAGGAGCTGCGCCACGGCCGCATGCAGCCGGCCACGCTGGGCCAGGGGCAGCTCGTCGTAGGCCGCCCGTTGGGTCAGCGCGTGCTTGAAGCCATACCTGGGCGCTGCCGAGGGCGGGCCGGGTAGGCGGCGGATGAAGTCTCGGTCGACCAGCTCGGCGAAGTCCGCGCGGGATGGTGCGAGTAGCCGTTCGACCATCTGGGAGGAGAAGTCTGGACCGACAACGGCGGCGGCCTTCAGCGTGGCGTGTGCCTCGCCGTCGAGGCAGCCGATCCGGGCGTGGAGCACCGATCGCACGGAATCCGGCAGCGCCACCGACTTCGGGTGATTCGTCAGGCGCCATCCCCCGTGAGAGCGGATCAGCCGTTTCTGGTCGACCATGGCGGCCAGCAGTTCTTCGACGAAGAACGGGTTCCCGTCGGCGGGCGCGAGCACCAGCTGGCGAAGTTCCGGTGAGGGCCGTTCGCCGATCAGCTCCTTCAGTAACGCCTCGGTCTGCGCGTCGGTGAGCCGGTCCAGCCACAACACCTGGCCACGGCGGGCGCCCGGTGCGGCCGGATGACGTTCGGCGTACTCGGGACGGGCGGTGACGAGGATCAGCAGCGGGCCGGCCACATCGCTGGCGAGGTCGGCGACCAGGTCGAGCAACGGTTGCTGCGCCCAGTGCAGGTCCTCCATGACGAATACGGCCGGTGTGTCGGCCACGATCTCCTCTGCGAGCGCGACCCATTGCGTGTGCAGCCGATCGCGGGCGTCGCGCGGGTCCGGTGTGCCGGCGGTGTCCAAGCCGAGGGTGAGGCCGAGCGCCTCCCGGCCGGCCAGTCGGTCGCGGATCTGACCCGGTGGCGCGTCCGCCTCGATCGCCAACGCCGTGCGGAGGATCCCGCTGAGCGCCCCGTACGACAGGCCCGGGCCGTAAGCCTGCGCGTAGCCGACCAGCACCGCCGGCACCGATGCCTGCTGCCCCAACCGTTCGCCGAGCCGCCGGACCAAGGTGGACTTTCCGATGCCCGCGTCGCCCAACACGGTGACGATCTGCGGCCGGCGCCGTTCGACGACCCGCGCATAGACGGCGGTTAGGAAGTCGAGCTCCTCGGACCGCCCGACGAACACCTGCGGCAGCGCGGACACCCTCGGCGGCCCAGAACCTGTCGATGCGGCTGCCGCCCCGAAGAGTGCGGCACATCGAGTCGGCGGCCGTCCCGCCACGAGGTGGTCCGCTACCGCGCCGAGGTCGAACACTCGACGGGCGGCCCGGACGGCCCGCTCGGCCACCAGGACCTCGCCAGGCGCTGCGGCCTGGCACAGTGCGGCGGCCAGCCGCACCGGCGCCCCGCTGACAGTCATCTGCGACCCGTCGCCGCGCCGCACGATGTCCCCGGTCGCGACACCGATGTAGAGGTTTTCCGGCGCGTCGCGGCACCGATCCCGCAACCGAAGCGCCATGTGCAGCGCCCAGACTACATGATCGTCGTACGTCCCGACCGCGCCGAACACCGCCACCAAACCGGTACCGGTCTGTTCCAAGATCACCCCATCGAACTCGGCGACCAGCCTCTCGCAGAGCAACCGGAACCGGTGCAGCACAGCCTCCGCCCGCTCCGAATCGGCCCACTCTGAATCGGTCCACTCTGGACGATCGGCAGCCGGCGCGATCGCCATAGCCAGCGAAGTGCCGACCAGACGCTCGTCCGGCAACGACACAGGTGGCGGCGCATCACCCCCGTCCGCGACCTCGTGCATGACAACAGCCGGGGCGACCGCCGAACCGACGGCCGAAACGAGCGCTGGTGCGTCCAGCGCGGCAGCATGCTGCAGGACCTGCTGCTCCAGCAGGCGCAGCTCCGGCCCAGGGTCGGCACCGACCTGCTCGGCCAACTGCTGCCGCACCCGTTGGAACGCCGCAAGCGCATCGGCCTGCCGGCCACACCGGTACAGCCCGATCATCAACTGCGCCCAGAATCGCTCGTGCAGCGGGTACGTCGCGCACAACGCCTCGGCCTCGGCGACCACCTCAGCATGCCGGCCGGTGAGCAGCCTCGCGTCCAGGCCGATCTCCATACCGGACAGCCGCAACTCCTCCAACCGGCGCGCCGCCGCAGCGCCGAATGCGGCGTCCACGAACTCGCCATACGGCGGACCGCGCCACAACGCGTCCGCCTCCACGAGGAACCGCTGGGCCGCCGCCGCCTCGCCAGCGTCTAGGGCTTGACGCGCCCGGCGGATCCGCTCGACGAACACGTACGCGTCCACCGCTTCGCGCGGCACCACGAGGCGATACCCCGGCGGCGCGGTCACGATCACCCCGGCTGACTCCGGCCCGGCCCGCTCAGGGGCGAGGGCAGCCGAGCCGGGCGCGGCGGACAGCGCGGCCCGCAGCCGAGCCACATACGACTGCAACGTCTTCACCGCACTCTGCGGCGGATCCTCACCCCACACCGCATCGACCAACGTGCCGACCGATACGGTCTCCCCGGACTGCGCCAGCAGCGCGGCGAACAGCCGTCGCGGACGCGGACCGCCGAGATCGACCGGCCGGCCGCCCACCACGATGAGCAGCGGCCCCAACACGCCAAGCTGCACGCTCCCTATTTTGGAACGGCACGAGCGGTCGTGTCATCGACATTGCTCTGTGCATTACCTGATAGAGGTGACCAGCGCGATCCGTCATCGGCCGCAGGTCGTGTGCGCCATCATCCCCTCGTTCGGGGTGCCGGTCATCGACACCCGTAACCCGTAACTGGCTGGGTCGGATCAGTGAATCACCAGGTCCTCGGTGAATCTGACCATGTAGTTGGGGTTCAACTCGGGCCTCGGACACGCGCGCTAACCACACGAGGCGATGCCGTCGCGTAGACGGCGCGCTCGGCCGGTTGGTAGCGCAGCTCAAGGCCAAGCGCGTGGTAGAGGCTGGCAAGACTCTCCGCGCG
>Ga0210378_10000359_pt1 | contig 22934 bp, 12 predicted proteins | sample PLM1_60_b1redo_FD_155465 | JGI IMG/M metagenome (GOLD analysis project Ga0210378, IMG submission 155465) | Groundwater sediment microbial communities from an aquifer in East River, Colorado, USA - PLM1_60_b1 redo | ecosystem: Environmental > Terrestrial > Soil > Riparian zone | place: USA: East...
GTTGAGCGCCCCGTCGAACGCCCGGGCCGTCAAGGTGACCGGCCCATTGGGCAACGCCGCGGTGTTCCAGCTGACCATGTAGTTCGGGCCCGCCGACTGGGCGATCAGGGTGAGCCCGGCAAAGAACTCGACCCGCGTCACCCCGACGTCGTCGGATGCGGTCGCGGTGACGGCGACGGTGCCGCTCACGATGCTCCCCGCAGACGGCGACGTCAGCGCCACCGTCGGCGGTGTCACATCCAGCGGACCGCTGCCCTCCTGCCGCGCCACCCAGGCGAGCGCGTTGAGCCCACCGACGCTCGTGTCAATGATCCCGAGGTCCAGGTCGCCGTCCTCATCCCAGTCGCGCACGGCGAGGAACTTCGGCTTGACGCTGATGGCGAGCGGCTCGTTCGCCGCAAACGTCCCGTCCCCGTTGCCGAAGAAGATCCGGATCGTCCCGCCACCCTTGTGCGCGACGACGACGTCCGCGTGCCTGTCGTGGTCGATGTCGCCGATGGCCACGTCCGAGAGGTCGATGCCGATCGTGGAGACCGGCGCCGCCGTCGAGAAGCTGCCGTCTCCCGCACCGAAGGCGACGAGCAGTCGGCCATTGGTCGTGTTCTCGACCGACGCCACGTCGGGAACCCCATCCCCATTGAGATCGCCCACCGCAACGGCCTGGGTCTTGTTGCTGCCGCCGGCGTTCCCACCCACCCGGAACGTGCCGTTTCCGTTGCCGAGGTACGTGTTGACGCCGGTCGAATGCGAAACGACAAGATCGAGGTGGCCGTCCCCGTTCAGGTCGACGGGCGGCGCCATGCCGGTGGCGAGCACGCCGCTGCCGGGCACGCTCGTCACGCTCACGGCATAGGGCGGGACGAAAAAGAGTCCGCTGTAGATCAGCAGTCCCTGGCCGACGGCGCTGAGCACCACAATCTCCGGCCGGCCGTTCCCGTCGAAGTCCCCGGCCTGGATGGCGGTTGCGCGAGAGAAGGTGGCCAGGCAGCGCGCCGACGACATGTTCGGGCCGAGGAAGATCGCGATCCCCACGACGGAGGAGCAAACCGGATCGCCGTACCCACCGCCCTTGCCCTCGATGTCTTGGGTCATCGCCACGTCGAGGGCGCCGTCGCCATTGAAGTCGGCGGCCGCGATGGCGGAGGCGTCCGCGAACGAGAACGCACGTGCCTGCGACAACGATCCCGTGCCGTCTCCGGTGAGAAGCTTCACGTTGGAGGTGGGAGCACCTTTGGACGTGACGATCAGGTCGAGGTGACCATCCTGATCGAAGTCTCCGACGACCCGGCCCGCCGGATTGCTCACGCCCAGATCGGTGGAGGTTGCCGGGCCGAACGTCACGCGAGACGTCTGGGCCGAGCTCGCCGCCGCCGCCAGCACGAGGAGGACGGCGGCAGGCGCACCTCCCAGGGTACGAATCTCGCGGGCCAGGCTGCTACCGCATTCCTTCCGCGGGGATGCGCGTACGGGGCGCGCGGCCGTTCAGAGATGACGGGGACGCTAGCAATGATTTCGCCGCCATTGCCTTCCCTCCCTTGGCGCGATGTGAGCTGGTTGGCGTTGCCCATGATTATATGCGACTTGATGGCCGGTTCCGGAGGTTTTGCGGGCTACTCTCAATTCACGTGGGACTCGGAGGTGATTTCGGTGCAAAAAACGGCTACAGGCTGCGGTCAGACGAATGAGCATCCTCGGCTTCTTGACCCCGAGGGGCCGTGCTCGTATGCTGTGCGGCCGCAGGGTCGGATCTGCGAGTAAAGGAGCCGAAATGGTTCGACTGGGGGTGGCGGCGGGTCTGGCTCTTCTCGCGGGCTGTGCCGCCGCGGAGGAAGTGCCGGTCCTCAAGGACCAGAAGGAGAAGGCCAGCTACGCGCTGGGCGTGGACTTGGGGAACAAGCTGAAGGCGCAGTCGATGGAGCTGGACGCCGATCTCGTTTCTCGGGGGCTGAAGGACGCTCTGGCGGGAAAGAAGACCATCCTCAACGAAGAGGAGATCAAGCTCGCGCTGTCAGCGCTGCAGATCGAGCTTCGAACCAAAGCGGTGGAGGCCGCGAAGAAGCTCGGTGAGAAGAACAAGCAGGAGGGGGAGGCATTCCTGGCCGAAAACAAGACCAAGGAGGGCGTGGTCACCTTGGCGAGCGGCCTCCAGTACAAGATCCTGAAGGCGGGGGACGGGAAAAAACCCACGGCCGACGACACGGTGGGCTGCCACTACCGCGGCACGCTGATCGACGGCAAGGAGTTCGACAGCTCCTACAAGCGCAACCAGCCGGCCACGTTCCCCCTCAAGCGTGCGATCAAAGGCTGGAGCGAGGCGCTCCAGCTCATGCCCGTGGGGTCCAAGTGGCAGCTCTTCATCCCCCCGGAGCTGGCCTACGGTGAGAAGGGCGCAACGTCCGGGATCGGCCCCAATGCGACCCTTATCTTCGAAGTGGAGCTGTTATCGATCAAGGGAAAATCCTAGGCGAAGGCCATCAGGGAATCCCTGATGACGAATTCAGCAATGCCCTGAGCCCGGTTTTGGTGTTTGCCTCATTGTCTTTCCTCTTCCGGCTCCTAGCTTTCTAGTAGGCTGCCGAAAGCTGCATTCGCGTCGAGTACGACCCCAAGAGAGCTGTCCCGGCGGTAACGGCAGCTCGAGGGCGATGGAGCCGCGGCAGTTGGTGGCGGCCGTGGACTTCATCGTCCCATTTTGAGGGGGTCATAATGAGAGAGAAGAGCTGGACGTTTCTCGCCGCGTTGTGTTTCGTGCTCGTCCCGGTGCTCGCCCGCGCCGGCGAATTCAAGCTGGGCGGTACGGCGTTTCTCGCCGTCGATCCGGAGAACCCGGCGAACGACGTGATCAGGATCAAAACGGATGATCCTCTGCGACCCTTCGGAACCGTGTCGCGGATCACGAACGTCAAGATCGACAAGCTCGATAACATGCTCGAGTTCAAGTCGTGGTTCAAGTCTGTCCCGCTGACCGATCCGCTCGCTCCGGGGAAGACATGCTTCCTCTTTACTCCGCGCCTCCAGCTCGCGATCGACGTCGATGGCGACGGGGTCGCGGACGGGAACGCCTTGGGCCTGTTTGGAAATCCCGACGCCTTTTTTGGCGGGTGCCCGCAGGACACCTGGCTCTATGAGGATTTCACCGGCGCCGGGGACGTCGCCATCACCCCGGGGCCGTACCCGATCGGCCTGACCCCGTCCACGGGGCAGACGACACTCAACGAGGAGACCGAGTGGGTTCTCATAGAGTTCATCGACGATCTGGCCAGGCTGTTCCCGCCCCCGCCGCCGCAGTGCGACGTACTCGCCAACACGTTGTTTTTGCCGTGGTCGGAGGTGGAGAACTTCTTCAAATTGTGTTTCCCGCAGCAGCTCGTCTGCTCGGCTGCGCTCGTCGACGATTCTAGATTCGTTCTCGATCCGACGCTCCCCCTGCCTCCCGAGCTGCAGGGAACCGCCTACTACGACCTCATCTCGGAGGGCAGGGCCACGTGGGTGGACCGCTCTGACACCGGAGGCCGCGGCTTCGCCATGGGATGTGCACGGGTCGACCATGACGACGACGAACACGAAGGCGACAAGGATGGCGACCACGACCGCGACGACGATGACGACCGCTTCGACCAGTGGCGGCACGAGCAGGCAGGCCGCCACGGCTATCGCTGACTCTAGTGCTTGGGCGGGCGGGCAACGTCACCGGAGTGGCGTTGCCCTCTCTCGGCCCCTACCAGGCTAGACCTTCCAGCATCTTGGCACGGAGTGCGACGAGCTTTGGCGCGCCGAGGCGGCAGGTGACCGCGCGGTAGGTTTGGTGCCCGGAGGGCGGCCCGCCGTTGCCGGGCTTGGCGTTCTTGCCCCCGTGACCGTTAGCGGGCTCGTCGCCGACGGTGGCGCTCGTTTTCTTCGCCCGCGCGCAGTCTCCGTCGGCGACCTCATGCAGGCGAGCGCGCGCCCCGTGCAGCAGCAGCTTGAAGCACGGCACGCTCATGCACAGCACCGCCGCCGAGTCCTTGTCGCGGTGACCGTAGACATCCGCCAGGAGGACCGCCACCTGTTCCTCCAGACGGAGCTGGTCGGTAATGCAGTCCAGCCAGCCGCTCAGCCGTTCGCGGCGCTCACAAACCAGCAGCACCGCGTCGGATGCGGTCTGCAGCGCCGGCTCCGTTTCCGCCAGTGCCTCCACCTCCTCGAACTGGAACCGATTCTGCGTCCGGTAGTGATCAACGATCAAGTTGCGCGCGATCGTAAACAGCCACCCCGAGAGATTCTCGCCGCGACAGTCGCCGAGTTTCGTGCAGGCCAGCAGCAGGGTTTGCTGCGCAATGTCCGCCGCGTCCGCCACGTTGGCGACGCGCCGCGCCACAAAGCGATGTACTTCGGCCGCGTGGGTCGTAGAAAGCTCGAGTGGAGGGACGTACGGGGCGTCCACGGCCGGTCGAGCCCATTGGTCTCCCATCGTCGGGGGGGAGCCATTGCTGGCGGGCCCAGACGTCCGGGTCACATCACATGGGCCGAGCTCCCCCAAGACTGCTTGTGGCTTGTGCTGCCAGGCGGTCGAATACCGACGAGAGCGTCCGCTTTGATGACTTTGCTGCGTCGGGCAGCTACTAGCTGCGCCGGACGCGGTCCCCCCCATAAGAACCTCCCGCTCGGGGAAGCTACGGAGGGATGGAAATTGGTAGAACGCTAACCTGAGCGAGAAGAACACTACTTGCGGTGCGGCCCCGTATCAATTAGCCAGATGGCTAGTTCTGAGGCTTTGGCGGTGAGCGCCTACGTCCTTAGTCGTAAGACGTTCGGCGGGTGGCCCCGGTGGATCGCTGGCCCCTAAGGGTGGTTCGGTTCAGGCCAGACGGCGCAGGTGCGGACGCGAAGCCTGCTCCGGCGCGGGCGGAATCATGCCGTGGTATGCCGCGGCCAGCTCGGCCCGGCCGCGCACTCCAAGTTTCTGGAAGATACGGGTCAGGTGCGCCTTGACCGTGGATTCGCTGATGGCCAGGCGGCTCGCCAGCTCCTTGTTAGTGAGGCCGGTGGCGGCCTGGCGGCAGACGTCCCGCTCGCGGCTGCTCAGCCGCTGTTCGAGGAGCGTCTCGACGTCACGCCTGGCCCCGGAAGCGCCGGCCAGACGCTCCAGTCGCGCCGCCAGGACGTGCCGGCGGACCCAGATCTCGCCCTTGTGGACGACGCGGACCGCCTTGATCAGCTCATCAGGCCGGGCGCTCTTGGACAGTATGCCGCGCGTGCCCGCCTCGAGTGCGCCCACGGCCCAGTCTTCGTCGTCGCGGGCGGCGATCAGGATGACCATGGGCTCACCCTGGCGCTTGAGCGCCGCGCACAGGGAAAGCGCTCCCTCCACGCGGCTATCCACGAGCAGCACATGCGGCCGGGCCGCTCGCAGGGACGGCCCCAAGATAGCTTGATCGTCCTGCCCGACGACGGCGAACGACGGCTCACTGGCGATGATCCGCAGCAAACCCTCGCACATGAGCCGGTCGTCACTCAGAACGGCGACGCGGACTGGCTGCATCGGTTCCGCCTCTCCGGAAGTTACCGACCGGCGGCGACGACTCGGATTTTTGGAGGGACGCCGGAAGGCCAAATTCTATACACGCTCGCGCACTTGCGTCAAGCTGCGATTGCGTTTTTCGGTTGATATGTTGTGTGCCTTCTTATTGTTCATTTACTGTTCACAGTCTGGACGGATCGCGACAGCGGCGATGCTTGTGTGATTCCCTCGCTCGAGCGGTCCGCATGCTCACTTCGGTGCGGACAGTCCGTGCTCTCCCACACGTTTTTTCCCTCACTTTTGTCTTGACAGACGTGACGGCACGGCGTAACGTATAGCGCTTCCCTCCGTAACGACGATAAATGGGTCGACTCGAGGCCCGGGGGCCCCTTGATTTGCGGCGTGCCGCGCGGAGCGGAAATGGCCGCTTGCTCAGCCAGCTAACCCCGGAAAGAGAAATCCCGCCGTTCACTATTTACAGGGAGGTTCGTAATGCGTAGGTTCAAGAAGTCCGGGACAGCGCTGGTGTTGGCTGGCGTCTTGGCCTCCACCATGGTGGCGAACATGTCCGTCCGCGCGGACGGGGGCACGCCTAGCCCAGAGCGGGTCGCCGTGTTCTGCGCCCGCCTGAATACCGCGATCGCGTACTTGGAGGCTCACCCCAGTCCTCTCGCCAACTTCCTTCTGGGAATTGCCAACAGGTTGTTCGACAGCTACTGCACCCCCTAGCTCGAAGTCGACGGCTCCGACCCGGCTGGAGAGACCGGAGCTCCCGCTTCGGTCCCTCCGGCTGGGTTTTTCCGCGGTCTCGCGCAGCACTCACGCGACGCGCCCGGTTGTCGCCGCTCGTCCATTTCGCGTGCGACGGGGAACGGCCGAAGCCGACTAACGCGCCCCGCGACGCAACCGACCTCAGGACTTCGGTGACTTGTCGCTCGCCACGCTCTGCTGAGGGGTCCGCCGCTGCGTGGCGGCCGTGGGCCTGCGCTTGATGGCCAGAAGCTCCACGTCGAACACGAGCGTCGCATTGGGCCCGATGGTTCTGCCCGCTCCTTTCGCGCCGTAGGCGAGATCGGGGGGAACGAAGATCTGCCACTTCGACCCCACGGGCATGAGCTGGAGGGCTTCGCGCCAGCCCCGGATCACCCGTTTGAGCGCGAAGGTGGCCGGACGCTGGCGCGTGTAGGAGCTGTCGAACTCCGTTCCGTCGACGAGGGTGCCGCGATAGTGCGAGACCACCGTGTCGTCGATGGTCGGCTTCTCGCCCTCCCCGGCCTTCAGCACCTTGTACTGGAGCCCGCTTTCCAGCGTAACCACGCCCTCTTTCGCCTTGTTCGACGCGAGGAACGTCTCGCCGTCCTTCTTGTTCTTCTCCGCGAGCTCCTTCTGGGCCTGGACTCGCCTGGTCTGGACCTCGTGCTGAACCGCCGCCAAGGCGGCCTTCAGCTCCCCTTCCGTGAAGAGGGGCTTATCTCCGGCCAAGGCGTCCCTGACGCCCCGAGAGACGAGCTCAACATCCAGCCCTGGGAACTGGCCCTTCAGCCGCTTTCCCGTCTCCATTCCCAGCGCATAGCTGTTCCTCGCCTTCTCGTCCCGGAGGACTGGCGCACCCGGCGCGGCAGCGTTCGCGCCAGGATCGGCCGCCGAGCCCGCAGGCCGCGGTTTCTCTGCCGGCTCCTGGATGATCTCCACCTGGATCGCGTTGCTGCCCAGCTTCTTCGCCTTGACCACGAGCTCCTTGGAGACTCCCTGCGAAGCGACCGTCAGCTTGCACTCCCCGGTTCGCTTCACGGTGATCCGGAACTCGTTCTTTTGGCCGGGCGTCACCGTCACCATCTCGGGATCGGAAGCTGTCCACGTGGCGCTGATTCTGACCGGCCGTCCCTTCGCATTCGTGCCTCCGACCCTGGCTTCGATGGTGTCCTGGGCGCTGGCCCCGGTATAGGTGGGTGGCGAGACCCAGCGCTCTCCCCCATACGTGCCTCCCGAGAGCCGAGGATCCAGCTTGAAGGTAACCGTGATGGCTTTCAGGGAATCGGCGTCTGGCTCTGCCAGTAGTGGGGACGCCGGCACGATACGGGGCAACAGAACCGACAGCAGGGCGGCAACGGCTATCCAATGAACCCGGAAGAGCCTCGTGCCCGTGTCGAGACCCTGTTCCTTCATGCTCAATGTTCCCCTCCAGAAAAAACCTTCTGCTCACCCCCTCCCCGCGCTGGGGAAGAGATGAGCAGATTAGCACGTAACGGTCTCGATCTCACGACTGACGACCTCTCTCCTGCCCACCCCCTCCCCGATGGAGAGGGGATGGGCAGAGAGAGAACCGACTTTAGTGACAGTAGTGTGACGTGGCAACCGCGCCGCAGTTAGCAGCGGCGCCCGAGAGCCTCGCAACCGGTTGGCCGTTCAGACCAGGATTCCTGCCGGCGACATTCAGGAAGGTCGGCTCCGGTCCGGTGTTGAGCGCGTCGCCGGGGACAAGGACGGGCGGCCGGCCTCCGGCTCCCACAGCGTGGACGTCCATGAACCGGGGGTCCGCCAGCAAGGCGGCCCGGCCGAGGGTGTTGTCCGGCGCCGTGCCGTCCACGGGGACGATCACCTCGGGGTGATCGAAGGGCGCGCGGGCGAACCGGTTGCGCTCGTCGGTGAGCTCCAGGAGGAAGTCCACCAGGGCGACCTTCTCGGCCTCCGAGAGGTTCGATTGGACCTCGATGTTCATGTTGACGAGGTTGAAGTCCCGGTGCGCGGCGTTGCTGATCGGGAAATCGCCGCCGCGGGTATAGAAGTCCACCACCTGGCGCAGCGTCAGCATGCCGCCGTTGTGGAAGTAGGGACCGGTGATCTCCACGCTGCGCAACTGGGGCGCCTTGAAGCTGCCCATCCGGCCCACCCGGTTGACGTTGGGCCACGTGCCCATCTGGGCACTGATATCGCCGGGTCTATCGCTGAAACCGCCGAAGTTCAGAACCTCGGCCGCGACGTTCCCAGGATTGAACGGCCCCAGCGAGTCCATGAACCCTTCGATCATCGGCACGTCGGTGAGGGTATTGACCATACCGCCAATGGCCCCCCCGGCCTCATCCATCTCGGGCGGGAAATCGCCGACGGTGATGTTGTTTGCAAAGGCACCCAGGTAAGCAGGCAGCAAGGGCTCGGCCGGCTCCCCCTCGTACCCCGGGTTGATCTGTTGATCCTGTCCGGTCTCCTCAAATAACCCACCGGTGATACCGAGGGTGGGATCAAAGTTGGCCATCGCAACCCCAGGGGCGGCGGGTTGAGCGAAGCCGTCGGCCTGGTCATCGCCTCCAGGGTTGAAATCCTCACCGGCGAGGTTCTTCATCATCAGGGTCGACAGGGACAGCGGCCAGCCAAAGGCGTCATTGCCACCCCGGCCAAGGTCTTCGACGATGGGGCGAACCCCCAGGTTGTACATGCCGTTGTCCAGGAACGCGGAGTCGGCTCCGGTCCACGGGCCCAAGTCGCCTATCCCCGCTGCTGTGGCACCCGGATACGCCAGACCATCCACCGGGTTGGGAACGATACTCTGGTCGACGATTCGGCGTTCCACCGCGTCCTGGCCGTTCTCGCTGATCTCGGCTTCGAGCAGGAAGCCCGAGATGACTCGCAGTCTGGCCAAGGGCTCGACGACGAGCTCGATTCCCGGTGTGGCAAACTCCGCAACCGCGTCCATCAGGTTGATCTTGCTGGTGAAAGGCATCGTGTGGTCGGTCAAGGTCGGAATGGCATGGCACTCGCCGCACCGGCCAGTCCTGAAGTCGGGATTCTTCAGCGACAGGTTGGAGGCAAAGAAGATATCCAGCCCGAGCAGAGGATCCGTGGCATTGGAGTTGGGGTTACGGGTGCCATGAGACGGGACAAAGTAGCCGCCGGCAGTGTTCTCACCCGTGACGCCCTGAAGGGCAGAGACGTTGTTATCCCGCTTGAAATTCCCTACTTCTCTAAAGCAGTAGTTTGGATCCGCACCCGACTGGCCACACATAAGCAGGTCATTCACGAGCCCGGGCTCGCCGGGCTCACCCAAGGCCGCGAACGCACCCGGGTTGGCATCCAGGACCTGGTCGAAAGGAGTGTTGTCCGGAACCAGGATCTGCACCCAGGCATGGACCGACAGCCCCCAGAAGAGGGCGAAGTTCGCCTCGATCTGCCGGAACTGGTTCGTGTCGGTCGGCGAAGCCGCAGCAGGTACAGGACCTTGGAGCACAAACCCGTCGAATGGGTCCGCACCTTGAGGGACCACGGCGCCGTTCTCGAGCTTGCGGATGGAGACGCTGCCCGGCGCACACTGATTCGGATGCAATGTGGCGTTGCCGTCGGTGTAGCAGCCGTCGAGACGCTGGCTGGTGTTACTCCAGAGTTGCGGAAAGTACGCGGCGCTGATCAACTGCGGGTAAGAAACGTTGAGCCCCGGTCTGCCGAGCGTCGCTGCAGTGGGAGCCAGGCCGACGCCCGGTCGCTGGTTGGAGAAGGGACCGAGCACGCTGTCGGTGGGATCCACCAACTGGTTGGCCAGAGGAACGACGCCGGTCTGGAGCAGTTTCTTGCCGATCTTCTGCCAGTTGCGTCCCTGGAACGACATCTCGAACTCACTCAGCCCCGGACCCGTCGCCAGGGAGGCGATGCTGGCAAACCGGATGATTTGCCGGGTCGCCGTGAGGGTTCCGCTGGCAGTGCCATCGTTGACCCAGACGTGGGTCTGAGGGTCGGCAGCGCCGAACACGCTGCCGCCGTTGAAGTCGTGACGGGCGCGCCCGTCCCAGAAGTTGTCGAAGTTGAATCCCGCCGCCTGCATCGTGGGGGTGTTGCGAGGCTCCACCCGTCGGAACCCCTGGAAGACCGGAAGCGGGTCGATCTCATTGGCCCCCGCCGTGCGGAGGTCAGGCTGCACCGCGGCGACCCCGTGGTCGGCCGGTTGGAACTGCCCGATGGGCGCGATGTCAGTGAACATGTTGAATACGACGCCCATGGAGGACGCGACGTCGTTGATGTCTGGGCGCGCGAGGTTGCTTGCATCGCACACCACCGGGGTCCGGCCCGTTGAAGGCTCATTCACCAGCACGACGTTTGTCACATCTGCATATAGCGGTGACGTGCACGCCGGATCGCCGGCGATGTCGGGGCTCGTCAGCTTGTGCAAAGGAAAGTCCGCCGCGGTCAAGTTGTAATTGGCCGCTTTCGAATCGGTTTGCGTGGCTGAGAGGGTATCGCCGAGCTGCAACTTGACGTCGTTCCCGTTTATGTGATTCGGGTTCAGTTGGTTCTTGGTCCGGGTGTCGGTGCCGGTGCCGTTGAAATGGCACGTGCCGCAGGACTGGACGCCGTCACTGCCCACCTGCATGTCCCAGAACAGGGCCTTGCCCAAGGCAATGGCCGCGTTCCGACCAGCTAGGTTTGCAGGGATGGGCCCAACAGCGGTGGCGGGCCGATAGTAATCATTCTCGTTCGAATCCGTCACGTCGTCGGGGTCGGTGTTGATGAGGTAATTCGGGTTGCTCGGGTCGCCGCCAGCGTCAGGCACTCGCAGCGAAGGCTTGTGGAGCCCGCCCGCGCCAGAGATCGCATCGCGCGCCTCGATCACCCCCCTCTGCGGATCGTAGAGTCGCGCCGCCGCCGGAATGGGGGTCTCTGGCGCATTGGGACCGCCCTGCAGAGAGGGCGTGGAGTACGCGGCACTCAGGAAGTTCGGGTCGGTCTGGGTCTGCACCGTCTGCACCAGCACCAGGTTGCGGACTGAGGTGGGGAGCAGGTTGATCAGGGCGACGAGGGCGTTCAACGCTGAGGGCAGCGGCCCGGGCGTCGGCGTCCCACCCACGAATGCGCTATACGCCGCGGGCAAAGCGTTCGCAACCGCTCGCACCGCGAGGATTGCCGCGTACCGAGCCATATTGGTAGCAAATCTTTGGGCAGTGGTACCTGTTGCGGCGGGATAACCGAGGCTTGCCAGATACGCAAGCAAGGCAGGGTTGCTGGAAAAGAAGGTCATTGGCATTCCAACAATAGGCGGTGGGGCCGGTGGCATGTGGAAGGTAAAGAGCTGGATGGTGATGGTACCGAGGCCCCCGAAGGTCGGGTTGCCGGGTTCGCCGGGATCGCCTCCACAGAGCGTCGAGCCCTCCGGGGGGTTAAATTCCGTCGAGAGGACGCAAGGCCCAGGAAAACCTGGATCCAGCGCGATCGGGTTGTTGTAGTCGATCGGGCTCGCCCCTCCCAGCTCGATGCGGTCCACGCCCGGGGAGATCGTCGCGGTCGTTCTCGTCCACCTATACGTGCCCGAGCCCGGGGGAGACTCGACGAGTTCATCGGTCACGCCGAAAGTGCCCCCGGCGTAGTCCGGATTGAGCAGCCGCATTTCTTCCCCGGTGGTCGTGTTGTAGTTGAGCGGATGGACGAGGAAGGGGGGCAGCGTGACGCCGAAGCCCGGACGCCGCGTGACCCCGGTGGCACGGTACGAGGGGAAGCCCTGATCGTTCCCAGGGGTGGCTGGGTCAAGCGTCACCCCGTACGGATTGTCCAGGAGTTGTTCCAGCTCGTTCCAGATGGGAACGCTCTTCAGCGAGGTGAAGGGAACCTCGGGTTCGAAGAGAAACCCCGCAACTGCCCCTGACGACGAATGGGGCGGAAGCGCTGTTCCGTTCGTGATGATGTTCTCCTGCGCCATGCCGGCCACAGGTGCAAATGCCAGGGCCGCGGCCAACAGCGAGGCAAGACCCTTCCTCAAAAATCCGGAGCGTGTCGTCTGCATTAGCTTCTACCTCTGGGAGGGAGGGAGGGCTACCCAACTGCTTGAGCGAGTGACGGCTACCCAACTGCTCGGATGTGTCGATGGCGCACGCGAAGCGGCGAACAACCGGCATTCATCTGTGGAAACACTCAGTTTGGCGTAGGCAAGACTACCTATGGTCTCTGCCTAGTAAGACGAACCAGCGCCACGAAACGATAGTGACGCCCGCGTCTGTAGCCCCGTTCGGTCGGGAAAGCTGATCGAGATCGTGAAGGCGCCGCGCTCGCCGGTGGGGCCGAAGCCGCCTTCCGGGCCTCGCTAGGCCGATCTAGACGCCGCAGCACGGCTGGCAGCGGCGACGGCAGGAGACGTCAGGGTTTGGCCGACTTACCTCTCGCCAGACTCGGCGAGGCGGGCGCTGCTTCCCCGGCAGTTTGGGGCTTCTCCTGGATCGAAAGCAGCTCCACCTCGAAAAGGAGGGTCGCGTTGGGACCGATCTTCTGGCGGGCCCCCCGCGCACCGTAGGCGAGGTTTGGGGGGATGGACAACTGCCACTTGGACCCGACCGGCATGAGCTGGAGCGCCTCGCTCCAGCCCTTGATCACGCGCTTGAGCGCGAAGGTGGCCGGCTTGTTGCGCCGGAGGGAGCTGTCGAACTCCGTGCCGTCGACCAGCGTGCCTCGGTAATGGCAGACGACCGTGTCGGCGGCGGCGGGCTTCCTTCCGTCCCCCGCCTTCAGGACCTTGTACTGGAGACCGCTCTCGAGGGCGACCACACCCTCCCTGGTCTTGTTCTCGGCCAGGAAGGCCTCTCCGTCCTGCTTGTTCTTCTCGGCGAGCTGCTTGTGGGCCTCCGCCTGGTTGGCCTGGAACCCGATCCGGAGCGACACCAGCGCCGCCTTCAGCTCCCCTTCGGTCAGGAGCGGTCTGTCTCCCGTGAGGGCGTCCCTCACGCCCCGAGAGACGAGCTCGGCGTCCAGCTCCAGCGACGCTCCCTTCAGCTTTTTACCCATTTCCACGCCCACCGCGTAGCTCTTCTTCGCCTTCTCGTCCTGGAGGACCGGTGCGTCGTCCGCGGCTACGGTTCCACCCGGATCGGGCGCCGGGGCGTCACGCCGCGAGTGTTCACTGGCGGGCTTCTGGCTGATCTCCACCTGGATGGCGTTGCCCAGGTTCTTCGCCTTGACCACCAGCTCCTTGGAGAATCCTTGCGAAGCGACCGTCAGCTTGCTTTCCCCGGCACGCTTCACGGTGATCCTGAACTCGTCCTTTTGCTTTTGACCGGGCGTCACCGTCACCATGTCGGGATCGGCCGCCGTCCATTCGGGGACGATGTTCACGGGCCTTCCCCTGGCATCGACACCCCGCACCTTGACGTCCACGGTGCCCACCGTGCCTGCCTGCGCAGCACTCGTGAAGGTGGCCGGCGAGAGCCAACGCTCTCCTCCGTACGTGGGTCCGCTGAGCAGGGGATCCAGCTTGAACAAGATCCTGATGTCGGTCAGGGAAGGCGGCGGTCGGACCGGCTGCTGCGCGGAGGCCGGCACGGCGCCGGTCAACAGGACCAGCATCGAGGCGGCGAGCGCTGCGGAACGGCCCCGTCCAGCGGAAACCATGCTAGGCGACTCCTTAGATTCCTTGCGTCTGGATGTGACCTGAAGGCTCACCCCCTCCCCCGGTCGGGGGAGGGGGTGAGCAGAGACGGAACCGGACTCAGTGACAGTAGTGATTGTTTGCGACCGGATCACAGTTTGCGGCAGCGCCGATCAGGCGTGGGCCGTTCGTGATCCCGAGGAAGTTCGAGATCGGGGTGCTGGTTCCCCCGATCCCCGTCTGCGGAACTCGCTGGAACATTCCGGCGACGCCGCCGTTGATACCGGTTGTGTTGTTCACGAAGCCCGGACGACCCGCGGCAGATGTCCCGGCCAGTGAGCCATTATCCGGAGCCGTGCCATCCAGCGGCACGAAGATCTCAACCTGATCGAACGGTCCGCGCTGGAAGTCGACGCGCTCGTCCGTGAGCTCGAGCAGGAAGTCGACCACGCTCACGAGGATCTCCTCTTTCTCAGCCGCAGTGAATTCCGGTTCCAACGTAAGAGGATCCAGCCCGCCGAGAGCCTCGTCTTCCTGCAGCAGGTTGATGATGAGGAAGTCTCGATGCTGGGAGTTCATCTTGGGGAAGTCGCCGCCCTGCGTGTAGAAGTCGACCACCTGGCGGAGCGTCAACTTGCCGCCGTTGTGGAAGTAGGGGCCGGTCTTCGCCACGTTACGCAGGCCAGGCGCCTTGACCGAGCCCTGCGCGTTGACGCGATTGACGTTGGGCCACATGGCCATCTGCGGCTGGATCGCGTAGTTGAAATTCTCGCCAACGACAGCCGCGGGGTTGAACGGACCGAAGTTATCGACGAATCCTTCCAGCATCGGCTCGCGCATGAGCGTGTTGAGGCCGACGAAGAGCTCGTCCTGGTTCGTCTCGTCGCCCACCGGGACGTTGCTCGCCCATGGCCACAGGTACGGAGGCAACAGCGGCGCTGCCGGCTCTTCCCCGAAGCCAGGGTTGATCTGCTGATCCTGCGGGCTCGGTTCGAACAGGTCACCGGAAATGGGATTGATATCGGGGTCGAAGCCGGGCAGCGGATTCCCACCGCCCGAAGGCTGTGCGAAGCTGTTGTTTGGATCGTCCCCGCCTGGGGTGTAGTCCACACCCCCAAGGTTCTTAAATGCAAGACGAGAGAGGGAGAGGGGCCAGCCGAAAGCGTCGGTGCCCCCGCGCATGATGTCGTTGGCAATCGGAGTGACACCGATGTTGTACACCCCGTTGTCGAACAGCGCCTGGCCCTGCGGAAATCCGCCGTTGATTCCACCAGGGATCCCAGTCCCGTAGGCATCCACGCACGGCTCTACGGCGCAGAAGTCCGCGACGTTACGCTCGATAGCGTCCTGGGCGTTTTCGCCGAGCTCGCCTTCGAGCGCGAAGCCCGAAATGGCCCGGCTTCGACCGAGCGGCTCAGGGAACTTCTCCAGGCCGGGCGTTCCCGTGACGAACTCCGCGACGAAATCGTTGAAGCTCGTCTGATGACTGACCTCGAACGTCATGTCGGTCAAGGTGCCGGCCGCGTGGCACTCGCCGCAGCGGAGGGACCGGAAGTTCGGATTCTTCAGCGACAGATTGGACCCCAGGAAGAAATCCAACCCCATGAGCGGATCCACCGAGCCTGCCGTCCGCGAGCCACCGGACGGCACCGTGGTGCACTCGTTGGGGGCAACGCAGTTGATTTTGGCGGAAACGCCTGGATCGCGCTTGAAGTTCCCGGCTTCCGTGAAGCAGGGCTGCTGCCCACCGGTCTGGTTGCACCTGAGCAGATCGAGCGCCAGGTTCGCCTCGTCGGACTCTCCGAACGTCATGAACGAATCCGGATTCTCATCCATGAACCGGTCGAATGGAGCGTCGTCGGTCACCAGCATGGCGCCCCAGGCATGTACCGACAGCCCGAAGAACAGGCTCATGTTTGCTTCCATCTGGGAGAACTGGTCTGTGTTGGTCGCGTTAGCCGGCATATTGGCAATCGAGAGGACATACCCATCGAACGGGTCGTTAGCCGAATTGACCACAGCGCCGGCCTCGAGCACGGGGATGGCGACGCTGCCCGCGGCACACTGATTCGGATGCAGTGCGCTGCCGTCGGTGTAGCATCCATTGAGATGGCCGGCTGGAGATCGCCAGAGCGTTGGGTAGAACGCCCGGCGAATCAGCCCCGGGTAGCTGATGCAAAGACCCGGCTTTCCCGCTGCGGTTCCACCAATACCGCTGACCCGATCAAGGACCGGGAGAGTCGCGCAAGCAGAACCACCCTGGTTCGAGTAGTGGCCAAGCACGCTGTCAGTCGTCGAGACCAACTGATTGGCCAGGGGCGTCACTCTGCCCACCAGCATATCCGCCGGCATTGTCAACCCAATGCCCGGGATCGGAACGCCTTGGAGCAACTTCTTGCCGAGCTTGGGCCAGTTGCGTCCGGCGAAACTCATCTCGAATTCGCTCAGCGCCGGCCCCGTGGCCAGGGAAGCGAGGCTGGCGAACCGGATGATCTGCCGGGTGGCCATAAGGGGTCCTAGTCCCATAAGGCCGGTGCCAACGAAGACGTGGGACTGCGGGTCGGAGGCGCCAAACACGCTGCCGCCGTTGAAGTCGTGGCGGGCGCGCCCATCCCAGAAGTTGTCGAAGTTCATGTCTGCGTTAAATAGTTGCGGGGTATTGCGCGGCTCGACCCGGCGCAGGCCCTGGAAGAGCGGAATCGGGTCTGCGGACTGGCCGCCGACCGGGTCGTCGCCGATGTCCGGCAGCAGTGTGCGTACGCCAAGGTTGGCCGGACCGAACGCCGTAGCGATTCCCGGTACTGGAATGTCAACGAACCGGCGGAAGCGCACGCCCATCGACGATGCGACGTCGTTGACGTTGCCAGAGCTGTTCCCAGGGTCGTTCGAAGTGTCTTGCACCTTCTGGAAGGGAAAGTCCGAGGCGACCAAGTCCGTGTTCTGCACCCCGCCGTGCAGCTGCAGCGTGAGGTCGCCTCCCAGGTGATTGGGGTTGGTCTGGTTCTTGGTCCGGTTGTCGGCGGCGGCGTTGAAGTGGCACGACGCGCAGGCCTGGACGGTGTCGCTGCCTACCTGCATCTCCCAGAACAAGGCCTTGCCCAGCGCCGCCGCCTCTAGTCGTGCAATCTCCTTCGCGGCGCGCGTAGCCCCTCTGTAATAGTCATTCTCATTGGAAGGCGCCAAGGCGGCGGGATCGGCTGCTAGGTTGGCCTCCGAGTTCACGAGATAATTCGGCGCGGCGGGCGTTCCGTGCGGGAAGACCCTCAGGGACGGTCTTCGAAGCCCTTGATTGGCGGACCCCGCGGAGCCGTCAGCGCGAGGTTCGATCAACCCGCGCGCCGGATCGTACAGTCGGTCGCTTGAGGTGAGGGCGTCGTCGGGGCCATCTTTCCCTGGAACGGCCGGGACCGAGTACTGTGTGGCCGCGTCAGCAAGTACTCCGAATCCCTCATAGCCCGGTTCGCCGGGATCCCCTCCGCACACCGTAATGCCTTCTGCGAGTTGGGTCGAAACGCCACTGGCAGGACCGGTAGAAAAGAACTCACCAGCAGGACCAGTGTAGGAGAACTCCGTGGTCACAATGCACGCCAGGACATCAGGCACGATCGGGCTGTTGAAATCGATCGCCGGCTCGTCGTCCTCGATGCGTCCATCGCCGGGGGAGACGACGATGTCTTTGTAGAGCCATGCATACGAGCCGTCTGCCTGGAGTTCGATCTGATCCGGAATCATCCAGTCCGCCCCCTCGAAATCGATGTTCAGCAGCCGCAGTTCCTCGCCGTTCATGTGGTTGTAGTTGAGTGGGTGGATGACGTGCCCAGCCAGAGGCACTTCGGCGCAGCCGCCGGAGCCCGGCGCGCAGGGCTGTCCGGCGCCGTTCCGGAAGATGAACGATCGACGGCGTGGCTGGGTGAGGCGGTAGGACGGCCATCCCTGCTCGTTGCCGCCGACGGTCGGATCCAACGCGAACGCATACGGGTCATCCAGCATCGGCTCGATCTCGTTCCAGATCGCCGTTTCTTTCAGGCTCTGGAGCGGACTTTCCACCTCGAAGGCGAAGAACATTTGGGCAAAGTCGATATAGCCCGAGTTGTCGACCGTGCCGCCCGGGTCCTGGGCGAAAGCGGGTACGCCCAAGAACGCCAGAGCCGTGGCCAACAGTGAGGCCAAACCCTTCCTCAACAGTACGGAGCATCTCGTCTGCATGTTTGTACCCTTCTCTGGAGGGAGGGAGGGCTGCCTACTGCTCGACCGTGTCAACGGCGCATTAGTCGATGGCGCATTGAATCAGGTCGCACACGCAGTGTCTATTTGTGGAACTACCTATTTAGGCATAGGCAACACCACCTATCTCAAGGACCAGAAGGAGAAGACGAGCTACGCGCTGGGGATGGATCTGGGGATCAAACTATCAAACTAAAGAAGCGGCTGGTGGAGGTGGACGCCGATCTCTACCACCACGACCAGAACTCGACCCGCACGTAGCGTGCCAGCCGTCGCGTCATCAGGTCGATCATCCGCCGCTTGCCGCCGTAGATCTTCGCGTTGCCCGTCATTTCGGACTTGAGCAGACCCGAGGCGTTGTCGATTTCCGCCGTGACCTTGACAAACCTGCCTCCGGGTCCCCCTTCTTGTTCGAAGGCGATCGGAGCGATGGCGATGACCCGGCTCGAAAAGCTCCGGCTGGGATGGGCGCGGGCCTTGAGGACGACCGGCTGCCCGACCCGAACGTCGGCGATCTCCTTCTCCGAGACCAGGATTTCCGCGGTCACGGTCTTCTGCTCGTGCACCTTCGCGATGAGGTCGCCGCGGCTGACGCGCTGGCCGAGCCTCTCTTTGAGCCGGGCGGTCGTGATCACCCCGGCCGCGGGGCTCGACACCTGCGTGCGCTGGAGCTCCTGTTGCAGATACCCCCGCTGGACCTCGAGGCGCGCGATCTCCGCCTCGCTCGCTTCGACTTCCTCGGGGCGGCTCCCGGCCAGCAGCACCTTGAGCCGGCCCTGGCCGCGCTCGACGTCCTGGCGGGCGAGGTCCCGCTCCTTCCGGACCGCCGAGAAATCGTCGGCCATGACGATCGTCAGCGCGGCCTGAACCTCCTCCAGCTCCTTCTGTCGGACGGCCAGCTCGTACCCGGCCGTTTCCACGTCCTTCCGGGGGACGAGCCCGCTGGCGAAGAGAGCCTCGAGCCGGCCGAGCTCGGTCTTCGCGTACGCAAGCCGCTGCTCCGCCTTCTCCGCGGCCGTCTGGGCCTTGGCCAGCTCGGCGGCGTGCATGCGGCCCGCGTCTTCGTACCACTTGCCCGCGTGCTCCTGCCGGACCTTCGCCGTGTCGGCCTCGCCGCGCGCCAGCTCGATCTCCTCGCGCCGCGCGCCCAGCTTCAGCATCTTGAGCTTCGCCTGCTTCTCGGCGATCTCGGCTTCGGTCTTTCGCAGCTCGGCGAGGTACTCGCGGTCCTCCAGGCGGGCGATGACATCGCCCTTGCCGACGACGTCGCCCTCGTCCTTGTAGATCGCGGCGATGATCCCGTCGACTTCGGCCCGCACGTCCGCGTTGTGAACCGGGAGAATCGTGAACCCGCCGGAGACCTTCAGCTCCATCCGCACGAACACCGCGGTGATTGCCACGACGGCGACCAGCTCGAGGAGCCTCGCGCGCCGGGTCATCCAGGCGGGCAGGCGGGTCCCGGTCTCCGGCGGAGCGGGCGCCGGGACCGGATCCCGATTCGTCACCACTCGTCGCAACGGGTTTCCCAGCGCCACTCCCAAGAGAAGGGCGAAGGAAAGGAACCCCATCCCCTGGTATTGCTGCGTCAGGTAGCCGCCGAGCTGCAGGGCTACGAAGCCCAGGATGAAGAAGGAGTAGCTCGCCGCCAGGAGCCCGTACGTGAGATAGATCCGGTGCTCTCGCCGGCTGGCTTCCGCGATCCTCCCGAGGGCCGAGCCCGTCAGTCGGCCGACCTGCGAACGCAAGTAGGTGAAGGCCCGTTGTCTCAAGTTCGGAATCTCCAGATAGTCGCCGAGCAGATAGTAGCCGTCGAGCTTGATCAACGGATTGAGGTTGAAGAGCGTCGTGACGCCCGAGGTGGCCATCACGATCAGCGCGACGTAGTTCGGCGCCGTATCGGGATCGGTGACGCGCCAGATCACGGTGGCCAGCGCCCAGACGACGATCTCCAGGTACGCTCCGGCGAACGTGACCCACAGCCGCTTCGACTTCTCGGGGAAGAGCCACGCGTCGCTCACGTTGCAATAGAACGCGGGCTGGAAATACAGGAGAAGGAAACCCATCTCGTGGACCTCGCCGCCGAACCGCTTGCAGGTCAGCCCGTGAGCGAACTCGTGCGCCCCCACCACCAGCACGACGGTCACCCAGACGGCAACGATCGCCTGGAGACGGTACAGGCCTAGAAGGTCGTGGCCGATCTCGCTGGAGTTCGCCACCGTGATGCCGAGGGCGGCGAGGATCAGCGCGGCCGAAAGCACGACGAAGTACGGCGTGAACAGGAAGCGGACCTTGTCGACGAGGCGGGTGAGCAACGCGTCCGGGTCGAACGCCATCAGCCGCAGGTAGAGCAGGCTTCCTCGAACCTTCCTGCTCTGACGATGGCCGGAGCCGGCCTGGCCCTCGGTCTCGAGGAGCCCGAGCTGATTCAGGCGCTGGAGGAAGCGCTCCAGCGTCTCCGGAGAGAGCGGAGCCCCGAGCCGTTCCGAGATTGTCGCGCGGATGGCGTCCAGGGAGGTCGGTCCATCGAGCTGTCGGACGATCTCGTACTCCGCTTCCTTGAGGCGGAAGAAGCGGCGGTTCGCGGGATCCTTGACGACGAAGCAGATCGCGCCGGCCGTCGTCCGCTGCCGGCTGACGACTAGATCGTCTCGAAGCTTGAACGGCGTGGCCGCCACGGAAGCTTCCGAGCCTTCAGGAAACGGAGAAGGCTACTGGTTTCCCAGTAGCCTTCTCCACCGCGTCGTGCGCTGCCGGACAGCTCAGACGGCGGCCGCGGGCGGGACGGTCGCCCCGGCCGCGTTCGCTGTGGTGATGCCGAAGCCGGCGGATTCCGGCGGCCGGGCGCCGCCCGAAGCCGCGGCGGCCGTGGTGAGACCACCCGGGGCAATCCGCTCCTCCAGTTCCTCGACCTCCAGCTTGACCTCTGCCTTGACGTTCTTGGGATCCATTGTGTCTTCCTCCATGATTTGACAACGCGCTCCTTCGGCCACCCGTTGGTCTTCGCCCGCTATTTATGAGCGATCTCGACCTGGATCGCGTTGTCCCGATACGACGCCTTGATCGCCAGCTCTTTGGAGATACCCTCCGAAGTCAACCTGCAGGCTGCTCTGGCGGGCGCGCTGCACGGTTTTCCGCTTCCTTCCCTTGCTTGGCGGACTGTCGCCTTCTCTCGATCGGAGGGCATCCATTTGGGGCTGATGCTCAGTCGTCTTCCGTTCGGATCCATACTCAGACCCACGGCCCGTTAGCAGGGCCGCAAGTGTAAAAGGAGGGAGACTTGCTTTGTTTGATCTTATACAACTGTTGGAGCAGGCTGTCAAGAAGAAAGAAGCAAACAGATAGCGAACACTTTTTATCCACAATCTGTTTGGACAGAATGTGCGCTATGTGCACTTGTGGACTCTTGACAAAGTGTCTAATGCTTGAGGACGAGGCGGACTCCGGAGGCTCCGGCCTTGACGCCATCGACGCGGGCCGAGGGGTCGGCCGCCGAGCGCGTGATCGGATCGCCGTCGGAGTCGACGCGCGCCTCGATCCGCATCTCCGCGGGGACCCGCAGCGCGGCGTCCAGCTCCAGTATGTATCAAGCAGGTCCGGCTCGGCCGCCAGCAGGAGCCTCCGCCTCCCCTTCGCGAGGTGCGTCAGGTGGTTGTGGATGGGGAGGGGCGAAAGGCGCTATCGTTTATCGCTAATTCGGTGGCTCAGCAAGTGTGTCGGGGCCATCTGTCAGGTTTTCCAGAACTACGTCGATTCCTCTCTCTAACACACGCTTTGCTTCTTCCACATCACCCTTAGCCATGTTGGCTATGGCGTGCTCCATCGCGATCAAACAAAGAGTTATCACTTCCGTAGCCTGGTTACAGAGTTGACCAGCGCGCTCCGGAGCTTTGGAGCGCGGCGAGCGGCATGGACTCCTTCACTGAAGAGGGCGGCGTTCCGCTCGATGGCACGGCCCCCGCCTGACAGCATGGAGATCGTCCTCGGCATTGGCTTCTACTTCGCTGGCGCTTGGAAGGAATGACGTGACGCGAACGATACCAACTGGGAGATTAGGCGAACGTGAGCCCCGCGTTAGAACTCCGTGACGTCCGCGGGCCCGTCGTGGTCGATGTCGCCGATGGCCACGTCCGAGAGGTCGATGCCGATGGTGGAGACCGGCGCCGCCGCCGAGAAGCTGCCGTCTCCCGCACCGTTGCCTTCACTTCTTCTGAGTTATCTCCACCTGGATCGCGTTGCCCAGGTTCTTCGCCTTGACCACGAGCTCCTTGGAGACTCCCTGCGAAGCGACCGTCAGGTTGCTCTCCCCGGTCCGCTTCACGGTGATCCGGAACTCGTTCCTTTGGCCGGGCGTCACCGTCACCATCTCGGGATCGGAAGCTGTCCACGTGGCGCTGATTCTGACGGGCCGTCCGTTCGCATTCGTGCCTCCGACCCTGGCTTCGATGGTGTCCTGGGCGTTGGCCCCGGTATAGGTGGGCGGCGAGACCCAGCGCTCTCCCCCATACGTGCCTCCCGAGAGCCGAGGATCCAGCTTGAAGGAAACCGTGATGGCTTCCAGAGAATTGGTGTCTGGCTCTGCCAGTTGTGGGGACGCCGGCACGATACTGGGCAACAGAACCAATAGCAGGGCCGCAACGGCGATCAAACCGAGCCAGTCCCCCGCGCACGTCTCGAGACCGTCTTCCTTCTTGCTCAATGTTCCCTCCAAGAAAAACCTTCTGCTCACCCCCTCCTCGCGCTGGGGAAGAGATGAGCAGAAGAGCACGCGCGTGGTGGTCTCGATCTCACGACTGACGACCTCTCTCCTGCCCACCCCCCCGATGGAGAGGGGATGGGCAGAGAGAGAACGGACTCAGTGACAGTAGTGACTGATTGGGC
>Ga0210378_10000360_pt1 | contig 22926 bp, 24 predicted proteins | sample PLM1_60_b1redo_FD_155465 | JGI IMG/M metagenome (GOLD analysis project Ga0210378, IMG submission 155465) | Groundwater sediment microbial communities from an aquifer in East River, Colorado, USA - PLM1_60_b1 redo | ecosystem: Environmental > Terrestrial > Soil > Riparian zone | place: USA: East...
CGGAGAGGCTTGGACTCGCTGCTCTTCGCCGAACCTGTCCCGGACTGACGCCGTTAACGCGACGGCCTCCGCCGAGTGACGTCCGCTCATCGGCAGAGCGCTGTCAGCGGCAGATCCGGGCGTGCCGAAGTGCGGGAGCTCGAGTTGCGCATCGCCGGGCATTGGGCCATCCGTGCCGGTGATCCCTGGGGTGGGCGCCACGCGCGCTCAGCTCGGCTTCGGGTCAGCGACGTGGCCAAGGAAAAGCGGGGTACGCGTCGGCGTATGCGTGATCGTAAAGGCGAACGGCCGATCGGCCCGAACGGTTACCTCGGCGGGCGGCGGCAGTGCCGTGAGGAAGGCCATGCCGGTGACCGCCGCGGCCTCGGTACCCCACTCGTCCACGGTGATCCGGGTGCGGTGTACCGCCTGGTCGAGGATCAGTTCCGGATTGATGCCGGAGAAGTCGCTGCGAGCGGCGTCAAGGCCGAGCTTGGCGAGCGGTGCCAGCAGGTTCAGGTAGGTCTCGAAGTCCCAGCGCGGCATCGACAGGTTGACCCTGACTCTGGTCGCCTTCCTGGATGCATCGGCGAGCACGCCGCGTACCAGCAGGTCACCTGGCGTGCGACCCGGGCCCGGCACGAGGACCCACATCGCCAGCTCGCTCTGGCGGTAGGGCAGCTCAACTGCCTGCCACCCACCGCCGGCGGCGTACCGGAATGGCTGCTCGTTGTGCATCATCGGCACGACCACGCGGCTGCCGTCAGCGCGGCTGAACGGCTCGTCCCTGGCTGGCTTCTCGGCGAACGGATTGGCCCAGTCGGCCTTGAGGTAGACGGTGTTGGCCAGCACAAGCTTGATGTTCTCCGATAGCTGTTCGAAGAGCTTCTTGATCCGGCCCGCCGTCTGTTCCGCCACCCAGGCGTTGATCCGCGCGCTCGCCTGGGGCGAGCGGAAGGCGAGAGCGTAGACGCCGGATCCGTATTGCGCGCCCAGCACGCGCAGGAACTCCGCACCGATCGGTAGACCGTGCTGCGCGAACAACCCGTTGGCCACGCAGACGACCGGCGGCGCAGGCTTGGCATCCGCGCTCCGCGTCTTGGCGCCGGACGGCTTGGGCGGGGCACCCTCGACGGTGACCACGTCGCGGACCAGCTGGTTGAACGCGGCGTGGACATCGCTGGGGAAAGAGAACACGGAATCGATCTCGGCCGCGGTCTTTCCACGCGCACCGGCGCGCGCCATCGCGAAGCACACTGCGATGCTCAGCGGGGACAGCGCGGAATTGCTGCCCGGCGTTGCGGTGAGCTGGTACAGACGGTACGCGAAATCTGTCATTCCCTTGACAGTCGCGTCCAGCCGAACGTGGCGCGGAGTCTCGCGACTCACGCCCTCGGCGGTGAGTAGCTGCACCTTTGTGCCTCCCAGACTCGTCGGCTCGGCGGCCAACGACGTCGGTTGCCTGGTCCTGCAGGCCGTCGCCATCATCGCAGCCAGCCCGGACGCCAGGGCCGCCCGCAGCACAGTACGTCTCGACACCGCAGCACCAGGTGCGTTCACGCCCACACTCCTCGGCCGGCCTGCTATCACCGCTTGGACGCCCCACCCCGCAAGGCGGTTCCCCGAAAGATGACGCGCGCGGAAGCCGGCGCGGGGACCCGGGCCGAACGATGCCGTCGGGCGGGTAGCTCAAACTTACGAGCCGCGCTTGAGCAAGGCCCTGAACAACCGACCGGTCACGGGATGAGCACGTCCTGTTCGGCCAACGTCACGTCCATCTCACCGCCGAGGAGCGGTCGTGAACCGTATCCAACGCGCCACGACTGGCCCTGTTCGCAGCCTGGATGGCGCACGACCTCGAAGAGTTGGCGACGATGACAACTCCCACATCCTGATGACACGACTGCCAGGCTTGCTGCCGGTGCCAGCTTCGGTACGAGATCAAGGCTTCACAAACCGCTATGTCGCCAGCGCCGTCGCCGCGGTGGGGCTGGTTGTCGCCGCGGTCGCCGTGCGCGGCCACCGAACACAGGGCCGCTCGGCCTTCTACCAGAACGCACTCCTGGGCTTTGGCCTGCACGGGCTCGGTCACATCGGCATGAGGCTGCTGACCCGCGGCTACACCAGCGGTGTGGCCACATCCCCCATCATCGTCATCCCGTTCTGGCTGTGGCCCACCCGGGCCCTCAACCAAGCGGGTGTTCCAAACGGCGGAGCGTTCCAGCCCCGATCGCCTTCGCCGCAGGGTCCATCACCGGCGGCCACGTCGTGGCCTCCCTCCTGACCAAGAACCGCCCCTGAACCGTCAGCGGCGGCTCCCCAGCGCCGAGGCGCTGCGCCACGCGGGTTATCAGCAGTTCCCAACCGCACTCTTCTCGACAGTTGAGGACATCTCCGAGCCCAAATGGCACCCACTGTGATCAGGTGTTGCAACCACTCCTAGAACCCAAGCCGTCACAGTGGGGCCGACCCTGACCGTCACAATCAGCCGCCCGTGTTGGCCGCTTCCTGCCTACCCTCGGACGCCTCAACCGAAGCTGAAGACCAACCCCGACAACACGATCGGCGAATACCGCAGGGCTCGAATACCGGCACTCCGCCAGCTATCCGCCGCGACCTGTCCCGCTACGACGTGCCCATGATCGTGCCGCCGCCGTAGTCGTCGATGCTGCAGCGGGCCCGTCCTCGGGATAACTTCCTGGTCCAGCGGCGCGGACCCGGTAGAAACAAGCCATGACGGGTCCACGCTTCCTCAAGCTCACCGACGTCGCCGAGGTTATCTCCAGTCTGGAGCCGGGTGGTCCCCCGGACCATGGGTTATGCGTTGTGGACGGTGTGTGACACGTACGGATCGGCATCCTGGAGCGGTGCTGGAGCCTGTGGTTAGGGATTGGGTGCGGCGGACGCAACTGCGCAAGGCGATTGCGGAGCCGATGTACTGCGGTGACGACCGACGTGGCCCCGAGTGTCGCGAGACGAGTGTCTGTCGATACTCGGGGGTCACGTTGGGTGTCACTTGCCGTCGAGGGAGAAGACGGCGGCAGGCGACTTGGCGGACTTCGGTGCTGGCGCCAGGGTGATGGCGACGGCTGTTTCGGGCAGGATCGCAACGCGTTTGCTGGTTCCGGTTCTGGCGTCGGTTGCCAGAACATCAGTGCCCTTCACGGTGATCAGCTGATCGCCGTTCAGGACGCCCCACGCGCCTTCCGCGCCGGGATGCCCTGGACGAGAGACAGCCGGGCGGTAGCGGTCCACGACCTTTCCGGTGGCAAGGTCCAGAATGATCCAGTCGCCGCGCTCGTCGGAGCTTGGTAGCAGCAGCGCGTGGTTGGTTCCGGCCATCACGCTGTTCACGCGGTGATCCAGTGGCCAGTCGCCGCGAAGGACCTTCACCGTGCCGTCGACGAACAAGCGCACGTGCGCGTTCCGGGTGATCTTCTCATCGCCGGTGGAGTCGGCGGCGAAGAACAGCGACTTGCTGTCGGCGGACCAGGAGAGGAGTTCGGTGGCGGTCGCGCCGTCCGGCTCCAGATCAAGGGTGCAGGTGTCGCCGGTGGTCACGTCGAGCAGGCGCACCTCGTCGATGTGCCGCTCTTCCATGTTCGGCCCGGTCGAGTTGGCGAAGGCGATCCAGCGGCCGTCCGGCGACCAGCTCGCGGTGGGGTAGACGCCCAGTTCCACCTCGTAGACGGTGCGGCCGGTGGTCGTGTCCTCGATGGTGTAGGTGATCTTCTCGCGATCGGGCGTGGGGTCGCTGAGCCCACCCAACAGCGCGTAGCGGAGGTTCGGTGAGGTGGCGACCGGCTGCCGCGACGCCTTGCGGTAGGTGCTGGTTGACGGGTCGAGGACGTAGCGGCGGCCGGTGTAGTCCGCGGTGTAGGAGGCGACGACGTAGCGCTTCGGCGCTTCGGTGACCGGCGTGTCGGGCGCCGCCGCCAGCGGCTGGCGGAGTTCCGGGAATGGATTTTCCGGGATCGCCACGACCACCGCGGCCACGACCGCCCCTACCGCTACGACTGCCGTCGGGATGCCGACAAGGGCGCGGCGGCGCTTGCGGCTGACCGCAGTGAGCGCCCGCTGACCGAGCGAGGCGGGCGGGTCCGCCGGGGAGCTGAACTGGTCGGCTAGGCCGTGGACGGCGTGCCGAACGGTGTCATCGATCCTGGTCACGACCGGACCTCCTGGGAATGGATGCGAGTTCGGGTGCGCTGCCGTCGAGTTCTGGGCATAGCGTGCGGAGTCGCGTTAGGGCGCGGCTGAGTTGGCTGCTCACGGTCGATACCGAGCAGCCGAGGAACCGAGCGACGTCCTGTTCGCTGCGGTCCTCCAGGTAACGGAGCACGATGACCGCGCGTTGCCTGGGTGCAAGCTGCCTCAACGCCCGCTGGACCTCGTGCCGCAGAGCGACATCGGCGGCGTGATCGCCGGGCAACGCGCGGTCCGGGAGGTCAGCGGTGAGCCGCTCCGGACGCCTCAGCGCTCGCCGCCACCACGACACGTACTCGTGAAAGATCACGCGTCGCACGTATGCCTCCGGGTCATCGATCCGGCGCCACCGCCGCACCGCCTTCTCCATCCCGGACTGGACCAGATCCTCGGCCGTATGCCGGTCTCCGGTCAGCGCGCCCGCCATGCGCATGAGCGCTGGCGTCCTTGCCGATGCGAACTCCAGGAACGCCTCGCGCTCTGCCTGGTTCACGGCGTCACCTCCCACTTCCTAGGACGCCAGGGATGGCGCTGATCCTGCAACCCGTCTCCGACGAAACCGATCTGTCACCAAAGATGCGTCGATCCCGCACAGCATGCCAGGAAGGTGGTCGCCAGCTTCCATCTGACGCATCTGCGACAGGGTTGCTCTAGGCAGCGCGTTTTGACGTTAGTTTGCGCTAGCTTGGTCACGCTACCGACATAGTTGGCCCTTCACGTGGCCACGACCTTAGGAAGCGGGGGATTCATCCAGTGAAGAAGAAACGGTGGAGAATGGCGTTAGGTGCCGCCCTGAGCTTGTCCATGGTCGTCGCGGTTTCGCCCGCGACGGCGGCTCCGCCGGAGGCAGCGCCGCCGGCGGATCGTCTCGCCAAGTTCGCCGAGTCGATCGACCATCTCCGGTCGACCTACGGCATCTCAGCCGGCGAGGCGCTGCGGCGGCTGGACGTGCAACGCGACGCGCCAGCGATCGAGCAGGCCCTTCTGGGTCGGTTCCCGAACGACTTCGCCGGCATGTGGCTGGACCAGCCGAACGGCGGCGTTCTGGTCATCCGCATGGTCAGGCCCGGACTCATGAACAACCCGCCGGCCGAACTCGATGCGGTCAACTACCGCGTCGAAGGCGCGAAGTGGTCGCTGACGGAGCTGCGCGCCACCCGGGACCGGCTGGAAGCAGCGGGCACTCCAACCGCACTGAGCTTCGTGGTCGACGAGCAGCGCAACGTCGTGATGGCCTACGACTGGAGCACCACCCCGACCGAGCGCGCCGCCACCACTCGTACCCGGATGTCCTTCGCCGACGAGCAGGGCCAGGTCGTGGACGCGCCCGACCAGTCCGCTGTCAAGGCCGATCATGGAGACTGGCTCACTGCCGAAGACACGATCGTCGGGACCGAACCGACCGAAGGGCCGGAACTGCCCGAGCCGCCCGACGGGGCGGCCCCGGCTCCGCAGGCGTGCGACTTCCTCAGCTGCGGACCGCCGCCGATGCGAGGCGGTTTTCGGCTCAAGATCCCCCGTGACAACGGCAGCAACGGTTACTGCACCAACGGTTTCAACGTCAAGGGCAGCAACGGCTTCGTTTACACCCTGACCGCTGGGCACTGCGTGCTCGGGCCGAATCACACCAAGCGGGACCGGTCCAGCCACAACAACGTGGCCGTCGGATATGAGCTCGACGCGACCAGGAACCCGACCTACCCGCTCGACTACGCGATCATGCCGTACCAGAATCCGCCGGGTGCGGGGTACTGGTTGCCGGCGAACAAGGCCAAGAACATCGTGTACTCCCAATGCCGGGCCGACTCACCCAGGACCGGGTGCCGGAACGGGAACATCGGGATGGTCGGCATCCACGGCTACGACGCGATCCGGGTCGGTTGGGTCGTGTGCCACACCGGGTCGGCGACGCCGGACTACGGCGGACGCAACTGGCTGCCCGGGACGCGCTGCGGGCAGGTCACCGTCAAGGACGGCGGTATCCGCACCAATCTCTGCAGCCGCCCTACTGACAGCGGCGGGCCGCTGTTCAGCCAGATCGACAACCGAGGATACGGAATCCTGACGGGCGGCAGCCCGGCGCAGGGTGAATGCACGACCCGCGAGTACAGCCGCTTCTCACCGCTCTCCAAGGTCTTCGCCGACGCCGAACTGCACAGCCGGATTCGGATGAGCCTCATCACCTGACCCAACTAGAACACCGCGCGACGGCCCAGAACGGCTCCCCGTTCTGGGCCGTTCGGGGCTCACGCGTACGTTGCGAGGGTTCGGACGACTGGGACTCAAGCATTGTCCGGTTCGGCTCGCCGGAGACGGATGAGGCCGTGTGCCCGTGCGAGTTCGTCTCGGAGTTGTCGGACTTCGTCGGTGAGTTCGCGGTTGCGGTGGTGGGCGAGTTCGAGGCGGCGGCGCAGCGACGTGTCGCTCGCTGTGGGACCGGCGTCGTGGCTGCGGCGTGGTCGTTGCTGGCGGCGTGGATGCGGTCGCGGATCGACATCTCGGCGTAGAGCCAGGACCGGGACACGCGTCCGGTGTGCGCGACGGTGGCGATGGTCACGGATGCGCCGGTGGCGAGGAGCTGGTCGATGGCGTCGCCGGCGCGCCGCAGGGTGGCTTCGCGGCGCCGCGCCGCGGCGGCGACGAGGTGCGCGGTGTTGTCAGCTTTCATCGGCGTCCTGCTCTGCGGGGTGTTCCAGGGTGGTGATGATGGCTTCGAGGTTGTCGGCGACGCGCCGGTTCATCTCGACCATCCGGAAGTGACCGTCGGCCTCGGCGGTGGCGATGAGGGTGCGGGTCGCGGCGAGCTGGGAATGGTGTTGGGGCAGGAACTCGGCGGTGGTGACGAAGACCGGGCAGTCGAGGCAGGCGTTGGCGTGCGGGCATTTCTGCCGGAGCGGAAGGCCGCAGTAGCCGTTGGGCAGCGCCATCGTGGCGCGGGCGATGTTCTGTTTCATCCAGGCGGCGTCGGCGAGCGGGGAGTCCGCGGCGAGGGTGAGGGGCTCGCCGCGGTGGTTGACCTTGCGGGCGCGTTCCCAGTGCTGGCGGACGGTGGTGTCGCAGATCCGGGCGTAGTGCGAGGTCATGGCGTGGGAGGTGTGGTCCAGGAGCCGGCGCACGACCTCCAGCGGCACCTCCTGGTTGATCAGGCGGGTCGCGAACGTGTGGCGCCACTGGTGCGGGGTGAGGTGGACCGGGTGGTCGTGTTCGTCGTGGATGTTGCAGGTGACCAGCCAGCGTCCGAGCTGGTCGTAGTAGGTGTTGGCGCCGACGGGGTGTTTCCCGTCGGGGTTGGCCAGGCTGCGGGGGAATAGCACCGGGCTGTCGGCCCACCGGTCACGGACGGCCTGCTGCTGGGCGATGATCGCCGCGCCGAGGGCGTCGTCGATTGGCACGACGGCCTCGCGGCGCATCTTCCGGTTGACGTAGCGGAGGTAGGTGCCTTCCTGCTGGTCGCGCAGCAGGCAGTCGGTCGGCAGCGTGAGGGCGTCGCGTAGCCGCAGGCCGGTTCGCATGATCAGCTCGGTGACCGGTTGGATCCGCGGGTCAGTGATCCGGGCGAGGTTCGCGGGGCTCTCCAGCTGGGCCATGACGTACTCGGGCAGCGCCCTGGGCAGCATCGCGGCGCGGCGGGGGTAATCCTCGGCGACGATCACCGCGCCGGCGGGCAGATCCGGGGCCCACTGGTGCTGGCGGATCGCCTGCAGGAACGTCGCCACCGCCCCGATCCGCAGGCGGCGTGCCGGCGGTCCGAGATCCGCGGACAGCGAGGCCAACCAGCCTTCCAGCAGTTGGCGATCGAGCCCTGCCGCGCCGGCGGTGCGTGGGCCGGCCGCCGGGTACTTCTCCAGATGTTGGGCAAGGCTGGCCACGGCCCGCGCGCCGCAGGCAACCGTGCTGGGGGTCAGGCCCGTGACGAGGCGGTGCCGGCACCAGCGTTTGGCCAGCTCGCGCAGCCAGGGCTGCGCTATGCCGACGAAGTAGATCGTCGCGGTGTTGTCGGTCTTCAGGTTGAGCCGGCGCAGGACCCACACCTCGCGTCCGTACTCGTTGTCCCATCCAGCCCCGGCGAGCAGGTCGTGCAGGCAGCGGATGGTGAACCGGACGAACGCCGCCAGTGTGCTCCGGCGTCCGGATGGCGGCATCCGGGCCAGTAGCACCTCGGCCGGCTCGTCCAGCAACGAGTCCGGCTGGGCGTCGTTGAGGTAGCGGATCAGCGGCCGAAGGTCCCGCGGGACGGCCTTCGCGGCGCGTTCCTCGCTGCGGCATTGCAGCCCGTATTGCAGCTCCCGCGCCAGCCCCGGCGGCATCTGCCGCAGGTCGAAGCAGTGCTGGCCGACCGCGGCGCACCAGTCGCTGAACACCGGCAGCGGCGGCCCGGCCGGCCCCCCGCCACCGATCACCGTGCTCCCGGCACAACGCCGATGGCGCCGACTCCGCGAGCAGCTGGCAACGATCCACCGCGCAGTCGAGCCGGTCGCCGTCGACGACCGGCGCCACGCTAGCCAGCCAGCTCTCGACGGGCGGTCGTCCCGCCCGGATCCAGTGGGCATGGTGCAGGGCGCACAGCGCGTAGGCGGCGCGGCCCCGGCGGCAACTATTCACAAGGCAGGACAGCAACGGGCTCCGGCCACGAACAGCCGGTGCCGCCGTGGCCGCCCACTCCTCGATTGGCGGTTTCCCGGCCGTGTACCACCGGGTGAGGTGCGCGGCGCACAGTCCGACCATGGGACCTGGCCTCCCGCAGGCAGGCACTTTGCACGGCGGGTGTCCCAGCACCTCGTCGCCGACCGCGGCGAAGAGGAGGAACGGCCGGAACTCCGGACGCAGGACCTGCTCCAGCAGGACCGGCAACCGCGTGCGGTCCGTCCCAGGTGCACCAGACGGCTCGATGTGGGCCAGCGTGACCGGCGCCAGTGTGGTCACCGCCTGGCGCCCGATGCGGCCAGCCACCCCACGCGCTCCAGCGCCAGCCGGGCGTCCTCGACCTTCAGATGCGCGTACGTGTCCACCGTGGTGGCATACGACGCGTGCCCCAGCAGCAGCTGCACGACCTCGGCCGGAACCCCGCGCCGCAGCAACTCAGTGGCGTAGGTGTGCCGGAACGAGTGCGGCCCGAACCCGATCCCGGTCCGGCGCCGGAGCCTCCGCACCAGGTCATAGACGCCGCTGTACCGCAGCGCCTCACCACGCCGCCCAGAGAACAGGTTCACGAACACGTAGTCCGAGTCCAACGCGCCGTACTCGCCATGAAGATAGTCGGCATAGAGCCGGACCAGCGCCGCCGGCGCAGGCACGTCCCGCTCGGCCGACTTCGCCCGAGCACCGTTGGCGTTCACCCGTGGCCGAACCGACACCACCCGGCCGGCCACGTCCACGTCCTCGTGCCGCAGACCCAGCGCCTCGCCAACCCGCATCCCGGTATCGCGCAACAGCATGAACAGCAACCGGTCCCGCAGCCGGTCGCAGGCGTCCACCACCGCAACGGCGTCCGCCCAGCACAACGCCTTCGGGATCACCCGGCGCGCCGGCAACGCCACCGCGCGTCCTCGCCGAGGTTTCGACCCGAGGTGCGCCAGCATCGGCTTCCACGTGCCCGCCCGGCTCGCCGCACGCCACCGCGTCAGGCCCTCGCCGACCGCGACGCCGTGACCCTCGTGAAAGACATAGAACGACGTCACCGCGGCGAGCTTGCGGTTCACCGTCGACATCGCGCGCGACGGCGACGCCGAGGGCAGCAACGCCACCGAACCGTCGCGCGCCCGGGCCGGGAGCCGCAGCCACGCCGCGAACTGGCCCACGACCTCTACCGTCACGGCCAACCAGGAGACCTCCCGACGGCGAAGGAAGTCGAAGAAGTCCCGCAGGTCGAACGCGTAGGCGCGCACCGTGTTCGGCGACCGCTCGACCGCCGCCAGATGGGCCAGGAACTGCTCCACCGGGCCAACCGGCACGCCCGAACCGTCCAGGACCGTCCACGACTCCACACCACTCGGCGGATCCACCCGCTGAACACGCATCCCGGTCTCCCTGCGACGAGGTCGACCGAAGATAAGCCGTCCACCAGGAACAACGTCGGACCTCAAGACCTCCGTGGCGTACATTGTGGACACCGGAGTGACGGCCTCAGATAACCGAGATCCTGAACATCTCGGCGTCCCAGACCTACGCGCTGGTCCGCTCCGGCGACCTGCCCGCCATCAAGATCGGCGGCCGCGGACAGTGGCGCGTTGAGACCACCGCACTCGAGGACTACATCAGGCGCATGTACGAAGAGCCTGCGTGCCGGCCCAGTCCAACGCCGCACCCAGATCCCACGCACGGCACCTGAACGTCTTGCGCGCCACCACCTTCGAGTCATGATCGGTGACCACGACCACCTGCTTCTTGTCCGCCAGGTCAATGCCGACGATCGCGTTCCTGGCCGGCACCAGAACCCGCAACCGAGCAAGCCGCGCGTTGCGGTTGCGATCACCCAGAGACACGCCGCTACCGTTACCCATGAACGTCCTCCTCCCGCGATGGGACACCAAGCCCGACAAGCGCATCAGGGGGACTTTCTACGTCCTGCATCGACACGCAGAACGTCTTTCTATGCCGCTGGTCGCGCGTCCTGCGGTGGCCCGGCGGCGGCGAGCTCGGGTGGCGCCGGGAGGCGCGCCGGCCGTTCAGTGCTGTTCAACGACAAAACGGACCGCGCGGCGTGCGCCAGAGGCAGGTCCGTCGACCCGCTTGCGTTCTGGGACGCCGTCGAGCAGCTCCTGCGACGCCACCGCAACGCCCTCGACCATATCGCCGGCCAGTTCAACAACACGATGTCCTCGCCCATACATCAATGCACCGACATGCCGCTGACCGGCTGGTCACGCCACGCGAGAGCGCTCGAGCATTACCCGCGGTTCCAGCCCGGCCGCCGACGGCCAGAGCGTGTTGGAGCGCGAGTCCGCCGCTGGTTGTTGTGCCTGTCGGGTGTAGGCGGTCTCCACGACGCCGCGGGCCCACCGCATGCGCGGAGCGGCGGTCTCGGGACGGTCGCCATAGGCGGCGGCGACCTCGGCGGCACAGCCTCGGGTACCGCCATACCTGCGGACGGCTTGCCGGATGGCGGCGGCCACCTCGACCGGCGAGGGCTGCGAGCTCGCGGAAATGTCGCTGGTGAACAGCGCCTCGGCGCGGGCCGCGGTGAGCAGATCGGCTGAACGTGTCATGACCGTTGACCTTTCTAACAGAGGGACAGGCGTCAGCCCTCGCGCCGGTCGAAACGGGCGTCAGCGTCGGGCGGCGCCGGGGCAATATCAGACCCGGGGCGGATAGGTGCTGGGTCGCTTCGCGGTCGGAGGCTGCGGCCTATTCGGGCCGGTCCGTGCCGCCGTGTCGTTGGCGTAGCGCTCGATCTGCCGCTGCTCCCAGTCAGCTCCGAACAGGCCGCCGATGCCCAACAGGGCGATGGCCGTGACGGCGACAACAGACCCGGTGCCGAGCATCGGCCAGTAGAACCACAGGTTCTCGGTACCGTCGGCCATGTCGATGAAGAACCACATGAAGCTGAGGACCGCATAGATCCCGAGGATTGTGTAGAGGATTCGCTTCTTGCGCACCCACCGCCTGGCCTCGGCCCGCCAATCCTGCTGCCCGGGCTCTGGTTCCTGTGGGGGAATGCTGCTCGACATTGTCCGAGTCCTCTCTAAGTAGGGCCGCCTTTCGGTATCCCTACGCTCGTCCGGCGTCGGGGTTTGCGGATCGCCGTGCAGAGCGGACTTCGGCCCCGCTCTTAAGAGCGGTGGTGCTCACACTCAGGAACGGCCCGGCGGGACGGCCTCGCCCGGCGGGACCAGACCGGACGCGTACGCCAGCACCGCCTGCAGGGACACTCCGCAAGGCGACGCAGCACAGCTACACCTGGTACAGGCACAGAGCGATAGTCCCTGACCAGGGCCATCACCAGGTCGCTGGCGGAGCCGCACGGCCTGAACCGAAGGGAATGTGCTTCCAGGACGCGGGCCCGGTCGTGGCCCAGCCGGGCCCGGACGGTTGGACACAGGCGGCGTCTCCGGGTCAGCGGATCGGCCCCTGGGCCGGCGTTCGGAGAGGAACGCCGGCGCGGTCTAGCGGCCGTGGAGCAGGTGGGCGCTGTCTCTGACTCCGGGTCACTCCTGGGAGGACGCGGCCCGCACTGTCTGTCGATACTGGTGGTCACACCCAGGAACATGCCAGGACAGGAGCAGGAACGATGTCGCCAGACCGCCGACCGGTGCTGCGGCTCGCCGGGTACGGGCAGCAGCTGGCGGACTGGGCGCGTGGCCTGCCGCCGCTGGTGGTCGACGCGGTGCTCGCGATCACCTGCTGTCCCGAGTCCGAGTGGCTCTGTCGGGGCGGATCCCCTGCACCCGCTGCCGCAGGATCGTCAGTGGCCAGTTTGAATTCCCCACGTACGGCCAGTCGCGGCGTCACGTTCCGTGACGATTTCTTGATCAAGGTGTTGCCCGAGCGGTCGGCACCGGAACGTATCGTGTGCGCTCCTGCACGTACGTCGCCCAAGATGATCGTCGGCGATTAGTCATCCGGAGAGGGGTGTAGCTCCTCTGCAGGGACAAGCTGAGCTGGGCTGATCTGGATCGGGCTGTTGCGTTGGGGGGCCGTCTTCTACCGTCAGGGGTGGAGACGGTCGCGATGGGCTCGTTGTGGGAGGAGCTGTCCGGTCGGGAGGCTACCGCCCGGGAGCGGGTGGAGCGCACCCGGGAGCAGAACGCGGAGCTGAACCGGCGACTGGTGGCTGAGGAAAAGGCCCTGTCCCGGCTTGTGATCACCTGGGAGACGGTTGAGGAGATCCTGGGTGACGCGGCGCCAGGCGGCGCGCGCGACGGCGGGGATGCAACCGTGTGTGGCGAAACAAGTGGCCAGATCGATCAGGAATCGAGAAGCGGGTCATGGAGCCGCTCCTAGCATGATCGTCATGGACACCGTCGTATCGCCAACCTCCAGGCCGGACGACACGCTCCACTTTGGAGCATCCTCTAACGGTCCGCACCGTCCGCACGCGGGGTGCCGTCATCCGACGGCTGACACGAGCGTCGTCGCGAAGGTGGAGGTTGGACCCGGCTGCCAACCACGTCCGTTCGGCCGCGTCGGGACCGTGACGACCCCACGATCTGACCGCACGTCGACCCGCGAACAGGTGAGTCTCCGTGACCGGTGGCAGACGTACCAGGACTTGGACACCCTTCGTGGTCACTGGTACTGGCGGCCGGGCCGGCGAGTCGGCCGTAGCTTCTACACCTGGCACCTGACCTTCGACGCCGCGCCGGACCTGCACAAGCTCGTCGACCAGCTCCACGCCGAGCTCGACCTCCCCGGACTGACCCGGACACCGAAGGCGCCGGCCTCCTCGTCACGCCCTGGGAACCCGTCGAGGAGACTCGCCGCGCGATCAGGCGGGCGATCACGACCGTGCGGGGCAACGTGGACGAGCTGGAGGACGGCTTCCGCCCCCACGTCACACTCGCCTACAGCGGCTACGACGCGCCCACCACAGAGATCCGGTCCCGGCTGGAACACCTCCGCGACCGTCCGCCCGTCGCCACCCACGTAAGCCAGATCCAGCTGATCGCCTTGAACCGCGACGAGAAGATGTACCGGTGGGAGGTCGCCGCGACCGTGCCGCTCACAGGGCACGCACGAGGGGGCGTAGCCGCCACCAGCGTTGTGGACACCGACGGTGACGGCACGCTGCCCGCCCACCACCTATCGGTCGCAGTCGTGGCAGGCCAGTTGGTCAGCGCGGACCGGGGCTCCGTTACGCCCGGCGTTGAAGCCGTCTGGCAGCGGTGCGCGCTGATCTGGTTCTTGAGTTTCGCGGCCTCGTCGAACAAGTGTTCACACGCCGAACTGTCCGTTGAGGGACCGGCTTGCGATACCTCAGCCGCGGTTAGCAGCTCATATCGCCGCCTGGTAATATGAGAGCATGAGCGCCTACGCCGCCCTGGCCGAGCCTCACCGCAGACAGATTCTCGACCTGCTGCGTGATGGCGAGCGGCCCGCCGGAGAGCTGGTGAAGCGCCTTGAGCTCAGCCAGCCCGGCGTGTCCAAGCACCTCAAGGTGTTGCGCGAGGCCGGGCTCGTCGTGGTGCGCGCGGATGGCAAGCAGCGTCTGTACGCGCTGCGCCCAGAACCCCTCGCCGAGGTCGACCAGTGGCTGGAGCCCTACCGCGCGTTCTGGTCGAGGCGCCTCGACGCCCTCGAACGACACCTGGAGGAGAACCCATGACCGACGGAACCCTGGAGACGATCGACGGTCGCCCAGCGCTGCGCTTCGAGCGCACGCTCGCCCACTCGGTCGAGCGCGTGTGGCGGGCGATCAGCGAGCCAGCAGAGCTTGAGCGCTGGTTTCCCGCAGCCGCCGACTGGACACCGGCGACGGGTGAGACCTTCGAGGCCTACGGCGCGACCGGCGAGGTGACTGAGGTCGATGCACCCCATCGCCTGGCTTGGATCTTCGGCGGCGAGCGGTACAGCTTCGAGCTGGCCGCTGAGGAAGACGGCTGTCGGTTGATCTTTACCCACGTCTTCGACGACCGCGCGCTCGCAGCGCAGACCGCAGCCGGCTGGGAGACCTACCTCTCGCGGCTCGAGCCTCATCTTGCCGGCGGGTACCTCTCCGAGGAGGAGGCACACGAGCCGTGGGAGGAAGTTCACGAACGCTACGCCGAGCGCTTCGGGGTCGACCCGACGCCGGGACGGCGCTTCCTGGCGGCTCAGCGTGCCGGTCAATGATGATCCGGTAAGCCCGACTCGTGACCGGCACACGAACGGCATATGTCGCAAGCCCAACGCTCTACGAACAGCTGGCGATGGCGTCGGCCGCGGGCGCCGACCTGGCCGGACGTCGTCTCATAAGACCCGTCCGGTGAACGTCTCAGTTGTCGGGGGCTATCCGTACGCTTCGGCGCCATGACCGCGACGTTGATCGGCTACGCCCCGCTGCTCGACCGAGAAGCAGGACCTGACCCAACCGGCGATTGTGTGCGGCCCGGACGTGTGACATTGGGGCGACGTGGCCAGCACCGTTGCGCTCGGTCTGCTCGTGCCGCAGCTCACCGGTTCCGGCCTCGGGGTGGCCGGCGTGGTCGCCGTGGCGATCGCGGCCCGTGCAGCTGGCCCGGTCCGGGCCTGGGCTATTCCATTGATACACGAGTCTGTGTAATAGTGGGGACGGCCGAGCAGAGGACGGTGGTCATCGGTGACAGGACAGATGTCGGGTTGCGACACGGCGCGGTCGGTGACCGCCGGCGCAGGGAAGCCAGCGCTGGGCGCGCGGGCGTTGATCACGCCGGGGCAGGCCGGTGATCTGATCGGGCTGTTCAAGGTGCTGGCCAACGACAGCCGGCTGCGGCTGCTGCACGCCCTGGAGCGGGCCGGGGAGCTCTGCGTCGGCGACCTGGCCGACGAGGTCGGGATGCGGCCGCAGGCGGTGTCGAACCAGCTGCAGCGCCTGGCCGATCGCCGCATCGTGTCCGCCCGCCGCGAGGGCAACAACGTCTACTACCGGATCGCTGATCCGTGCGTGACGAGCCTGCTGGATCTCGGGCTGTGCCTGATCGAGGAGGCGGCGCGATGAAACGCTGCGTCGAGGTGGGCGAGGCGACGGTTGCCTACGTCGAGGACGGGGTCGGGCCGCCGCTGCTGCTGTTGCACGGCTGCCCGTTCTCCTCCTTCGTCTGGCGCCATGTCATCGCGCGGCTCCGCTCCCGGTTCCGCTGCATCGCCCCGGACCTGCTCGGCTTGGGCGATACCGAGACGCCGCAGGGTGCGGACTGGTCGTTGCCCGCCCAGGCCGCTACCGTGATCGGGCTGCTGGACGCCCTCGGCATCGATGCGGTCGACGTCGTGGCCCACGACCACGGCGCCGCCACCGCGCAGCTGATCGCCGCCGAGCACCCGGACCGGATCCGGCGGCTGGTTCTCACCAACGCCGAGGCCTACGACAACTGGCCCTCGGCCGACGAGTTGCCGTTCATCCGCGCCACCCAACTGCCGATCGTGGGCCGGCTGGTGCTGTGGGCGTGGGCTCGACCGGCGCTGTTCCGGTACGCGCTGCGCAGCGGCAAGGCCGTCCACAACCCGGCCGTGCTCTCCCCGGAGCTGCTGCGCGGTTACATCGCGCTCAACCTCGTCGACCGGCACCGCCGCGCGAAGACCCGCCGCTTCCTCGCCGGGCAGCTCGACCCGGCGAACAACCGCGCCACGGCGGACGCGCTGCCGGGGCTGCGGGCCTTCACTCACCCCACCCTGATCGTCTGGGGTGCGGACGACCCGCACTTCGGTCCCGAGTGGGGCCAGCGGCTCCTGGACGACATCCCCGGTGCGCACCGCATCGAGCTGCTGCCCGATACCGGGCACCTGTTGATGGAGGAACGCCCCGACGATCTCGCCCGCCTCCTGACCGATTTCCTCACGCCCGCCCCGGCTGAGGGGCGCTGACGGCAGGGGAACACCGCCATGGCGTCAATCCTCGGTGTCGAGATACCCGACTCCCGGCCGGTCTTTCTCGCTGTCCTGGCCGTTCACGTGCTGGCCGGCGGCACAGCGGTGATCTGCGGGGCGACCGCCGCTCTGGCTCGCAAACGCCCTGGCCGGCACCCGCGCGCAGGCCGGATCTACCTCTCGGCACTCGGTGTCGTCTTTGCCACGGCCGCGGCGATGACGGTGCTGCGCTGGCCGCACAACCTCCACCTCTTGGCGATCGGCACGGTCGCGTTCATCGCAGGCCTGGCTGGCTGGCGCGCCCGGCGACGCCGTCGCCCCGGGTGGGCACGGCGCCACCTCCTCGGGATGGGCGCGTCGTACGTGGCGCTCCTGACCGGTTTCTATGTCGATAACGGTCCACAGTTGCCGGTGTGGAGGCTGCTGCCCGACTGGTCGTTCTGGTTCCTGCCCACCGCTGTCGCCACGCCGATCGTTGCCCGCGCCCTGCTTCGCTACCGGACACCGCCGCCCGAACCGCAGGTGCGATCTGACTCCCGGCGCGGTCGCATCGCCTGATCCTCAATGGCGCGATCCTCAATGGCGCGCAGGTGAACATCTCACCCATGCTGGGCGGTGCCAACGCTGCCAGTGCGACGATGAGCAAGTGAATGCCATAGCTGACCTCGCCGACGCGGCGACGAGTACGGAGGCGGTACAGCGCCAGTGCGCGTGAACGACTTGACCCGCCGGGTGACAGCAGAGTTCCTGGGTACCGCGTTCCTCGTGGCCGCCGTGATCGGGTCCGGGATCGCGGCGTCCCGCCTGTCGCCGGATGACGTCGGGTTGCAGCTTCTGGAGAACAGCGTGGCGACCGGCGCAGCGCTGGTGGCGCTGATCCTGGCACTGCAGCCGGTGTCCGCGGCGTTCAACCCCGTCGTCACCCTGGTCGAGCGAGCGCTCGGTGCGCTGAGCACCGCGCACGCGGCTGCGCTGATCGCGGCGCAGATCGCCGGCGGCATCGCCGGTGCGATCGTGGCGAACCTGATGTTCGACCTCGGCCCGGTATCGATCTCGACTCACGAGCGGAGCGGCGCCGGGCTGTGGCTCGGCGAGGTTGTGGCGACCCTTGGTCTGGTGGTGATCATCTTCGGCGTGGTGCGGTCCGGCCGCGGCCACACTGTCGCGTTCGCCGTGGGCGGCTACATCACCGCCGCGTACTGGTTCACGAGCTCTACGAGTTTCGCCAACCCCGCGGTGACCGTCGCCCGGATGTTCTCCGACACTTTCGCCGGCATCGCCCCCGGCTCGGTCGCGATGTTCGTCGCCATGCAGCTGCTCGGCGGCGCGCTTGCGTTCGCCGTGGTGAACCTGCTCTACCCGGACGCTGCGACGGTGGCCGCGGAGATCACCGGCGAGCGGGTCCGCGCACCCGCTCCCACCCCAGCCCCACGGCCGCCGCGACCGGGCAGAGCGGCGAGGTCATGAGCCTGGTCGTCGCGGGGACGGAGCGCTAGACGCGGCTACTGGCCGACGGCGGCCAGGCCCGGTGTGTCGAGCAGCGCTGACAGCCGGCGCAGGTTCTCCGGCCGCGGCCAGTAGTACACCCACGTGCCGCGCCGCTCGCAGTCGACCAACCCTGCCTCGCGCAGCACCTTGAGGTGGTGCGAGATGGTCGGGCCGGTCAGCTCGAACGCCGTCGTCAGGTCGCAGACGCAGCTCTCGCCCTCGGCAGAGGTGATCAGCGATAGCAACCGCAGCCGCACCGGATCCCCGAGGGCCTTGAACCCCTTCGCCAGCTCGGACGCCTGTTCTGGGGCGAGCGGCGCGGCCACCAGCGGCGCGCAGCAGCCCCCGCCAACCGTTGCCGGCACCGGCTCCAGGGTAATGCTTTGCTTAGACATGGGTCTATCTTGACAGTTGCCTAATCAAGGTGCAAGCTTGCGGCCGTCGAGCTGTTTAGACATCTATCTAGTCAGGAGCCCGTGATGACCATGACGAGTGAGACGACGACCGGCGGCTTCGCCGGCGACCCGGCCGAGGCGTTCGCCCCTGCGGCCGCCGGTGGTTGCTGCGGCAGCGCCCCCGCTGCCACCTCCACGGCAAGCACCTGTTGCGGCACCGCCGAGGCCGCGCAGGAGGCGGGCGCGTGTTGCGACCCGGCTGCGAAGACCGAGGCGGTGGCGTCCGGAGCCGGGTGTTGCGGATGACCATGCTGACGGCGCTGGCCGTCGATGGCGCCTCGGTTTCCCGGCTGACTGCCACCGTGCGGCGCCTGGCGAGCGACGAGTTCGCCGGCCGTCGGGTCGGCACGCCGGGCGGGCGTGCCGCCGGGCGGTGGCTGGCCGCGCAGCTCCGTGCCCTCGGCGCGACGGTCACGGCTGAGAACTTCGCCGTTACCGGGCTGGGTGAGCTGTACGCGACGCCAGTGCTGGCCTGGACCGACGCCGCCGGCACGGTGCATCACCTGGCGCATCGGCGGGACTTCGCCGAGCATCTCACCTCCGCCGATCTGCCCGATCTGGGCGGGGGCCCGCTCGTGACGGTCGGTGCCGGGGACTGGAGTGGCCGGTGGGTGCTCGCGCCAGCCGTGACCAGCGAGCTGGCAACACGGGCCGCGGACACCGGCGCGGTCGGGCTGCTGGTCCCCCGTGGCGTCGACAGCGAGGGGTGGATGCCGAAGCTGCTCGCGGGCCCACCGGCAGGACCGCTGCCGGTGCTGGCGCTCCGGACTGATCTCCACAATGCGATGACCAGAGAAGGTGGCGAGGTCAGTGCAGCGGTGCCGCTGCGTACGGTGGCGGTGACCGGTACCAACGTCCATGGCGTGTTCAGTGCGCCTTCTCCAGGACGGGCGTCGGTGCTGCTGACCGCCCATTACGACGGTGTCGGCGACGATCCCGACCAGCGGCTGCCCGGTGCGGCGGACAACGCCTCCGGGTGCGCCGTCGTCCTGGAGGCTGCCCGTCAGCTGGCATCGGCGCTGCCGCCCGGCACGGGGCTGGCGGTCGCGTTCCTCGACGCCGAGGAAGCCGGCGCGCTCGGCTCAGCCCACCACGCACCGCAGGTTCCGGCCGGAACCTGTGTGATCAACGTCGACGGCGCCGGCCGGCTCGACGAGGCCGCCGCGGTGGAAGCCGGCGGCCCGGCGCACGCGCTGCTCGCGGCCCTGGACCAGGCCGGCCGGCACACCGGCATACCCCTGCGCGGCGCGCCGATGGCCTCCGACAACCGCCGCTACGCCGCCGCCGGCCTGCCCGCCATCGGGATCGGGATGGGCATCCCCGGCTACCAGACACCTGCCGAGACGCCTGACCGGGTCGAGCCCGCCACCCTGCGCGCGGCAACCCAGCTCGTTGTGGCGGCCGTGCATCATCTGACTACTACTGAGGAACAACCCATGAATAATGAGCACCTGCCGGTCGCGGTGATTGGCGCCGGCCCGGTCGGGCTGGCCGCCGCCGCGCACCTCGCTGAACGCGGCATCGACTTCGTCGTGCTGGAGGCCGGCGGCACAGTCGCCACGTCCATTGCCCAGTGGGGACACGTACAGCTGTTCAGCCCGTGGCGCTACAACCTCGACGCCGCCGCCCGCCGGCTCCTGCACACCACCGGTTGGGCCGAACCCGAGCTCGACCAGCTGCCCACCGGCGGCGAACTCATCGCCGGTTACCTCACGCCGCTCGCCGCGCACCCCGCGATCGCGCCCGCGCTCCGGTACGGCGCCCAGGTCGAGGCGATCACCCGTGCCGGCTATGACCGCGTGCGGTCCGCCGGACGTGAGCAGGCGCCGTTCCTGCTCCGCCTCGCCAACGGTGAAGAGCTGGCCGCGCGTGCGGTCATCGACGCGTCCGGCACCTGGACCAACCCGAACGTCCTCGGTGCCAGCGGCCTGCCTGCGTACGGTGAGACCGGCATTGCCGACCAGGCGCTGCCCGATGTCCTCGGCGCCGACCGTCACCGGTACGCCGGCAAACATACCCTCGTGGTCGGCGCCGGCCACTCCGCCGCCAACACGCTCCTCGCGCTCGCCGAACTCGCCAAGGGGGAGCCGGGCACCGAGATCACCTGGGCGCTGCGTGGTACCGCCGCGGACCGAACCTACGGTGGTGGCGACGCCGACGCGCTCCCGGCTCGCGGCGCGCTCGGCTCAAGGTTGCGTACGCTGGTCGGCAGCGGGGGTGTCACGCTGCTGACCGGATTCCGCACACACCGCCTCATCTCGGACGGCGATCGGGTGACCGTGGTGAGTCGCGATCCGTCCGGCGCCGAGCAGAAGGTCACCGTCGACCGGATCGTCGCCGCCACCGGCTACCGCCCGGACCACAGCGTCACCGCCGAACTCCGTCTGGACCTCGACCCGATCCTCGGCTCCACCCGCGCCCTCGCACCGCTGATCGACCCGAACGAGCACTCCTGCGGCACGGTGCCGCCGCACGGCGTCGACGAGCTCACCCACCCGGAGCCCGGTTACTACGCAATTGGCGTCAAGAGCTACGGCCGCGCGCCGACGTTCCTGCTGGCGACCGGCTACGAGCAGGCCCGATCGGTCGTGGCGGCGATCGCCGGCGACTGGGACGCCGCCCGTGACGTCCGGCTCGACCTGCCCGAGACGGGTGTCTGTTCCAGCAACCTTGTTCTCGAGCCCGCCAACAGCTGCTGCGGCTGAGCTGGTGACCAGTTCGCTCGCGCGGGTCGCCGCCCTCCGGCAGGGCGGCGACCCGCGCCGTCGCCGCGACGGTTGGCACGCGGTCGCGGCGCTGGCGATCACCCAGACCGTCGGGTTCGGCGTCCTCTACTACTCCTTCGCCGTCTTCCTCGCGCCTCTCGCCGCCGACCTGCACACCAGCACGACCGTCGTCACTGGAGCCGCGACCCTCGCCATCCTCGTCGCCGCCGCGGCGGCGCTGCCGGTCGGTCGGTGGCTCGACCGGCGCGGCGGGCGTGGCGTGATGACCGCCGGCTCGATCCTCGGCGCGGCCGGTGTCCTTGCCTGGTCCCAGGTCCGTACGGTTGCCGAGCTGTACGTCGTGTTCGCCGTCATCGGGCTGGCCTCCGCGATGGCCCTCTACGAGCCGGCGTTCGCCGTGATCGTCGGCCGCTTCGATGAGCGGCGCCGGCCTGGTGCACTGCTTGCGATCACCATCGTCGCCGGCTTCGCCAGCACGATATTCCTTCCGCTGGCCGGCGTACTTGAGGCACGCCTGGGCTGGCGAGTCGCCGTCCTCATCCTCGCCGCCGTCCTCGCGGTCACGACGATCCCGCTGCACGCCGCCGCGCTACCGCGAACTGTGCTGCGATCCACCTCCGACCCGACCGCTCACCGCGCCGGCGTGATCCGCCAGGCTCTGCGTGACCGGGCGTTCTGGCTGCTCGTCCTCGCCTTCGTCGCCCAAGGCGCTGCCGTGTCCATCATCGCCATCCACCTCGTCGCCTACCTCGTCGCGCTCGGTCACCCGCCCGCCTTCGCCGCCAGCACCGCCGGGCTCCTCGGTGTCCTCTCCGTTACCGGCCGGCTGATCACCACCGGACTCCGGCGGCGCCTTCGCACAACGACCGTCACCGCCGCCGTCTTCGCCCTGCAAGGTTTGGCCGCAGCACTCCTGCCCGTCGTGGGTCGGGGTAGAGCAGGTGCGATCGCCTGCGTCGTCCTCTTCGGACTCGGCTTCGGCGTGGCCACCATCAGCCGCCCGGCACTGCTCGCCGAGAGGTACGACACGAGTGCGTACGGCAGCCTCGCCGGTGCGCTCGCCCTCCCCGCCACCCTCGCCAAGGCCGGCGCGCCGCTGGCCGCCGCAGCGCTCGCCACCACCACCGGTAGTTACACGCCGGTCATGGCGGCCGTAACCACCGGCTGCCTTCTTGCCGCGGTCGCGCTCGCACTCGTCCGCCAGCAGAAAGCCGCACCGCGGACCTAGCATCGGTTCCATCGGAGTGAGGAGTTGGTGTCGGTGAAGGTCGCGCGGTTGCACGGCGTCGCGGACGTCCGTATCAGTGACGAGCCAACCCCGACACCGGGGCCCGGCATGAGCCTCGTCCGGGTCACGGCCGTCGGCCTCTGCGGTTCGGACCTGCACTGGTACACCGAGGCGGGTATCGGCGACGTGAGGCTGGAGCAGCCGCTCGTGATGGGACATGAGTTCGCCGGTGTCATCGAGGGCGGTCCCCGGGACGGCGAGCGCGTCGCGGTCGACCCGGCGATCCCGTGTGACGAGTGCGAGATGTGCCAGTCGGGGCACCGGAATCTGTGCCCGACGGTCGGCTTCGCCGGGCACGGCGGCCACG
>Ga0210378_10000361_pt1 | contig 22837 bp, 15 predicted proteins | sample PLM1_60_b1redo_FD_155465 | JGI IMG/M metagenome (GOLD analysis project Ga0210378, IMG submission 155465) | Groundwater sediment microbial communities from an aquifer in East River, Colorado, USA - PLM1_60_b1 redo | ecosystem: Environmental > Terrestrial > Soil > Riparian zone | place: USA: East...
TCGTCTACCGGTACAAGGACGTCGCCGGGATCGGGCTCGAAGCCGGCAGCAGTGCCACCATCGGGCTGGAGAACGCCGCCGGTACCGTCGGCTTCACGTACTCGTACAACACCGCGACGGTCACCGACGACCTGGCGCTCGCCTTCCGCACCACGAAGTCGGGCGTGCTCCGCGGGGTCGTCACCGACGCCAACGACGCCAAGCCGGTGTCGGGCGCGAAGGTGACCGTGAAGTCGGGTGAGACGGTGGTCGGCACCAGCACCACCGGCGCCGACGGCGCGTACCTGCTCCAGGTGGACTCGGGCAACCTCACCGTGACGACCGAGGCCACCGCGTACGAGCCGAAGACCACGCCGGTGACGCTCGCCGCCGGTTCCGTGGTCGGGCTCGACGCCTCAATGCGGACCGCGCGCGTCACGTCCACCCCGGGTGCGATCGAGATCATCGTCCCCGTGGACGAGACGCGCACCCGCACGGTCGAACTGGCTAACACCGGCGCGTTCGAGACGGCGTTCACGGCGGCCGAGGACGCCCCGTGGTTGGGGCTCCTCGGCAGCTCGGGCACGCTCAGGCCGGGCGCCAAGGCGAAGGTCACGCTTACGGTCAGCGCGGCGGACCTCGCCGCCGGCACCCACCACGTGACTGAGCTGCGGGTCACCTCGGCCAGCGGCCGCAACCCGGTGCTCTCGATTCCGGTGCGGATCGTCGTGCCGGGCTACCTGTCCGCCCTGGACAGCGGCAATCAGCGCAGCCACGTCGACGTCCTCGGCGACACGTGGAAGCCGGACCAGGCGTACCGGGCCGGCTCGTCCGGGTACCTGGGCACGTCGACCGTGGTGTCCACCCGCAAGCCGATCGCGGGCACCACCGACCCGGCGCGCTTCGCCGACGCTCGTGAGAACGGGTACGAGTACCGCTTCGACGGGCTCGCCGAAGGTGTGTACACCGTCGAGCTGGACTTCGCCGAGCTGCGCGACACGAAGCCCAACAAGCGCGTCTTCGATGTCCTCGTCGAGGGGGTCGAGGTACTGCCGAGCCTCGACATCGCGCTGGAGGCGGGCAGCTTCACCGCCACCAACCGGACGTACACCGTCCGGGTCACCGACGGGCAGCTCAACGTCCGCTTCATCACCCACAAGGGCTTCGGCAAGCCGATCGTCAACGCCCTGCGGGTAACGCACCGCCCCGACAAGTCCTGACCCTTCCCCACCCCGCAGCGGGGCGCCTTCCGTACCGGAAGGCGCCCCGCGTCTTGTGTAGGCCGAGTTCGCCGGCCGCCGTGCCGGGTGTTCGCGGAACGCGCGGGCGGCCGTGCCGGGTGTTCGCGGAACGCGCCGGGCGCCGTGCCCAGTGTTCGCGGAAACCGCGGGCGGCCGTGCCGGGTGTTCGCGGAAACCGCCGGGCGGAGCCCGGCGCGTCACCGCCATAACCGCGAACACTGGCGAGCCGGGGCAACGCCGGCGCGGACACTGGCGAGCCGGGGCAACGGCGGCGCGGCGGGCGAAGGCCATGCCGCGTTCACCTGGCGTTCGGCGCGGTGGGATTCGATCGGCTCAGGTGGTGCCGTCGCCACCCACCCGCTGCTGGAGGTTCCGTTGCGCCGCTCACTCCTTGCCTTACCGGTCTTCGTGCTGCCCGTGCTGGCCGCGACCATGCTGGCCACCACGCCGGCGCCCACCGGGCCGCTCACGGTCACGCCGGCGACGCACCGCACCGGCGGGCCGTGCGCCCCGGACGCTGCGTTGCTCGGCTTCTCCGACGCGCTCGACAAGACCACCTTCGCCGGGACGCCGGTCGCCGGCCTCTCCGCGCTCGCGCTGACCTGGCCGTCCCGCGCGCTCACGCTGGTGGACAACATCGGCACCACGCCGGCCCGGGTCTACGACATCGCGCTGGACGACCTGGAGGTCCGGGGCGTCACGATCCTGCGCCGGCCGGATGGCACCCCGTACACCGGCGCCGACTTCGACGGCGAGGGCCTGGTCGTCCAGGGCGCGACGATCCTGGCCAGTTCCGAGACGATCCGGCGGTTCCGCCGCGCGGACGGCCGCCAGATCGGCGAGTTGGACGTCCCGACCCGGTTCCGGGTCACGCCCGACGGCGAGGCCGCCCGCAACCAGACGTTCGAAGCTCTCACCGCCACGCCGGACGGCCGCACGCTGTACGCCGGCATGGAAGGCCCGCTCTCCGGCGACGGCCGGGACGCCGAGAACCGCGGCCTCCAGCGGATCCTGCGGTACGACCGGGGAGCGCCCACTAAGCAGTACGCGTACCGCACCGATCCCGCGCTGGGCCTGGTCGAACTGGTCGCACTCGGGGGCGACCAGTTCCTCGCGCTGGAGCGTGGCTTCACCGTCGGCGTCGGCAACACGATCCGGGTGTACCGGGTATTGGCCACCGGCGCGCCGGACGTCGCGGGGGTGACGTCGCTGGCGACGGTCAACGATCCGCGCGCGTTCCTCGGCAAGGAACTGCTGGTCGACCTGGCCACCTGCCCGCCGTCCGGCGCGACGGCGAAGCAGCCGCAGCCGAACCCGCTGCTGGACAACGTCGAGGGGATGGCGCTTGGCGGCCCGCTCCCGGGCGGGCGGCGCGTCCTCTACCTGCTCTCCGACGACAACGGCAGCGCCACCCAGATCACCCGCCTCTACACGCTCGGCGTGACGCTGCGGCCGCAGGCACAGTTGCTGAAGCGGGCGCTGATCCCGGCGACGGACTACCAGCCCGGGCCTGTCTCCGGTACGCAACTGCCGCCGACCACGGTCAACGGGGTCACGCCGCCGTTCCCCGGCCAGCCGATCCCGGGCTTCTCGGCGGTGATCCCGGCCGACCATGCTGCCCACCGGCTGCTCGCCATGCCGGACAACGGCTTTGGCGCGAAGGGCAACTCTGCCGACTTCCTGCTCCGTGCGTACGTGATCGAGCCCCGGTACCGCACCGGCACTGTGGATATCCGTGGCTTCGTGAGCTTCCGTGACCCGGACCGCAAGGTTCCGTTCCCGATCGTCCACGAGAACACCCCCGAGCGGCTGCTGACGGGCGCCGACTTCGACATCGAGTCGCTCGCCCGCGATGCCCGTGGCGATCTGTGGATCGGCGAGGAGTTCGGCCCGTACCTGCTGCACGTCGACCGGACCGGCAAGGTGCTCGAGGCGCCGATCCCGCTGCCGGACGGCGCGAAGTCGCCGCAGTCACCCGACCTGAAGCCGGGCGAGACGCCGACGGTACCCGCCAGCCGCGGTTTCGAGGCGACGGCGGCCAGCCGCGACGGGTGGACGCTCTACCCGATCCTGGAGGGCGCCAAGACGGACGACCCGGACCAGCGCCGCCGCATCGTCTACGAGTTCGACGTACGCACCGCGAAGTACACGGGCCGCACGTGGTCGTTCCGGGTGGACACGGCGGATCTGGTTGTGGGCGACGCCGCCGTGCTCGACGGCCGCCGGCTGCTGCTGATCGAGCGGGACAACGCCGAGGGCATCGATGCCAGGGTGAAGCGTCTGGTCGTCACCGATCTCTCCAAGGCCGACCAGGCCGGCGCATTGCCGCGACGAACGGCGCTCGATCTGCTCCGCATCGCCGACCCGCACGGCGTCTCGTCGCCGCCCCGGCCAGGTGAGTACGGCGTCGGACCGCTGTTCAGCTTCCCGCTGCAGTCCGTCGAGTCGGTGTTGCCGCTCTCCGGCGACCGGGTGCTGGTGGCCAACGACAACAACTTCCCGGGCAACGACGGTCGCATCCTGGGCAGGCCGGACGACACCGAACTGATCGTCGTCGACATCCCCGGCCTGCGCCGCGGCTGAGACCCACCGCCGGCACAAACCGGACTTGCGGGGTATTCGTGGCTACGCGTGTCCGTTGAAGGCACGGAAGTCCCGCAAGTCCGGTTCGGCGCGCCCCAGTGCAAGCATCTCGCCACAGCCCTGCACCGATCCAGCCAGAAATATCACGTCTCGTCTGTCATATCGTTTTGTTACACCCTCTTGACAACGATGTCACAGCTGCGATTTCGTGTGGCCCAGCTCATACCCGGGCGCCAGCGAAGCGGAGGCGGGCCACGATGAAGATCAGGCACGGAAGACGGGCACCCTGGATCACGGTCTGCGCGGCGGCCGTCGCGATGAGCATGGTGGTCCCGGCCACCGCCAACGCAGCGCCGAAGGAGCCGTCGACCCCGCCTACCGAGCCGGCCGCCACGGCGGCGCAGAGCAACGGCCGCATCACGGACTTCGCCTCCTCGTTAGAGACCGCCGACGCGCAGCCCGACTGGGCCAACACCGTCGAGACGGACGCGAAGGGTAACAAGAAGTCCGACGGCGTCACCGGCTCGGCCTCGTCGGGCATCCCAGGCAACATCATGGACAAGGTCGACGAGGTCACCGCCAACGGCGAGAACTCCGACGCGGGAGAGGTCGCGGCGAACGTTGCCGACGGCGATATCTACTCCAAGTGGCTGGTGTTCGAGAGCACCGGCTGGCTGCAGTTCAAGCTCAACTCCCCGCAGAAGGTCGTCCATTACGCGTTGACCTCGGCGAACGACGCGCCCGAGCGCGACCCGATGGACTGGAACCTGCAGGGCTCTGCGGACGGGGCGACCTGGACCACCCTGGACACCCAGTCCGGCCAGGCATTCCCGACCCGGTTCCTCACCAAGGAGTACCGGTTCGCCAACGACACCGCGTACCCGTACTACCGGATCAACATCACCCGCAACGGCGGCGTGAACCTCGTCCAGCTCGCCGAGCTGCAGCTCTCGGACGGCTCGCCGGCCCCGCCCGGACCCCAGGACATGAGCACGACGATCGGCAAGGGCCCGGCCAGCGCGCCCGCCGCGAAGACGAGCGTCGGCTACACGGGCCTGCGCGCGCTGGTGTACTCCGGTACGCACACCGCCGAGGGCCGTGGCTACTCGTACAACAAGGTCTTCGACGTCGACGTCAAGGTCACCCGCGCCAGCGAGCTGTCGTACCGGATCTTCCCGGAGTTCATGGCCGACGACCTCAGCTACCCGAGCACGTACGCCGCCGTGGACCTCGCCTTCACCGACGGCACGTACCTGAGCGACCTGGGCGCCAAGGACCAGCACGGCTTCACCCTCAGCCCGCAGGGCCAGGGCAAGTCCAAGTCGCTCTATACGAACCAGTGGAACCACAAGGTCGCCAAGATCGGTGACGTCGCCAGAGGCAAGACGATCGACCGGATCCTCGTGGCGTACGACAACCCCGACGGCCCGGCGAAGTTCCGGGGCTGGGTGGATGACCTGAAGATCGTCGGCAGCCCCGTGCGCAAGGAGTACGACGACCCGTCGGACTACGTCCTCACTACCCGCGGCACGCACTCCACCGGCAGCTTCTCCCGCGGCAACAACATCCCGGCGACGGCGGTGCCGCACGGCTTCAACTTCTGGACGCCGGTGACCAATGCCGGTACGACCAGCTGGTTGTACGACTACCACAAGGGCAACAACGCGGCGAACCTCCCGGCGCTGCAGGCGTTCAGCACCAGCCACGAGCCGAGCCCCTGGATGGGCGACCGGCAGACGTTCCAGGTGATGCCGTCCGGCGCGGCCGGCGTACCGAACGCCAGTCGCACGGCCCGCGCGCTGCCGTTCCGCCACGAGAACGAGGTCGCGTCGCCGCACTACTACAGCGTGAAGTTCGAGAACGGGCTCAAGACGGAGATCGCCCCGACCGACCACGCCGCGCTCCTCCGGTTCACCTTCACCGGCGACGAGTCCAGCCTCATCTTCGACAACGTCAACAACAACGGCGGGCTCACGCTCGACCCGGCCAACCGCGTGGTCACCGGCTACTCCGACGTCCGCAGTGGCCTGTCCAACGGCGCGACCCGGCTGTTCGTCTACGGCAGCCTGGACACCCCGGTGAAGGCGAGCGGGCCGCTGCCGGGCGGTGGCGGCGCCAACGTCACCGGCTACACCCAGTTCGACACGTCCGCGAAGAAGGTGGTCCAGCTCAAGATCGCCACGTCGCTGATCAGCATCGACCAGGCGAAGAAGAATCTGGACCTGGAGATCGGCACCGGCGACAGCCTGGAAAGCGTCCGCAGGAAGGCGCAGAAGCTCTGGGACGAGCGGCTGAGCGTGATCGAGGTCGAGGGCGCCAGCCAGGACCAGCTCACCACTCTCTACTCGAACCTGTACCGCCTCTACCTCTACCCGAACTCCGGGCACGAGAACGTCGGCACCACGCGCAAGCCGGTGTGGAAGCACGCGGTGCAGTCCTCGACGACCACGCCGCCCAGCACGCCGACGGAGACGGGCGCGCCGGTCGTGGACGGCAAGGTCTACGTCAACAACGGGTTCTGGGACACGTACCGCACCACCTGGTCGGCGTACAGCTTCTTCACCCCGAAGGAGGCCGGCGAGCTGGTGGACGGCTTCGTCCAGCAGTACAAGGACGGCGGCTGGGTCTCGCGCTGGTCGTCGCCGGGCTACGCGAACCTGATGACCGGCACTAGCTCGGACGTCTCGTTCGCCGACGCCTACGTCAAGGGCATCAAGAACTTCGACGTCAAGGCCGCCTACGACGCCGCCGTCAAGAACGCGTCGGTGGCACCGCCGGGCACCAACCCGAACAACCCCAGCGTCGGCCGCAAGGGCCTGCAGACCTCGGTCTTCCGGGGCTACACGTCGAGCGACGTGTCCGAGGGCGTCTCCTGGGCGCTGGAGGGCTACATCAACGACTTCGGCATCGCGAACATGGCGAAGGCGCTGTCGGAGCGGAAGGGCGCCACCAAGGCCGAGCGCCAGCGCTACTGCGCGGAGGCCGAGTACTACCTCAACCGCGCGCAGAACTACATCAACATGTTCGACCCGGGCGTCGGCTTCTTCCAGGGACGCGCCGCGGACGGCACCTGGAAGTCGACGCCCACCACGTTCGATCCGCGCGAGTGGGGTCACGAGCACGACTACACCGAGACGGACGGCTGGAACTTCGCCTTCCACGTCCCGCAGGACGGCCAGGGCCTGGCCAATCTCTACGGCGGCAAGCAGAAGCTGGCGGAAAAGCTCGACACGTTCTTCGCCACGCCGGAGACGGCACAGTTCCCCGGCTCGTACGGCGGCATCATCCACGAGATGACCGAGGCCCGCGACGTCCGGATGGGACAGTGGGGCTTCAGCAACCAGGTGTCGCACCACATCCCGTGGATGTACAACTACGCCGGCCAGCCGTCGAAGACGCAGGCGAAGGTCCGCGAGGTTCTCTCCCGGCTCTACGTCGGCAGTGAGCTGGGCCAGGGGTACGCCGGTGACGAGGACAACGGCGAGACCTCGGCGTGGTACCTGTTCGCCGCGCTCGGCTTCTACCCGCTCCAGATGGGCAGCCCGTACTACGCCGTCGGCTCGCCGTTGTTCACCAAGGCGACCGTGAAGCTGGAGAACGGCCGCAAGCTGGTCGTGAAGGCGCCGAAGAACAGCGCGAAGAACATCTACGTGCAGGGGCTCAAGGTCAACGGCGAGCGGTACTCCAAGACCTACCTGCCGCATGACGTCCTGGCCCGCGGCGGGGTCGTGGAGTTCGACCTGGGCGCCAAGCCGTCCAAGTGGGGCACCGGTAAGAACGACGCGCCGCGCTCGATCACCGAGGGCGACGCGGTCGCAAAGCCGCTGCGGGACGTCGCCGGCACCGCGTCCGCCAGCGCGGGCACGGACCCGGCCGGGCTGTTCGACAACTCGTCCGGCACCCGGGTTGCCCTCGCCGGCGACGCGCCGTGGGTGCAGTTCCAGCCGACCGACCCGAAGCAGAAGGTCACCTTCTACACCGTCACGTCGGCTGACGTGACGGCCGATCCGGCGGCGGGCTGGGTGCTGAAGGGGTCGAACGACGGCGTGAAATGGAAGGTCCTCGACAGGCGCAGGGCCGAAACGTTCCAGTGGCGCCTGCAGACCCGCGCGTTCAAGGTCGACGACCCCGGCAAGTACGCGCACTACCGGCTGGAGTTCACCGGCGCCGGGGCTTCGTTGGCGGAGATCGACCTGCTCGCCAAGCCGGGCAGCTAGCCGGCACGACACCGCGGAGCCCCGTCCCGAGCTGGGACGGGGCTCCGCGCGTTACGGGACCAGCACGACCTTGCCGACGTTCCGCCGCTCGGCGAGGAACCGGTGGGCGTCGGCGGCGCGGTCGAACGGGAACGCCTCGGCGACCACCGGCTCGATCGTGCCGTCGTCCAGCAGCGCCCGAAGCGGCTCGGTGAACGGCGCGAGCGTGCCGTAGGCATCCCAGAGCCGCAGCATGTTGAGGCCGATCACCGCCTTCGACTCCGACATCTGCTTGATCAGGTTGAAGCGTGGCATCCGTAGCGCGGCCGTCGCCGCCGTGAGCAGGTTCCGCCGCTCGCCCGACATCACCGCCGAGGCGCCGAACGCCACGAGCCGGCCGCCGGGGCGGAGCAGGTCGTAGCTGGTGCGGAAGCTGGCGCCGCCGATGGCGTCCAGCACGAGGTCCATCGACGGCAGTCCCCGGTGCCAGCCGGGGCGCCGGTAGTCGATCGCGTGGTCGACCCCGAGGCTGCGGATCACGTCGTGCTTGCCTGGCGACGCCGTGCCGTAGACCTCGCCGCCCGCGCGCTTGGCGAGCTGGGTAGCGGCGATCCCCACACCGCCGGCCGCGGCCTGGATCAGCACCCGCTCGCCGGGGATCAGCGCGCCGAACCGGAGCAGGGCCGCCCACGCGGTCGAGTAGTTCACCGGTACGGCCACGCCCTGCTCGAACGTGAGCCGATCGGGCAGCGGGAGAACGTCCGTCACCGGGACCGCGGCCTGCTCGGCGTAGCCGCCGAATCGGGTGCCGGCCATCACCCGGTCGCCGACGGCGAACTCGGTGACGCCCTCGCCCACTGCCTTGACCAGGCCAGCCACCTCGTAGCCGACGACCGACGGCGGCTTCGGCGCGTCCGGATAGAGACCGACACGGGCCATGAGGTCGGCGAAGTTGATCCCGACCGCGCGGACCTCGACCAGCAACTGCCCCGGGCTCGCCGCCGGCGCCGGCCGTTCCTCGACGCGCAGCACCTCTGGAGCCCCGTGCCGGCTGATCACGACTGCGCGCATCCATACTCCTGCGGTTTGGGCGGCGACCCTTGCGGGCGCAATCCAACCGCACTGCCGATTCCGTCCCGGCCCCGGCCGGAGCATGCTGGCGGTAAGCGGCGAGAGGAGACGAGATGGACGCCGTCGAGCTGTACCGCCGCACCACCGAGGAGTGGACCTCCCGGGTCCGGCAGGTGGGCGCCGACCAGTGGAGCGGGCGGACCCCGTGCGCGGAATGGAGCGTCCGGGACCTCGTCAACCACGTGGTCGGCGAGCAACGCTGGCTGCCGCCGCTGATGGCCGGGGCGACGATCGAGGAGGTCGGCGACAGGTTCGACGGCGACCTCCTGGGGGACGACCCGTCGGCGGTCACCGGGGCAGCGGCCGAGGAGGCAGCAGCAGCCGTGCCTGACGCGGTGGCCGAGCAGCGCACCGTGCACCTCTCCTTCGGAGACTCCCCGGCCGACGAGTACGCGTACGGCGTCGCCGCCGATCAGCTGATCCACGCCTGGGACTTGGCCGCCGCCCTGGACGTCGATCGGCGGCTCGATCCAGAGGTGGTCGCCGCGGTCGCCGCCTGGTACGCGCCGAACGAGGAGGCGTACCGGTCGGGCGGGCAGGTGGCGCCCCGGCCGGACGTGGTCGAGGAGGACCCGCAGTCCGTGCTGCTCGCGGCGTTCGGCCGCGATCCGTCCTGGAAGTGACGTGCGGTTGGATCGTGCCCGCCGGGGGCACGATCCAACCAGCTCGCCGGCTACCAGCCGAACCCGGCGTCGTAGGAGATCTGGGCGAGTACGCGCTGACCGGTGGCGTTGGGGTGGAAGTAGTCCCAGGTGCTCACCTGGGTCAGCGCGAACGGGTAGTTGAACGCCGCGTTGCCGTCGAACTGGCAGTTCGGCCCGTACGCAGCACAGGCGGCGGCGTACTGCTCGTTGTACTCGACGACCCGCTGCCGCACCCGGTTGCGGCGGGCCTCGTCAGCAGGGGCGGTGGACGTGGGGTTCGCCAGCATCGACTTGCAGATCCCGAACGTCGACCACGTCGATCGCGCCGACGAGCTGTCCTTGCCGACGAACCAGAGCCGCTTGATGTCGGGGACGCTGATGATGAAGACCTTCGCCGCCGGGACGCCGGACTTCAACGTGGCCAGCGCGGAGTCGACCCGGCCCCGGAACGTGCTGACCGGCGTCATCGCGCTCTCGGTGGAGGTGCACGCGTCGTTGGCGCCGATCAGGATCGTCACGTAGCCGGCGCCCCGGTTCGCGGCGGCCTGTGCCTGTCCGGGTAAGGCGTCGGACTTCGCACCGGTCTTGGCGACGTTGTAGTTCTTGCCCGAGATCGCGCTGTTCCTGGCCCGGATCCGCAGGTAGTGGCTGTTGACGGTGGCGTTGTCGCCGGTACTCCAGTTGCGCGACGTGCAGTCGGAGTACCAGCCGCAGGCGTTGAAGCCACGGGTGATCGAGTCGCCGATCGCCGCCATCGAGGCTGGCGGCGGTCCGGCTTCGGCGATAGCGGGTGCGCTCATCAGCAGCGTGGTGGCGGCGGTGAGCGCGACGGCGGCGAGTGGGAGGAGACGTCTTCTGGACATGGAGCACCTCCGCGGGCGCGAGTAACCGCCGGACGGTGATCCGACGGTTACTCAACGGTAACCCGATGGTAATATTCGTAACAAGTACCAATATTTGGGCACCTGTCCCACACGCCCCATACGCAGCGCGAGGCCCCGGGCCAGATGGTCCCGGGGCCTCGCGGTAGAACGTGTTCTTGTCTAGACGGTGGCTCCGGTCGCGGAACGCCGGCGCGCCGAGAAGAGGATCCAGCCCTCGACGGCGAAGCCCAGCACCACCAGCAGACCGGCGATGAGGAGCCACGACGGTCCGCCCTCCTTGGACTTTTCCGCGGGTGCCGACGCCGCGGCGGCTTGCTGGTCACTCGCGGGTTGGTCGCTGCCGTGCTGGCCGGCGACTGCCGCCACGTCCAGCAGCCGGACGATCGGCGCCGGGTGCTTCGCCGTAGCGCCACTGGCGGCCGGCGGGTCGGCCCAGCGCACGACCGTACCGTCGGAGTACGTCTGCACGATCGTGAACGCGACCTGGTCCGCCTGCGGCATCGGCCCCAGCGAGACCTTGAGCAGCGAGGCCTGGCCAGGCGTGGGCTTCGCTTTACCGACGCGGATCCAGGTCACCTTCGACACGACTTCGCGGGACGGCGCGCCGTGGATCAGCTCGACCGGCTTGTCGAGCTTGCGGGTGGTGGTCATCGGCGCCCACCCCGTCACCGACATCGGGTAGACCTCGCCGATCGGCGTCGCCTCGGGCGGCAACAGTTCGACCTTGGTCGTGTGCGCTCCGGCACGCTCCTCCGGAACGCTGAAAACCAACGCGGCCGGCCCGCCCCGCGGTGCCACGGCCGGCGTCACCGTCACGTCCGCCACGGCCGGCGCCGCCAGGACGACCGCACCGGCAACACCGGCGACGAACCCGCCCGCTACCGCACGCCAGTTGCGCTTCATGGACCCCTCCACCTTCCGGACTGCGGTGACGGGGCACGGACCGCTGGTCCGTGCCCCGTCACCAGTGCTGGTTCGTTACCCGACCTTGATGCGGACCGCGTCGAAGGCAGGCGTCTGGTTGGCGCGCTGCATCATCGGGAGGCGGTGGCTGCCGTCACCGGCCCACGATGCGCACTGCGCGGTACCGCCCTCGGGCAGGCCAGGCACCTCGATGACGATCTCGTCCGGCTGGCCGCTGCCGCCGCCGTCCTCAGTCGCGACGAAGAACGCCGGCGCGGGCTGCGGGTCGGGCGCCTCGTCGTCGTTGTCGAGGATCCGGCAAGCGGTGTGGAAGTGGCCACGGACCAGGCCCTGCTCGTTCAGCTTCGACATCTCGACGTAGTAGCCACCCTGACCGGCGGCGAGGAAGCGGTCACGGATGAGGTTCCGCGTACTGACCCGGATCTGGAACGGCTCGTTCACGTCGACCTGCTCCGGGAAGTCCGTGATCAGCAGGGACGGGTTCCGGTCCTCGTTGCCGACCTCACCCATCTCGGTGTCGACGCAGCGGTTGCCGTTCTGGAAGCCGTCGTGGGGCTCAAGGTCACTGTCGCCGTCGCAGTTGTCGGCGAGGATGTCGTCCTCGTTGATCTGGTCCTTTTTCTGGTCGTCGTCTTTGTTCTGGTCTTCTTCGTTGTTCTGATCGCCGTCGCTGTTCTGATCGCCGTCGTTGTTCTGTTCCTCGTCGCGGCCGTCGCCGTCGCTGTCGCGGCCGTCGCTATCCTGCTCGTCGCCGCTGTTGTCCCCGTCGCTCCCGTCCGACTCGCAGCCGTCCGGCACTTCCTGGCCGTCACCCCAGTGGTTCCGGACGACACGCCCGTTCTGCTGGGTGGACTCGACGTCGTCGCCGTTGGGGTTCTCGGCGCCGTCGACGTCCTGCGGGCCGCACTCTGCCTCCGCGGTACGCCGGCTCTCCTGCGCTGAGGACACGCTGGTCATGGCGATCATGCCGCCGGCGGCTAGGACGAGAACGGTAGCCACCGCGATCATGGGCACGCGATTGCTTCGGCGCCGTTGGGTTGACCGGTTCATTAGTGGATGACCCTTTCCTTCGCGTCAAGGGCGACGCAAGCACTACGCGGTGCCGGTGCCTCTTGCGGGCTTGTCCGTTCCTGCTTCACGGTGCTCTGGTTAGCTGCACAGATTTCGTCGATAGCGACGAACACCGTGCCGATCGAGTTGCCCAGTTGGTTGGCGACAATGTGGCGGCGATTGCTGCTGCCACCACCTGTCCGAGACGCACGCACGGAGGCCCGAGTCCGAGATCTCGCTACTGCCATGCCATCTCACCTACTCTCACTCTCCGCCTGGCGGCGCCGTCGCTCCTTGGTACGCAGGCGCTCTGGTTTACGTTCAAACCTCGAGCAATTGTTTTTCTCGACGAGCTGGATACCGGCGCCGCCGGACCTCGTTGAGCTGGCAAGACGGGCTAGTGCAGTTCTTTGAGCGGGCAGCGTGAATCGACCGGTGCCCTTCGGCACCGGCCGATTCACGGCGGTAAATGCGTCGGCTACGAGCGTCGACGGTGGAGTTGGCGGTAGGTCACCGCACTGACAATTCCGGCCACCGAAAGCATGATGACGATGATGTAGTTGTCGACCCCGCCGCCCTTGTTCGGCCTATTCGAACTGGTCGGTGTCAGAGCCTGGTCCTGCTGATTCGGCGAAAGGTTCGGATCGAACTGGCCCGTGTTGTTCCCGTTTGAGTTCGAGCCGTTGTTCGAATTCGAACCGGAGTTGTTCGAGTCCTGGCCGGACGACGGCTGCGCGTTGTCTTTCCCGCTGCCCGTTGCCGGGGGTGCCGCGGTCGGCTGCTTGGAGTTCGGAAGTTTGGAGAAGGTCACCAGCCCGGTGCCTTCGAGAATGGTCATGTGCTTGAGCACCGCGGCATTGGCGGTCTGCGCGAAGGCGCGCACCATGCCGTTCTTCGTACCGGCGCGAATGTCGGCGACGACGGCGAAGACCTTGCCGTGCGCCGCGCGGAGCAGGTCCGCGAAGAGGCGGTCGTACTCCTCGCCCTGCACCTGGGAAAGCTGGTCCATCCACCCCTGCTGGAGAGCGCTGGGCTTAGTCGGCAGCGTGTGGCCGAGCTGCTGCGCGACCGCCGTCACCTTCGCGTCGAGCTGAGCGTGGTCTGCCGCGAGCGTCAGGCCAACGTCCTTCACCTTCTGGCTGGACGCCCGCTCCTGCGCCTGGCGCCCGGTCGGGCCCTCCCACGAACCGGCCTGCCAAACCTTGTCGAGGAAGTCCTTGTCGGCGGCGGTGAGGGGGCCGTACTTGGTCTGCTCGACCGCGCCGCCGGTGTTGTCGGCGCCACCGCCGGAGTTGCTGCCCGGCGTGCTTCCCCCAGCCGTGCTGCCGTTGTCGCTGACCGGGGCGGGCCCGGTGCCGGTGGCCGTCTTCTCCGTCGCGCCCGCGACGGCGATCCCGGCGTCCTTGCCGTCGGAGTTGAATCCCACCGCCATCCACACCGTCAGCGCGCCGACGGCGAGAAATGCGACGAGCGGCAGCAGCTTGACCCAGCCGCGCTTCGACGCGCCGCTGCTGCGGCGCCGCCGTGACGGGCCGCGCTCACCGTATTCGGGCCGGTGTTGCCCGGCGCGAGATTCCCGGTGCTCTGTCCGCATGACGATCCTTCCAATGGTTAGGGCGTCGCTGTGGCGCCTTCATCCACGGCCACCACGCCACCGCGGTGGGAAAGCACCGAGGCGACGTTCGGCAGGGGGTACGGGACTCGGCGCGGGCTGGTTCAGCCAGGTTCGGAGGATTCCTCCGCGCATACACGGAGCGCAGCGAGCCGATCGCTGGCCGCGATGTGTCTCGGCCACGTAACAAGTTCGCCGAACGTTGATCCGAATCGGCGGTCGACCCGTACCCCGTGTCGAACAGCGCGTGGAGCACCTCCAAGGTGCAGCGCCTGGATCCGACCGAGAAGTACGAAGACGAGCCCCACGGAGGTCACACGGTGAAGATTCGGCCCGATCGCCCCGCGGCGATCTAGAGATGAGCACCGTGACCATCGGGGTTCATGGAGGTCTGGCAGGGGATCATGGACGACCGGCTCTGTCCGTCGCCCGCTCATCTGATCGACGCGGCGGCGTTACCCAGCAACGGGGGCCGGCTGTCGACCGCTCTGACCGGTCCGACAATGATGAGCCCGTGACACGTAGGCCTATCCCCCGCCGCGGGAGGCACGAGCTGCCCCAGCAGAGCGCCGTCGACGAGGAGCAGCTGCTCAGGTCGATGTACGCCGAGCACGCGCGGCCACTGCTGGTATTCGTCCTCCGGCTGACCGGTGGAGACCGCCAGCGCGCCGAGGACGTCGTCCAGGAGACGCTGCTGCGTGCCTGGAAGAACGCGCATAAGCTCGGGGCGAACGGCGCGTCGTCGCTGCGCCCGTGGTTAGTGACAGTGGCGCGCCGCATCGTGATCGACGATCACCGCAGCCGCAGCGTCCGGCCGTGGGAGACAGACGATGGCCCGCTGGAGAACATTCCCTCAGCCGATGAGATGGATCGGGTGCTCCAGCTCATGACAATTACTGATGCGCTTCGCACGCTCAGCCCCGCGCACCGCGAGGCCGTCGTCGAGACGTATTTCCGAGGCCGGACCGTCCAGGAAGCCGCCGAAACCCTCGGCCTTCCGGTCGGCACGGTCAAGTCCAGGGTTTACTACGCGCTGCGCGCCCTGCGTACCGCGTTGGAAGAGCGGGGGGTGACGGCATGACCGCGCCAAACGTCGATCACAGAGACGTCGCGGCCTATGCCCTGGGGGTCCTGAGCGACTGGGAGTCCGAGCAGTTCGAGATCCATCTTGCCGACTGCGCGCAGTGCGCCGACGAGCTCGAACAACTCACCATGGTCTCGACGCTGCTTTCGCACGTTGACGCCGACAGCCTCGTCGCCGCGGAACAGTCCACCCAGGACGCGCAGGTACTCGACCGGATGCTCAACGTCGTGACGTTCGAGCGACGCAGGGCCCGGACCCGCCGCATGCTCGCCGTCGCGGCCGGCATCGTCGTCCTCATCGTCGGAGTCCTCTTCGGCGTCGCCGGCGGCTCGTTCCTCGACCGCGACGGGCAGAACCAGACGCCCACCGCCCGCAGCACCAACCCGACTCCCGGGAACAGCGCATCCCGCAGCCCGCAGCCGTCGCCCAGCCGGTCCACGGGCGGGGGCCTCGGGATCAACGGCGAGCAGTTCGAGGGCACCAACGCGGCGAACCAGGTGAACGTCAAGCTCGGCCTCGAGTCGAAGCTGTGGGGCACCCAGGTGGCGATGGACCTCGGCAACGTCCGCGGCCCGCTCAAGTGCCAGCTGGTCGCCGTCTCCAAGGGCGGCGAGACCGACACCGCGGCGACGTGGACGGTCACGGCCAGCGGCTACGGCACTCCCGAGCAGCCCGAGCGGCTCAAGCTCGACGGCGGCACCGCGGTCCAGCGCGCTGAGATCGACTACTTCGAGGTGCGGACGTCCGACGGCGCCACCCTGGTGCGGGTGCCCGTCTCGTAGTCAGCAGCACAAAGGAAGGCCCGGACGCTCGCGTCCGGGCCTTCTTTCTGTTCTGTGGTGGGATCGTGGAGCCTCGACTCAATGCCGCTGACTTGAGGAGACAGGAGCGGTGCTCGGGTGGGCTTTTGCCCGAATCGGGGTTCGCGGGACGCTCAGTGTTAGCCGAACTGTTGGGGTGGTGAGGGCTGCAACTGTTGGGGTGCTCCCCGACTGGAACAGTCCATTTTGGACTACTCGGGGAACGAAACGTCACGAGGCGGCTCGTAGGGTTACCTTCCCCGAGTATTCCACTATGGCTGGAGCCGGGCAGGCGTCAGCGGGACCGCTGCGGGCCGCGGGCGGCCACCTGACCGGCGAACGACGCACCCCCGCCCGGCGCGAACCGGCCCAGACCCCCGCGCCCGACACACGCGAGCGTGATGCCGGCGGGACCGGCGCGTGCAGCCCAATCGGGCTCGCATGCCAGGGGCCGCCCAGGACAAACCGAACTGTCGGGGTAGTGGGGCTGAAACCGGGCGGGCGTTACCCCGAAAACCCCGACAGTTGGTCACCACGGTGCCCGTTAATCAGCGGCATTGAGCCTGGACTAGGCGATCACACCGGTTGTCGTCACCGCTGCGGGCGGTCACCGGGCCAATCCCGGTCGAACCCGCCGTCGCCGCGCTCGGCTACCGGACCGCCGTGGCGGTACCCCGGCCCGTGCCCGTCGAGGGCCGCGAGAGCCGCGAGACCGCCCACCGCGCCACCGCCGAGTACGGCACCGACCAGCCCCGCCGCGACCAGCTGCACCGGCCTGCTCCGGGCGAACCGGCCCGCCCGCTGCGCTACGGGGGCACCCGCCCCGTAGGCAGCAGGCTGGGCCGGTGCGCCCCACCCTGCGGCTGTTCCCTGAGCCGCAGCGCCGGCGGGGCCGGCAGGGCCGGGCGGCGGCGTGGCTGGCTGCTGAGCCGTGCCCACGCCCGTGGCCGCGGGGCCGACTGGCGCACCAGGAGCGGCCACAGCCGGGTTGGCGGCCGCTTCGGACGCCGGGTGGCCGGCGCCGCTCCGGCAGCCGGCTTAGCAGGCGCCGCTCCGGGAGCCGGGGTGGCCGGCGCCGCCGCCGTTGGCGCGAGCGGCTGCACCGGTGAACCCGCCACGGCAGGTGGCGACGCCACCGCCGAGGCATCGGCGGGCTGCTCGCCAGGCGCTGCTGCCGGCAGGGACAGCGTGTCGCCCCCAGCCGTAGCCGGGGGCTGGCCAGTCTCAGGTTGACCGCTCGGGACTGGCTGCACGGCGGACTCGTCAGCCTGGGGTTGGCTCGCCGGACGCCGCGCGCCGTCGTCGCTCTGGTCGGCCATCTGTTCTCCTCGAACTCACCGACGGGGCCCTAGCTGTGGCCTCGTCACCGTTGGTTCCTACGCTGCGGCGCGGATCTGTGAGGTAGGTCGGAGAACGGTGTGAGTCTACTAAGAATTCGCCCGCGCACGCCGAAGCCGGCCGTACCCCGAGGGGTACGGCCGGCTTCCGGTCGTTCTTCCGGTCGTTCAGGCAGCGGACTCAGTAGTTGTAGCCGCCGGTGTCGCCACCGCTCGGCGCCGGGGCGTCGCCACCGGTGTTCGACGGCGCGGTCGCGGTCTTGCCGGTGACACCCGGGGGCAGGCAGCTCAGGTTCTTCTTGCCGGTCGCGTCGGACACGAACCAGGTGCCCTGGACGCCCTGGCCCTTCCACTTACCGGGGCCCGGGTCCTTGGCGAAGCGGTACAGCGGCCAGCCGCCGAGGGTCACCTGCTGCTTGCCGTCCGAGCGGATCACGGTGCCGACATCGGCCGGGTTGACGCCCTGGAGCTTCGGAATTTCCTCGCTCAGCAGCGCCGGCCACGCGATGGCGCAAGCGCCGTCGCAGGTGGACTTGGCGGGCTTGTTGCTGTCCTTGTCGAAGCGGTAGAGCGTGAAGCCCTGGCCGTCGGTGACGATCTGGCCCATCTTCGGCGTGTTCTTGGCGATAAGCGTGGCCACGACGCCGGTGGGCGCGCTGTCTGCGGTGGTCTCGCCGTTGGTGCTGCCGCCCGTGTTCAGGCCGGCGTTGGGGTCGAGGTTGTTCGGAGCCTGCGCGCCATCGGCAGCCGGAACGGGCGCTCCGGCCTGGGCCCCGGATCCGCCCGCCTGCGTGCTGCAGGCCGTCATAGCCAGCGCTGCCGCCAGCCCGCAGACAGTGGCGATCGCCCTGCGGTTGCGTCGAGTCACGATGTCCTCCATGCCTATCGTTCGCTCTCGGTCTTGCCCGGTCTCGCCGACTTGGGACCTTTAGATCGATCCCTCCCGGCGGCGTCATGGGGAGATACGGGGCGCTGAGGCGAAAAGGTTCAGAGGCCGCGCGAAGTCAAGTGATGTGAGCAAAGTCACATCCATGACGGGAGAAAGGCTCACTTAAGGTGAACCACGGGCGGCAGGACTGCGTAATCGTGCGTGCGCCGAGAACGTAATTTTGCGTGCGCCGAGAAGAAGTGGACGTCAGCCTTTCGAGCGGCGGACGACGGCCAGGGCATCGGCCGTCCGTGGCGCACGCATGTCCCGCCGCGACCACCACAAGCGCTGGATCGTCAACGTGAGCGTGCCGGCGACGACGATAGCTGCGACGTTGATCCCGAGCTGTAGTGCCGATCCCCACGCCTCGTCCCACACCCCGTACGCGACTGCGACCGACACGTTCGCCGCCGCCGGCACGGTCGTCACCGAGATCAGCACGCCGACCAGCGCCCCGGACTTGGCCGACGTGAGCGAGAGCATGCCGGCGACACCGGCCAGGAACGCGACGATCCAGGACGTGGCGTCGGGCTGCCAGATGAACTCGGTGAGCGGCCGGTCGGCGACCAGCTGTTCCTCGCTCATCAGGCCCCACCACGTCATCAGCCAGGTCAAGCCGATCGTGCCGAGCATCCCGACCGGGAACCCGATGAAGAGCGCCACCGCCGAGCGGACTGCCCCAGCGGCCCGTCGCTGCACGAGCGCCACGCAGAGCCCAGCCAGCGGACCGAACTCCGGACCAACCACCATCGCGCCGACGATGAGGATCGGCTGGTCCAAGATCACGCCGATGCCGGCGATCATGGTCGCAACGATCATGAACGCCAGGTAGGTGACCGAGATCGTGGTCTCCTCGTGCGTGCGCGACTCCACCTCGTCCCAGACCACTGCATCGGTGCGATGGCCGGGTGCGGCCCGGGACGCCTCGCGTGCCGCCTCCGAGAGCGACATGTCGACGTTCTCCATGGCGATCGAACCGGACTTGTCGATGCCCAGTTCGCGCAGGGCTTCCAGGACGGCGCTGCCTCCCTCCCGCGCGACGTCGCAGAGGATCACGTCACCGGCCGGCTCTTGTGCCGCGCCGGGGAGCGCCACGATGTTCGTCACCGCAGCGTCGCCGTGCAGGTAACTGAGCACGTCCGCAGCCTGCTCTGCGGGGACGATCAGGCGTAGATGCAGCATGGCGAACAGCCTGCCAGCGACAGCCGGCTTCCAGCGGCACCGGGCGCGAGCCAGTATGCAATCTGGGGGCCTGGGCCTGGACTGCCAAACGGGGCCACGTATCCTCGGCGACGATGAGTGCAGCGACGACGCGCGGCGGCGACCCCTCGTGGGTGGTCGTCGACGTGGAAACCACTGGCCTGAGCCCGCGCGAACACCGGATCGTCGAGCTGGCGGTCGTGGTCCTCGACGAGCGCGGCACGCCGCTCGGTGAGGCCAGCACGCTCCTCGATCCAGGCGGCGATCTCGGCTCCATCGAGGCGCACGGGATCCGCCCCGAGCACCTGGCCGGCGCACCGCGTTTCGGCTCCATCGCCGGCTGGCTCCAGCAGTGGCTGGCCGGCAAGGTCGTGGTCGGGCACAACCTGCTCTTCACGACGGCGTTCCTCGACGAGGAGTACCGGCGGGTGGGCATCGCGATGCCGCACGTGCCGGTGATCTGCACGATGACGCACGCCCCCCGCTACCTGCCGAGCCTGCCCGGACGGACCCTGGAGCAGTGCTGCGCGGCGGCCGGTATCGATATCGAGGGCCCCCGCTCCTCACTGAGCCGGGCCCGCGCCGCCAGCGCGCTGTTCGCCGGCTTCCTCTCGCACCGTGAGACGCTGCCGTCGCCGTGGGTCGACAACCTCGCGAAGGCCCGCAAGATGCAGTGGCCGCCGACGCCCGTGCGGGAGTTCCCGCTCGTCCGCCGGCCCGAGCCCGCTACCCCGGCCGCCGGATCCGAAGAGGCCGGGCGCGAACCCGTCCGGGCTGTACCGTCGATCCGCGCCACACGGCCGGTGCCGTCGAGCGCACCCGTGACCAGCAGCGAGCCAGCGCGCGCGGCCGTCCCCGTCGCCAGTCCGAAACCCGCCGACACGGCGCCCGCCGAACGGCCGAAGCCCTCGCCGCGACCGAAACCCTCGCCGCGACCGTCTCCGCGACCGAGGCCAACCGCGCCAGCCGCCACCGCGCCCGCGAAGGAGACAGACACCGACGAGGAAGGGTCCGCCGAGCTGGTCGAGATGGTCGACCAGGCGCCGCGCCAGCCGGGCGAGTCGGACACGGTTGCCACGTACCTCGGGGCGATCGACAGCGCGGTGTCCGACCGGATCCTGTCGTTCACTGAGGCGATCCACCTCAAGGATCTGGCGTCTGCCCTGGCGATCTTCGAGGCGGAGCAGGCCGAGGCGCACCGCACCTACCTGCGGACGCTCGCCTCGACGGCGTGGACGGACCACCAGCTCACCGAGGCCGAGCGGAACGATCTGCTCACCGTCGGCAAGCTGCTCGAAGTGCCCGAGCACGAGGTGGACGAGGCGATCGCGGACACGATGCCGCGCCGCCCCAGCCGCTCAGTGTCGGCCAGCGCGTCGGTACCGGCCGCCAGCGCCAAGCCCGTGTCAGGGACGGCCTCGGTCGCCAGCTCGGACGATCCAGCGGTGGCGGCCTGGTACCCGGACCCGTACGGCGAGTCCCGGCTGCGCTGGTGGGACGGCACCGTCTGGACGAGCCACCTCCACGACTAAGAGCCGGTCCAGCGCGTAAGAGCCGGTCTAGCGCGTAAGAGCCGGTCTAGCGCGTAAGAGCCGGTCTAGCGCGCGGCGATCCGGGGCAGCGGCACCGTGACCTGCTCCCGCGCGGGCACCGCCTTCACGGTCTGCGCGCGCCGACGGGTCCGGGCCCGGCCGGCGAAGTAGCCCAAGACGTACCCGAGCGTAAGCCCGAACACCCAGGCCAGCGACGAGACGACGGTGAACAGGTCAGCGCTGTCCATGCCGGCTGCCCCTCATCGCCTCCGCGAGGCGACGCAGCACCTGATCGGCCCAGCGGTCACCGGGACAGGGCCACGACCGGAGGCACCACCGGCACACCGGCTCGGGGACACAGACCCGGCGGTGCATGGCCTGGACGCGACGCGCGGCCTCGACGGCAGTGGCCGTCGGACGGGTCCGCTCCGCGGACGAGATCGACTTGGCGACCGATCTCGGTTCCTGGTGCATGACCATGGTGCTCCCCTTTCTGCGGCGAGAACGAGAGAGGCAGAGCACGGTGACTACCGACCGGGAACGGCAGCCACCGTGCCCGCCCTTTTACCCGTCGTCGGGCCCAGCGGCTGCCGGCGACGGGAAGTACGAGTGCACCTTCATGCCCAGCAGTACGCACGCAAGGGCGACCTGGATTAAGTCGACACGGCAGCAAATTGCGGCGGACGCGTTAGGCCCGCCGAGCGCCCGGATCCTTTCCGACGATCGCGGCCACGATCGCGGCGAGCAGCGCGGGCACGGCGTGCGGCGAGTCGAGCACCAGGTCAGCGGCGCCGCTGACGGCAGCGCCGGTCTCGTGGTTGGCGACCGCGACCCGTACACCAACGAACCCGTCGCCGGCTTTCTCCCGCTGGGTCAGCGCGTCGAAGGCGGCGACGTCGGCCACGTCGTCCCCGAAGTACCAGGCGCAGGTGAGGTCGCCGATCTCGTCGGCGATCACGTTGCCCTTGTCGCGCTGCACGGGCGGCTTGAGTTCGACGACCATCCGGCCGGCCTGGACCCGCAGCCCGAGCCGGTGCGCTTCCCGCGCGGCCCACGCCTCGACCTGAGGGGCAAGCTCCGGCGCGGCGCGGAAATGCAGCGCGACGGAGAGCCGCTTGAACTCGACGCGCACCCCGGCGGGTAGCTCCGTGCGGGCGCGTGCGGTGAGGTCGGCGATCACCGGAATCCACGGCTCGGCGTCGGGGTCGGTGATCAGGTCGTCGCCGGCGCGGCTCGTCTCCAGCCCGTACAGGCCATGGAGCGTGACCGGGCGGACGGTTGCGAGATGCGGGCGGAGAAACTCGACGGGGCGGGCGGACACCACCGCGACCCGACCGACGAGCGTGGCCAGCCGGGCGAGCGGTTCGACGATTCCGGGCGCCGGACGCACGGTCTCCGGGTCTTCCTGGATCGGCGCGAGGGTGCCGTCGAAGTCGAAGAAGAACCCGGCCCGTCGCGGCTGCTCGGCCGTGGCGTCGAGCGCCGTGGAGACGCCGGAGGACCACCGCGGGACAGGCTCGCGCTCGTCTATCGGCTGCATGAACCCCAACCTACAGGGACCTCCGGAGCCCCCTGACTGCCTGCGCCCGAGCCCGGGCCAGGTTCCCGCGGTGCCCCCGGATTGGGCGGAATCGAGCCTGACCCGGCGTTCCTGCATGGACAGACGCATTTCTGGGTAGTGACTTTGGAGCCAGGCCCGGTGCCGCAGCTCG
>Ga0210378_10000362_pt1 | contig 22822 bp, 24 predicted proteins | sample PLM1_60_b1redo_FD_155465 | JGI IMG/M metagenome (GOLD analysis project Ga0210378, IMG submission 155465) | Groundwater sediment microbial communities from an aquifer in East River, Colorado, USA - PLM1_60_b1 redo | ecosystem: Environmental > Terrestrial > Soil > Riparian zone | place: USA: East...
CTCGAAAGCGCTCAGGTCGGCCTTCTGGTCGCGGGCGAGGAACGGCTCCTCCAGCACGACGAGCTCCGCGTCGAGTGCCTCGAGTTGGGGCTTGAGCACGCCCTCGGCCATGGCCTTGGCCGGCAGTCCCGTCCCCTGTGCAAGGGCATAGGGCGACGGCAGCGTGACGAGCCGCGGGCCCGGAAGCGGCGCGACGTAGCGCTCGCCAAGCGGCTCACGAAGCCTCGGCTCGGCCCTCGTCGCGCTCGGGGCGCGATAGAAGGTGTTCGTGTCGAGGAACCGCGTCAGCGCGCCGGTCTCGAGGCCCTCACTCGCCTCGACCAGAGGACGAAAGACGTCTTGCCAGCGGAGCATCCCGTCGGCAAGGAGGTCGAGGCTGGCCTGCCGCTGGACGGCGACAAGCTCTGCGAGATCCCGGTCGACCTGCTGGTCGACCGCCTCCTCCGTCGTGCGAACGCGATCGAGGTCGCGCGTTGCCTGCACGAGCGCCTCCGATCTCGGGTAGAGCCCCGGTACGAATGCCGTCAGCTCAGGCATGGCCGATGACGGTCAGCTGGTTCTCCGCGTGCTTGATGCGCTGCTCGAGCTGCCAGCGGTCGGCGTCCGACTCGCCGCGCTCGACCCGTTCGAGCTCTGCCCTGGCCGCCTCGAGCTGCTCACGGGCACGTTGGTCGTCGATCTCCTTCGTGTCGATCGCATCGTCGACGAGCGCGAGCGCCCGATCCTGTTCGACCTTGAAGAACCCCGGACCGCTCGCGAACTCGCGCACGTCGGCGTCCCGCCGGATGTGAACGCGGGTCGAGCCCGCCTTCAGCATCGCCACCAGCGGCGCATGGCGTGCGAGAACGCCGATCTCGCCGTCGGCTCCCGGCACGATCAGCATCTCGGCCTCGCCCTCGAACACAGGCCCGTCCGGCGTGACGAGCGAGACGTCGAACGTCGCCACTACGACGCGGGCTCAGGCATCGCTTGCGATGCCGACTTGAGGACGTGCGGGATCCGGACGGCCACGCCGGCAAAGCCGGCATGGCCTCCAAACGGCATCACGAGCGATGCCTCGCCGCGCGTCCGTCTGAACTGACCGGTCGACCCGACCGAATTCACCGATTACGCCTGAACCGCATCGGGTTCGCGCTCGGCCGCCTCAGGCTCCTCGTCCGCCGGCTCCTCTTCCTCGGGCTCCTCCTCGACCCGCACCGAGCCACGCGCCTTCTCGACGGCCTGCTCGATCGTCCCGACCATGTAGAACGCCTGCTCCGGCAGCTCGTCGTGCTTGCCCTCGAGGATCTCCTGGAAGCCCTTGATCGTGTCCTCGAGGCGCACGTACTCGCCCGGCTGGCCGGTGAACTGCTCGGCGACGAAGTTCGGCTGCGAGAGGAAGCGCTGGATCTTCCGTGCGCGCTGCACCGTCAGCTTGTCCTCGTCGGTCAGTTCCTCGATCCCGAGGATGGCGATGATGTCCTGCAGGTCCTTGTAGCGCTGGAGGACCTCCTGCACGCGCGTCGCCGTCTGATAGTGCTCGTCCGAGACGATTCCCGGCTGCAGGGCGCGCGAGACGGAGTCGAGCGGGTCGACGGCGGGATAGATGCCCTGCTCCACGATCGCCCGCGAGAGCACGGTCGTTGCATCGAGGTGGGCGAAGGTGTTCGCCGGCGCCGGATCGGTGAGGTCGTCGGCCGGAACGTAGATCGCCTGCACCGAGGTGACCGAGCCCTTGCGCGTCGAGGTGATCCGCTCCTGGAGCTGGCCCATCTCGGTCGCGAGCGTGGGCTGGTAGCCGACGGCGCTCGGCATTCGCCCGAGCAGCGCCGAGACCTCTGAGCCCGCCTGCACGAAGCGGAAGATGTTGTCGATGAAGAGCAGGACATCCTGCCCCTCGTCGCGGAAGTACTCGGCCATCGTCAGGCCGGAGAGACCGACTCGCAGGCGCGCGCCGGGCGGCTCGTTCATCTGCCCGTAGACGAGCGCGACCTTGTCCAGGACCTCGGCCTCCTGCATCTCCAGCCAGAGGTCGTTTCCCTCGCGTGTCCGCTCGCCGACGCCGCAGAAGACCGAGACGCCGCCGTGCTCCCTTGCGACGTTGTGGATCAACTCCTGGATGAGAACGGTCTTGCCGACCCCAGCTCCGCCGAAGAGCCCGACCTTCCCGCCCTTGACGTAGGGGGCGATCAGGTCGACGACCTTGAGGCCGGTCTCGAAGATCTCGCTCTTCGGCTCGAGGTCGGTGAAGAGCGGGGGATCGCGGTGAATCGGCCAGCGCTCGACACCGTCGCCGGCCGCCGGGCCCTTGTCCACCGGCTCACCGATTACGTTCCACAGCCGGCCGAGCGTCTCCTCGCCCACGGGCACTGTGATCGGGCCGCCGAGATCGACGACGTCCAGCCCGCGCGAGAAGCCGTCGGTCGAGTCCATCGCGACCGCGCGCACCCGGTCGTCTCCGAGGTGCTGCTGCACCTCCGCGATCACTTCGCGCTCGTCCGCCGTGATGCGGACGGCACCGTAGATCTCAGGCAGCTCGTCGGGGAAGAGCGCGTCGATGACGACGCCCTTGACCTCGATCAGCTTGCCGACGTTTGGAGCGTTGTTGGTATCAGCCATTCGGTTCCTGGAGAGGTGTGCCCGGCAGCCGGCGCCGTCCACGGAGGCGCCTGCAAGCGTCCAGGAGTCTACCGAAGGGGCTTGGTCCGCGATCCGTCCTCGGGAAGTGCTTCGAAGCCTCCATGAGCGACGCCACACGGGCGTCGTGATCGAGTTGTCAGACGTACGACGTGATGAGGGATGGGATCACGCTCTAACGGTACCGCAGCACCCTCGGGCGTTACGCCGACTCAGGGATTCTGAAAGCCCGGACGGCGCGGAATCTGGCTCGTGGCCGGCAAGGCCTGGGCGCGCCTGAGTCGCAGCTCGGCCAGAGCTGCCGGCGCCTTCAGCCGCTGAAGCTGGCGAAGGTCCTGGTCGTCGAACGCCGCCGCGGACGAGCGTTCGGAGTCGCGGAGGATCGTCCCGGAGTGGAGGGACGCGAACAGACCGCCGACGGCGATCATCGAGACGGCGAGAGCTGCCGCGGCCGGGGCCCGCAACGGCTGGAAGGCGATCCTGCGCCTGAGCGAGACGTTGACGGGCCGGCTCATCTGCTCGAGCGGGGCCTCGCGAAGCGCGGCGGCGAACGGGCCGGCGTCGGCCCTGAAGGCGCTGCAGCGCTCGCAACGCGCGAGGTGGTCGCGCAACAGGATCGACTCGAACTCGGACAGCTCGCCGTCGAGCTCGGCCGAAATCCACGCCCGCATGCGATCGCACTTCTGAGGACGTTCTCTCACCATCACTAAGTGTGACGAAGATGGCGGAGAACGGTTAGCTAAAACAATGCATGCCGGCTGTCAGCGGCGATGCCGACGAGGATCAGCACGAGCCCGATCGGCACGAACACCGCCGAGGTGTTGATCGCCTCCTCTTGCTCTTCTCTCGTCGCCCAGCGCAGGCGGCGCGAGCCGAGTCCGAAGAAGATGTCGCCCGCGGCGTCGTCACCCCGCGAGCGCACCGGGCCGCGGTTTCCCAAGAGGAAGCCGACGAGGAGCAGGAAGCTTCCGATCAGATAGAAGCCGACCGCGATCGAGCGGAGAACAGAAGCGCCGATCAGCAGGCCGAACAGACCCGAGAGGATGGCCGTGCCGCCGCCGATAACGACGAGCAATTGGGAGAACCGGGGCAGAGCCGGAATCAGCATGGCTTACGAGACCGCGGACGGCTCGGCCGGCGGCTCCACGGGCTCCCCGCGCTTCCGGAACTCGTCCTCGTCGAGCGGCCAGCGCTCGAGCGGGTAATGGCAGGCGGCCACGTGCCCCGCTCCGAACGGGTAGAGCGGCGGCTCCACGACGTCGCAGTGACCCTCCCGAAAGCGGGGACAGCGCGGATGGAAGTTGCAGGCGCTCGGCGGGTTCAGAGGGCTCGGAACATCGCCCTCGAGCACGACGGGCTTGCGGGCGCGGCCACGTTCGGGATTGGCGATCGGAACCGCAGACAGCAGCGCACCCGTATATGGATGCTTCGGCTGCTCGTACAGCTCCAGCTTCGGCGCCAGCTCGACAATCTTGCCGAGATACATGACCAGGACCCGATCGGAGATGTGCCGCACCACGTTCAGGTCATGAGCGATGAAGACGTAGGTCAGCCCGAAGTCGTGCTGCAGATCTTCCAGCAGGTTGAGGATCTGCGCCTGAACGGACACGTCGAGCGCCGAGACCGGCTCGTCGCAGACGATCAGCTTCGGATTGACCGCGAGCGCACGGGCGACCCCGATCCGCTGACGCTGCCCACCCGAGAACTCATGGGGAAACCGGTTGTAGTGCTCCGGGTTGAGGCCGACCACCTCGAGTAGCTCCTGGACGCGCCGCTTGACCTCGGCTGCCGTCCCCAGCTTGTGCACCTCGAGCGCCTCGGCGACGATGAAGCCGACGCGCTTGCGCGGATTGAGCGACGCGTAGGGATCCTGGAAGATCATCATCATCTCGCGCCGGATCGGCCGCATGCTCGGCCGCGAGAGACGTGTGATGTCGCGACCGTCGAAGATGATCTTGCCGTCGGTCGGGTCGAGCAACCGCATGATGCAGCGGGCAAGCGTGGACTTGCCGCAACCCGACTCGCCCACGATCCCGAGCGTCTCTCCCGACTTGACGGAGAAGCTCACGCCGTCGACCGCTTTCACGGCCCCGATCTGTTTCTGGAAGATGATCCCGCGCGTGACCGGGAAGTGCTTCTTGACGTTCTCGACGACGAGCAGGTCTTCAGCCATCAGCGCGGGACACTAGCTCGCTTTCGCCATCGTGGCAGCGAGGAGCTTCGCGGCCTCGCGGTCCTTCGTCTCCTCGTCCAGATGACATGCCTGCAGGTGCTGCGGGTCGGTGGAGATGCCGACGAGCTCCGGCTCGATCTGTCTGCACTTCTCCATGACGTAAGGGCAACGCGGATGGAATCGGCAGCCCTTCGGAGGGTTCAGCAACGAGGGCGGCTGACCGGGAATCTGCACCAGGCGCTCGACGTCGGCATCGAGCCGCGGGAGCGATCCGAGGAGGCCCCATGTATACGGGTGATGAGGCCGGTTGAAGAGGTTATCGACGGGTGCCTGCTCCGCGACCTTGGCCGCGTACATGACGAGCACGTCGTCTGCTGTCTCGGCGACGACTCCCAGGTCGTGCGTGATCAGGATGATCGCGCTCCCGAACTCGCTCTGGAGGTTCTTGATCAGATTCACGATCTGAGCCTGCGTCGTCACGTCGAGCGCCGTCGTCGGCTCGTCGGCGATCAGGAGGTCGGGATCGTTGACCAGCGCCATCGCGATCATCACGCGCTGGCGCATCCCCCCTGAGAACTGGTGAGGGTAGTCGTCGAGCCGGCGTCCGGCGCGCGGGATGCCCACCGCCTGCAAGAGCTCCGCCGCGCGGGCGCGCGCGACCTTCTTCGAGACGTCCTGGTGGAGCTGAACGGCCTCGACGAGCTGAGCCCCAATCGAGTGCACGGGGTTCAGGGACGTCATCGGGTCCTGGAAGATCATCGCGATGTCGTTGCCCCGGATCTCCCGCAGGCGGCGGGAGCGCATGTGCAGCAGGTCTTCGCCCTTGAAGAGCGCCTCGCCGCTCGTGATCGTGTTCTTCCTCGCGTTCAGGCCCATGATCGTGAGGCAGGTGACGCTCTTGCCGCTACCCGATTCCCCGACGATCCCGAGCGTCTTTCCCTTCTCGACGTTGAAGCTGACGCCGTCGACGGCTTTGACGATCCCGTCGTCGGTCCTGAAATACGTCTTGAGGTCGTTGACTTCAAGGAGGGCCATTAACTCCCCTTCGGGTCGTGCGCCTCGAGAGGCATTAGCTGAGCCTGATCCGCGGGTCGATCCAGGCGTATAAGAGATCGATGACGAGGTTGAAAAGAATGATGACGAATGTAGCGAATACCACCACGCCCATCACGACAGGAAGGTCGCTGATTCCAATCGACCGGATCGCGAGCTTGCCGAGCCCGGGCAAACCGTAGATCGTCTCGGTGAAGATCGCGCCGCCGAGGCCGAGACCGATATCCATCCCGAGCATCGTGACGACCGGCAAGAGCGCGTTGCGCAGAACGTGCGAGCGCAGCACTCGCCATTCGGGTGCGCCCTTGGCGCGCGCGGTGCGCACGTAGTCCTCGCTCATGGCGTCGATCACGTTGGCGCGAATCATCCGCACGTAGAGGGCGGCGAACAGGATCGCGTACGTGATCCACGGCAGGACCATGTGATAGGCCCATTGCACGGGACCTCCGCAGTCGGTTGCCGGATTGATGACGTCGCAGTAGCCCTGGATCGGGAACCAGCCGAGCTTGAACCCGAAGACGTACGCGAAGATCAGTCCGATCCAGACCGGATGCGCAGAGATCCCGATCAGGACGAAGGTCATCGATGCCCTGTCTAAGAGCGAGCGGGGGCGGAGCGCGGAGAGGATCCCGATCGGAAGAGCCATCAGCATCCAGATCACCACTCCTCCGAAGACGAGCGAGGCCGTGACGGGCGCGGCGGACTTGAGCAGCGTATTCACGGGCGTCGCCTGGATGAACGACCTACCGAGGTCGCCCTGGGGACGTACGAAGACGGGGACGCCGCCGACCTCCACGGGCACGGGCTTGATCATCCGCCACAGGAACCTTTCGTACTGGATGTAGACCGGGCGGTCGAGGCCGAGGTAGTGGATCGCACGCTCGCGCTGGGCCTTGCTCGAGCCTTGCCCGGCGATTGCGGACGGGAGGTCGTTCGGCACCAGGAAGAAGATCACGTACGTCACGAGCGTGACGACGATGAAGAGGACGATCGCCCACAGAACCCGCCTGATCAGGTACCGAAGCATCGAGCCGCCACCTCCGAGGGGAAGCTTATACAAGCGGAGGCGCCGGCCCTGTGTGGGCCGGCGCCTCCGAGGTAGATCATCGTCCTAGACCGGCTCCTTTACTTCAGAGCCAGCTTGCCGAGGTCGAGTAGGTAGATGCGTGACTGGACGATCGACTTCGTGTCGATCCGAGCCGAGAAGAAGTTGCGATCGCTCCTGTTATCGATCGCAGCGATCGGGGCCCACGTGCTCACGATCCTGTTGTCGAGGTTTCCGTACGTGGTGAGCCGCTTCTGGCCCTTCAGCCTCGCCGCGTTGTTCATCAGCCTGTTCGCTGTCGGGTTGTTGAAGTAGGACGTGTTGTTGTTCTGCACGTCCTGGATCGTGTTGCCTGACAGGAGCTTGTTGATGTAGTCGTATGGGTCCGGGAAGTCCGCGGCCCAGCCGACGATGGCGAAGTCGTAGTCGTTCCCCCGCCGACCAAGCGCGGTGAAGAGACCGGACGAGAACGGCCTTTTATCGATGTTGTTGAACCCGATTGCGTTCAGCTGCGACTGTGCCAGCTGCTGGATCTGCGTCCCCAGCGTCGTCGACGTGTACCAGTAGTTGATGTGGTCGCCGGTGTGACCCCTCGCCAGCGTTCGAGCCCTGGAGAGGTTCGGGTTCTTCGGGTAGGCCGTGCACCTCTTGTAGCCAGGGATCGCGGGCGTCAGCAGCGAGCACTGTCCGACGCCGGCCCTGGCACCCCTGATGTTGACGAGTGAGTTGCGGCCGATGCCGAACGCAACCGCCTTGCGCGCGTTCTGGTTCGCGAAGATGCCCTTCGACGTGTTCATCGTGACGTAGTCGACGACCGACGACGGGAACACGCGGGCGCGACCCTTCGTCCCGTACTGCGCGAAGAGCGGGCCCCAGGCAGTCCCGGAGAGACCGTCGGCAGCCCAGTCGGACTGGCCGTTCTTGATCAGCAGCAGAGCCTGGTCCTGCTGGACGCCGATGTCGTAGTCGAACCCGTCGGCGAAGCCGGGAGTCGGAGGAGCACCAACCGGCTTGTAGAACCGGTTCTTCCTGATCTTGATCGAGCGATCCGGCACGTACTCCTGCACGTAGTAGCGCCCGCCGGCCGGAAGCGGATTGCCGGCGCTAACCGATGTGACCGGTGAGAACGGAACGTTCGTAGCGACCGCACCCGTTGGCGGAAGCGCCAGCAGGGTGGGCAGCAACACGTTCGGCCGCACGAGCCCGATGCGGAGCTTGTAGGGGCTGACGACCTTGATGCCGGAAACCGTGGTGGCGTTGCCGCTGTTGTAGGCGGTCGCACCGACGATTTCCACAGCGGCCGGGTCGGTCAGGAACGAAGCGAGCGGCGAGCCGACGTTCTCGTGCAGAACTCGCAGCAACGTGTGCTCGTAGTTCCTCGCCGTGATCGAGGCACCGTTGCTGAGCTTCATGCCACGGCGGAGGTTGAACGTGTACGTCTTGCCGTTCTTCGAGACCGTGTAGCTCTTGGCCCCGTCGTTCACGATCCGGTAGCCGCGTGCTCCCGTGGCGTGCGCGAAGTTCAGCAGGCTCCGGGCCGTCAGCCACTCGTACTGCCACTCTGGCACGTAGTACGAGCGCTGTGGGTCGATGTTCTCGATGCCGGCAAACAGCGTGAACTTGAGAATCCCGCCCTTACGGGCCTTCGAGCCAAGCGGGGAGCTCCCCTTCTGAGCAGCTCCTGGGCTCGCGACACTCGCTGCGGCCAACATCGCCGCTCCGACCACCAACATGGCGATCGAGAGCATCATTCGTTTACGCATGTGACTCCTTCCCTCTTATCTCGCCAGAGAACTCTGACCTCTCTTTTGACGTGCTTCCGGCGGTTTGGTTAGTGGCGGACGCCACCTTCTAGCGAGCTTGCCGAGCTTTGGTTGGTGGGCCGCTCGGGCTTCGTCTAGCGGGTCGAGCGCGGGTCGACCGCGTCCCGGATGCCGTCACCGAGGAGGTTGAAGGCAAGCGTCGTCGTGAGGATCGCGAGGCCGGGCCAGACCATCAGCCAGGGCTGGGTCGTGTAGTAGGTCGGCCCGCTCGAAAGGAGGTTGCCCCAGCTCGGATTCTGCGGATCGATCCCGAGCCCGAGGAACGACAGCCCCGCCTCCAACAGGATGTACGTGGCGACCGTGAGCGTCGAGTAGACGATGATCGGAGCCATCAGGTGCGGGACGACGTGCGAGCGCATGATCCGTCCGTCGGTCGCGCCGACCATGCGCGCGGCCTCCACAAACTCCTTCTCGCGCAACGACAGCACCTGCGCCCGCAGGATTCTGGCCGGGTAGAACCACCCGAAGATCGCGAAGACCATCACGAGCGTGAGCACACCCGGGACGAAGGCACCGTGGAACGTAATGTGATTCAGCCGAGGCCCGACTGTTGCACTCAGCGCGATGATGAAGAGGAGCGCCGGGAAGACCATCGTCAACTCGATCACACGGGAGATGGCCGTGTCGATCAAGCCGCGGTAGTAGCCGGCGAGCGTTCCGAGGATGATGGCGATGAGCATCGTCGCGATCGTCGCGAGGATCGCGACCTCGAGCGAAACGCGCCCTCCGTAGAGGAGACGTAGGAACTCGTCATGGCCAAGGCTGCCGTCCGCGCCCAGTACATACAGTTGGGTGGTGTTGGCGGCTTTCCCGGCACAGCCCGAAGGTGGTGGATAGAAATCCGCGCACTTGACGTGCGACCAGGGACCGACGGGCAAAAACGTGACGGGGTCTTGCCCGGCGTTCTGGTTGATGGCGGTGGCCCCGTGGCCGAGATAGTGCTCGGCGATCGGCCCCCCGCCGGTCAGGACCACGGCCAGGAGGATGATGAAGATCGCGCTTGCGATCGCGACCTTGTCGCTGCGGAACCGCCGCCAGACCTGCTCCCAGTAGCCACGGGCGCGGACCGTCGAGATATCGACCTCGCCAAGCTCGCCGTGTGTCTCGGCGGCCGTGATCGCGGCGAGGCCCGCCTGGCCGCCGACTACTTCTGAACGGTCACGACTCACGTTGGAGGCGGAAGCATATCCGAGGTCCCTTCGTCGAGTTAGGACGCCGGCTGCGCGCCGAAGTTAGAGAGGGCTCAGGCGCTCAATGCATCGGCGCCGGCGACGACCTCGAGGATCTCCTGCGTGATCTCGGCCTGGCGGGCGCGGTTCATCGACAGCGTGAGCGAGTCGATCAGCTCGCCCGCGTTCTTGGTCGCGTTCCGCATTGCCGTCATCCGTGCCCCCTGCTCCGATGCCGCCGATTCGAGAAGCGCCCGGTAGACCTCGGTCTCGACGTAGACCGGCAGCAGCCGCTCGAGGATCTGCTCCGGCTCCGGCTCGTAGATGAAGTCACCGAGCAGGGCCTGCGAGCGCTCGTCCTCGCCGGCTTCGAGCAGACTCTCCGGGATCGGCAACACGTCCTGGGTGACGACCTTCTGTACCAGCGCCGAGACGAAGTGGTTGTAGACCAGGACGACACTGTCGACTTCCTGCTCGGAATAGAGCTCGGAGACGCGGTGTGCGATCGCCTGCGCGTCTGCGTAGCGCGGGCTTTGGCTGAACCCGCCCCACGCCTGCTCGATGGAATAGCCGCGGAACCGGAGCGTCGAAGCGCCTTTCTTGCCGGAGACGAGCCAGCTCGTCTCGACGCCGTCCGCACGCAGCCGTCTCTCGACGGCGAAGGCTTCGCGCAGGATCTGGCCGTTGAACGCTCCTGCGAGGCCCCGGTCTCCGGTCAGCGGAACGATCGCCGCGCGCCGCACCTCGCGCCGTTGCAGGAGCGGCAGGCCGCGCACCGAGGAGCTCGCCCTCGCGGTCCCGACCATCAGCTCCTGCATGCGCTCGGCGTACGGGCGCATCGACTCGATCCGGGCCTGGGCCCGCCTCAGCTTCGCCGCTGCGACGAGCTCCATCGCCCTCGTCACCTTGCGGATGTTCCGGATCGAGCGGACCCGGCGCTTGATGTCCTGGACCGACGCCATTACGTCGCCGAAGCGGCGGCCAGCGGCTGCTCTTCGCTGGCGGCGAAGCGTTCCTTGAAGCGCTCGATCTCCTTCGTCAGGTGCTCGGCCAGCTCGTCGGAGAGATCGCCCGTCTCGCGGATCTCCTTGTAGACAGTCCCCTCCGCGCGCAGGGCCTCCCGCAACTCGTCCTGGAAGCGCGGCACGTCGGAGGCCGGGATATCGTCGAGGAGCCCCTGCACCCCTGCGAAGATCGCCACGACCTGCTCCTCCATTGGCCAGGGCTGGTACTGCGGCTGGTTCAGCGTCGCGACCATGCGCTCGCCGCGGCCGAGAATCGCCTGGGTGGCGGGATCGAGCTCGGAGCCGAACTGGGCGAAGGCTTCGAGCTCGCGGTACTGCGAGAGCTCGAGGCGCAGCCGGCCTGCGACCTTCTTCATCGCCTTCGTCTGCGCGCTCGCGCCGACTCGCGAGACCGAGCGGCCGACGTCGATCGCCGGGCGCACGCCCGAGTAGAAGAGCTCCGACTCGAGGAAGATCTGGCCGTCGGTGATCGAGATCACGTTCGTCGGGATGTACGCCGCGATGTCGCCCGCCTGCGTCTCGATCAGCGGCAGGGCCGTCAGCGAGCCGCCGCCGAGCTCCTCCGAGAGCTTGCACGCACGCTCGAGCAGGCGCGAATGGAGGTAGAAGACGTCGCCGGGGAAGGCCTCGCGGCCGGGCGGGCGGCGCAGGAGGAGCGACATCTGCCGGTAGGCGTCGGCGTGCTTCGAGAGGTCGTCGTACATGCAGACGGCGTGCCGCCCGCCGAACATGAAGTACTCGCCCATCGCGCAGCCGGCGTAGGGCGCCATCCACTTGATCGGTGCGGCCTCGGAGGCGGGGGCCGTGACGATGATCGTGTACTCCATCGCGCCCTCGTCCTTCAGCAGCTCGTAGATCTGGGCGACGGTCGACGCCTTCTGGCCGATGGCGATGTAGATACAGATCATGTCGCCGCCGCGCTGGTTCAGGATCGTGTCAACGAGCAGCGCCGTCTTCCCGGTCGAGCGGTCGCCGATGATCAGCTCACGCTGGCCACGGCCGACGTTCGTCATCGCGTCGATCGCCTTGACGCCGGTCTGGAGCGGCTCCTTCACGGGCTGGCGATCGACGACGCCCGGGGCCTTGAACTCGAGCGGGCGCCGGTCCTCCGTCTCGATCGGCGGGCCGCCGTCGATCGGATTGCCGAGCGGGTCGACGATGCGCCCGACCAGGGCGTCGCCCACCGGCACACTGGCCACACGTCCGGTCCGCTTCGCGGAGTCACCCTCCTTGACGAGCTCCCAGTCGCCGAAGAGGGCCGCGCCGACGTTGTCCTCTTCCAGGTTGAAGGCGAGCCCGGTGACGCCGTGCTCGAGCTCGAGCATCTCCCCTGCGACTGCGCCCTCGAGCCCGTAGAGGCGCGCGATGCCGTCGCCGATCTGGAGGACGGTGCCGACCTCGGCGAGATCGGTCTCGACGTCGTATTGCTCGATCTGCTTGCGGAGGATCGAAGTGATCTCTTCGGGACGAATGTTCACTCGCGGGCTCCTTGCGCCAACTCGCGGCGTAGACGGGTCAGGCGGCCACGCACGCTCGAGTCCACCTCGAGCGAGCCGGCCTTGAGGACGAGGCCGCCGACGAGCTCTGGGTCAACCGAGCGCGCGGCCTCGACGCGCCGGCCCGAAGCCTGCTCGATCTGCTTCACGATCGAGTCGGCCTCCTGGTCGGAGAGCTCGTACGCGGTCGTCACCTCCACGTTGAGGATCTGCTCTTCGGCCGCGACGATCGCCTCGTACTCGCCGATCATCTCCTCGATCAGGGGAGCACGGCCTTTCTCGGCCACGAGCCGCAGGAAGTTCCGCACCAGCTCGTCGGCGTCTGCGAGCACGGCTTGGAGCGCCTCGGCCTTCGCAGGCGGGTTCAGTTGCGGGTTGCGCAGCAGAGCGTCGAGCTCGGGCACCTCGTGCAGAGCTGCGACGAAGGACGCGAGCTCCGCTCGGACTTCTTCGATTCGGCCCTCTTCCTTGGCAGCGGCAAAGAGCGCCCTCGCGTAGGTCCTGGCGATGACGGCCACTAATTCCTCGATCCTTCGAGGACGGAGAAATCGAGCTCGCCGATCGCTTCGTCGATCAGCCGCTTGTGATCGGCCTGGTCGAGGACCTTGCCGGTCACCTTCTGCGTCGCGATCACGGTCAGGTCGGCGACCTCGGCGCGGATCAACTCGAGGGCGCGTACGGTCTCGGCCTCGATCTGCCTCGTCGTCTCCTCGAGCCGACGCTGGCGGTCGGCCTCGAGCTCGTCGCGAAGCCGTTTCTTCTGGGCCTCAGCGACCTTCCGCGCCTCGACGAGGATCTCCTCAGCCTTGCCGCGCGCCTCGGCCATCATCGCGCGGTGCTCGTCGAGCATCTTCCGGGCCTCCGCCCGCGCGTTGTCGGCCTCGTGCAGAGCCTCGCGAATCCGCCGGCGGCGCTCGTCGATGATCTTCTGGATCGCGCCGAATGCGAAGCGCCTGAGGACGAAGAACGTGATCCCGAAGCTGATCAGGGTCCAGATCATCAGGCCGGGAACGACCTTGATCAGCGCTGAGGAGGCGAGAATCATTAGTGCCCCTTCCAGTAATGCCGCCGAGCTTCTGGGTCGCGAGCACCAAGCCAGAGGTCGCACTCGACCGCGGCCAAGGCTAGAAGCCTTGGCAAGGGCGAGGGTGGGCTCTGGCGCCGCGTGATCGCGGGCCAGAAGCCGGTATGTATTGCTGGAAGGGGCACTAGATGAGCACGAACGCGAGCAGCCCGCCGAGCAGGCCGTAGAAGACGACGGCCTCGGTGAGGGCGAAGCCGAGCCACATGATCCCCTGCAACTCGCCCCGCAGCTCGGGCTGGCGGGCGACCGACTGAATCATCGACCCGAAGATGTTGCCGATGCCGATGCCGGCACCGACGGCGCCGAGGCCGACGCCGAGACCGAAGGCGATCGCCTTGCCCGCGTCGACGGCGGTGTCGGCTTGTGCGAGGACGATTGCGAGCACGGGAGACAACCTCCTTAATGGGCAGGCTCGATGGCCGTGCCGATGTAGATGGCGGACAGGGCGGCGAAGATGAAGGCCTGGATGGAGACGACGATCACGACCTCGAACAGGTAGAAGGCCGTCGCGACGGGTACCGCGACGACTGCGAGCACGACGTTCTCGAGCACGAAGATGAGCCCGATCATGACGAGGATCAGCATGTGACCGGCGAGCATGTTGGCGAAGAGTCGGACTGAGAGCGAGATCACGCGCATGAACTGCGAGATCACCTCGAGGGGGACGATCAGAAGCAGCGTGATCTTCGGAGCTTCCGGAATCCAGCTCTTGAAGTAGCGGATCGGCCCGTTGAAGCGGATTCCTTCGATGTGGGTGAAGAAGAACGTCATCAACGCGAGCGTCAGCGTGACCGAAAGCTGCGCCGTGGCGGCGTAGATGCCGAGCGTGGGTAGAGCCAGGCCGAAGAGGTGGACCTTCTCGTCGGAAAGCGGGAGCGGGATGAACCCGAGCAGGTTGACGACGAAGATGAACAGGAAGAGCGTCGCCACGTACGGAAACCAGCGGCCGATCGCCTTCGACGGCAGGCCCTGCTCGGCGATCTGTGTCTGCGCGATCTCGTAGATCTGCTCGCCGACCGTCTGCCGCGTGTCGGGCTCGACGGCGAGCCGGACGCGCATGAGGAAGATCCCCAGAGCCATGGTCAGGATCGAGCCCAGGATCAGGTAGGCGACGGCCTTGTTGATCGACATGTCGAGCGGGCCGATGTGGATCGGGATCCACGCGTGGAGCTCAAACTCCTCTTCTGGATGGAATTCGCCCTTCGCGTAGGCCGGGGCCGGGAGAGCGAGCATGAGCCCCGTGAGAGCGAGCAGCAGACGTCTCACGAGGGCGACCCGCTGAAATAGGCGACGACCGAGAGCCCGAGCTCGAGCGTGTATGCGAGCGCGTACAGGAGAGCTGCGCCGAGGGCCAGACTCGGCTCGGAGACCGCGACTGCGAGCACGACGATCATGACGGCGATCGCGCGGAACATCATTCCGAAGGCCATCACGCCCGAGGAGCCGAGATCCCCCGCCCCGACACGCAGCCGGGACAAGAGCAGCCCGAACGCCTGGCTCGCCGCCCAGAGGGTCGCCGCCAGCAGCCAGCCCGCCAGCCGCCAGCCCGCGACGGCGTAGATCGGAAGCGCGAGCAGGATCACGAGGCTGCCCGCGGCCAGAGGGACCAGGGTGCTCGGCATCGGTCTCGGGGTGGACAAGGCGCCGCTTGCGGTGCCGCGCTCAGGACGTGCGGGCTTTGCCCGCTCGTCCGTCTGCACTGACCGGTCGACCCGGTCGAACTGAACACCAAAGCCGCTCTCGGAACCCGGGCTCACGTGAAATACCCCCGGTAGCGCCGGTAGACGGCGAAGATGCCCGCGGGGATGCCGATCACGGCGCCGAGGAGTGCGCCGATGCCCGTGGAGCCTGCCGCCCAGCCCACGAGCGCGCCGACTCCGACACTCGCGGCGGTCGTTCCGGCTAGGAGGGCACCCGCCCCTGCGGGCTCGAACGACGAACGGGGCGCGGGCTCCATGCGCCTCGAGCATACCTAGCGGTCGATCGGCCGAGCCGACCGACCTCTTATGGTCGGCATCGCAAGCGCTGCCTTAAGACCTTGTAACAGCGAAAAGGCGCATGGCTTGGCGAAAAGTGGCCGAGCTTGTACGCTCGCCCAGTGCACGTCGAGACTGTCGGTTCCGGTCCGCGTGTCGTGCTCGTGCACGGCTCGGGAGGAAACTCCGGCTGGCCCGCGCAACGACCTCTGGCCGAGCGTTACACGCTCGTCATGCCAACCCGCACCGGCTATCCGCCGAATCCTCCGGTGGCCCGGATCGACTTCGAACGCCAGGCGGAAGAGCTGCTCGAGGTCCTCGAGCCCGGCGACAACCTCGTCGGCCACTCGTACGGAGGGATCGTCTCGCTGCTGGCCGCCGCGTCGGCCGATCTCCAGTCGCTCGCCTCGCTCGAGCCGCCGGCCCTTGGCGTCGCAAAAGGCCATCCAGCTGTCGACAGCCTCGTCTCGGAGCTGAAGCCGCTGTGGCCGACCGATCTCGAGCCGGAGCAGTTTCTGCGCCGGTTCGTCAAGATCGTGGGCTCCGAGGTCACCGCGCCCTCTCCCCTACCCCCGGAGGTCGAGGCCTCAGTGCGGGCGATGATGGCCGAGCGCTCGCCCTGGGAGGCCCGGATCCCGCTCGATGAGCTCGCCGCGGCTCCGTTCCCCAAGCTCGTTGTCTCGGGCGCCCACAACGCGGCGTTCGACGCGGTCTGCGACGTCCTCGAAGCGCGCCTGGACGCCGAACGCGCCGTGCTACCCGGCGCTGGTCACTCGATCCCGCGCGCGCCCGGTTTCAACGAGCGCTTGGACGAGTTTCTGCGCCGTGCTCGATCAGGAGCTCCCGCAGACGCTCGTCACCGTGCTGATCGGCCGCCATCAGCGGCGTGAAGTCGTCCTGTTGGCGCGCGTTCGGATCGGCGCCGTGCTCGAGGAGAAGCTTGGCGATCTCATAACGCGCCTCGGCGTCGCCCGTCGCTGCAGCGCTGTGCAAGGGCATCACCCGCATCTCGTTCCGCGAGGCGGAGTTGACCTCGGCGTCACGCTCGAGCAGCAGGCGTACGGCGGCCGTCTGGCCGAAGAAGCTCGCCAGGCCGAGGGGCCGGAAGCCGTCCCTCGCCCATGCGTTTGCCAAGGACGGATCTTCGTCGAGGAGCTCGTGCAGCCGCTCCGTCGTTCCAACCGCCGCTGCTTCGAAGACGTCGAGCTCCGGGTCGGATGCGAGCAGCTCGTCGGCTCGGGCCTGGTCACCCCGGTAGATCGCCTCCAGCAGCTCCGACATGCCTCAGGCGGTCTTCCGCTCCCGCTCCCGAGCAGCTTCCTCGCGGCGCCGGATCCGTGGATTCGCCAGCTTGACGATCTCGAGCAGGTAGACGATGTAGACCGAGGCCGCCAAAGCGGCGAGTCCGATCACGCCCACGGTGAGCGTCGGCCAGACGTGCCACACGCCGTGCGCACGGAACGGGATAAAGCGGGTCGCGAGCGCCGCACCGGCGAGGATCGCGCACCAGGCGTACATGTAGAGCGCGGCTCGCCGCTGCGAGAAGCCGATGTTCGTGAAGCGGTGATGCAGATGCGTGCGGTCGGCCTCGTAGAGCGGGCGGCCGTGCTTGAGCCGCTTCGCGAGCACGAACGAGGTGTCGACGATCGGGACCGCGAGCACGAGCAGCGGGAAGAACAGGGCGACGGTCGCCGCCGTCTTCAGGAGGCCTTGCACCGAGAGCGTGGCGAGTGTGAATCCGAGCAAGAGCGCCCCCGAGTCGCCCATGAAGATCCGCGCTGGGTAGAAGTTGTGGCGCAGGAAGCCGAAGCAGGCCCCGGCGACGATCGCCGAGAGGATCGCGGCCTGGGGCTTGCCGAGCGAGAGGGCGATCACGGCAAACGTGCTGCCCGCGATTGCGCAGATGCCGGATGCGAGGCCGTCCATCCCGTCGAGGAAATTGACCATGTTCATGATCGCCACGATCCAGAGGAAGGTGACCGGCAAGCCGACCCAGTCCGGGAACTCCTGGATGCCGAGGAAGGGGAACGTGAACCGGTCGATGGCCACGCCGAAGCCGACCGGGATCGCGGCCGCGACGCTCTGGCCGCCGAGCTTCGCCCACCAGGGCAGGCCCCGGAAATCGTCGACGACGCCGACGCAGGTCGCGACCGCCGCTCCGAGCAGGATTCCCCGGTAGGGCCCGTCCAGCCTCAGAAAGGCGAGCGCAGGCACGAAGATGCCCAGCAGGAGCGCGATGCCGCCCAGGCGCGGGATCGGCCGAATGTGAATTCGACGGCGCTCACCCGGCTGGTCGACGACGCCGAGGATGCGCGCGAAGCGGCCGACGGCGGGTGTGAGGACGAGGACGACGCCGAGCGCGAGCACGAAGCCCCAGACAACCTCGGGGTTGTCTTTCAGCGTCTGCCACATGTTCAACTAGGCGCCGCTTACGGCGCCGACCTCAGGAAGCGCGGCTGAGGCATCGCTTGCGATGCCGTTGGAGGCCATGCCGGCATTGCCGGGATGGCCGTCTGTCTCCCGTGCTTCCGTCTGAAATGACCGGTCGAACCAATCGGACTCATAACGAAACCGCCCTAGGTTACTTCGTGCCGTAGAGACGGTCGCCTGCGTCGCCGAGGCCGGGGACGATGTAGCCGCGCTCGTTCAGCTCGCGGTCGACCGAGGCGCAGAAGATCGGCACGTCGGGATGCTCGGTTTGCAGGCGCTCGATGCCCTCGGGCGCGGCCACGAGGGAGATCAACCGAACCGAGCGCGCCCCCGCGTCCTTGACCGCGCGAACGGCTGCGACCGCCGAGTTGCCGGTGGCGAGCATCGGGTCGAGCACGATCGCGTCGCGGACGCCGATGTCGCCCGGGAGCTTCATGTAGTACTCGACCGGCTCGAGCGTCGCCTCGTCGCGGAAGAGCCCGATGAACCCGACCCGGGCGCCGGAGACGAGCCCGAGGAAGCCGTCGAGCATCCCGAGGCCGGCACGCAGCACCGGGCACACGGCCACCTTCTTGCCCTGAATCCGCTCGACCTCGGTCCACTCGAGCGGCGTCTCGACGCGCACCGTCTCCGTCGGGAGATCCTTCGTCGCCTCGTAGGTGAGGAGCGCGGTCAGTTCACGGACGAGCCGGCGGAAGTCGCCGGTGGACGTTCGCCGGTCTCGGAGATAGGAGAGCTTGTGCCGGACGAGCGGGTGATCGACCTCAGTGACGCTAATAGGTCGGGAACCCCCGAAAGCCGGAGTAGAGAGGCCTTTTCGCACAGAGCGCTTCGCTGCGGGCTGCGAGCGCTGCGAGGTCGGGCGAGTCGCCGAGCGCGCCGACGATGATGTTGCCGACCTCGCGGAAATCCTCTTCGTCGAATCCGCGCATCGTCGCGGCCGGCGTTCCGATCCGCACTCCGGAGGCAACCGTCGGCGGCCGCTCGTCGAAGGGAACGGTGTTGCGGTTGACCGTCAGCTTCACCTCGGCCAGGCGCTCCTCGGCGTCCTTGCCCGTCCAGCTCGTCTTCCTGAGGTCGAGCTGAAGCAGGTGCGTGTCCGTTCCGCCGGTGAGCACGTCGAGCCCGCCCTCCTGAAGCGCCTCGGCGAGCACGTCGGCGTTGGCGCGGACCTGCGCCTGGTAATCGCGGAAGGCTTCCGTGGCCGCGATCTTGAAGCAGGCCGCCTTCGCCGCGATCGCGTGGCAGAGCGGGCCGCCCTGCATGCCGGGGAAGACCGCGCGGTCGACGGCCTGCGCGTGCTCCTCCTTGCAGATGATGAAGCCGGAGCGAGGCCCGGCCAGGGTCTTGTGCGTCGTCGAGGTGACGAAGTCGCAATGCGGGACTGGGTTCGGATGGAGCCCGGCGGCGACGAGCCCCGCGAAATGAGCCATGTCGCAGAGCAGCAGCGCCCCGACCTCGTCGGCGATCTCCCGGAACTTGTCGGCCTCCACAGTGCGCGGATAGGCCGAGCCGCCGCAGATGATCAGCTTCGGCTTGTGCTTCTTCGCGAGCTCGAGGACGTCGTCGTAGTCGACAACGTCGGTCTTCCGGCTGACCCCGTAGTGGGCGATCGTGTAGAGCCGCCCCGAGAAGTTGACCTTGAGGCCGTGTGTCAGGTGACCGCCGTGTGAGAGCTCGAGCGAGAGGATCGTCTCGCCAGGCTGGAGGGCGGCCATGTAGACGGCCATGTTCGTCTGCGCGCCCGCGTGCGGCTGCACGTTCGCATGGTCGCCGCCGAAGAGGGCCAGAGCGCGGTCGATCGCGGTCTGCTCGATCTCGTCGATGATCTCGCAGCCGCCGTAGTAGCGCTTGCCCGGATACCCCTCGGCGTACTTGTTCGTCGGCACCGAGCCGACGGTCTCGAGGATCGACGGCCAGGTGAAGTTCTCGGAGGCGATGAGCTCGATCTGGCCACGCTGCCGCTCGAGCTCCCGCCCGAGCAGCTCCGCGATCTCGGGGTCGATGTCGGCGAGCCCCGCGCTGCGCAGGTGCTGGAGAGTCTCGTGCGCGATGGCCATGGAGGAGATGCTACTGGCCCTCGCGGATGCGGTCAGACCCGTTGCCCGATGCGGTCGAGCACGTCGGCAGCGGGCACCGCCCCTTCCCGCAGGATCTTCGGCTCCGGCCCAGTGAGGTCGACCACCGTCGACGGCGTCCCAGGTAGCTCGCCGCCGTCGACGAGCACCGCGCAGCCAGAGCGGATCGCCTCTGGCACGTCGTGGAGGCGGCGTGGATCGGGGCCGCCCGCGAGGTTGGCGCTCGTGGCCGCAACAGCCCCGACGCGGCTGACGATCGACCGCGCCGAGCCTTCGAGCACGGGGACGCGGACCCCGATTGTCTCCGGCCTCGACCCCGTCAGCCAGCGGAAGCGCCGCGCCGGATTCGGCAGGACGAGCGTCAGCGACCCCGGCAGCAACGCTCTGGCGGGCCGCCCGGCGCGGCCGCGCAACTCTGGCACGCACTCGAAGATCAGCTCCAGATCGGACGAAAGAAGCGCCGTCGGCTGCTGCTCGTCCCGCCCCTTGAGGCGATACATGCCGAGGACGGACTCCGAATGGTAGGGCGTCGTGCACAGGCCGTACACGGTGTCGGTCGGGAGCACGACGGGCCGGCCGGCCCGGATCGCCTCCACCGCCTCGTCAACCAGGCGCGCGTCCATCGACGATTCGCTCACGTCCCGTCAGGTCTTCCCCGATCGAGACCTCCTCATACCCGAGTCGGGCAAGCAGGTCTGCGACCGGGTCGGCTTTGCCGTCGCCGGTTTCGAGCACGAGGGCGCCGCCGGGAGTCAAGCGCGACCTCGCTTCCTCGGCGATCGCCTCGGTCGCTCCCGACGAGACGAGCGCTGCGCGCGGCTCGTACTGCGCCACTTCGGGCTCGAGGCCGTCGAGCTCGTCCGCCTCGACGTACGGCGGATTCGAGACGATCAGGTCGAACGGCCCCTCCTGCGCGGCGAAGAGCTCGCCTTGAACGAGCTCGACTCGCTCGACGAGCCCGGCCCGAACACGATTCTCCGCGGCCACGGCCAGCGCGCCCGGCGAGTTGTCGGTCGCGACCACCAACGCGCTGGGATGTTCCTGCGCGATCGCGAGGGCGATTGCGCCCGAGCCCACTCCGACGTCCAGCACCCACGGCTCAACGAGGCCTGCGAGGAGCGCGAGACAGCGCTCGACGACAGCCTCTGTCTCCGGCCGGGGGACGAGGACCCTCGGGTCGATCTGCAGCGTGAGCCCGCGGAAGCCCCACTCGCCGAGAACGTAGGCGAGCGGCTCGCGGCGGGCCCGGCGCGCGACCAGCGCGCGGAAGCGCCGCTCCTCCCCGGGCTCGAGCGGCCTGTTGCCGTCTGCGTAGAGATCGGTGCGGGTGACGCCGAGGACGTGTGCCAACAGCCATTCCGCGTCGACGCGCGGCGATGGGCACCCGGCGACGGCCAGCTCTTCAGCCGACGAGCTGAGCAGCTCGCGCGTGCTCACGCCTCGAGCGCGCGGCTGCGCTCCTCGGCTGCGAGCGCCTCGGTGAAGTCGTCGAGCTCGCCGTCGAGGATCGCGTCGAGCCGATGCTGCGTCAGCTTGATGCGATGGTCGGTGAGCCGGTTCTCGGCGAAGTTGTACGTGCGGATCTTCTCGGCCCGCTCGCCGGAGCCGATCTGCGAGCGCCGGGTTGCCTCCTGCTCCGCGCGCTGCTTCTGGCGCTCGAGCTCGAAGAGCCGCGCGCGCAGCACCCGCATCGCTTTGGCCTTGTTCTGCAGCTGCGACTTCTCGTCCTGCATGGCGACGACGAGCCCGGTCGGCAGGTGCGTGATCCGCACCGCCGAATCGGTCGTGTTCACGCTCTGCCCTCCCGGCCCGGTCGAGCGGTAGACGTCGATCTTGAGCTCGTTCGGATCGATGTCGACCTCGACCTCCTCGGCCTCGGGCATGACGGCCACCGTCGCCGTCGAGGTATGGATGCGCCCCTGGGATTCCGTCTGCGGCACGCGCTGGACGCGGTGCGTCCCGCCCTCCCATTTGAACTTCGAATAGGCGCCGTCGCCCTTGACTGCAAAGGTCACTTCCTTGAAGCCGCCTCCTTCGCTCTGGCTCGACGAGAGCACCTCCGTCTTGAAGCCGAGCCGCTCGGCGTAGCGCGTCAGCATGCGGTAGAGATCGCCTGCCCAGAGCGCAGCCTCGTCGCCGCCGACGCCCTGCCGGATCTCGACGAGCACGTCCTTCTGGTCGGCGGGGTCGGTCTCGACGAGCGCGAGCTTCAACTCCTCCTCGAGCCGCTCGAGCCGCTCCTCGAGCTCTGGGACGAGCTCGCGAAGATCCCCGTCTGCCCGGGCCGCCTCGAGGTCCTCGTCGATTGCGAGCCACTCTCGCGCGAGCTTGTGCGGGCCCTCGAGCTCCTTCAGGCGCCGACCGACGTCCGCCGCCTCGCGGTGGTCGTTGTAGACGGCAGGGTCGGACAGGCGCTCCTGTGTCTCGCGATAGGAGCGCTCGACGTCCTCGACGAGCTGCTGGATGGCCATGGCACCAAGGGTAGCGCCGGGTCGGCACGGCCTGAGAACCGACTTGCGATGACCGTCAACCACTTCGGGCGAATACCAACTGCCGCCGGAGCCGGCTTAGCCCGGCGGGAGGCTGACTCGGTGAAGTCGCGGATCTGTGTCGTCTGTGCAAATGCCATCGTTCCCTCTCTCTCGATGGTAGTAGAGCTATCGTCATGGGCGGACGGCCTCGAAAGTAGCGTCTAAGGGGTCATCTCGACCCTGACGTGCGAGCCGCCGCCACCAGCGCCATATGCTGCTCACGGCTCAGCGTCGCCGCTTTGGCTCCGAGGTCAGCCGCGACGAGTTCGAGCGCCGTCGCCAGCCGATCGAAATCATCGAGGCGGACGCCCTGAGCAAGTAGT
>Ga0210378_10000363_pt1 | contig 22820 bp, 18 predicted proteins | sample PLM1_60_b1redo_FD_155465 | JGI IMG/M metagenome (GOLD analysis project Ga0210378, IMG submission 155465) | Groundwater sediment microbial communities from an aquifer in East River, Colorado, USA - PLM1_60_b1 redo | ecosystem: Environmental > Terrestrial > Soil > Riparian zone | place: USA: East...
CCCTCGCCCAACCCCAGGTCGCGGGGCCCCCGCGGGTATACTGGCCGGCGCCCGGGTGACGCCGATGGCGCCCCGGGCCGCCGTCTTCCCGAGCCGCTCGGCTCACCCGTTCCCAACCCGGAGGCACCCGTGCGCAGCACCGTCGAGCCCGTCGAGCCCACCAAGGTGCGGATCAACGTCGTCGTGGAACCCGACGAGCTCCGGCCCGCGATCGACCGCACCGCCCGGCGGCTGTCGCAAGAGGTGCGCGTCCCCGGCTTCCGCAAGGGCAAGGTGCCCCGCCAGGTCATCGAGGCCCGCATCGGGCGTGAGGCGCTGATCGCCGAGGCGATCGAGCAGGAGGCGGTCCCGGAGTTCTACGCCAAGGCGATCGAGGAGCATGGCGTCAAGCCGCTGTCGCGGGCCCAGGTCGACCCGCCCGACTACAAGGACGGCGAGCCGCTGGAGTTCTCGGCCACCGTCGAGGTCAAGCCGGTCATCGACCTGCCCCCCTACCACGGCGTCCACGTCGAGCGGCCGACCCTGGAGGTCACCGACGAGCACGTGGACACCCAGCTCGACCGGCTGCGGGAGCGCGTCGCCCAGCTCGAGGTCATCGGCCGGCCGCTCGCCAAGGGCGACTTCGCCCAGATCGACCTGCGCGCCACCCGCCACACGACCGAGATCCCGGAGCTGACCAGGACCGACTTCCTGTACGAGGTCGGCTCCGGCGCGGTCGTCCCCAAGCTCGACGAGGAGCTGGAGGGCACCCGCAAGGGCGACATCCTGCGCTTCAACGCCACCCTGCCCGACGGGGCGGGCGAGGAGCTCGCGGGCCAGGAGGTCACCTTCCAGGTGCTGGTCAAGGAGGCCAAGACCAAGGTCCTGCCCAAGCTCGACGACGACTTCGCCCAGGAGGCCAGCGAGTTCGACACCCTCGAGGAGCTGCGAGCCGACCTGCGCCAGAAGCTCGAGGAGGCGGCCACCGCCCAGGTCGCCAGCGAGCTGGAGACCCGCGTGCTGCAGGCCTACCTCGACGTGGTCGAGGTGCCGCTGCCGGAGTCGCTGATCCACGACGAGCTGCACTACCGGGCCAACCGCTTCGCCCAGCAGCTCGGCATGATGGGCGTCACCCTCGACCAGTGGCTGGAGGCCACCGAGCAGACCAGGGAGGGGATCGAGGCGGACCTGCGCGCCCAGGCGGACCGGGCGGTGAAGGCGCAGCTCGTGCTGGAGGCGCTGGCCGCCGCCGAGGGCCTGGAGACCACCGACGAAGAGGTCGAGGCCGAGATCCGCCGCCAGGCGCAACGGGTCGGGCGCGACCCCGAGCAGGTCCGACGCGCCCTCGCGGATGGCGGGGACGGCATGATCCGCGGTGATATCCTGCGATCCAAGGCCTTGGCGTTCCTGGTCGAGCATGCCGAGCAGGTCGACCCGACCGGCGACGCCGCCGAGCCCAAGGAGTGACGGCATGCAGGTACCCTCGAACTATCTGGTCCCGGTCGTCGTCGAGCAGACCAACCGCGGGGAGCGCTCGTTCGACATCTACTCGCGGCTGCTGAACGAGCGAATCATCTTCCTCGGCACCCCGATCGACGACACCGTCGCCAACCTGGTGATGGCGCAACTGCTGCACCTGGAGAGCGAGGACCCCGAGAAGGACATCCAGCTCTACATCAACTCGCCCGGCGGCTCGGTCACCGCGCTGCTGGCGATCTACGACACCATGCAGTACGTGCGGCCCGACGTGGCCACCACCTGCATGGGCCAGGCCGCCTCGGCCGCCGCGGTGCTGCTGGCCGCCGGCGCCAAGGGCAAGCGCCTGGGCCTGCCCCATTCCCGGATCCTCATCCACCAGCCGTCCGGAGGCGCCGAGGGGCAGTCGGTCGACATCGAGATCCAGGCGCGCGAGATCCTGCGGATGCGGCGCATGCTGGACGAGATCCTCGCCGCCCACACCGGCCAGGACGTCGACAAGATCGGCCACGACACCGACCGCGACTTCATCATGACCGCTCCGCAGGCCAAGGAGTACGGCATCATCGACGAGATCATCGAGAGCCGGGCCGCGGCCGAGGAGCTGGTCGCGCTCGCCGGCGGGAGATAGGTCGGAATTGACGGTGGCGGGCGGTCCCACCGGGCAGGTACGCTCCAGCAGTCGACGACCGTAGCGGCGGGAAGCGCAGCACGAGAGGACTCGACCAGATGGCCAAGTTCGGGGACGGCGGCGACCTGCTGAAGTGCTCCTTCTGCGGCAAGTCGCAGAAGCAGGTCAAGAAGCTGATCGCCGGCCCCGGTGTCTACATCTGCGACGAGTGCATCGACCTCTGCAACGAGATCATCGAAGAGGAGCTGTCGGAGACCTCCGAGCTGAAGTTCGACGAGCTGCCGAAGCCGCGGGAGATCTACGACTTCCTCAACGACTACGTGATCGGCCAGGACGAGGCCAAGAAGGTCCTGTCGGTCGCGGTCTACAACCACTACAAGCGCATCCAGGTCGGCGCCAGCGCCTCCGGCGACGTCGAGCTGCAGAAGTCCAACATCATCCTGCTGGGGCCCACCGGCTGCGGGAAGACGCTGCTGGCGCAGACGCTCGCGCGGATGCTCAACGTGCCGTTCGCGATCGCCGACGCCACCGCCCTCACCGAGGCCGGCTACGTCGGCGAAGACGTCGAGAACATCCTGCTCAAGCTCATCCAGGCGGCCGACTACGACGTCAAGAAGGCCGAGACGGGGATCATCTACATCGACGAGATCGACAAGATCGCCCGCAAGAGCGAGAACCCGTCGATCACCCGCGACGTCTCCGGCGAGGGCGTGCAACAGGCCCTGCTGAAGATCCTGGAGGGGACCACCGCCAGCGTCCCGCCGCAGGGCGGCCGCAAGCATCCCCACCAGGAGTTCATCCAGATCGACACCACCAACGTGCTGTTCATCTGCGGTGGCGCGTTCGCGGGGCTCGAGAAGATCATCGAGTCCCGCGTCGGGCGCAAGGGGGTCGGCTTCGGAGCCGACCTCCGTCGTATCAGCGACAAGGACGTCGGCGAGATCCTCGCCAAGGTGCTCCCCGAGGACCTGCTCAAGTTCGGGCTCATCCCCGAGTTCATCGGCCGCCTGCCGGTGATCAGCTCGGTGCACTCGCTGGACAAGCAGGCCCTGGTCCGCATCCTCGTCGAGCCCAAGAACGCCCTGGTCAAGCAGTACCGCAAGTTCTTCGAGTTCGACGGGGTCGAGCTGGAGTTCTCCGACGACGCCCTGGAGGCCGTGGCCGACCAGGCGATCCTGCGCGGCACCGGCGCCCGCGGCCTGCGCGCGATCCTCGAAGAGGTCCTCCTCGACGTCCAGTACGACCTGCCCTCCCGCGACGACGTGCGCCGCTGCGTGGTCACCGCCGACGTGGTCCTCGGCGGGGTCAACCCGACGCTGGTGCCGCGCGACCGCGACAAGGGCACCGAGCGCCGCGAGCGCTCCGCCTGATGAGCAGGTTCGCGGCGACCCTGGCGGCCCAGACCGCCTCGGTGCTGCGAGTATCGGGCTAGGCTGCACGCCGAGGCGGCGTCACCCGCCGCGTCCGCTCGCCATCGAGGAGCACATCCCGTGACCACCCCACAAGGGCGGCCCGAGCTGCCGAAGACCTACGACCCCAAGGCGGTCGAGGGTCCCACCTACCAGCGTTGGCTGGAGGCCGGGTGGTTCCGGGCCGACCGCGACTCGGGCAAACCCCGGTTCAGCATCGCCCTGCCCCCGCCCAACGTGACCGGGTCGCTGCACATCGGCCACGCCCTCGACCACTCCATCCAGGACTACCTGGCCCGCATGCACCGGATGCGCGGCGACGAGGTGCTGTGGCTGCCCGGCATGGACCACGCCGGCATCGCCACCCAGAACGTCGTCGAGCGGGAGCTCGCCAAGCAGGGCAGGACCCGCTTCGACCTCGGCCGTGAGGCGTTCGTCGAGCGGGTCTGGAGCTGGAAGGCCGAGTCGGGCGGCCGCATCCTCGGCCAGATGCAGCGCCTCGGCGACTCGGTGGACTGGTCCCGCGAGCGCTTCACCATGGACGAGGGCCTCTCCAGAGCCGTCCGCGAGGTGTTCGTCTCGCTCTACGAGCAGGGGCTGCTGTACCGCGGGCGGCGCATCATCAACTGGTGCCCGCGCTGCCTGACCGCCCTCTCCGACATCGAGGTCGAGCACGAGGAGGTCCCAGGCGAGCTGGCGCGGCTGCGCTACCCGCTGGCCGACGGCTCGGGCTGGATCGGGGTGGCCACCTCGCGGGCCGAGACGATGCTCGGCGACACCGCGGTGGCCGTCCACCCCGACGACCCGCGCTACCGCGAGCTGGTCGGCAAGACCGTGCGCCTGCCGCTGGTCGACCGGCTGATCCCGATCGTCGCCGACGAGGGCGTCGACCGCGAGTTCGGCACCGGCGCGGTCAAGGTCACCCCCGCCCACGATCCCAACGACTGGGAGATCGCCGAGCGCCAAGGCCTGCCGGCCGTCGACATCCTCACCGAGGAAGCGATCGTCAACGAGCACGGCGGCCGCTTCAAGGGCCTGGACCGCTACGCCGCCCGCCGCGAGGTCAAGCAGGCGCTCCAGGAGCTGGGGCTGCTGGAACGGGTCGAGGAGGCGCCGCACCCGGTCGGCCACTGCTACCGCTGCCATACCGAGGTCGAGCCGAGGCTGTCGCTGCAATGGTTCGTTGCCACCAGGCCGCTGGCCGACGAGGCGATGGCCGCGGTCCGCTCCGGCCGCACCCGCTTCGAGCCGGCCCGCTACGAGAAGACGTTCTACGCCTGGATGGAGCAGATCCGCGACTGGTGCGTCTCCCGGCAGCTCTGGTGGGGGCACCGCATTCCCGCCTGGTACTGCCCGGACGGCCACGTCACGGTCGCCCGCGACGACCCGGACGCCTGCGGCGAGTGCGGCAAGGCCGAGCTCGTCCAGGACGAGGACGTGCTCGACACCTGGTTCTCGAGCGGGTTGTGGCCGTTCTCGACCCTCGGCTGGCCGGAGCAGACCGACGACCTGGCCGCCTTCTACCCGACCTCGGTGCTGGTCACCGGGTACGACATCATCTTCTTCTGGGTCGCCAGGATGCTGATGCTCGGCTGCCACTTCCAGCCGCCGACGCCGTTCGATGTGGTCGCCATCCACGGGATGGTGCGCGACGCCCAGGGCAAGAAGATGTCCAAGTCGTTCGGGAACGTCATCGACCCGATCGAGCTGATGGACCGCTACGGCACCGACGCGCTGCGGTTCGCGCTGGTCCGCGGGGCCAACCCCGGCGGCGACGTGCCACTGGCCGAGGAGTGGGTCGAGGGCGCCCGCAACTTCGCCAACAAGCTCTGGAACCTGGGACGGTTCGTGCTGTCCGCGGGGGGTTCCACCGGGGGGGACGGGGGGGCGCCTTCGGCCCCACCGGAGGATGCCTCGGCGCTCGCCGACCGGTGGCTGCTGTCGAGGCTGGAGGCCACCCGGGCCGCGGTGACGGCGGCCTACGACGCGTTCGACCCGGCCGAGGCGGCGCGGCTGCTGCACGCCTTCGCCTGGAGCGAGCTGGCCGACTGGGCGGTCGAGCTGGCCAAGCCGAGGCTGGCCGCTGGGCTGTCCGAGGACGCCGCCAGGGTCGGCGCCACCCTCACCTACGCCCTCGACGTCACCGTGCGGCTGCTCCACCCGATCATGCCGTTCGTCACCGAGGAGCTCGGCCGGGCGCTGACCGGCGCCGAGACGATCACCCTGGGCCCCTGGCCGGCCGAGCGGCTTGGCGACGTCGACCCGGAGGCCGAGGCGGGCATGGCCGATCTGCAGGAGGCCATCGCGGCCGTGCGCCGGTTCCGCGCCGAGCACCGGGTGCCGGCGGCGGCGCGTCCCCGGCTCACGGTGCTGCCGGCCGGCGAGCGCCAGGCCGCCGTGTTCCGGGCCGAGGCCGAGAGCATCCGCCGCCTCGCCCGGCTGGGGGCCGTCGAGGTGGCCACCGGGGTCCCCACGGGCGTGCCGGCGGCCAAGCTGCTGGTGGCCGGGGCCGAGCTGTACCTGCCGCTGGAGGGCCTGCTCGACCTCGACGAGGAGCGGGCCCGGCTGGACCGGGAGCTGGCGACCCTCCACGCCGAGCTGGCCAGGGCCGAGGCGAAGCTGGCCAACCCCGCCTTCGTCGAGAAGGCCCCGGCCGCGGTGGTCGCCAAGGCCCGCGAGCGGCTGGCCGAGGTCGAGCAGGCGCTCGCCAAGGTCCGCACCCAGCAGGCCGAGCTGTCCGGCGCCGAATAGCGCGGCGGGGACCGCCGGGCCGGGCGACCCCGCCGAGGTTCCTCAGGCGCCTTCGGCGGCGTCGCGGCTCAGCTCACGAGCCTGATGGTGAGCGGGTACCGGTAGGGCTCGCCGTTGTTGGCCCTGATCGCCGCGATGATCGTCAGGACCAGCCAGGCGATCGCGACCGCGGGGAGCAGCAGGAAGCCGATCACCAGGATGATCAGGATGGCGCTGGCGATGATGTAGATGAAGACCGAGAGGTTGAAGTTCAGCGCCTCGCGGCTCTGGTCGGCGATGAACGGGTGCTCGTCCTTCTTGACCAGGTAGACGAGCAGCGGGCCGAGCCAGTTGAGGCCGATGACCAGTCCGGCCAGGGCCGAGAGGTGGGCGATCATCGCCCATTGGCGGGCGTTGGCGTCGGCGGCCGCCGGCGTCATCGGACCCGCGGCCGACCACGCCGGAGGTGGCGGTCCCGCCGCGGGTGGGCCCGAAGGCCACGGCTCGGAGGAGGGCGGCGGTGGCGGTGCCGGGGGCGGCGTCGGCGGACCGGGCGGCGTCCCCGGCGGTGGGCCGGTCCGGCCTGGCTCCTCGCCAGCCGGCGGGGTGGTTTCGCTCACGTTTGCTCCTCTCGGTGCTGTTCTGCGCTCCCGGCGCGGGCGCGCAACGCCAAACCTAGCCCACCTGGGGTGCTCCCTGTGAAGCCTGACGGGCGTATTCGATGGACCCGGCGCCGCCAGGCGACCGATGATGGGAGCTCGAGTCGGTCGAGGTCGGAGGGCCGAGGATGGGCGAGCAGCCGGGCAGGGACGCGGCCGCGCGGCTGCCCGAGCGGCCGTCCCTGGACGGGCTGGAGGCCGCCTGGACGGCACGCTGGGAGTCGCAGGGGACCTACCGATTCGACCGGGACCGGCCCCGCGAGGAGGTCTACGCGATCGACACCCCGCCGCCGACGGTCAGCGGGTCGCTCCACCTCGGCAGCGTCTTCTCCTACACCCACCCCGACGTGCTCGCCCGCTTCCAGCGGATGCGCGGTCGGGCGGTCTTCTACCCGATGGGCTGGGACGACAACGGCCTGCCGACCGAGCGCCGGGTCGAGGATCACTTCGGGGTCCGCTGCGACCCCTCGCTTCCCTACGATCCCGCCTTCACGCTCCCGGCGACCCGAGAGGCCGGGAAGGTGGCCGTCTCCCGGCCGAGCTTCGTGGAGCTGTGCCTGCGGCTCACCACGCAGGACGAGCAGGCCTTCGAGGCGATCTGGCGGCGCCTCGGCCTTTCTGTCGACTGGCGGCTGACCTACACCACCATCGGGCCCGTGGCGCGGCGGGCCTCGCAGCGGGGGTTCCTGCGCCTGCTCGCCAAGGGCGAGGCCTACCAGGCGCAGGCGCCGACCCTCTGGGACGTGACCTTCCGCACCGCGGTCGCCCAGGCCGAGCTGGAGGACCGCGAGCTGCCCGGGGCCGCCCACCGCATCCGCTTCGCCGGTCCAGGCGGGGTGGCAGCCGGGGCGGTGGAGGTGGAGACCACCCGGCCGGAGCTGCTGCCGGCCTGCGTCGCCCTGGTCGCCCACCCCGACGACCGGCGCTGGGCCGGGCTGGTCGGCCGCACGGTGGCGACGCCGCTGTTCGGCGTGCGGGTGCCGGTGCTCGCCCACCGGCTGGCCGACCCCACGCGGGGCACCGGGCTGGCGATGGTCTGCACCTTCGGGGACACCACCGACGTCACCTGGTGGCGAGAGCTGCGGCTGCCGGTCCGCTCGATCGTGACCCGCGACGGCCGCATCCAGCCGACGCCCCCCGCCGGCGTCCCCGACGGCGACGCCTGGGCAGAGCTGGCCGGCACGACCGTGGCCGAGGCGAGGCGGCGGATCGTCGCGCTGCTGCGTGCCTCCGGCGACCTGGTCGGCGAGCCGCGGCCGATCGTCCACGCGGTCAAGTTCTACGAGAAGGGCGAGCGGCCGCTGGAGATCGTCACCAGCCGGCAGTGGTTCATCCGCCTGCTCGACCACCGCGAGCGGCTGCTGGAGCTGGGCCGGGCGCTCGCCTGGATCCCGCCGTTCATGCGCGCCCGCTACGAGCACTGGGTGAGCGGCCTCAACAGCGACTGGCTGATCAGCCGCCAACGCTTCTTCGGCGTGCCGGTGCCGCTGTGGTACCCGGTCACCGCCGGCGGCGAGGTCGACCACGACAACCCGATCGTTCCCGCCGAGGAGCGGCTGCCCGTCGACCCGTCCAGCGACGTGCCCGACGGCCACCGGCCCGAGCAGCGGGGCCGTCCCGGCGGGTTCGTGGCCGACCCCGACGTGATGGACACCTGGGCGACGTCGTCGCTGAGCCCGCAGATCGCCGGCGGCTGGGAGGACGACCCGGAGCTGTTCGCCCGGGTCTTCCCGATGGACCTGCGGCCACAGGGCCCCGAGATCATCCGCACCTGGCTGTTCTACACGGTGGTCCGGTCCTCCTTCGAGCACGACACGCTGCCGTGGCGGGCCGCGGCCATCTCGGGCTGGGTGCTCGACCCGGACCGCAAGAAGATGTCGAAGTCCAAGGGGAACGTGGTCACCCCGGCGGACCTGCTGGAGCGGTACGGCGCGGACGCGGTGCGCTATTGGGCGGCCCGCGGCCGGCCAGGCACCGACACCGCCGTCGACGAGGCGCAGATGCGGGTCGGCAGGCGGCTGGCCGTCAAGCTTCTCAACGCCAGCCGGTTCGTGCTCGGGCTCCCCACCGAGCCGGGTGGGGAGGCGGGGGATGCGGCCGCGCCGCTGGACCTGGCCATGCTGGCCGGCCTGGACGCGGTGGCGGCCGAGGCGACCGCCAGCCTGGAGGCGGCCGACTGGACCCAGGCCCTCCAGCGCACGGAGGCGTTCTTCTGGACCTTCTGCGACGACTACCTGGAGCTGGTCAAGGACCGAGCCTACGGGGGGTTCGGCGCCGCGTCGGCGAGGGCGGCGCTGGCCACCGCCCTGGACGTGCTGCTGCGGCTGCTCGCCCCCTACCTGCCGTTCGCCACCGAAGAGGTGTGGTCGTGGTGGCGGGACGGCTCGGTCCACCTGGCGCCGTGGCCGGACCGGGTGCCCGCCGGCCGCGGCGCCGACCCGCTGCCGCTGGAGGCGGCGGGGCTGGTCCTCGGTGCCGTCCGCCGCGCCAAGAGCGAGGCCAGGCTGCCGCTGCGGACCCCGGTGGCCCGGGTCGTGGTCGCCGGCACCCCGGAGCGGCTGGCCGCGGTGCGTGCCGCCGAGGCCGACCTGCGCGCGGCCGGCCGCGTCGCCGCGGTGGAGTACCGGGAGCGGGACGATCCGCCGCTCGCCACCGAGATAATTCTGTTGCAAAATTCCTCTTGACGTGGCATCGGCGTGGGCCGCAAACTGGCTACACGATGCACGCAACCAGAAGGGCGGTGAGCACCATGCCGGTCGAGACCCGGGCAACAGGGCCAGACCACGGCTGTGGCCGCCGCCTGTACCTGTGGCACGGCAACAGCTTCGTCACCATCGACAGCCTCGCGCTCCCGGGAGGGAACGCGCCGTGAGGCGCTGAGCTCGGCGCCAGAATTCACGGCGACCGCCTCCCAACCGGGAGGCGGTTTTCGTTTCTCAATTCCTCGACACCGTGGGAGGGAGGTGCTTCGCCATGCCCCAGGTCCGCCAGCAGGAGCAGCGGCGCTGCTACTGCCGGTACTGCCACGGCCATGGCTGCGGCGGCTACTGCCGGTACTGCCGCTGATGAGGTCGCCAGGGGCCGCATCCGCCGACGGGTGGCGGCCCCTGGCGCGACACTACAATCGAGCTCATGAACTACCAGGAAGCCGTCGCCGCCTTGTACGCGCGCATGCCGACCCGCATCGGTCCGAGCCTCGAACGGATCAGCCACCTGGCCGAGCTGCTCGACCATCCGGAGCGGACCGCGCCCGCCGTGCACCTGACCGGCACCAACGGCAAGACCAGCACCGCCCGCATGGTCGCCGCCCTGCTCGCCGCCTTCGGCGTCGGCGCCGGCGTCTACACCAGCCCGCACCTCCAGGACGTGCGCGAGCGCATCGCGCTGGTCAGCCGGCCCATCTCGACCGACGAGCTCGCCGAGACCTTGACCTACCTGCAGCCGTTCCTGGCCGAGGTGGACCGCGCCCACGACCAGCCGGTCACCTTCCACGAGGTGCTCACCGCCATGGCGTTCACCTGGTTCGCGGAGCTGCCGGTCGACGCCCAGGTCGTCGAGGTCGGCATGGGCGGCTCCTGGGACGCCACCAACCTGGTCCACGGCAACGTGGCGGTGATCAACCGCGTCGGACTCGACCACCCCGAGCTGGGCGACACGCCGGCGGCGGTGGCGGGGGAGAAGGCGGGGATCATCAAGCCCGGTGCGACCGTCGTCAGCCAGGCCCAGGACGACGACGTGCTGGCGGTCATCGGCGAGCGCGCCGCGCGGATGGACGCCAGCGTCCTGCTGGACGGCCGCGACTTCGGTGTCGAGCGCCGCCGGCAGGCCGTCGGCGGCCAGCTCCTCGACCTGCGCACCCCGACCGGGACGGTGACCGAGGTGCTGGTGCCCCTCCACGGCCGGCACCAGGCCGACAACGCCGCCGGCGCGCTGGTGGCGGTCGAGGCGTTCCTCGGCGGCCGCGAGCTGGACGCCGACACCGTCAGGGCCGGGTTCGCGTCGGTCACCTCCCCCGGCCGGCTGGAGGTCGTCTCGCGCAAGCCCCTGGTCGTGCTCGACGGCGCCCACAACCCCGCCGGCGCCCGCGCCCTCGCCGCCGCCCTGCTGGAGGAGTTCGTGGTCGACCGCCGCATCCTGGTCGTGGCCTGCCTGGCCGACAAGGACCTGCGCGGCATCCTGGAGGGGCTCGCGCCGGCCGCCGGCCGGCTGCTGGTGACCACCAACCACAGCCCGCGGGCCGCTCCGGCCGAGCGGCTCCGCAAGGAGGCCGAGGCGCTCGGCCTGGTCGCCGAGACCGCCCCGGACGTCGCCACCGCGGTCGGCCGGGCGATCGACACCGCCGGCGAGACCGAGGCAGTGGTGGTGACCGGCTCGCTGCACACGGTGGGGGAGGCCCGCGACCTGCTGGTGGGTCCGGGCCCGGCGTGAGCGGCGTGGGTATGATCGCGCGCGAAGCTCTCCTTCCCCACGGAGGTTGACGGCGTGGCCGACGAACGCACCCTGGTCCTCTGCAAGCCCGACGCGGTCGCCCGCGGCCTGATCGGCGAGGTCGTCGACCGGCTGGAGCGCAAGGGCCTGCGGCTGCTCGCGATGGACCTGCGCACCCTCGACGAGGCGACCGCCAAGCAGCACTACGCCGAGCACGAGGGCAAGCCGTTCTTCGACGAGCTGGTCCGGTTCATCACCTCGGGGCCGCTGGTGGCGATCTGCGTCGAGGGGCCGGAGGCGGTGACCGCCGTCCGCACGCTGATGGGGCCGACCAACCCGGTGGCCGCCGCCCCCGGCTCGATCCGCGGCGACTACGGCCTGGAGATCGGCCAGAACCTCGTCCACGGCTCCGACTCGCTGGCGTCGGCCGCCCGCGAGCTGGCGCTGTTCTTTCCCCAGATGTGACCTCCCGGCCATGGGGCCGTTCGAGGGGCTGGTGTAGCATGCCCGGGTTCTCCGGGCATTCGCCCGCCGTGACTCCGCTGGAAGGGGCTGGTCTGGTTGCAGAACGCCTTCCGCTTCCTCGGCCGCGACATGGCCGTCGACCTCGGGACCGCCAACACCCTGGTGTACGTGCGGGGCCGCGGGGTGGTGCTCAACGAGCCGTCGGTGGTGGCCATCAACACCAAGAACAACGCCATCCTGGCAGTCGGCACCGAGGCCAAGGCGATGATCGGCCGCACCCCCGGCTACATCGTGGCGATCCGGCCCCTCAAGGACGGGGTCATCGCCGACTTCGACACCACCGAGAAGATGCTCCGCTACTTCGTCCAGAAGGTGCACCGGCGCCAGCTCATGGCCAAGCCGCGGGTGGTGGTGTGCGTGCCGTCCGGGATCACCGGGGTCGAGCGGCGCGCGGTCGTGGAGTCCACCTACCGGGCCGGCGCCCGCAGCGCCTTCATCATCGAGGAGCCGATGGCGGCCGCCATCGGCGTCGGTCTGCCGGTCCACGAGCCCACCGGCAACATGGTCGTCGACATCGGCGGTGGCACCACCGAGGTCGCGGTCGTGGCGCTCGGCGGCATCGTCACCAGCCAGTCCATCCGCATCGGCGGCGACGAGCTGGACGAGGGGATCATCAGCTACGTCAAGAAGGAGTACTCGCTGATGCTCGGCGAGCGCACCGCCGAGGAGCTCAAGATCAACCTCGGCTCGGCGTTCCCGCTGCCCGACGAGCCGTCCACCGACATCCGCGGCCGCGACCTGGTCAGCGGCCTGCCCAAGACCATCACCGTGGGCGCCGAGGAGATCCGCAAGGCGATCGAGGAGCCGGTCAACCAGATCGTCGACGCGGTCAAGAACACCCTCGACCGCACCCCGCCGGAGCTAGCCGCCGACGTCATGGACAAGGGGATCGTGCTCACCGGCGGTGGCGCCCTGCTCCGCGGGCTCGACGAGCGGCTCAAGCACGAGACGAGCATGCCCATCCACGTCGCCGACGAGCCGCTGCACTCGGTGGTGTTCGGCTCCGGCAAGTGCATCGAAGAGTTCGAGTCGCTCAAACGCGTGCTGATCGCGTCGGAGGCCCACTAAAGGAGTTGGAGGGGCGTGTTGTACGAACGTCCCCGCCGCGCGCGAGCCGTCCTGGCTCTGCTGCTCGCTGCCTCGATCGTGGTCATCACGATCGACTTCCGGCAGCGCCAGGGCGGCCCGGTCGACCGCCTGCAGCGGGTCGCGATCGCCGTGTTCGGCCCGCTGCAGCAGGGTGCGAGCGCGGTCGTCCGCCCCATCGGCAACCTGGTCGGCGGCGTCGCCGAGATCGGCGGCCTGCGGAGCGAGAACCGGCGCCTGCACACCGAGGTGGCGCAGCTTCGGGCGCGCGAGCGCACCTACCTCGACGTGCTCGGCGAGAACGACCGCCTGCGGGGCGCGCTGCGCATGGCCAGCCGCTGCGGCTGCAGGACCGTCGGCGCGTCGGTGGTGGCGCGCTCGGGATCCAACTTCCAGCTCTCGGTCACCGTCGACGCCGGCGCCCGCCAGGGGGTGGCCAGGGACATGGCCGTGGTGGACGCCGGCGGGCTGGTCGGACGGGTGACCCAGGTGACCGCCGACTACGCCACCGTGCTGCTGGTCACCGACCCGACCAGCGGGGTGGCGGCCACCCTGGCCAGCGGCAAGGCGCCCGGCATCGTCAAGGGCAGGGGCGAGGAGCTGTTGCAGTTCCAGCCGGTCAGGGCCGGCACCAGGCTGCGGCTCGGCGACTCGGTGGTGACCAGGGGCTACCAGGGCAGCGTCTTCCCGGCCGGGCTGCCGGTCGGGGTGGTCGAGCGCGTCGACCCGGCCGGCGCGGCCAGCCTGGTGCCGAGGGTCGAGGTGCGGCCCTACGCGGCGCTCGGCACCCTCGACGTGGTCGCAGTGGTCGTCGACCGGCCGCTGCCCGCGCCGACCCCCCCGCGCAGCAGGGGGCGGTGAACGATGCGCAGGGTGCTCGTCCTCGCCGCCGTCGTGGTCGTCGGCGTCCTCCTGGAGTCCACCGTCCTCGCCGAGCTGCGGCTGGCCGGGGTCCGGCCCGACGTGCTGGTGCTGTCGGTGGTCGCGGTCGCGATGGCCTCCGGGCCGGTCTCCGGCGCCACCTTCGGCTTCTCGGCCGGGCTGGTCGCCGACCTCCTCTTCGACCTGCCGGTGGGAGTGTCGGCGCTGGTCTACACGGCGATCGGCTTCGCCGTCGGGATCGCAAGGGTCTACGTGACCAGCCAGCGCCCGCTTGTCCACCTGGCGCTGGTCGGCGCCGCCAGCCTCGCGTCGGTGTGGTGCTCAGGTCTGCTGCTGCGGGTCTTCGACCTCTCCTCCTGGGAGACGGTGGCCCGCTCCGGCCCGCTGGTCGCCCTCTACAACCTGCTGCTCGCCCCATTCGTCTATCCGGTGGTGCGCGCCCTGGCCGAACGGGTGCCCGCCAAACCGGCCCAGCGTTGGTAGGTTCAGGTCCGTGCACCCGCCGTCCTCGCCGCTCCGAGCGCGCCTGTCGGTGCTGTCGGTCATCGTGGCCGTGCTGTTCCTCGCGCTCTCCTCGCGCCTGTGGTACCTGCAGGTCCTCGCCGGCGACCGCTACGGCGACCTCGCCGAGGGCAACCGGGTCCGCCAGGTCGTGGTCGAGGCGCCGAGGGGTCGCATCCTGGACCGCGACGGCAGGGTGCTGGTCCGCAACCGCGCCGCCTGGGCGGTCACGGTCAAGCCGTCGGACCTCGGCGACCGGCGGCTCGTCCTCGGCCGGCTCGCCCGCGTGCTCGGCACCACCAGGGCCACGCTGGAGGCGCGTCTGGCCGACTACACCGGTTCGCCGCTGCGCGGCATCCCGGTGGCCGAGGACGTGCCGATGGACCAGCTGTTCTACCTGACCGAGCACGCCGACCGGTTCCCAGGGGTGGCGCCCGAGGTGCTGGCCCTGCGCGAGTACCCGTTCGCCACGGCCGCCGCCCACGTGCTCGGCTACGTCGGCGAGATCTCCGCCGAGGAGCTGAAGCAGAAGCGGTTCCGCGGCTACCGCGCCGGCGACATCGTCGGCAAGGCGGGCGTCGAGCTCACCTACGACAAGTGGCTGCGGGGCCGCAACGGAGTCCAGGACCTCGAGGTCAACGCCGCCGGCGAGGTGGTGCGGGCGCTCGGCGGCCGCCCGCCGGCTCCGGGCAGGGACCTGCGACTCGCGGTCGACCTGGACGTGCAGCGGACCGCCGAGCAGGCGCTGGCCGAGGGCATGCGGGCCGCGCGGACTCTGCCGGACCGCCAGCGCGGCGGCACCTACCCGGCGCCGGCCGCCGCCGCGGTCGTCCTGGACCCGGACGACGGCGCGGTGCTCGCCCTGGCCAGCCTGCCCCAGTACGACCCGCGCCGCTTCGTCGGCGGCATCTCCCGGCGCGACTTCGCCAGGTACTCGGACGACCCCGGCAAGCCGCTGCTGCACCGGGCGGTGCAGTCGGTGTATCCGCCCGGCTCGACCTGGAAGCCGTTCACCGCCCTCGCGGGCCTGCGCAGCGGCGTCATCACGCCGTCCACGACCTACAACTGCCCTGGCTCGTTCACCATCGGCAACTACACCAAGCGGGACTGGACGCCGCGGGGCCATGGCACCGTCGCCCTCAGCGACAGCCTGCGGCTGTCCTGCGACGTCTACTACTACAACCTGGGCGCGGCGTTCGGCGCCGGCGAACGCGCCGAGGAGGACCGCGGCGAGAAGGTCGACGAGAAGATGCAGGCCACCGCCCGCGGCTTCGGCTTCGGCCGGCAGCCCGACCTGGACCTCCCCTACGGGGCCGAGGGCACGGTGCCCACCCGCGAGTGGCGCAAGCGCTTCTGGGAGCGCAACAAGCGGGAGTACTGCGCCGGGTCGAGCGCCCTGTACCAGGAGCTGTGCCGCGACGGCTGGCGCTGGCAGGGCGGCGACAACCTCAACATCGCGATCGGCCAGGGCGACATGCAGGTCTCGCCGTTGCAGCTCGCGCTCGGGTACGCGGCGGTGGCCAACGGCGGCACCGTGTACCGGCCGCACGTCGGCCAGGCGGTCATCGACCCGGTGAGCGGTCGCGCGGTCCGCACGGTGTCGCCGCGGGTGGAGGGCGTGGCCCGCGTCCCGGGCGGCGCGCTGGCCGCCGTCGGCCAGGCGCTGGCGACCGTGCCGACCGGCGGCACGGCCACCTCGGCGTTCGCGGGCTTCCCGCTGGACCGCTTCCCGGTGGCCGGCAAGACCGGCACCGCCGACCTGCCGCCCAAGGCACCGTTCGCCTGGTTCGCAAGCTTCGCCCCGGTGGGGAACCCGCAGTACGTCGTGGTGGTCATGGTCGAGGAAGGTGGGCACGGCGGCGAGTCCGCGGCGCCGGTCGCCCGCGCCATCTACCAGCAGCTCTTCGGGCTGCCGGTCGACCCGGTCGCGGCCGGCGCCGATCGGAGCGGCTGATGCAGGAGTCGTGGGGTTCCCACTCCGACCGGATCTCCCGGCTGGGCTGGGAGACGGCCAGCGAGCGGCCGATGGCCTGGCGGGCTCCCTGGCGGCACCTGGACCCGACGGTCGTCCTGGCCGCCTGTGGCCTCGCCGTCCTCGGCCTGGTCGCCATCTACTCCTCGACCTTCTCGAGCCTGCGCGCCCAGGGCCTGCCCGAAGGCCTCATAATGCGCCGCCAGCTCCTCAACCTCGGCCTGGGGCTGGTCGGCATGGTGGCGGTGTCGCTGCTGGACTACCGCCGGTTGCAGGCATGGGCCGGGGTCGTGCTCGGCGCGGTGGTGCTCGTCCTCGGCCTGGTGCTCACCCCGCTCGGGTCGGCCAGCAACGGCGCCCAGTCCTGGTTCAACCTCGGCGCCTACCAGGTGCAGCCGTCCGAGTACGCCAAGGTGGCGATGATCGTCGTCCTGGCGGCCGTGTTCGGGGCGACGCGGGAGTCGCCGGGGCTGCGCCAGCTCGCCGTCGGGCTGGCCGCGGTGGCGGTGGTCTGCGGCCTCATCCTGCTCCAGCCCGACTTCGGCACCTTCATGGTGTTCGTCCCCATCCTGTTCGGGGTGCTGCTGGTGGGCGGCGTGCGGCTGCGCTGGCTGCTGGTGCTGGCGCTGGTCGGCTCGATCGGCGTGGTCGGCATGTTCAAGCTCAACGTGCTCAAGGAGTACCAGAAGGAGCGGCTGACCGCGTTCATCGACCCCAGCGCGGACCCCGACGGCCGCGGCTACACCTACAACGCCAGGCAGGCGCTGATCGCGATCGGGTCGGGCGGGGTCACCGGCAAGGGCTACCTGCGCGGCACCCAGACCAACCTCCAGTACGTGCCCGAGCAGAAGACCGACTTCGTCTTCACGGTCGTCGGCGAGGAGCTCGGCTTCGCGGGCGCCATGCTGCTGCTCGCGCTGCTCGCCCTGCTCGCCTGGCGCGGGCTGCGCATCGCCGCGCTCGCCAGGGACCCGTTCGGCGCCCTGATCGCCGCCGGGGTGGTGTCGATGCTGGTGTTCCAGGCGTTCGTCAACATCGGCATGACCATCGGGATCATGCCGATCACGGGGATCCCCTTGCCGTTCGTCTCCTACGGCGGCTCGTCGCTGGTGTCGAGCTTCCTCGCCGTGGGGCTGCTGGAGAACGTCCACATGCGCCGCCACGCGTAGCCGGGACCTTTGCCGCGGCCTGTCGGTTCTGGCAGACTGAATGACAGTCTTGCGCCATGCCATCCGGCGGTCCGGCCCGACGACGGGCCCACCGCCCTCCTGCTGTTCCTGGGGCATCTCGCGCTACCCGGCCACCGTGCCGCGGCGCGCGGCTTGCCCGGAGGAGGGCGTGCAGCCCGCACCGGTCGCGGCCGTTCTCGCTGGTGGCTGGGGGAGCCAGGGCTCCCCACCCGCGCAAAAGGTTTGCGGCTGCCGCAGCCGGTGGCCGTCCGAGCTTGGTGAGGAGCATAGATGGCTTCCCCCGACGAGTCGCGGGTCGACGAGGCGCGCGACCAATCGGGCGCACCCGTGCGGCCCGACCCCACGACCCCCGAACCCACGACCTCCGACCCCGCAGCCCCTCCGCCCGTTCTGAACGGCGGCTCGTCGGCCGAGGAGCCGAGCGAGGCGGTCTCACCGGGCCGCCCGCGCGGGACGGCCTCGTTCCCCGGCGGGGCGCCGCCCGTCACCGCCGCACCGGCCGAGGCCGCCGTCCCAAGCGCCCCGCCACCGACCCCCGCGGCGCCTCCCAGCTTCCGCGTCACCACCGTCGAGCCGACCGCCGCCTCGTTCCCCGGCGGCCCCCCGCCCCCCGCCCCGCCCGAGCCCGACGCCCCGCCCACCCGGGTCGCGAAGCATCGGCCTCCCACCACCGTGTCGCCGGACGGCGCCGCCCCGCCAGCCCCGACCGGCCAGCCGGCCGAGCCGGCTCCGGCCGCCACCGCCGCACCGGCCGCGGAGCAGGCGGACGAGTCGACCCCGGCCGCGCCGGCCGCCGGCTCGCTCGAGCAGGTGGGCACGGAGGCCGAGGTGGCCGAGGTGGCCGAGAACGTGGGTGGCCGGACTGCCGGTCGGCGGCGTCGTCGTGGCCGCGGCGGGAGGGCCGCGGCGGCGGCCGACTCCGCTGCCGACCCCTCCGGACCCGAGGCGGCCGCACCCGCCGGGACCCCGCCCGCGCCCGACGAGGCGGCCGACGCGAGCGCCGGGCCAGCCATCTCCGGGCGGCGCGCCGGGCGAGGGCGGGATGACGGGGAGGACGCCGATGGCGATGCCGCCGAGGGCCGCGACGCCGTTGCCGTGACCCTGGCCGGTTCGGCCCGGACCAGGGCGCGGCGGCGGCGGCGGGCCGCCGCCAAGGCCCGCACCCACGACCCGAGCACCGACGCCTCGGTGGACGAGCCGGCCGCAACGCTGGCCCGCTCCAGCGAGCCAACCGCCGCGGCCGAGGTCCAGCCGACCGGTCGGCGCGGCCGCCGCGCCGCGGCGGCCGCGGAGGTCCCGGCCGCCGCGACCCAGGAGCCGGAGGAGGCGGCACCCGCCGCCCGGACGGGCTCCCGGACGTCCCGGCGGGGTGCCGCGGCCGCCCGGGCGGCCGCGACGGAACCACGGGCCGCCAACGGCGAGACCGCCACGGAGCCCGGCGCCGCTCGGCTTGCGGAGCCGCAGCCCGACCGCGGCGCGAACCGCGAGACGACCGGCGCCGGCGGCGAGCGTGGCGGCGGCCGCACCCGGCGGCGGGGCCGCGGCCGGCTGACCGCCGCCAAGGACGAGCCGGCCACGGCGACGGCGACCGAGGCCGCCCCCGACCGACCCGCCGCGGCCGAGCGTTCCACCCGCCTGGAGACCCGCGGCCGTGCCGGCCGCCAGGCCGACCGCGGTCGCCGGCGTCCCCGCGGCCTGACCGAGGAGCAGAAGCGCGTCCTCCGCGAGGAGGGCCCCGACAAGCGGATGCTGGTCACCGAAGGTGCCGAGCGGACCCAGATCGGCGTGCTCGAAGGCCAGACCCTCGTCGAGCACTATGTGACCCGCAAGGCCGGCCGCTCCATGGTCGGCAACATCTACCTCGGTCGGGTCCAGAACGTCCTGCCGGGGATGGAGGCCGCCTTCATCGACATCGGCCGGGGACGCAACGCGGTGCTGTACGCCGGCGAGGTCAACTACAGCGAGGAGGACCTGGACGGCGAGGCGCCCCGCATCGAGCGGGTGCTCAAGCCGGGCCAGCCGGTCCTCGTCCAGGTCACCAAGGACCCCATCGGCGCCAAGGGCGCCCGCCTGACCGCCCAGGTCTCCCTCGCCGGCCGCTACCTGGTCCTGCAGCCGGAGGACAACACCTTCGGCATCTCCCGGCGGCTCCCGGAGGAGGAGCGGTCGCGCCTTCGGGACATCCTCAGGGAGGTCCGACCCAAGGGCCTCGGCCTGATCGTCCGCACCGCCGCCGAAGGGGCGAGCGCCGACGACCTCCGCGCCGACCTGGCCCGCCTGCAGGCCCGCTGGGAGGCGGTCGAGCGCAAGGCCAAGAAGGCCAGCGCCCCGGCCGCCATCTACTCCGAGCCGGAGCTGGTCGTGCGCGTCATCCGCGACATCTTCTCGCCCGACTTCGCCGAGCTGGTGGTCGACGACGACGAGCTGTACCAACGTGTCAACGAGTACCTCCAGGAGGTCGCCCCCGACCTGCTGCCCAAGCTCCGCAGGCACGACGGCGCGCTGCCGCTGTTCGAGGAATACCGGGTGGTCGAGCAGATCCACAAGGCGCTGGAGCGCAAGGTGTGGCTGCCCTCCGGCGGCTCGATCGTGATCGACCGCACCGAGGCGATGACGGTGATCGACGTCAACACGGGCAAGTTCGTCGGCGGGGCGAACCTGGAGGAGACCGTGGTCGCCAACAACCTGGAGGCGGCCGACGAGGTCGTGCGCCAGCTCCGCCTGCGCGACATCGGCGGCATCATCATCATCGACTTCATCGACATGCTGTTCGAGCGCAACCAGCAGGCGGTGGTCGACCGCCTGCGCGACGCCCTGACCCGCGACAAGACCAAGAGCCAGGTGATGGAGGTCTCCTCGCTCGGCCTGGTCCAGATGACCCGCAAGCGCGTCTCCGGCGGCCTGCTCGACAGCTTCTCGGAGACCTGCCCGACCTGCGACGGGCGCGGCGTGGTCATCACCCACGAGATCGAGTAAGGTGGCGGCCCGGCGTGCCGGCAGCCCTGGCGCGCCGTCTTCCACCCTGAAAGGACGATTCGACGTGTACGCCGTCATCCGAACCGGTGGGAAGCAGTACAAGGTGAAGGTCGGCGACGTGATCGACGTCGAGCGACTCGCCGGCGAGGACGGCGCCAGCCTCGAGCTGGAGCCCCTGCTGGTCGTCGACGACGACGGCAACGTGACCTCGACCTCCGCCGACCTCGAGAAGGCCAAGGTCACCGCCAGCGTGGTCGACCACCACCGGGGCCGGAAGATCCTCGTCTTCACCTACAAGAACAAGTCCCGCCAGCGCCGCCACCAGGGCCACCGCCAGTCCCTGACCAGGCTCAAGGTCGAGACGATCGACCTGCCGGGCCGCAAGCGGCCGGCCAAGGCGAGCCCGCGCGGCACCAAGCGGGCCCCGAAGAAGGAAGAGCAGGAAGGCTGAGATGGCTCACAAGAAGGGCGCCTCCTCCAGCCGCAACGGTCGCGACTCGGCCGCCAAGCGGCTCGGGGTCAAGCGCCACGGCGGCCAGGTGGTGACCGCCGGCACGATCCTCGTGCGCCAGCGCGGGACCCGCATCCACCCCGGCGACGGGGTCGGCCGGGGCGGCGACGACACCCTGTTCGCCAAGGTCGACGGGCGCGTCGTCTACCACATGGTGCGCGGCCGCAAGCTGGCCAGCGTCGAGCCGGGCGCCGCCGTCGGCGCCTAGCAACGACGAACCGTCCCGCGTGTTCGTCGACGAGGCCGCCATCCAGGTGACCGCCGGCCGCGGCGGCGACGGCGTGACCTCCTTCCACCGGGAGAAATACCGGCCGCGGGGCGGGCCGGACGGCGGCGACGGCGGTCGCGGCGGCGACGTCGTGCTGGTCGCCGAACCGGGCGTCGGCACGCTCGTCGAGTACCACTTCCATCCCCACCAGCGGGCCGGCAAGGGCGTCCACGGGCAGGGCAGCAACAAGAAGGGCGCCGACGGCGCCGGCCGAGTCCTGCCCGTCCCGTTGGGGACCCTGGTCCGCGGCGAGGGCGGTGAGCTGCTCGCCGACCTCGACCGGCCGGGTGCTCGCTTCCTGGCCGCCAGGGGCGGCCGCGGCGGCCGCGGCAATGCCGCGCTCTCTGGGCCGGGCCGTCGGGTGGCCCACTTCCACGAGCGGGGCGAGCCAGGCCGGCAGCGGCAGCTCACCCTGGAGCTGCGACTGCTCGCCGACGCCGGCCTGGTCGGCTTCCCCAACGCCGGCAAGTCCAGCATCGTCGCCCGGGCTTCCGCGGCCAGGCCCAGGGTCGCCGACTACCCGTTCACCACTCTGGAGCCGGTGCTCGGGGTGGTCCGGGCCGGCGAGCACGACTTCGTCCTGGCCGACGTGCCCGGCCTGATCCCCGGCGCCGCCACCGGCAAGGGGCTCGGCCACCGGTTCCTGCGCCACGTGACTCGGTCGGCGGTGCTCGTCCACGTCCTGGACCTGGCCCCGCTCGAGCCGGACCGCGATCCGGAGGCCGACCTCGCCGCCCTCGAGGCGGAGCTGACCGCCTACGACCCCGAGCTGGCCGCCCGTCCCGCGATGGTGGTGGCCAACAAGGTCGACCTGCCGGAGGGGCGTGGCCGGCTACCCGAGGCGCAGGCGGCGGCGGCCAGGCGGGGGCTGGCCTGCTTCGGGGTCTCGGCCGTCACCGGTGAGGGCGTGCCGGCGTTCCTGAAGGCCCTCGGGGCCGCGGTCGCCGAGGCCAGGGCCGTCCGGCCGGAGGCCTCCCGCGGGCGGCCGGCCGGCGTGGCCTCCGAGCCGGAGGTGCCCATCCGGGTGGTCCGTGAGGGTGCTGGCTTCCGGGTGCTCGGCGACCGGCCGGAGCGCTGGGTGGCAATGACCGACCTCGACAATACCCAGGCGGTCGCCTACCTCCAGCATCGCCTGACCAGGGCCGGGGTCGACGAGCTGCTGGCGTTGGCCGGCGCCCGTCCCGGCGACGAGGTCCTGGTCGGCGGGGCCGCCTTCGAGTTCACCCCCGACCCGCTCGCCCAGGTCCGAAGCCGCGGCCGCCCCCGGCGCCCGGCCCGCTAGCTCGCCGCCTGGGCGGCGATGAGCTCGCGGTACCAGTGGGCGCTGGCCTTGGGAACGCGCCGCTGGCTGCCGAACTCGACGTAGATCAGCCCGAACCGCTTGGAGTAGCCCTGGGCCCACTCCAGGTTGTCCAGCAGCGACCAGACGAAGTAGCCGCGCAGGTCGACGCCCTCGGCGATCGCCTCGGCGGCGGCGCCGAGGTACCCGGCCAGATAGCTGATCCGCTCCACGTCGTTGACCCGGCCGCTCGGGTCGACGTAGTCGTGGTAGCTGGCGCCGTTCTCGGTGACGTACAGCGGCAGCTTGGTGTACTCG